>OLPD01000008.1_pt1 | contig 200569 bp, 190 predicted proteins | sample 1672111 | NCBI WGS metagenome assembly OLPD01 (sample SAMEA3136646, study PRJEB25190) | human gut metagenome
GGGGGTCGCTGGTTCGAACCCAGTAGCGCCCACCATTGAATTGCCTGGTCAGAAGTTTGTGTGCTTCTGGCTTTTTTGTTTTATGAGCAATATTCTGCCAAAAATGCCGCAATTTTGCCGCAATGGTGCCAGCGAAAATCCCTAAAGCAGCCTTAGTGCATCCTCCATCTGCTGTGTGTTCACATGCGTGTAAACCTTCATTGCAACACGGTCGTCTTTCTGTCTTAATAAGTCCTGGATTACCTTTGGGTGGATGTTCTTTTTCGCCAGATTGGTCGCAAAGGTGTGACGTAGGTCGTGGAAGTGTGCTTCGTCGCAGTTGTATTTCTTCCTGTTTCTCCGCCACCAGCGTCCGAGCACATTATCGTTGAGCCTGTCGCCCAATTCGTTGGCGCATACGTAAGTTTCTTCGCACTGATCTACCTTCCATTTCTTCATCAATCGTGCCTGTTCCTCCTTCCAAGTGAGGAGGTATTCGACGAGTTTCTCCTGGATTGGTATAGGCTTGAGCTTGTTGCCGTATGCCTTGGTGTCGGGGAGCATCATGAGCCCGTCTATCAGATCCACATCGCTCCATCTCAGTCTGCAGCTTTCATTGCGCCTTAGGCCAGCCCATAACGCAAGCATCACAGCAGCGTGGCGATGGTTTGTCGGGGTGCAGGAATCTTCAATCGCCTTTTGCTGATCCTCGGTCAACGGTTGTCTTTCCTGGGTGTCGTCCCTTGGCCGCTCTACTCCCTCAAACGGGTTGCATCTGGCCATCTGTTGCGGTATGGCGTACTTGGTGTACATGGTGCTGGCCGACTGCAGGATCATGTTTACATAGGTGCCTGACAGCGGCTGGCCACTTGCGCTATCACCTTGCATCATCGCCTTCACGGCATCCTGGATCATATATGCTTCAAGCTTGTCTATAGGACACTTGCCTACGTGGCGGGACAGGGCATCAAGATGTCCTTGTATCTTATCTGCCGTGCTTTTGTTTATCTGTTTAAGATCAAGACGGTGCTTAACGTACTCTTCTGCAAGCTGTTCGAAGGTTAGCTTGCGTCCTGGTGCAGTGCTTTGTCGATTCTCGAGTTCGTCAATAAAGTCAGCAAGAGCTCTTTGAGCTTCTCGGTATGAGCCATTAAATGTACGAGTCTTTTCTCCATACTTGCCAGTCCGCGGATTAAGCCCCGTTCTAACACGTAGCTGCCATTTTCGGCATTTCCCACGTGGCTTATCTTCCATGGGGCGCACTGAGCCACTACCTACTACTTTCATGGTAAAATTCACCTGCCGATCGTTATTCGGTTGGTTCACCTTTTGCCCCGCTCGGTCACCAAACTTTTGCGGGGCATTATTTATAGTTCTTCGGGTTTCTTATTTCCTCCAGGTATTAACTTTGGGCTGTATTTTTCCTTCCATTCCTTGGAGAAATACTCGTTCCAATCGAGGACAAGTACTGATTTAGCACCTGTATATTCTTCCAATTCTTCAAACATTTCCTTTGTTGGGTAGAGAAGAAATACAGCTTTATCTTTCGCGCTAAATCCTCCACGTGCAGTTAGCAGCCTAATTTCGACGTTTGCACAATCAGTTTCAAATTGCTTGAATTCATTTTCGTTTCTTAAGTTAAACACGGAATAATAGTTTTTCTTTTGAGGAAGAACAACAACTCCACCTCCTTGGTCTTTTAGCCAAGAGAAACCGTACTCAACCATTTTGTGACAGTTGCCGTAATTTTCTATCAGATAACGTTCCATATTTGTTCCTTAGGGGTCTCGATGATTCTTCGTGATGATATGTTCGGCAGGGAAATCAACATTGGTGATACGGTTTGCAAGTTAGACGACAACAGCTTTTGGCAAGTTGTAGGTATCTCAAAAGACCTTCTTGGTCGAACTCGTGTTGAAATGAAACCCGTATCTCAAGTTGGTCCATTCTTCGCTATGGTCAATGAAGAAGGGGTTGTTGAGGGGGTAGGGAAAATGGAGTAGTTTTCTTTTTCACTCCTTTCTCTTTTTGTGGGTTATAAGATCACCATCAGTTTGTATACGTCGCTGATAGGTATTCCTTCATATGGGTCTTTGCAGGGAGGGACAACAAAAGCCTTATATTCCCTTGCTGATTTGATACCGTGTTTCGCAGCTCGATCTGGACTGATTGTTCCTATTAAGGTATTTCCTTCCATGACTACAAGACCGTCTTTTTCGACAGTCCAACCTTCTGGCATGTTTTTCTTTGTCTGCTTGTAAGTTTTAACCGCGAATTCAACAAAAGGCTGCTTCATTGCAAGTATCTGCTCAAATCCAGATGAACCAGCACATACAGTATCTTCCAGAGCTTTATCTACGATCCTGCATGGAATCATGAAGTAACCCTGTTGGTCTCTATTTAGCCAGTAATAGTTTTGCTGCGCTGAATTATTAAAGCCAAACATTATTTCCCCTTAGAATTCCCAATCGAAAGGGAACGCCGCATAGACAACCTTTCCGATGATGGTTATCTCCTCCGTGTCATCCTTGTTGTAGTCGTAGATCATTGGTAGGTATGTAGGATCGTAGCTGTTGGGTATTAATTCATAGCCATTAGCCAGGCGTTTTACTTTCTTAATGGTCGCAGAGTAGCCATTAACGCATACGGCAAAAGGGGAGTGTTCGTTTGGCTCCTTAAGATCAAAGTCGATCAGCGCATAGCAGCCATTAGGGATGCTTCTGTTGTAGCTATCTCCTTCAACGCGCAACCATCCACTATTAGGGTGCTTATCTGCTATCTGCTTGGGGCATGGATGATTGTCGATAATCTCTGTCATTTCAATAGGGGTACCAGCTGCGATTTCCCCCATGACGGGACGGTCAACGAACTCGGGGTCATCAAGCGAAACAACTGCGTACTCTACCGATCCGCGCGGTGCCCATAAATCAGCAAGGCTAACCTCTAATAGCTTACATAAAGTAAGAAGTTCATCACCATTAGGTTGGCCTCTTCCGACTTCCCATGCGCTAATGGTCTTGCCGCTTTTGCCAACAGCTTCTCCTACTTCGTCGACGCTTAATCCCTTCTTCTTCCTTGCGGATTTAAGCTGTGATGCCATGTATTTCTTGACACTTTCCATTGTGTCTCCTTCTCCTATTCTGTGTAGGAAAGTTTAACCCAAAATGCTGAAAAAATCTAGCAATAGTAGGAATTATCCTATTTTTGTCTTGACTTCCTAGGAAATGTAGGTACTCTTTTAGATGTTCCTAGAAAACGTAGGAAGGAGGCACATGGATATAGGAGCAACGCTGGAAAACAGACGCAGCGAACGTGGAATCACTTATGCAGAGCTTTCGCGGAGAACAAATGTGAATGAAGACATGATCTCTCGTTTTTGCCGCGGAATCTCAATGCCTAAAGGTGATCAATTGGTTGCTATTTGTCGTGAACTAAATCTTGATGTCGACGATTTCTTTAAATCCGAGGAGGTGAAAAGTGATGAATGAAGAGCAGGAAAAGCAGCTGATAGATGATCTTCTGAAAATTGTCCACATGGGAGCTAACGACATGTCTACGCCAGAAATGGCGATGGCGGGAGTGAGAGCGGCGATGGTGTTGGTTGAGATTGGAGGAAAAGTTCGGTTGCACGGTTAGTGGCAGCTAAGCTCGTGCAACCAATAGACTAATCTTTTTTGATGCCGTCTACATCTTCAAAAATCTCGATCAACTTATCGTAGGTATTTTGAAGCACTTCTGGAAGCTTATCGAGATTGTAAGCAGTGTCAGAACCATATGCAGCTTTAACAATCTCTACGGCACTTTCGTAAACGTGCATCTTTTCTGCTCGATTAAGACCCATGTCTTTCCTCCTTTCTTTTGATCGTCAGCGGATATTACAAAGAGGGTTCAAGTCCGGAATCTGTCGCCCTCTTTCGAGCGCAATTATACACAATATGTTGTGTTCTAACAAACAGAATTAACAAGATGAGGTAGTTAAATGAAATACATGAAGAGCAGAATCAGGGAAATATGTCAGGAGCGCGGAACTACGCTATTCAAGCTGGCACTCAGGTGCGGAATCTCTTATGAGGCTCTACGTCGTTATGAAGCCAAGGGGATATATAAAGCCCAATTCGGATACATGGTTCGAATCGCAAAAGCACTCAACTGCAATCTGGAAGAGCTATACGAAAAGGAAGGTGATTGAAATCAAAAAGAAGTGGCACTGGCTGATACATGAAGCCAGCACGCAGCAGTTCGCCGCAGTCGTATCAGCGGTGGTTGTTCTTGGCTGTGCGCTGAGTTTCACGGCTGGCTACCTAATTGTAAAAGCACTTATGAATTAGGAAGGAGGAAGAATGGACATTCAAGTTTTCGACAATGAGCAGTTTGGCGCACTTCGCACCTACGAGGAAGACGGTCGGATTTTGTTCTGCGGCAAGGACGTTGCTAAGGCTCTTGGGTACGCAAAACCGAACAATGCAATCAACAGTCATTGCAAGGGTGCCCTAAAACGGCGCCCCCTTCAAACAGCGGGCGGCGTTCAAGAATTCGTATTCATCACCGAACCAGGCCTTTATCGCTTAATTACTCACAGCAAGTTACCAACTGCAGAGAAGTTTGAGCGATGGGTTTTTGAAGAGGTCCTACCATCCATCCGTCGCACTGGTGGCTATATGGTCGCCAAACAGGACGAAACACCCGAGCAGATCATGGCTCGCGCGGTACTGGTTGCCCAGGACACTATCGAGCGCCAGAAACGCGAAATCGCCGAACTTAAACCCAAGGCGCTCTTTGCTGATGCTGTTGCTGCAAGTGATGGAACCTGTTTGGTGGGTGAGCTTGCCAAGATGCTTAAGCAAAACGGTGTAAACATCGGTCAGAACCGCCTATTTTCGTGGCTTCGCGAAAATGGCTACCTCGGTAAGACGGGCAGTAACCGCAACGTACCCACGCAGCGCGCAATGGAGCAGGGGCTTTTCCGCATCAAGGAGACTGCTGTTACTCACTCAGACGGCCACGTAACTATTAACCGCACACCAAAGGTAACGGGTAAAGGCCAGCGGTATTTCATTGAGGCGTTCGCCAAACGAGGTGATCTCGTTGGCTAACCAAAAAAAGAGCCAGGCGAAAACGCCTGACCCAACCCAACCCAAGTATACACCAGTAATTCCAGGGCTGAAATACATACCAGTTGGCAAGTACGCAGAGATATTCGGTGTTAGCCCTGCAAGCGTGCGACGCCAATGCGTCAAGGGAAAAATACCTGGTGCTATTAAGTTTGAGCGCCTGTGGCGCATCCCTGTTAAGGAGGAAGACTTACCATGCTAGAAAACACTATGCTTGCAGATGCAATTGTATGCGTATTAGCTTTGGCGTGCTTCCTTGCCTATAGATACTACTTTACGCATAGGGGCTAGTAATGGAGTACCGCTTCGAGATTCCTGGCACGCTGCCGACACTTAATCAGTATGTGGACAAGGAGCGAGCTAACCGCTTTGCCGCTGCAGCAGTAAAAAAGCAAGCACAGGAGCAAATCTTATCTTGCATCGATGATGATGCACCGCGATTCCCGGGATACGTGACGGTATGGTTCGATTGGATTCGTCCTGATATGCGCAGCGACAAGGACAACGTGGCTTTCGCAAAAAAGTTCATCCTGGACGCACTCCAAGAGGCGGGCATTATCACCAACGATAAGTGGAAGCTATGCACGCCATACGATCGTAAATTCGCGGTTAACAAGTCCAATCCTCGCACTGTTGTGCTGATTACTGATGAGGACTTCTAGTTTGACGCGCAAGGGAGCCAAACAGCACGGATGGACTACGGCAGATGAGCAGTTCTTGCTCAAGTACGCAGGCGTTCTGACCAGGCGCGAGATATGTAGGGAGCTTAAGCGCAGCACGGAATCAGTGAGGAACAAAGCCAAGCGATACGGAATATCCCTACGGTGTTTTGTTAGCAAACTCACCTGGTGTAACAACTGCGCAACTTGGCGAACAACAGTGTCGGAACGCACAGGATACTGCCGTGTATGCGCTAAGCGTGAAATGCTTGCCAGGAGCGAGCAGAGAGTAAGTGATGCTCTTGCGCATCTTAGCTTCAACCAACGCACAGTTTATCTCAATGAGGAAGCGCACCGTGGAACTAGGCAGGCTCCATCAAAGCCCGTTAAGCAGGCGTCAACGGTTGGCAGCTTATATGCCAGGAGGAAAGCCGAAGAGCAGTACCAGAAGGATTTGGAGCGGTGGGAAATTGCTTGCTTAGATCAGCTTATCAACGCCAATAAAACCAGGCTTAAGCGCATCCGCCAAAAGCTGGGAACTAATCCAAGAAAAAAATTAAATGAGTGACCACTTTATATATAAGTGCTGGTCAGTGTCATTTTGCTGACTTTGGCAAAATCATAAGGAGAAATATATGCAACTTGAAGTCGTAAACATCGAGGATGTGTATCCCGATGAAAACAATCCTCGGAAAACGTTCGAGGGAATAGAAGATTTAGCGGAATCGTTCGAACTAAATACCGAACGTCCTGGAGAGCCATTTACGCCGCCCATCCTGGTACGCGATGGCGGCATCTTTCGCATCGTGGATGGTGAGCGCCGCTATAAGGCACTAAAGCTTCGCCGTAAAACGTCATTTACTGCCAATGTCTGTGAGGACTTGGACGAGGTAAACACGCTTATGGCTATGCTTGCAACCGACAACAAGCAGCCCTTATCTGACATTGAGAAGTCGCGTGGCGTTCAGCAGGCACTACTTTTAGGTGTCGACCCTGTAAAGGTCGATAAAACCACCAAGGGCGCACATGCAAAGCGCATAAAGAAAGCTATGGAGCTTGCAGACGATGCAGCAGAGGATATGAGCCTGGATCGTCTGCTGGCGATCGAGGAATTCAGTGAGTATCCAGGCATCGTTGAAAAGCTTACCAACTGCCGCGAGCGCGACTGGGAGAAGATCGCTGATTATGAGCGCAAGCGCCTAAAAGACGAGAAGCGCATGCTGGCTGTCCGTGATGCCTTAATTGAGCGTGGCTATACCATCTGTGATAGCGATGATAAGCCTGACAATTATTACTATGCAGGAGCAATTCGCACTGTTCAAGATGCGGAAGGAATAACACTTAGCCCTGATGAAGTTGTGTTTACGCCAGGTTGGAGCAATCAGTCATACGAAATGCTTGAGCTGCGCAATGAGGAAGAGCGACAGGCATCTATCGCTGCTCAGATTCGCAAGCTTAAGGACACCTTTAAGGAATCGGAAGAAAAGCGCATGCTGTGGTTCGGCGAGCGCATGGGCGATCCTGACAACATACCGCATCTAAGAGATTTGGCGGTTAAGGAGTTTGTTGAATGGAACAGCAATATCATTGATCGCTTTCAAGACGACTTTCAGATCAATATGAAGTGCACACCTTGCAAGCTTGTGATGGCAGTTGGCTATAGCAAGATGCGCATCTCGATTCTTGTGTATATCAACGACCTTCTCGATTCACCTGTATCTCCTTGGAACCTTCCTTGCTTTAAGGAATACCTCACAGTCATTGAGGCCTTTCTTGCTGATGGCTATGTGCCTGATCAATGGGAGCTGGATTTATTCGACACGATCAAGCACGTGATCAAGATCACCGAGGAGGCTATCAATGACTAAACCATATACCGAGATTCGCTTTACCGGCACGCCTGAGGAGATCAATAAGCAATGGGTTGAAGCCCGTAAGAACGGCATTGGCGGTTCTGATGTTGCAAGCATCATGGGACTTAATAAGTACTCATCGCCGTTTTCAGTTTGGCTCATCAAGACAGGTCGTGAACCATCACCCGACCTATCCGACAATCAAGCTGTCGAGTGGGGAAACCGCCTAGAGGACGTTGTAGCAGACAAGTTTGCCGAAGAGCACACGGAGCTTAAGGTATACCGCCGCAATGCGACCATGGTCTCTTTAGAGCGTCCTTGGGCTTTTGCGAATATCGACCGCTGGGTAACCGATGGTCATGGCAATGTCGGCATCCTTGAGGTCAAGACCGTAGGTATGCGCCGCGCTGCTGACTGGGATAACGGGGTTCCGCTTTACTACCTCACACAGGTAACGCACTACATGAGCGTAACGGGCTACCAGTACGCATGGGTGGCGGTGCTCATCGGTGGTCAAGAATTCCGCGAGTATTTCATCGAGCGCAACGAGCAGGACATTCAGGCAATTAACGACGCGGTAGATACATTCTGGCGCGACTTCGTGGAAACTGATACCGCACCTGCCTTAATCGGAAACGATCCAGAAGCTAATGCGCTTCTATCTCAGCATTCCGACCCATCAACTGAGTTCATCGCGATGCTTGACGAAGACGTGTCCATGCTGGACGAACTTCAAGAGATTAAAGACCAGATGGATGATCTTAAACATCGCAAGACCCTGATCGAAAACCAGATCAAAGACTTAATCGGCGACAACAAGGGCATCGAGACCGAAACAAAGCGTATTACCTGGGTACGTTCTACGCGCTCATCTTTTGACAAGAAAGCCTTTGATGCCGCACATCCAGGAATCACGCAGGACTACATGAAGACAAGCATAACCAACGGAGGAATTCGCATCTCCGTAAAGAAAGGAGCCTAAATGGGACAGTTAGCACAAGCAACGAGCGGTCAGCAGCTACAAGCAGCTGGCAAGACAGCACAGCACGGTATTGCAGATATGCTCAAGACTGCATGGCCACGCATTCAGGCGGTAATGCCTAAGCATATGAGCAGTGAGCGCATGTATCAGATCGCATTATCGGCTATTAATACAACACCAAAGCTTGCCGAATGTAGCCCAGCAACGATTCTAAGCTGCGTTATGAAGTGTTCTGCGCTCGGGCTTGAACCATCGGCAGTGGATGGATTAGGACGCGCTTATATCCTTCCTTACCGCTCAAAGCAGGGCATGCAAGCGCAACTCATTTTGGGTTATAAGGGCATGATTGCCCTTGCTCGTCGCTCTGGCGAGATCAAGGACATTAGCGCCCGTGCGGTATACGAGGGTGATGAGTTTAACTACTCCTTCGGTCTTGACGAGAAGCTTAATCACCGCCCAGCAGCACGTGAGCATGAGCAAGGCGAAAAGCCAACACATGTCTACATGGTTGCTCACTTTAAGGACGGCGGACACTACATGGACGTAATGACCGCCCAGGAAGTGGAAGCCATTCGCAAACGCTCCAAGGCAGCTAACAATGGTCCCTGGGTAACGGATTATGAAGCCATGGCCAAGAAGACCGTTATTCGCCGCGCATTCCCTTATCTGCCAGTGTCGGTAGAAGCCATGAACGCAGCAGCATCAGATGATACCGACGGTGGCTTTGTTGATCAGCTCGAACACGCACCGATTATCTCCGAGTAGGACTTTGAAGTTCCGTCCCAGGAACAGCCACAGGACACCGAGCCAAAGGGCCTGCGCAAAGCAGTATGCAAGTCATGCGGTAGCGCCATTGAGGTAGCGGCAGATGCGACCTTAGAAGACGTTAGCGCCAACATGCCTCCATGCTGCGAAAACATGGAGCTCGAATGGGCAGAGGGTGAGTAGTCATGAGCATTAACCGTGTAACCATTACTGGCAATCTTACTCGTGATCCCGATTTGCGTTCTACCGCAGGAGGAATGCCTGTTTTGGGGCTTGGTGTTGCGGTAAACGATCGTCATAAGAACAGTACAACAGGTGAGTGGGAAGACTATCCCAACTTCATCGACTGCACCATGTTTGGAACGCGAGCCGAGAAGATTGCAGGCTATCTGTCTAAGGGTTCCAAGGTCGCTATCGAAGGAAAACTTCGCTGGTCTCAGTGGGAGCGTGATGGGCAAAAGCGTAGCAAGATTGAAGTGATCATTGACGAGATAGAGTTCATGTCGCGCGGTGACCATCCAGAGGTGCAGGTATCGCAACCAGCACCAGCGCAACCATCTAATGTGCAAACCCAGATGCCTGGCATGCCTGTTGCTCGTCCCGTTGTGGATGCGTCTATTTATGACACCGATATACCGTTTTAAGGAGGGGCCTCATGATTACTCAAGCAAGTCTTGTTGGTGTGCATGATCGCATGACCTATAAACCGCTTCTTGTTTTCAAACTCGTTTCAGAGAACGACCATGAGCTGCGTATTCTTGGTCGTGCAGGATTTGGTCTCAGTGTCTTACATCAGCAGGAATATACATTTTTCTATGACATTAATAACGGGGAGTGCAGCTATGACCCGTTTAAGCTTTCGGATCAGGAAACCATCGGAGAAGCAGCTCGCTGGATAAAGAAGAACAGGGTGCCAGAACCAGGCGCCTTTATTGACTGTGAATACCTACGTGGCGAGAAGGACGAGCCGATGACTTTCGAGGATGAGTTCGACTACTGTCCTTGGAAGGATTAGGACTATGGCTGACCGTTTTACATTCTTCGAAAGCTACTACAGAGCAGCACAGAAGCTGCCAGAAGATGAACGTCTCGCATTCTATGAAGGTCTGTGTAGCCTTGCTTTTGACGGGGTGTTTCCAGAGTACGAGCCAGGCAGTAAGACCGACATGGCATACACCGTAATCTTGCCGCATATCCAGAAGTCTATCGACATGAGCGATCGAGGAAAGATGGGCGGTCGGCCTAAGAAGAACAAGGAGGGTACTCCATGATAGAAGATGCCTTGATTGGTGCTGCTATCAAATTCCAAAGGCTAGACAAGGGATACAAAACTGCGCAAGCTTTATGCGACCAGATCAAGGAAACAACGGGTGTCTCTATTTCTGACCAAATGATGTATCGCATAGAAAAAGGGACACGCCCAGTAAGCCTTAAAGAGGCATATGGAATTACGGTAGTTCTATATGGCAGATCATTTGATAACGATTTTCTAAACATAGCGCGAAGAGCTTTCTCTGACAGCTAAAAACCAGCTTTAAAGCTAGGTAAAAACCTAGGTAAAAGCTGCTTAAAACCTAGCTAAAAACCAGCTTTAAAGCACCCCTTCTTAGTCTAGAAAAGAATTTGAATAGAAAAGACAAAGAATAAGAAAAAGAAAGAGGTGTGAATCACCCATGAAACGAAACCAAATCATAGCAGCCATGAATGCGCTGCCTGAGGATTGTGAAGTTGAATTCAACTTCATCCCGCTTGATCGACAGGTTGAGATAATGTCCTTCATGGCTAACTTCTTGGCGCTTGCAAGCATAGCCAGGGACGAAAACTACGAGCCTGGACAGTGGCATACCGCGCTTATCGACGTGTTCTCAGAGCTTGGTCTTGGTAAGGAAGCTTCTTATTTAGTCCTGAAATCAGCCGCCGATTTTGACAATCGTGTAGAAGAAGCCAACGGAAATGTAATGCAATATCTCGCTAAGTTGGCGATGCAGTAATGGCTGTCATGTCGTGTGAGCCTGCTGACATCAAGTTAGCGGCGATGTTAGAGGACGAGGCTTATCAACACTACCGAAACGAAACACCATGCCTTAAATGCCCCCATAATCAGCATCACGACTATCCGATCATGGGCGGACATATCACGGCGAGCTACTGCGATCTTGACGGGCAGTGGCTATCGCCTGATCTCTACCGCTCAACCATTGCTGAAATGGGATGTGAACCTTAAGGAGGAAAAAAGAAATGGCAGACACCATTAGTCATATTCGCAATTCACTTGTAACGCAGCTTGACCGTCTCACTAACGAGGGGCTGGAAGGTGACGCATTACAGAAGGAAATAAACCGAGCGCGTGCAATGAGCGAGCTTAGCGAGCAGATTCTTGATGCTGGCAGGCTTGCCCTTCAAGCGGCAAGATTTGTCGACACGTCAGTATCGGCAAATCCAAAGCTACCGGAATACTTCCATGAGCACTGATGTAGCTCGCCTGTTTTACACGCCTGAGATGGACGAGTTCCTGACGGAATTCGTCCCTGGGCATTCGGAAGCTGAAATTACTGACGAGTTTGAAAGGCGCTTCGGTATCAGGCTTCGTCGGTCGCAGCTTAAAAACAGGATGACTACTCTGGGCGTAAGGCAGGGCATCAATACGGGGCAATTCAAGAAGGGCCAGCCTGCTTACAACAAAGGCATGAAGCAGACGGATTTTATGAGCGCGGAAGCTATTGAGAAAACTAAGGCAACGCGTTTTCAGAAAGGGCAGATACCTCATAACGCTATTGGTTTCGGCATTGGACGCGAGCGAGTAGATAAAGATGGGTATGTACTGGTAAAGGTAAAGCTCCACTCCAACGCTGAAGGGCGCTGGAACAACTATCGATATAAGCATGTCCTTATATGGGAACAGGAACATGGATGCCATATTCCACCTAAGACGGCAATCATCTTCGCCGACGGAAACAAGCGAAATTTTAATCCAGATAACCTTGTCGCTGTGCCAAGAAGAACGCTGCTTGTAATTAACCGACACCGTATCCCGTACTTCGACAGAGCATCCCTTGAAGCTGCAATGAAGATAGCCGAGATAAAGATGAAAGCTAATGAGCTTGAGCTATCCATACCACGTACATGCAAGGAGTGTGGAGCTCAGTTTAAGCCAGAGTTTAAGAACCAGATACGGTGTCGAGCATGTATCGACGCTAGAAGGAGAAAGCAATGATAACCAAAGAAGAATTAGACCGTATCAAACAAGGCGATGGCTTAATGGTTGAATCTAACGGCATTAAGCACTACAACGCAACTGAAGTGTTGATTAACGGATATAGCCTAACCGAGGTACTCGAAGCGGCCGAGGCATATGGAGAAAGTAAGGCCGACAGACCTGTTGAGATTCCCGAACACAAGACCTGCCCTCATTGCGGCAGTAGCCACGTAATCACCACCAAAGCTATAACCATTGGCGAAGGACGGTACAGCGAAGCAGAAACAGACCTTTGTCTTACGTGCGGATGGGGGGAATTGTTGTGAGCCCCACTGATTATCGTTGCCCATATTGTGGGTGCGAAATCGACGATCCCGAATGGTGGGAGACATACGATGAGTGTACTCACGAGTACGAGGCTCAATGCCCCGAATGCGATAGGCGTTTTAAAGTGTTCGTTGAGCTGGAGCCAGTGTTTTCTGTACAGATACCAAGGGAACTTGAGGAATGCTATAAGTGCTGCGCCTTTGAACCAGACATGGACGGCTATTGCGGCTATACAACATTGGGTTATCACGATCAAGAACATTGCCCATTGGGCTACGAAAAGGTGGTGAAGAAATGTCAGAACTAAAGCCTTGCCCATTCTGCGGCAGTAGCAGAGTTGAGATTGTTGGTTATTTCCCGTTCGTAAGGTGTAAAGGATGCGAAGCAGGGACTGGCAACTACGATGACAAAGAAGCAGCAATCAAAGCCTGGAACACCCGAGCGGATGAGGAGAAGAACGATGCCAACTAACGAAGAACGCCGAGAGGTGGCGGAGTGAGTTTGTGACACTAATTAGATCATGTAATAAAGGGAACTTGATAGGAGCTTGTTACATGATCAACGTTGATACACTTCAAAGAGAGGAACCAGGCATGGGCAAGGCTAACCCGAGAACAAAGAACGGACATGCACGCAGACAAGTACGCGAGTGGCTTAAAGCACAAGGCTTGCCCTGCCATATCTGCGGCATGGCCATTGATTATTCGTTGCCGGCTGGTGATCCTATGAGCTTTGAGGTAGACGAGATCGTGCCTGTTAGTAAAGGTGGATCACCAATCGATAAGCGTAACGTTGCACCAGCGCATCGTATATGCAATCAGCGCAGAGGCAACAAAGACATCAATCATCAGGTCACACCCCGCGAGTTACCTTGTCGGACTTCTCGCGAGTGGTGATCGAGGTGGGGAGCACCCCCTCCCCCTGGGGTGGCGGCGCGCCCGTGGGCATAGTGCTTTTTTCTCTCAACCTTAAAAACCAAAATGGGCGGCAAAGTAAAGGAGGGCTGCAATGGGCAAATCTGATCGCATGACAGAAGAAGAATTGGACTATATTCGCTCGGTTTATCCAGAGCTGGGACCTAGCGCCATTGCACGCAACCTTGGCCGATCGTTGTCCGCTGTTAAATCACGTATAAAAGAAATGGGGCTCAAGAAACCTGACAACCAGATATCCGTTGTGAGGTTTGAACCAAAAAGTACCATTAAAGATTACGATCGCCTTGTTGAACTTCGTGACATCTTACACAAGCAACTTCAAGAAGCTTCTCCCAGTGCTATTGCCGCGATCTCAAAGGAATATCGCGCTGTTCTGCAGGACATTGAAGCCCTGGAAAGCAAGAATTCAAGCGATCAAGACAATCCGCTCGAACAACTAGCGAAGAAGATTGCTAATGGTATGTAAACCACGTCTTAGAGTGGCGCAGGATTACGATCTTCACTATGCCAGTGAAGTAAAAGAAGTGGCTGCGCTTGCTGGAATCAATCAGACCAACTGGCAAGTCGAACTGATTAAGGATTGGTCGGCTCATACACCTGATGGTCAATGGATTCATAGGCGTTGTGGCGGATCAATTCCTCGCCAGGCGGGCAAATCAGTTGACGGCATTGTATGGTGCTTGTTCTTACTCGTAATCCTTGGTTATGGCATCCTGTGGACTGACCACAACTATTCGACCACGTGCGAGATGCTCAGGCGCTTCCAGGGTATCTTCGGCAAGAAACCTAATGATCCAGATGCTAAATATCCGTATTTTAACGGCTTGGTCGAGCGCGTAAGCAACCGTACCGCCCAGGAAGCAATCTTCTTAAAAAACGGCGGTTTCATCTGCTTTTCGACGCGCACCAAGTCGGCTGCGCTCGGCTTTAGCTTTGATATTGTTGTCTACGACGAAGCCCAGGAGCTAAAAACCGAGCACATGCAAGCGATCCAGCCTACTACCACATCTGGTGCACATCACAACACGCAAGCTATATTCCTTGGCACGCCTACACGCGCTGGTAGTAACGCGGAAGTGTTTAGCGACATGCACGCAGAAGCTTGGAACAACCCTCTCGATGATATGTGTTGGATCGAATACGGCGTTGACGAAGTTGGCGACGTCCTGGACGAAACCAGATGGCCCGAAGCTAACCCTTCTATTGAAGAAGGCGTTGCCGACATGAATGCAATTCGTACTGGCATCCGTGCGTTTAAATCTGATGTGCTTGCGGCAGCTCAGGAATACCTGGGCTATTGGCTGCCAAAAGTTGCAAATGCTCTCATCTCAAAGAAAGAATGGCTTGCGTGCCAGATTGACCCAGAGGAAGCACCACGAGAAGGACTTATTGCTTACGGTGTTAAGTTTTCGCCAGATGGTGCAGAGGTTGCACTTGCGGCAGCCATTAAGCCTAATAACGGAGTGCCACATGTAGAGCTTATCTGCATTGAACGAATGAGCAAAGGAACTACATGGCTTGCAGATTGGCTTTCTGAGCGAACGGGCATTGGTTCATGTGTGGCCATCGATGGCAAAGCGGGAAGCGGAACTCTTGTCGAGAAGATCGAGGACAGAACGCCTGACAAATACCGCATCGTGATGAAAACGCAGGAAGTTATTACTGCCTCATCGATGTTTTTGGAAGCGATCCAAAACAATCAGATAACGCATATAGAAGGACCAGCACTTGATGAATCGGTTCTTGGAGCTACTAAGAGAAGAATCGGAAATGATGGCGGCTGGGGCTTTGGTGGTGACACCTCTTGTGGAATAGAAGCTGCAGCTAATGCCTATTGGGCAGTTTGCACTACGAAACGAAATCCGCAGCGCACACAGGAGGCTTCCTTCTAATGACAATGCAGCTATCAAATGCAGTAGCTTCTGCTAAAGGGTTAAAGTCAGAAGATGCTTTGCTTGTAAGAAAGCTTGTTGAGGTATGGCGCGTAAAGCTTCCGCGCAATCAGCTTCGCGACAGATATTATGCAGGGCATGTAAAGACAAAAGACCTTGGCATTGCGATCTCACCTGAACTTCGCACCAAGATTCATGCCCGAATTGACTGGCCTGCTAAGGCAGTAGATTATCTCGCATCGCGATCCCAGTTTGACGGATTTACTACTGACAACGAAGCAATCAGTCAGTCGTTGCTTTCCATTTCGAACGCAAACCATCTCAAAAGCTTATACCGTAAGGCTGTACTGTGCGAGCTTAAGCATTGCTGCGCTGCATTGACTGTTACTGCTGATGCGTCTGGCAATCCTGTTATTAGCGCTTATCCCATGACTTCATGTGGATTGCTTTGGGATGATGCCCTAAAGGAAGTTAAAGCAGGATTAGTCGTTGCTGAATCAGTTAAGCAAAATGCGTTTGGCGTAAATCGTGTTCCTACGGTGGTAAAGCTGTTTACCGCTAACGCCTTGGTTGTTATCACCAAAACACGCAATGGATACGTTGCTCAGTATCAGAATCATTCCATGGGTCGCCCTCTTATCGAACCTATGGCTTATCATCCAACGCTTGAGCGCCCCTTTGGTCGTAGTCGAATTACGAGAACCGTAATGACCCTTACCGACGATGCGCAGCGCGAAAAGGAGCGCAGTGAAATTGCCGCAGAGTTTGCCGCTTATCCGCAAAAGTATCTGCTCGGAACTGATAAGAAGCTAACTAATGAAGGAAATCGTTACGCGGCTTATATAGGCGCGATCATGGAGGTAACGAAAGGCGAAAACGACACGGTTCCTACCTTTGGGCAGCTTTCACAACTTTCAATGCAACCGCACATTGACTACATGCGATCCCTCGCTTCTCAGTTCTCTGGTGCAACCAACGTGCCTTTGTCTGCGCTTGGTGTAGTGTCCGACAATCCTTCGTCTGCTGAGGCAATTTATGCCGCCAAAGAGGACTTGGTAATTGACGCACAGGCGCTTAATGCCGACAACGGCAGAGCATTGGTAAATGTGGCCATGATGGCGCTTGCTACCAAAGACAATTCAAGCTTTGCCGCTGTTCGTGATTCAGGTGTGACTATTGAGGCTCGGTTCCGCAATCCTGCAATGCCGTCTGTTGTATCTCAATCTGATGCAATGGTTAAGCAGATTAGCGCCCTTCCTTGGCTTGCTGAATCTGATGTGGCACTTGAAGAACTTGGCTATAGCGAGGACCAGATCATTAGGCTTCGCAGTGATCGCCTTAGAAGTCAAAGTATGCAGCTCGCTAATGCCGCCGTTGCTTCTCGCGCATCTGGTCAGCAAAGCACAAGCCAGGGGAATCAGCAGCCAAGCGGTGAGTAAATATGAATTTTTCGTCCGAGGAAGTATCACGTCATAATGACAACTTAAACGCTATCAGTGATGCCGCTGTTGATGATTTTGAAACATATTGCAACAACTTATTTGCAGACTTCGATTGGGATAACGCAGATAGCAAAAGCTTGTCTCGAATTAGAGATCAAGTTATTGACCATATTGCTTATATTCAGGAGACATATGGCGGAGCCTCCGAGAGTATAGGCAGTTTGTTTTTTGAAAACGCTCTAGCCACAGACAATGAGCTTGTGAATGCGGTAATGACTGGCGCGGCAAATAATGAGCAGATTCAGAAGTCTGTTAGATACTGGGCGAAGAACCTCTTCAAAGATGAGCCTGATGTTGAGGCGTTCATAAGAGGGTGTTCCTCTTTCGTCAGAAGGACAATTTCTCATGCAGGTGATCTGACTGTTGCGGACTCTGCTTCTGGTTCTAACAAAACCAAACAAATAGGTGTTAGATTTGCAAGAGTTCCGCAGGGGCCGTCTTGCGGCTTCTGTATCATGCTTGCTTCTCGTGGATTTGTTTACGCAAGCAAAGAGAGTGCGGGTCAATTTAAGCGCTTTCACGACGACTGTGACTGTCGTATTGTCGCTGGTATGCCTGGAACAACTGTTGAAGGCTACAACCCAGAAGAAATGTATGATCGCTACAAGCAATGTCGCGATGCTATCACCAATGGAGAAGTTGGAAGCAAGAATCCAGTATGGAGAGACTGGGAGCAATTAACCCCAGAAGAGCAGAACCAATATGCCGATGATACTGGTGGAGATCCCTATAACAATTATCTTGCTCATCGTATTTCTCAAGAAATGGATACGCGAGATAGACAATGGTTGTATGACAAGACTGTTCCAGAATTCGAAATCGAAGAAGGGGCATTGCCGAATAAAAGAGAAATCGACTTTATAACATTTCTGCAAGAGTTTGGTTTTAAATCGGTTTTTCGAAAAACTCGGTCAAAAGATAAGAAGAGAACGTCTGATGTCTTTTTTCTCTCTGGCAAAAACAACGAGATTAGAACGCCAGCGGAAATGAAACAACCATCTGGCAATGGAAAGCAGACAATCTCGCATCAGTTTGAAGAGGCTGCAGGTCAGGCAAAAGTAATTGTCATAGATGCTGATGGTCTAGGTGACTACTGGAGTGAAGACAGAGTTATAGATGAAGTTTATCAAAAGGTGAATCGCGAGCACACAATTAAAAAAGGAGAAAACAAAGGTAAAAAGTGGCTTTTTGATAGAGCAATAATAAAGATTGATAAGAAAATTGTGTCTATAACAAGAAGAGAAGGTTAAACCCCCCCGAATCGGCGGGGAAACCTTCTCTATGGTTGATTATAGCACAGAATTTAATGCATATACGACATTTAGCCCTGCTTCAGCGGGGCATTTTTGTACTTAAAAACGCTTAAACAACTGCAATGTATCGCAATATATCGCCTCCAAGTGACACCTATCCGACTATGGCCATACGCAGAAGGAAGCGGAAATTCCTTCATCACGCAGCCGTTGCGGGAAAGCGGCTCATGACTTCGAGACGAAGGAGAAACGTATGGCATTTGAACCGATCGAGAGCCAGGAACAACTGGACGCAGTGCTTAAGACCAGGCTCGCACGTGAGCGCGAAAAGATTAAGGCGGAGTACGCCGACTATGACGAGCTCGCAGAGAAAGCAAAGGCTTATGACGAGGCACAAGAAGCGCAGAAATCCGAAGCACAGAAAGCTCAGGAACGAATCGCGCAGCTTGAAGGCGACATCAAGAAACGCGACGAAGCTGACAAGGTGCGAGAGTTGCGCAAGAAGGTGGCAAAGGAAACGGGCATTCCTGAGGACCTTATCCAGGGTGCTGACGAGGAATCCATGAAAGCTTATGCCGCTCAAATTGCTGAGTTTGCCAAGGTTCAAACGCCAGCAGGTGCGCCAGACCTTACGCCTGGATCGTTTTCGGGCAGCGAGGACGGCGCTAGCGATGACAAGCGCGATTTTGTTCGCGCGCTTTTCGGAAAAGAATAATCGAAAGGAGCAATAATGCCTCTTGATACTACTAAGATTCAGCTTCCTAAGTCTGTTGTAGCGCAGCTTATTGGTAAAGTTCAGGACACTTCTACCATTGCTGCTTTATCTCCAGCACAGCCTCAGATTTTTGCAGATGAAACCACTATGGTATTTAACCCTACTGCTGAAGCTGAGGTTGTTGCAGAAGGCGCTAAGAAGGGTGTATACGAGCAGACTCTTTCCCCTGTTACTGGTAAGCGCTTTAAGGTGGTTACCACTACCCGCGTATCTAACGAACTTAAATGGGCAGACGAAGACAATCAGCTCGAAATCATCGAAAACATCATGAATGACCAAGTAGCAGCTATTGGTCGTGCGATTGATTATGTTGTTTACCACGCAATTAATCCTAAGACTGGCGGTGCTCTTTCTGGATTTACTGCGCTTACCGCAGGCGCAAAGAGCGTTACTGCAACCGATGACTATGTTGGCGACATTGATTCTATGGTTGATGCAATCCTTGATTACAACATCTCTGGTATTGCTCTTGGCCGTCAGTTTGCTTCTGATCTGCGCAAGGTTCGCGTACCTTCTACTGGCTTGCGCTTGTATCCAGAGATTCCGCTCAATCTCCAGGTTGGTAACTTCGATGGCATTCCAGCTGCAACATCTGGCACGGTCAATGGTCGTTTGGCAACTACGCCAACCAACGTACTTGCAATCATGGGCGACTTTGACCTCATTAAGTGGGGCATGGTTCGCGATATCTGGTCTGAAATTATCGAATACGGCGACCCTGATGGTACTGGTAACGACCTTAAGGCATACAACCAGATTGCATACCGCACCGAAGCTGTATTGAGCTATGCAGTTCTCGATGCAAACGGATTTGCAGTTCTCAAGAAGGCGGCTAAGTAATGGGTACCATGGTTCAGAAATTCATCGTGGAGGATGTTGAAAAGGCATCCTCCCTTATGCCAGCTCATATTGCGCTGGTAAATCCAGACGGTACTCCTTGGACTGGTGGCGGCACAACTCCAGGAGACGCTACCACTGCCAAGGCTGGATTGGTCAAAAAGGCATCTGCTACTAATGCTGTTGCTTCTGCTGATGCGATCGCGGCTGCTGGTGACGCACCTACCAAGGCTGAATTTGATGCCGTAGTTACCTTGTGCAATGAACTTAAAGCACAGGTAAATGACCTTATTACCAAGGCTAAGAGTGCGGGTCAGATGGCTTAAGTAAGGAGCGTATATGGCGGACGAGAACATCAGCTTTGCAACGCTTGCAGATTACGAAAAGCGATACGGAGAGGTAGAGCCTGCAGATAAGGAACGCACCGAAACCATTCTTCAGGATGCAAGCGACATGTTGCTTGCAACTTATGAGGAAAACTACGGAATTCCTTACGAAGAAGGTACTCATCCTGTTTTTGACAAGTCGGCATGCGCTGTTGCTTGTGCTGTTGCTCATCGTTCGCTATCTGTTCCTGCTGGCTTTGAGGGAGCAAGCCAGTTCAGCAGAACTGCTGGCTCATATAACGCAAGCATCACGTTTAGCAATCCGACTGGGGACTTGTATTTAAGCAAGACCGATTTAAAGCGCTTAGGTTTATCTGGTCAGATGATTGGAGCCATTATGCCAATCATCAATAAGCCAGGTGATGAGGCATGTTAGACGTTTTCCAAACCGAACAAGTAACGGTTGTTAGAGACAACGTTAGCTATGACGATCTTGGAGAGCCGATCTATGGCGATCAAGAGCGAGAACAAGTTGATGTGCTTGTTCAACCTGGAACTACAACCGATCTAGACGCAACACGACCTAATGGCGTTGAGGTTGTCTTTACATTGCATTTTCCCAAGTCGTACACCAAGTCGCTGCAGGCGTGCCGTATAGATGTTCGCGGAGATATCTACGAGGTTGTAGGCGATCCACAACCTTATACAGCGACTAATACGCCAGGTGCTTGGAATCTACCTGTGGAGGTGAAGAGAGTCGATGGCTAAAGCAAGCATGAACATCAAGATGGGCAAGTTTAAGCCTAATCGTGCTGGGTATGCAACTGTTATGAACAGTGGAGCGGTGCAAGGCATGATAACCAGCAAGGCGAACTCTGTTAAAAGTGCTGCTGACGGAATGCTTTCTGACGGCGGCTACAGTATGGAAGGCCATGAGGTGAAGGACTTCCAAGGAAAGCTTGCTAACGGCAAGGTTGTTCGCACCAAAACCGACCAGGCACGCTACACCAACGCCAAGCGCAACACGCTGCTTAAAGCATTAGGGAGCGCGAAATGAGTATCGATATCGAGCGCACAGTCGCTGAGATTCTCATGGAGCAGACCGGCGTCAAAGCGGTACTGGAGGTTCCGAATGATCGTCCTGATGAATTTTTGAGCGTTGAGCTTACCAGTACTGGTGGAACCAGGTTTGCAAAAACCTGCTTTCTTGCGGTGCAGTCTTGGGCAAAAACACGCAAAGAAGCTTCAGCGTTGGCATCTCTTGTTGAAGAGATCACGCATGAGCTTGAAGCCCATCCGAATATCTTCTCACCACAAGCAACTAACACTTATCGCTTTCCTGATCCAGATTCTGGTCAGGAGCGTTATCAAACCACGATCGAACTACTTCTTTGTGAATAGAAAGGAGAACAGCAATGGCTGAATCCACCACCAATAATCAAGCAAATGTATCTGCTGGTAAGGGCGTCAAGGGAGGATATATTTTCTCTGCTCCTGTCGGAACGACCCTTCCGACTGGCATTGAAACCGAGCTTGATACTGCATTTAAGTGTCTTGGGTTTATTTCTGAAGATGGTTATGTCGAGACCGTAGAAGAGGACTCTAACGACATTGTTGACCTCAATGGTGACCTCATGGACTCCTCCAATTCCAATCGTGTTGAGTCGGCGCAGTTTACCCTTGCTGAGATTAAGGCAGAAACGCTTAAGCGCCAGTATGGCGAGAACAATGTCACTGATAAGGCCGGAATCATTACCGTTCATCACAATTCTGATTCCCATTCTGTCTTTGCTTATGTTTTGGAGCTTGTGCTCAAGAACGGTCGTCGTTGGCGAAAGGTTATCCCGCAGGGGCAGTCTTCCGAGCTTGATGACTTGACGGTTGCAAGTTCTGAGCTGTGCCAGCGTGCTCTTACGATGAAGTATCTCTCCGATGAAGCTGGTAACACTTGCTATGACTACATTGAATCGACCGAAACCGAAGCTGCTGCATGAATAGAGCAGTCGGATACAAACTCTGACGAAGAGACAAACTACTTTGAGGATGACCCCGAATTAGGAGAGATTACAGATGAAGGAGATTAAGTTTCAGGTAGAGGGTGTTGAGGGCGATTTTTTTGTTGATGCGGATGCTCTTAGGGATTATCGAACCATTAAGGCATTTGCCTTAGCCGATGCTAATCCTGCTGGGTTCTACGCAGCAATGGAGAAGGTCTACATGGGCAAAGATGAAGAATACGCCGAGCGTGTTGGCGGCATCGATCACATTGCTGATCTCAATAATGCTGCTGCAGAAGCGGTGAATGCAAAAAACTAATAGGTTTCGTCAAGGCGTGGGAGGACGACCGAGACGAAATAATAGCTGACTTTGCTCAGTATTACGGTGTGGTTCTTCGTGCAAGCGAGGAACCACCTGATTTGGTGACACTCTCGGCATTATGGTCACAGCTTCCGAGGGAGTCACGATGCGTTGTGAAGCATTGTCCTGAAGCAATGTGGAGCAGTGCAGAAAACATGCTGTGGAGCATCGAATTTTCGTTGCGTGTCCTTGTTTGGCAAAAGTCAAAGGATGGGCAGAAGAATCGAAACAAACCTACTCCTCTCAAGACTCCTGGTGAATATATTCACAACAAGGAAGCAGCCGATCGTGCATTGGCTAACAAACGTGAAATTGACCAGATTCTTGGCATTGGAGGTGAATGCTAATGGAGGTAGGAAGCGCGTATGTAACGCTTATGCCGTCAATGAAAGGCTTTGCTTCCAAGGTCAATTCAGAATTCGGATCAGTCGGAACTGCAAGTGGTAGTGCTTTTAGTAAAGGTTTTTCTAGCTCAACTTCATCACTTGCAAGTGCTGGTTCGAAGGCAGGAGAAAGCTTTACCACCGCTTTCTCGAATGCCACAAAAAAAGATGTAGTAAGCGGCCTTACCTCTCAGGTAGAAAAGGCCGCTGCTAATCTCAAAAGTGCTAATGTTGCAGCTCAAGCTGCGTCAAAGGGAGCTGAATCCGCCCAGGCTAAATACAATGAAACAGTAGCCAAATATGGCGCCGAAAGCTCAAAAGCTATCAAGGCTGAACAACAGCTAATCCAGGCAAAATACAACGCTGAAACTGCATCAGATCGCGCAAAAGTTGCAACTGATGAACTAACCAATGCAGAAAAGAAACTTGCTGCTGCTCAAAAAGCACCGGAATCATCCTTTAAAACGACTGCTGCTGCAGCTCAAGGATTTTCCGGAAAGATGAGTTTTCTAACTGGCGCCATTGGCGGGTTTGCTGCAAGTATTGGCAGCTCCTTAATCGGCGCTGTGTCTAATCTTTCTGGCGAAATCATGACAGCGGCAGACTCTTCTCAAAAGTTTGCTCAAACTCTTTCGTTCGCTGGTCTCGATACATCAACTATTGATGCGCTAACCAAATCAACGCAGGAATACGCCGCTAAGACGGTGTATGGCCTATCTGATGTCCGAAATGTTACCGCTCAGCTTGCTGCCAATGGTGTACAAGATTATGACAAGCTTGCTGAGGCGGCTGGAAACCTAAATGCGGTTGCCGGAGGCAATGCCGATACCTTTAAGACTGTTGGTATGGTGCTTACCCAAACGGCAGGACAAGGAAAGCTTACAACCGAAAATTGGAACCAATTAGCAGATGCTATTCCTGGAGCATCGGGAAAGTTGCAAGAAGCGATGCTCCAGAATGGAGCCTACACGGGCAACTTCCGTGATGCTATGGAGAAAGGCGAGATTACTGCTGCTGAATTCAATCAGGCTCTGCTTGATCTGGGTATGACTGATGTGGCAAGGCAGGCTGCAGAATCAACTACAACGCTTGAAGGTAGCTTTGGTAATTTTCAGGCAACGGTAGTTGATGGGTGTGCGCAGCTTCTTCAAACCGCAACTCCTGCTATAACCACACTCGTTAATGATCTCAATGTTAAGCTATCAGGAGCATTTGATATTGCCAACACGGCAGCATCTGCGTTTTCTGATGCTATTTCTTCTGGCGCCGATCCAGTTCAGGCATTAGGAGCAGCCTTTTCAACCCTTCCTCCAGAAATCCAAGCAGCTACAGTTGCTGTTACTGCTCTCGGTACAGCATTTACTGCAGCTAAGCTTGTATCGGTTGGAAAAACGGTTGGTTCGTCATTTAAGACAATCGGATCAGCAATGCAATCAATTGCTGGACGTGCAGCGGGCACTTCTGCTGGACTTGTTGCTACTGCAACGGCTAGCAAGACAGCTGGTACTGCTGCAAGTATATCGTCCAAGCAAATGTTGTCTGCCGCTGCGGCGATTGTTGCTCTCGGCGCTGGTGTTGCGCTTGCTGCTGCCGGACTATCTTTGCTTGTGTATTCGGCTATTCAGCTTGCCTCTGCTGGTCCATTGGCAATTGGCGTCATGGTTGGTCTTGTAGCGGCGATTGCTGGGCTTGCTGTCGGAGCTGCAATTCTTGGTCCAGCGTTAACTGCTGGAACGGTAGGATTTGTTGCGTTTGGAGCAGCAATACTGATGGTCGGAGCAGGCATCGCTATTGCATCTGCTGGTATAACTTTGCTTTCAACTTCGCTTCCTACAGTATCAATGTATGGGACTCAGGCGGCTGTAGGATTTGCTGCCTTGGCTGGCTCTATGGTGCTCCTTGGGCCTGCATTAATCGTTGCCGCTGCAGGAGTTGTTGCCTTTGCTGCGGCGGCGACCGTTGGCGCTGTTGGCCTTACCGCTCTAGGCGTTGGCGCAACGGCAGCCGCAGTCGGAATCACTGCCCTTGGAGCTGGCTCTTTGGTTGCTGGTCTTGGCCTTACTATGGTTGCATCATCTGGTGCTGCATCAGCATCTGCTATTTTAATGCTCGGCACTGGTTCTCTTGTTGCTGGTGCTGGTTTAATGCTGCTTGCAACAGGTGCTTTGCTCTCTGGTACTGGTCTTGTTGTCTTGACTGCGGGTGCTGCAGCTGGGGCTGGCGCTATAACATTATTTAGCGGTGCTGTAACTTTAGTGAGCGGAGCGGTAACACTACTCTCAGGTGGTATTACTGTTTTAGCTGGTGGGATGTCTGCTTTGTCGGCAGCGATCGGTGCGGCTGCTGGTGGCTGTCAGACTATGGCAAATACTATACCTACCATAGCAAATGCAGCTCCAGGTGCTGCTGGAGGTCTCACATCGCTTGCTGGTGCATCTGCTGCTGCCGCTGGTGGTATTGGAGCTGCAACTCCAGCATTAGGTGCTTTAGCTGGTGCCGCAGGAGCTTCAACGGGTGTAGTACTTGGGGCTTCTGCTGCAATGATAACTATTGCGGGAACATCGGGAACAGCAAGCAGTGCTCTTACTAACACGCAGTCGACATTCAGGCAGACTGGTTCTGCCGCAAACACTATGCAGAGCCAGGTGAAATCTGCAAGCAGTAACGCTTTGAGCGCCATTAGAGATATGGCATCGCAAATGCAATCATCTGTTAACAATATGCATTTGCGGATCCCTCGAATTGAAGTAGGACCTTTGCCGCATTTCTCTATGAGTGGTTCATTTAATCCCCAGACAGGCGCGGTTCCTTCCGTATCTGTTAGCTGGTACGCATCTGGTGGCTTCTTTACCCGTGCAAGTCTTATTGGTGTTGGCGAAGCAGGACCAGAGGTAAATATGCCGCTTGCAGGGCGTAAAATGATGCCGTTTTCGCGTGCTGTTGCTAACAACTTAAGCAAAGAAATTGGCTCTGATTCAGGTTCTGCACAAAGTACAGATACTCTCATTGCCTGGCTTGCAACAAATCTACCAGCAATCATCGAGCAATACACACCTGTAATGGGCGAAAGCGATTTTGATCGCCGAGCAAGAAAGGCGGTTAAGTATGCCTAATCAAGCAAGATATATAGCATCTAACGGAGAGGTGGTAGAGCTTGATGGTCCCACCACTTGGATTGGTACTGCCGAGCAACTATTAAGCGATCAATGGTCTTATACGCTGGGGTATCGTGATATTACAGGCGTTACGCGAGAGGCTCGCGAAATCGAAGTAGAAGCATTCTTTCGTAATAACGAGGAATCCAACAGACTACGCCGCTTGCGCAATATGGACGTTCGCAATGGAACTCCTGGCACAATTGAAGCAAAGGGGCTTATACAACGAGCCTATATTGTTAAGAGCACGCCTTCTGTAATTACACGCACCCACCATCGAGAAGCGCTAACGGTGGTCTTACTTGATGGTCTGTGGGGAAAGTGGGTTGGTGAGGAATTCTGGCCGATCGAGACTGATCCAGATACTGATTATCTTGATCTGCCTACTGATGTCTTGTTTGATGTTATGCCGCCAAGTGCGAATAACTCCCTTATCAATCAATCCAAGATTGCTGCGCCTTTTAAGCTGACGATCTATGGCCCTTGTGTAAATCCGTATATCACTATCGGCGGCAACCGATACGAAATCATTGCCAATATCCCAGACGGAGCAAGAGTCGAGGTTAATAGCCAAACGTTTCCTCGAGCAATCTCGCTGATCTCGTCCATGGGCGATGTGACCGACTTATTTGATGCTGGTACCAGAGGAGATGGCGAAGGGTCGGGAGAATACATTTTCGAGCCAATCAAACCAGGCTATAACGATGTTCTCTGGCCTGGTGGTTTTGGCTTTAGTCTTGAGTGGTACGAGCAGGAAGAGGTGCCTGGATGGTAATTGTTATTGCTGACGAAACAGGCAAAGCCCTGCGTGAAATAGTTGATTATTCGCTCGAAGTTGCCTTCGGTGAAGACGAAAACAAAATAACACTTACCGCCGATGCTGATGTGATGCCGCCTGAGAACGGATATGCCTACATCGAGGGAACCGAGTATGGCGGCACCATTGATCAGATCACTTCTGGCACCACTACCGAAACACTAAGCGCATCAGGCCGTTCCTGGCATGGTGTTCTTGCAGGCAAGAGACTCGTGCCTGACTCTGGTAAGTCGCACATAACAGTATCTGGGCAGATAGCTACCGTGTTGCAGTCATTGATCAATCGCATGGGATTGAATGATCTGTTTGAAGCACCAGCAAGTGAGAGCGATACGGTAAGCATATCAAGTTACCAATTTGAGCGTTTTGTCGACGGATACACAGGCATCAAGGCGATGCTTACCGCTAATGGCTTAAAGCTTAAAATGCGCTGTGCCGAAGGAAAGGTGCTTATTGGCGCTCGTGCTGTTGTTGATTATGGCTCTAAAGTCGATAGCGACCTGTTGGACTTTGACCTTACAAAAATTACGCGTAGAACGAATCATCTTGTTTGTGGCGGCACTGGCGAAAACGAAAATCGTGCAGTAGTCCACTTTTACGCTGACAAAAACGGCAAGGTAAGCAAGACGCAGACCCTATTTGGCGTGGACGAAATCGCAGCCTTTTATGATTATTCCAATGCAGATGAAGATAAGCTTGAAGAAGAAGGAAAGAAGAAGCTTGAAGAGCTGCAGGGTGACGGAACTGTAGATGTCGATGTTGATGAAGATATCGATGTTGATATCGGTGATGTTGTTTCTGCCAGGAACAACAAAACCAACAAGGTTGTGTCGGCAACTATCATTAAGAAGATAGTTAAAGTCTCCAATGGCATAACGAGCTATGAATACGAAGCTGGCACACCTTCGTCTGGCACATCAGCAAGCACTATATCAGGTTCCGCCGAATCAACTAACGGTGGCCATGCTTACTATGCTGGTAACGGACTTACGCTGGATAACTACACCTTTGATGCTGATGTTAATGCGTCCGATTTGCAGGCGGTAAGCAATACGGCATCCAATGCTCTGACTCAGGCATCAAGCGCGCTGTCTAATGCTTCTGCTGCCCAACAAACAGCAGATGCCGCAGTGGCTACCATTAGCGCATCATCACCAATTAACTCGCAGAGGGATGATAATGCAGTAAGCCTAAGCCATGCGAATAGCGGCGTATCCGCTGGCGCTTATGGAGCTGCCGATAACGTGACCGCCGATTGGGGCGATACCGTTATCGTTGGTCCTCGCGTGAGCGTAAACGCAACAGGGCACGTTACCAGCGCACAAGGTAGAACGGTCACGCTCCCTGGCAACACCGCAACGCAGGATGCTAAAGGCTTAATGAGTGCCAACGACAAGGCAAAGCTCGACGGCATAGCTCAAGGCGCCAATAAGACCGTAGTCGACACCGCTCTAAGTTCGACAAGCACCAATCCCGTGCAAAACAAGGCGGTAAAGGCTGCCCTGGACGATAAATCTGACAGCGACCACACGCACAACTACGCAGGGTCTAGCAGTCCAGGAGGAGCAGCCACAAGCGCCAACAAGCTATCAACGGCTCGCACGATCACACTTGCTGGTGCTGTAAACGGATCGGCAGTCTTTGACGGCAGTGAAAACATCACCATCACGACTACTGGAGATAGTGAGGCTGCTGGCTTTCTTGCGGCTCACCCTGTAGGTGCTATCTATCACACGACCAAAAGTGACAACCCAAGTACTGTTTATGGTGGAACGTGGAAAGCCCTTCCATCGGTTGAAGGATTCAAGTGGGAAAGGACTGCATGATGGGGCAGGTAGACGGAAAAATGAACACGTGCGACAGATGTGGTAAGGCTCTGTTCGTCGCTGATTCTCAGGCATCGAGCGAAAGTTCGAACTGGCGAACAATCCAGCGTTACACGGTTGACGGAACTCTGGTTACTCGTTTTGTCTGCCTTGAATGCATGAACGATTACAAGGATGAATTTTCTAAGGAAGATGTTTCTTTCAACAGGTTCATGGACAACAAGACCGCCGAAGAGGAGGCTAACTAATGACTATCGAATTAGTAGACGGACACGGTGGGAAGCCTCACATCAGTGGTGAAGATTTAGGTGACTTTAAAGCTGGCATTCTCGGCGATGCTGGCTATGTATTTAAGCGCGCCAATATGCTCGCAGCAACACTAAATGGTTCCAATTCTATTACTATCGCAACAGGCTCTGGGATTATGCCTGCTTCTGGTAGGCATTTTCGCGTGACTGCTCCTGAGACGCTAACCATCACTAGCGGCACGCAGGGGCAGAATCGCAACGACCTCATTGTGGTGCGAGCAACGACGGATGAGGAAAGCACGACAGTCGAGACCGCAACCATAGTAGTCCTTAGAGGAACTCCTACATCAGGAACGGCAACTGACCCAGCGACACAAGATGGAGACTTGCCTTTATATCGTCTACAGCTAACAGGAGTATCGGTTGCTGAACCGATTGCATTATTTGATGTAATGGTTCCCTATAGCGAATTTCGGGATTCTATATCCCGCATTGTTCAATCAGGACAGATTAATATTCGAGCAAATTCTGTTCCTGCAAATGGTGCAATTTCGTACATCGTGACTTTCCTTGAGTCCTTCGAAAGCGCACCTACCGTTGTGTGTTCAAGCGAGGAATCGTGGTTCATCTGTTCACCGTCAGAAGTAACTACAACGAAGTGCAGAATAACGCTGCGTAATCTGAGCGGAAGTGCCAGACCTACGCAAGATCGGACATTATTCTGGGCTGCTGTAGAGTAAGCATTCTATATCCCAGCATAGCGAAACAGAAACTTTTACTGGCAAGTACTGGATTGATGGGAAGCCTATTTATCGCAAAATACTTAGAATGGGTGAAACAACCAAGGGAGGATCAACTTCAATACCTCACGGGATTGATTACGATGTTTTTACTCATTGTGAAGCGATTGCATACTACGATGTAGGAACGTGCCTTCCGCTGCCACGCGTAGGCTTTAATGTGACAGTAGATGCTGGATACGACACCAACTATTTCATTGACGATAAAAATATAATCGTTCAAGCAGGGAGTAAAACGTCTTCGGCTGCCCCTGGCTTCTCAAAGCTGTCTACCCATGCCTGGATTGTTTCGGATTCGATTGCTTTTATTTCGCAATTCCCGAACGTAGGGAGTATGTAGAGATTGATCGATGATCTATAGCCGTCGACGGTGGAAGCGCGGCGGCGCTGTTCTTTTTCTTCGAGATAAGCGACTGATATTTCGTTGATGTTCATATTGATTTCCTTTCTTAAATCCCAAGCTATTTTCCCGTCGATTTCGAGTGGTTTAGCTTGGGATTTTTTAGTGACACTAAACAGATTATTAGGCAGACGAAAGGACGAAAATGCCATCCGAATTCTGCCAAGACCATAGCGAGCATGCTCGCGCAATAAAGCATCACGACACCAGACTGGGCAAGCACAGCGAGAATCTTGACGAGCTTAAAGAAGGTCAATTTGACCTACGACTTAACGTGCAGAAGCTGACTGATATCGAGGAGCAGAACAGCAAGATATTCGCGCGGCACGATCGCATGCTCGCCGAGCATGACCAGCGCATCAGCGCGATCGAGGATCAGCCTGCAAGGGATGCTAAGCGGATTAAGGATTCGGCTCTTGGTGCAGTTGGCGGAGCTATTGGCACAGGTGTAATTGCCCTCATTGTCCTTGCGTTAGTTCGATCGGTCGGAATGTAAGGAAAAGGAGGTGCGATATGAATAGCAAGCTTACAAGTCGTAAGTTCTGGCTTGCCGCTGGTGCATTTCTCGTGTCTGTTGGCACTGGCATTGCTGGTCTTGCAACTGGCAACGACACCATGGCTATGGCAGGTGGACTGATGGCGGTAGTTGGCACTGGTATTTACGCTGCATGCGAAGCGTATGTAGATGGTCAGGCAGCTTCCGCTAATACCACGAGCAAGCAGATCACGGCAACGTCTACCGACAAGGTGACGGTACAGCAGGTGCTTAGCACAGCAACAGCAGATAAGGAGGTGAAGGCCGATGGAGAATGAGGAAAAGCTCCATGAGGAGCATAAGAAGGCAATTAAGCTAATGGCTGTCATGATGGCTGTAGTTATGTCCATCATGCTCGCCCTGCCTGGCTCAGCCTTTGCTTATACGCAATACGATCGCATCGTAGCCAATGGCCATGGTTCGCTTAATGCGTCTTATCTGGTTATCCATGAGACTGCTAACCCAGGCGCGAGCGATGACAACCATGTGACTTACTGGTCTAACAACCCAGCCTACGCTGTGCATTACGTCATGGATGTTGACGGTTCTTCCGTATTCCATACCATGGCTGACAACCGCAAGGCTTGGCATGTCGGCAATGGTAATGCCTACACGGTTGGAATCGAACTTTGTCACGCTACCAACCAAGCTGATTTTAATAAGCAGTGGACTGAAGCTGTTAAGTGGGCAGGTGACTATCTGCATAACAAAGGCTGGGGCATCGATCGCCTGATCTCGCATAACGAGGCTGCGCTTCGTTGGGGTGGTTCTGATCACACCGATCCTGTTGGCTATTTCGCCCAGTACGGCAAGAGCTGGTCTCAGTTTGAAGCAGCGGTTGCCGCATATATGCAAACAGGCGAAGTAGGCAATGGCGGCAGCGTTAGTCAAGGCGGCGGAACTGCTGTTAGCGGTAGCGGCGGCGGATCGTATGTATCTCCTGGCACTTATACCGTAACTGCATCTGCACTCAACGTACGTACTGGCCCTGGCGTGAATTACGCCAAGAAGAGCTATAGCCAACTGACAGCTAATGCAAAGGCTCATGCGTACTCTAATGGCTGCCTTAAGACTGGAACCCGCGTTACGGTTTACGAGTGTACTAACGGTTGGGCACGCATCCCATCTGGATGGGTCAGCACTGCTTACCTAAGCCGTGCATCTGGTGGCTCTAGCGTGAGCTCCGGTGGAGCTGGATGGTATGAGGTCGACGTCAACACTGCACTCAACGTGCGCACTGGTCCTGGCACCAATTACCGTATTACTGGTCAACTGCGCGACGGCTATGACTTGTATGTCCAGTCGATAAACAACGGCTGGGCGAAGTATCAGGCTTATAGCGGCACCCGCTATGTAGCTGCTCAGTATCTGGACTAGGAGCAAAAAAGGGAGCCAATTAAGGCTCCCTTTGGTTTGCCCAAATTTATGCCCAAAAAATCTCACGAAAATCCGTTCATAAAGTATTGCTATGAGCGTTATGAGCGCGTGAACTGGGAAAACTGTTCATTGTGAGCGTTAAGTGTTATGTATAATCGACCTTCACACGGTGGGGGTCGCTGGTTCGAACCCAGTAGCGCCCACCATTGAATTGCCTGGTCAGAAGCTTGTGTGCTTCTGGCTTTTTTGTTTTGCCCCGTCTTTCGACTTCTTTTCGGGAATTTCTCTTGTTATTCGTGGGATAATGAGTTGTCTATTTTCTTTCCCGTTCTAATTGAGAGGATGTTTAGCTATGTACGGTTCTTATGGGTACGGCTATAGCACCATGGCCAATACTGTGGGCATCGGTCTTGTTCTTGGTTTTATAGCCTTTGTTGCCGCAATCGTTGTTACGGTACTCTTCTATAAGAAGTTTATTGCTGTCGATAATATTCATAAAAGCCCTGGCTTGAAGCGCGATTGGGGTCCTTTCTTTCGATTCGAGCATCTTATTATCGAAAATATCTTAAAAGTTCTCTATATCTTTACAGCATGCTTGATCGCTTTTGAATGTGCTGCAAGTATTATTACTTCTTTATTTACGATTATGTATGATCCAGGTGCAGCGTTCGCAGGTATTTTGATCATGCTTATCGTTTGCATTGTCCTTGAAGTGCTTAACCGCCTTTGGTTTGAATTTGCGCTCCTTACCGTTTTGATTTGGAAGAACACTTCTGCGATTCGTAAGTCAGTTTCTGGTCAGCAGGACGATACTCAAACGGGCTCTTTTGGCCACTCTTCACCATCTCCTTATGCTCCTCAAGGCGGATATTCTGTTCCTACTGTTCATAACGCGCAGCAGCAAACTTCTACGCCTACTCAAAGCTTCAATTCTTCTGCTCAGCAGCCTACCGCTCCAGTTACTGGATCTGCGCCTTCTGTCCCGCAACCAGCATCGCCAACAGCTTCTTCTCCTGCGCAAGCATCTGTTACTCAGCCACAGTCTGCTTCCCAGGACACTTTTAACGGAACAAGTGCACCGAATCCTCCAGTGGCTTCAAGTCATTCTCATAATGAAGCGTGGACCTGCCCTTCATGTGGTGCTTTTAATAAGTCTGGTTCTTTCTGTGCTCAATGCGGCACTCGTCGAGGCTAAGTGCATGCTTAATGTGATGCCTGGCGAGGTAAGTATGCGCTCAATGTGATACCAGGCGAAACTAAAAAATACTGCTTTCTTCGCACGGACTTAAGAAAATGATTTAACCATTGAAGGTAACGGGATTTTCTTCGTTTTTCGATGAGCTACTAATCGCTATGTATCAAGAAGCGATAAAGCAGTAGTTATAAAGCCAAGGAATGCTCTTTTGTGAGCAGAGCCTTGGCTTTTTTGTTGCTTATGTTGTGTTTTATTTCTCGTTTGGTAGATGTGCAGTGTGGGGAAGATAGTTCCAGCTTGATTAATGTGCAGAATGAGGAAAATAGTTTCAACTTGATAAATGCGCGATAAGAGAAATGCGATTTTGCTTTTGTAGCAAAGTGATATGAGGAGCAAGATTTCGAGATGATATGTGAGCGATGTAAGCATATGATTGCGGTTAGCCGGATGAGCGATATGAGAAACATGGTTGCTTTTTGAGAGATTCCTTTTCTTTCTTTGTTTAGTTTTTGATTGCTTTATGTGAATTAGCTTTTCGCTAAAGTTCACGATTATGTGAATTGCGCCCGCCATTATTGAGGTAACGAAAGGAGGCGGGCGTGAAGAAAAGCGTTCTTTTGGTTGGATTTGCATTTGGAATAGCTTGCGCTGTTTGTATTGCTTTGTATGCTTCAATGGTTCAGCAAGAAGCGGATTCAGCTCGTGCTGAGGCTATGGAGCGTTATGGTGGCGAACAAGTTGAAGTTCTTGTTGCTACAAAAGATATATTTCCTGGAGAAACTCTTACTTCTTCAAACACCACAATGAAAACTTGGCTTTCAGATCTATTGCCAGAAGAATGTGTGACGAATTTCGATGAAGTAAAAGGATTGCAGGTTTCCTCATTAGTTATTTCCGGTGAAGCGATTTCTACTAAGCGTTTTAGTAGTGAAACTACTCCGTTAAATGTTCCAGAAGGGTGTGTCGCGCTCTCTGTTCCGGCGGAAGATGTCCAGGCGGTAGGAGGAGCTCTCACTGCAGGGATGTTAGTTGACGTATATGCGACAGGGTCAGAAACAGCCCGAATTGGGGATGGCTTATTGGTACTTGCAACCAATGCGGAAGCTAGTGAGGGTGGAAATGCAAAAGTTAGCTGGGTAACGCTAGCAGTGCCACTTGAGCAATCTCAGGAATTCGTAACTGCATCTCAATCTATGGAAATTTACTTTACGCTGCCTTCTTCTGAAGAAACATTGGATAACTCAGATGGATCTGAAGACGCAAGCGAGGCGCAGCAATGAATAATGAAGTGACTTTATGCTTAGATTCCGAATCTCTAAAACATCCAGAGGTAATCGGCTTGCCAGATGAGAACCTGCTTGCTCAGCCATGGCTTACTTTGTACTCTGATGCGTTTGAAGCAAGAAAGAGCTTAGCAATAGGCAATACAAAAACTCTGGTATGGGTTATTTCTTGCGATTCGATGGAGGGCATTAACCTTGCGGCTGCTCTCAAAATGGATAGTGAGTTACTGGATGTTTGCTATGTGACTTTTGAGCAATCAGGCTCAATCGTGGGGCGTTGCGAAGCGGCAGGAATTGGGATAATACGGGGAAGCCACGAATTTGTGAAAGCTTATACCAAGGCCAAACAACGGTTTAAAGATTCTTGCATAAACAATAGTAGCGAAGATATTGAATTAGGAGTTCTTCATGAAAGCCAATATTCGGATTCTTTGCCATCTCTAAATAGTCTCGATAGAGCAAGAAAACAGGATGTATATACAAAAGAGGCATTCGGTTCATTGGGTTTGGATGCGCAGGTCGTTGGGGAGCTTGAAAAAAATCCAAATATCGGAATCTGGTCCAGTGACACTTGTATTAGCGACGGTATCACTCAAAACCAAAAAGAAGGTTTGAAGAATAACAAGTCTTCAAAGGTGCCTCAAACTATTGAAGGCAACTCGCTGCAAATTAAGAGCGCTCAAGAAACAACCCCATTGAGTTCCCTCGCTATAGAAGAGCCTCTTCTTAATTTATCTCGGTTTAAAAAGGCTTCATCTGGGAAAAAGACAGCTTTTAGTTTGGCGGTTGTAAGTGGTAGTGGAGGATCGGGAAAAAGCACAATAGCGCTCTGTTCTGCGCTCGTATATCAGGATCTTGGCTATAGAACGCTTTTACTTGATGCCGATTTGCAGTTTGGAGATATGGCATACATGCTAGGGCGCGATAATGCGATTTCGCTTGCCGATGTTATTGAGGAGCCAGAAAGAATCGCTCAAGTATCACCTGAAGACGGGCTGCCTGCAGTTATTGCTGCACCAGAACGTTTAGAGCAGTCAGAGTTGATCGTGTCTCATATGGCGGAAATAGTTGAGTTCGTAAAAGGGTACTTTGATGTAGTGGTGCTTAATACGGGTTCTTTTTGGACGGAACAGCATGCTCAAATTATTGAATCAGTAGACAAAACTTTATTTGTAATAGATCAACGCCCTTCTTCGGTTCGAGCTTGTTCACGAGCTCTTGCACTGTGCTCTCGTTGTGGCATTGCAATTCAGCCTTTTGCGTACGCTCTGAATTTTTGTTCGCGTCATGCTCTTTTGACTCCTCTTGATTTTTCGTGTGCTATGCAGGGAATTTCGGTTCAGGAGATTAAGGATGGAGGTAGAGAGGTTGGAGAATTGCTAGGAGCAAGTTTGCCAAAAGAGCTTCTCTCAACGAAAAGCGCATTTATTCAAAGTGTACGTGAACTTTGCGTTTCTTTTTTGCCAGAAGGAGATAAAGAACGCTTCCAGGAGCAGTTAGCTCTAGAGAAGTCGCAACGAAAAACTAATCCATTCTCAAGCTTGCGAAAAAGGAGAGTGGCATGTCTTTAATTCAAAGAGCAGCGTATGCTGGCCAATCTCCTTTGCCGATTCATAATGAGGGTTTGGCTCAGATTTTAGAAATGTTGCGAAATCGAGTATCGGAAATTATCCCTTCAGTAGAAGCTGCAAGATTGATTTCTCTCAATCCAAGGCAAGCTCGTAGCGAATTGCGTCTTGCGTGTGAGCAAGTATTACGAGAAGAACCATGGCTCATTAAAAAGCCTCTAACGGTCGAAGGGTTAATTGAGCGGTATTTGGATGACGTGTTTGGGCTCGGTCCTCTTGAAGAAATGCTAGCCGATGAAACAATCACAGAAATAATGGTTAACGGTTCTCAATCACTTTATTTTGAGCGAGAAGGAAAACTGCAAAGAGCGTCTCAAGCGTTTGGAGACGACGGGCAGGTCTATACGCTTATAGACCGTATCATTGGACCTTTAGGAAGACGGATTGATGAGTCATCTCCTATGGTTAATGCGCGTTTGCCACAAGGGCATCGCGTGAATGCAATCATTCCGCCTCTAGCTATCGATGGTCCTACAGTGACAATTCGAAAATTTAGATCTCACGCATTTTCCTTATCAGAGATGCGTAAATTAGGTTCCTTTGATGAACAGATAGAGCAGTTTCTTGAATGGGCGGTCTTGAGAAGGTGTAACATTGCGGTTTCTGGAGGCACAGGTAGTGGAAAAACAACGCTTCTTAATGCGCTTTCGGCGATAATTCCCTTTTCGGAACGCATTGTGACAGTTGAGGATTCTGCCGAATTACGTTTTCACGAGCATCCTCATGTGGTTCGTTTAGAAGCGCGTCCCCAAAGTGCTGAAGGAGTAGGCGAGGTTACCATTCGCGATTTAGTGATTAATTCCTTGCGAATGCGTCCAGATCGAATTGTGGTTGGGGAGTGTCGTGGGGCAGAAGCCCTCGATATGTTGCAGGCTATGTCGACGGGACATGATGGATCGCTTACAACACTTCATGCAAATTCTCCCCAAGAAACAGTATCGCGATTGGCAACGATGGTTCGCTATGGGGCAGAGTTGCCTGTAAGCGTCATTGAAGCTCAAATAGCAACCGCGATAGATGTGGTGGTCCAAACAACTCGATATCCAGATGGTTCGAGAGGAATTTGTGAAATAGCGGGGTTTAGCTGGAGCGAAGAAAAGTTACGTTGTCTTGTTGATCAATATTATGTTCGAGATTTTGTTACAGGAGAATGCGAATGGCGTAGCTATCCTGCCTGGTTGGACGACCTGCCTTATTTGGGAATTGCGACGGGCGAGGAGGTCGAACAGTGGAAACGCAAATGATGCTTCTCTTAGGATCGCTTCTGTGTGCTTTAGTGGGTGGTTTTCTTGTTTTGTTAGCATTGCAGGAACGTATTGTAAAAGTGTTGCGAAATCAGAAGGTGCAGAACAGATCAGGGGTAGACGGGTCTCTTTTCGCTTCGCTTTTACGACATGGAATACCGTTTTTATTGAAACTCTCTCGGAAGCTTCTTTTGATTTCCCCTATAAAGCGTTATGGGGAAACTATTCAAAGGGCGCTTAGGAGTAAATATGGAAGCATACCTGTTGAGACTATTATTTCCCTTCTGGTGGCGTCAACGGTAGTTATTTCTTGTTTTGGTGTTTTGCTGTCAAGCTCAATGGTGTGTGGGATTGCTTTAGGAGTGTGCTTATGGCTTTCGATTGGCCTTTGGGCGGGGCATCGATGTGATTTAGAGCGTGAGCAGCTACGTGAAGCTATTCCTGAAGCACTGCAATCGATGAAAGCCTGTTTTCAGGTTGGTTATACCCTCATACAAACTATAAGTGAGGTAAGAAAAAGTCTTTCAGGACCCTTAGGCGAGCTCTTTCATGAAGTTGAAGGAGTTCTTAAAACGGGTGGAAATCCCGAAGACGCCTTGGCTGTTTTGAAGAATAAAACAGATGAACCCGAATTGGTTTTTCTTGCTACAGCATTAGAGATTCAGCATAAAACCGGCAGCAGTATGCAGCAAGTTTTAGAAATAACCCGTCAATCGGTTTCTGATGAAATAGAACTCAAACGTACTCTAAAAACTCAAACCGCCCAGGCAAAACTTTCTGCGCAGATAGTTACTATCATGCCTTTTGCTCTTATAGGAATTTTCTCACTGGTGTCACCTGGATTCTTAGATCCATTTTTTGAAAGCATGCTTGGAATATGCCTTTTGTTGGTGGCATTAGGTATGCAGCTACTTGGGATTTCTCTGGTGAGGCGTTTGCTTAAAGTCGAGGTGGCGTAGATGGGTGAGACATTAGGATTATTTGCTACGGTGTGCGCTTTTATCTCGGGAAGTATCCTCGGTAGTGCAGCGTTTAGCGGTTATAAAACGTCGCGTCACAAAAATATGATGAAAGTACTTTTAGGGTCTTCGTCGATTGCGGATGCATTGTCGATTTCTTTGGAATCGCAAGGCATGAATCACCGCATCTTGGTTTACGTCATTGAGTTGAGTCGTCGAGAAAACGCTCTACCAAATGGACTGGTTTCTCTTTTGGCGACGAATTGGACTTCTTGCGAAAAACAATTAAGACAGGCTGGTTTGGATAGTTTCGTTTCCCGTAAAGGGGTAGCAGCAGCACGGTTTCGATTGATGCTTTTCGGAGGAATTGTTGGTGCATTGCTGGGGACTTTCTTGAGCTCGCTTATGACTTTAATTGGGTTGATATTTGGGGGAATAGGAGGGGTAACTGCAGTATCAAGGGCGTTGAAGCAGGAGGCACAAAGTAGATCGTTTGTTGCCGAAAAACATCTATCTCAAATGATCGAGGTGATAATTTTGGGGCTTAAAAGCGGCATGACGTTCGATAGGGCGCTCAGCTTGTTTTATAGCAATTTCGATGGCGCATTGAGCTCATCTCTGGCATTGGCGCAGAGCCAATGGACTCATGGACTGATTGATCGAAGTGAGGGATTACGTGCGCTTGCGCGTTCGTATGATTCGGTTTTATTCGAACGTCTTGCTGAGAACATCATTCGGTCGTTGCGCTTCGGAACATCGCTTGCTGTGAATTTGAGTTTACTGGCAAGTGAGGCACGTGCGGTTCGTAAGGCAAAACTTGAAGAAAAAGTTGCTAAGGCGCCGGTAAAGATGCTTTTACCAGTAGGAACACTCATTCTCCCTGCAATGCTCATTCTCATAATGGGTCCAATAATACTTGATCTAATGGAAGGTTTTTAGTGGCTTTTGACAGGTGAGGTAAAGCGTCAATTTTAGCCTAGCAGTTTGCCTTGCTTTGATAGGAGCTTGGAAGTCGATCGTAGGAAAAGAGGTGCGCTATGAAAAGGAACGTAGGAAGAGGTAACGGGAAAAACTCAAGGGACAAATCATTGGTAGGCATGGTGTGGCGCTGTCGAAAAGATCTGCGCGTTTACCCAGGTCAGGGTACAACAGAATATGCAATTCTGGTTGGTGTGCTTGTCGTGATCGCTATTCTTGCAATTACGGTTTTCAGGCCTAAGCTGCAAGAACTGTGGGATGCGATCGCTTCGGGTATCAATAGTTTATAGACCTTTGGTGGCGCGGTAGCTGATGGGGAAGTATCGAAGAAAAACAAAAGTCGCAAGGAGAGCTTCAATCAATGCGGGACAGTCAACCGTTGAGTATGCCGTTATTTTTGCTGGCTTCCTTGCTTTGGTTATAGGGCTTGGTGCAGTATGGCGCCTTTTCGAAACGGGTCTTGTACTTGAGCATGCCCTTCAGTCTGCCTCTCATCATTTGCAGCAAGTGGCTGAAGGAGCTTGGTTGGATGTGTTTCTGTACTGAGAGAGCGCTTGGATAGGTATCTTTCTGTTCCGAGAAGGTGCTTGATCAGATGTGCTTTCGTTTTGGATGGAGGGAATGGAAGCAAAACAAAAGCGCGGGGTTTAATTTTGTCGTGGTGGGATTAGATCAATAAAAGGTGGTGATCAGAGTATGCGGGGATTACCTTTAAAATACGGCAGTGGGCAGGCAGCGGTAGAATGTGCCTTCTTAATCCCCGTCATACTCTTGCTGTTACTCTTCCTGATACAACCAGGCATTATTTTATATAACCATACTGTTATGAAGGCTGCGGCAAGTGAAGGGTGTCGTCTTCTTGCAACGAAAAACGATGCCTCAGCAGACCAGGATTCTTACGAGAATTCAGTTCGTCGTCATTTAGGATCTATTCCGCAGCAGGAAAACTTTCACGTTCATCAGTCCGGCTGTTCGTGGTCTATTACTCTTGAAGGTAATGAAGAAAGCGACCTGGTTAAAGTATCAATAGAAAACCAGCTAGAACTTCTACCGATCTTTGATTTTGCAGCTCAAGCTATGGGTCTCACAAATGCTTCGGGATATTTTGTTCAGCGAGTTGAGGTTCAACGAGAAACATACAGCAACTGGATAAAAGAAAGCGAAGATGGAATTAACCCTAATGGCTGGATTCATCGTGATGATGGACTGTTGGAGGGGGTTAGCTGAAATGAGCACTTCGAGTACTTCTTCACTTTTCTGGAATAAAGAGACCGACCAGGGCTTTTCTACGGTAGGAATGGTTCTTGCTCTGTTAATTTCTCTAGCTTTGTTGTTTACTTGCGCAAAAGTGTATGAGGTAAACACGGTTTCCGCCCGTGTTCAAGAAACTGCAGATGCGGCAGTACTTGCTGCAGAAAATACAGTTGGAGAATTCTATATTGTAGTTACCGTGTGCGATGCAATAACCTTTACACTTTCGCTTACTTCTTTGGTGGTTTTAGCAATTGGGGTTGTTTGTGCCTGCATCCCGCCAACTGCAACTTTGTCGAAAGGACTCTTGGATGCTTCGGTAAAAATAGGAAAAGCACGTGATTCGTTTTATGAATCGGCACAAAATTCACTTGAAACATTACAGAAAGCACTTCCCTTTATTGCCACTGCAAAAGCGCAGGAGGTTCTCTTGGCGAATTCAGCAGAAGGGAAATCTCATTATTACGGCATTGTTGTTTTGGCACCCTGGGAGGGAACTGCAGGAGAGCCGCTTGTTTTTGAAAAATCGACCCAGGCTCAAAACTCTGCCCAAGAAAAGCATCAGACCTTAGTAGATCAAGCAGAAAAAGCGGAAGAAGCAGCTCAGCAAGCAAATGAATGGAAAGAAAAAGCTTATATTCACGATTCTGGAAGCAAAAGCGAATACTGTATGTACGAAAGAGCAGCAAGTCTTGCCGATATGAGTGGGGTCGACAATCCGTACTTTTCTTCAATCGATACGTGGTCTTTTCAGGCGGCATTATCGCGCTCTCAGCAGTATTACAAAGTTCGTTATGAAATTGAACAACCACAGGGATCTTCGATTGATGAACAGTCTAATTCAGCGTTGAGAAAGAATTTCTATGCCTTTGCCGTAAAAACGGTGGGAGAAGGATACGTTCATGAAACCGACGATTCGTTTGAAGCGTCATTTCCTACACTTCCAAAAAATACGGATGAAATGCGTTTAACCTCTCTTTATAGTGATGCAATTTATCCTAAAACGCAAAACGAACAAGGACTGTTTTCTCTTCATGCATGGGAAGGCTGTCCTGGATGCTCGGGTCAAACAAGGGTAGGTACTGGATCAATTAAGGAAATGGACGGGAGCGGAGCATATACAACTTGCTCCTATTGCAAATTTAGTGCAAGCAGCATGGGAAAGGTGGCGGCTGCTTCTTCGAATATTGAAAACGGATTCGAATATCACTACAACGAGGTAGCCCGTGCTGCTGAAGAATATGAAAAGGCACGTCTTAAGCTTGATCCTTTAAGTCAGAGTATCAAGGATACTGCGCAAGGATTATTTGACACTATTTTTGAAGGAATTTCTGAGGTTAGTGCTAAAAGATTAAAAATTCTTCCTCCTGGACATTGGGGTGCTATCGCGCTTGTGGTTGATCTTTCTGCGCCTTCTTCGCGGTTTGTTTCTACCTTTGCGGGAAGTGAAGACGTGAGCATGCTTGGTGCGCGAGCTGCGCTTTCTGCTTCCACGCTTGTTCGTGAATCTTCGGATGAAGGGAAGAACACCATAACATCATTTCTTGACGGCATTGATTCGCAGAATGCTGCAGTTGGCACAGCGCGTGTTGTTTTGGATTTGTGGTCGGGTTTATTAGAGGTATATGCAGACGGGCACGAAGCGATGCGTTCTGCGATAGAGCAGGCGCTCAATGCAATTCCACTCGCAAGTGCAAGCGGGCTTGGAACTTGGGCTGCGGATACTTTTGAGCAGCGAATAGATGAAGTTGGATTTTCTCCTCCTGATTTACTGGCAAGAAAAGCGGCCTTAGTAAATTCGACACATGTTCTTTCGGCTGATGATTCCTCTTTTTCGGTGCAGCTTCTGTCGATGAAAAATACTGCTATTAACTACGGCGAGGGTGGGATTAATGGAGCGGTTTCGGCTGCAGAAACTTTAGCCTCTTCGGTTGTTGATGCGCTAAGTGCTGAGTTTAAGATTGCAACCATTGTCCTTCTTGAAGGAAAAGTCGAAATACCCATTACTGTTTCGCTGCCTTCAGGGATTACGGGTAGTTTATCGAGTGCTTTTCAGGAGGGATTGGATCAGCTTTATTCGGTTGCTGCCTCATGGACGGGGGTACGGCAATGGAGATAAAGCGAAAATGTGCTCTTACAAACAGGGAAGATCGCGGTCAAATGACTATTGAATTTGTAGTAGCTTTTCCTGCTGCTTTAATAATTGGTCTTATTGTAATTAATGCATTGCTGTTCTTTTCAGAATGTGCATCATTTGATCGCTCATTTCGGTCGCTCGTTTGCACCTATGCGCCTTCCCCTTCCTACGAACAGGAGATTGGTCAAACTTGTGCGTTGATTTCCGAGTCTTTAAAAAACGAATTTTCTGCAGAGCATTTACAGGTGCAGGTTACTTCTCGGGGAGTTTCAGGAGAACTCGTTACCTTCGAAGGCAAGCTTGATTTTACTCCCACGCTTTTTGGAAAGGGAATCTTGTCAGGCGTGTTTGGAGTTTCGTTCCCGTCTTTGACCCACACCGAGTCACTGGTAGTCGATGTATATAAACCGGGAGTTCTGTTATGAGAGCTACTTTAAAACGCAGTCAACGTCAAAAGCTGCGGAAGGAATTGCAAAATCGCGTTCGTTCAGGGGAGTATTCCTTTGAGCAAAAAGAGGCAGATCGCGCTCAACTTTCAGGGCGAAAACAAAAGGAGCAGCTTTTGTTTCCTCGGGCAAAATTCATACTTGTAGGGTTCTTGATAGCGATAATTGTCCTGTCGTTATCTGCGTTTTTCAATTCTGAACCAGGCGTACTTCAGATAGGTACGACAGGAATACTTGATGCTTTTAGTGTTTCTCAAGGAAATGATTCCGCTAGTGATGTAGGTGCCCTGGATAGCAATGTGTCGTGGCAGGGTCATTTTTCTAATGATCTCCCCGATGGATTTGACGAAGAAATTGGTCTCAGTGGTACCTCAATGGCGGTATCAAACGATGGAAGAACAGTTGGCTATTCCGTTAAGGGGTCGATCGGTGAAACTATGGCAGAAATCAAGAAGCACCTAGAAGAAAAAGGTTGGAGTTACGTACCAAGCGGGCAAGAATCTGTTGCTACTTTTGCAAAAGATACGGGAACTTTTTGTTGGCTTGCAGTTACGTGTGCTTCGGTGGAGGCAGAAACTTCGGTCGTTTTGGTTTACGAAGAAAATCCCGTGAATCAGGCTACGGAATAGAAACAAAGAAGGCTACGGAATAGAAGCAAAGAATGTCGTGGATTGGTGCAATTAGGGGCTTATTCTTGGGGTTCCTAGAAGGATTGATGTGCTGCCTCTGCTGAATCTCGAGCATAGATCTGTCCTATAAGGTTTTCTTTGTCTGTAAAAGCTGAGGACGAAGAACGTATAGGGATGCGTTGTGGAATTAAAACCAATGGATTGAAAAAGGTGAGGGCAATGATAAATAGGATGAAGTCGGGGTTGGTTACGGGGCATATCAAAAGGCCTTGTTTGACGTTCGAAAATACAGCTGAGGGAGTTTTAAGAGAAAAAACGAAACAGCATGAAAAGGTGAACAGAGAATCTCCAGTCAGGACTTTGAATAGCGAACCCGTCAATAGCAATTCTGCTTATTGTTTAGGGAACCTTATTATTGCGACACGTTTTAGGGATCGTCTTTTGGGGTTTCTGGCAAAAAGACCAAAGGAATGCACTCTGCTCATTTCTCCCTGTAATGCCATTCATACTTTCGGAATAAAGGGAAATCTTGATATCGCATTTTTTGATGACCGAGGCAAGGTGCTCTTAGCGCAGCGTAATATTCCTCCAGGAAAAATAATCCGATGTTTGAAGGCGAGAGGAGTTTTAGAAAAATTTTCCCATATTGATAAGCAGTGGTTTTGCGAAGGAGATGAGGTGAAAGTGTATGTTTGAAGAGATGGTTGGTAAATCGGAAAATCAAAAGGTGAATTTAGATCATTTGCAAAATAATACTGCAAGCATGATTTGTGATGCCGACGTTCTAGACGGGCTAAAAAGTGGAATTAAAGAGTGCCCCATATGTCATGCGCGCTGCTTTGCTGATATGGATGTCTGCTATGGATGTCTGCATGTGTTCTCGGCAGAAGAAAACTGCGCTGCAAAGGCAAAGATTGAGTCTGAAGTTCTCAAAGAATTAGGAGAAGACTTCAAGGATCAGACCAGATTTAAAAATCAAATTAAGAGAAGCGAGCAGATTGATCGTGAAGATCAAATTACCTCTCAAGGTTTGGCGTCCTCTAAAGAAAAAGCACCATCTTCTTCGGAGAATCAGATGGTGCTTACTTCGACTGATCGGATCAAAAATACTGACTTGTTCGAAATTGTAATTAAAGTAAAACTTCCGGAAGGGGTAAGGCTCTCGGAAGAAGGCTAGCTCTACCGAACACCATCCATTTTCCTTCACGATCGGATGTGATCTTTCGTAATTCCCAATGTTAGGATGAATTAATATGAGACAGTGCGCCAGGTGAATCGTCTCTAGACCGAAGCGCATGACGCACTGCCATCCACAAGCGATTCGCTCTTATTCGCGAGACGACAGCAAAGGCGGGGGTCTGCATGGCGCTGGCAAAAAGAATCATCGCTTCATCCATTACTGTGTTGGTATTCGTTGCGGCGTTCGCATTCGCTTTATGTGCATGCCCTCTCGGCGCATATGCCGATGAAGACAAGGCGGCAACATCTGCGGATGCAGGATCGGTGGGGTCAGGGTTGCAGGGTTCCTGGGCTGACTGGCGCCCGAACCCTGGCGATACCATCGATGTCTCGAAAGCCTATTGGAACACCACCATCCACATCGAGAAGGCAGGAGTGTACCGCCTTGTCGGGCAAAGCGAAAATGTAAGAGTGCTCATTTCCGCCCCGCAGGGACAAACGATCACGGTTAAGCTGGCTGACGGCCTCAATATCGACCCCAGCATCACGTCGAACATCGGCGTGCGCACCGCCGCCATCGAGATTGCTGAGAACAAGGGAAGCACCGTCAAGCTCGTCTCCGAAGCAGGTTCTAGCTCCTATTTTGGCAGCTATCTGCTCTGTCCCGCGATCCGCAAGGACGGCACGCAGACCAAACTTGTGTTTGAGACCGAAGACCCTGCCAACCCGGGCAGCATCGCTGCAAACGCAAGCTACTCGAGTGGCAGTGCAGGTATCGGATCGGTTTTCGTGCTGTCTTATATAGCCACGGGCACCACGGGCAACATCGAAATCAACAGCGGCAGAGTCGTGGCAAAAGGCGGTAACGGTGGCGCAGGTATCGGAGGCGGATGTCGCGGAAACGCTCAAAACATCACAATAAACGGTGGAATCGTTGAGGCGGAGGGTGTCGACGGCGGTGCAGGTATCGGAGGTGGATACGGCCGCAACGGCAAGGACATCACCATCAACGGAGGCGACATCTTCGCTATAAGCACTGACGGCAATGGTGCAGGTATCGGAGGCGGCGAAGCTGAGACGGTTCTTACAAGCTGTTTGTCTCGTGGAGAGAACATTCGCATCAACGGAGGCAATGTCACCGCTCAGGCGACTGGAGATAAAGGCGCCGGCATCGGGTCCGGAGGGTTGGGCCTTGCGCAGGGAATATACATCAGTGGCGGCACGGTTAACGCCGAAAGCTATGGTGATGGTGCTGGTATCGGGTCTGGAGGAGGAAAAGAGTCCGGTGTCACCGACATTTACATCTCGGGTGGAGATGTCACTGCTGTAGGCGGACGTTATGTCGACGCTAATAATAGCGCGGGTATTGGCGGCCATTTCTACCAAAAGAATTCCAAAACGTCTCAAATGAATATTGTCATTTCGGGCGGCACCGTCAACGCAACTGGAGAGGTCGGGATCGGCGCCATCCATGGTCACGATATCGTTTACAACAACCCCAAGACTAGCATTACGATATCCGGAGGAACCATAACCGCCAAGGGTCTGGGCATCTTGCAGGATGTCGGTTACTACAACAGCAACAGGGGCTGTACCACCACCATCACCGGAGGATCGCTGAACGCTGACCGGGTCGTCAATCCCGTGGATAAGTGGGGCAATTCGGTCAGCAAGACCATTGTGGCAATCGAAGGTGCCGCCGACGGCACCCGCATCACTGGCATCGACCTTTCGGGTGCCTCCCATGCCGACGCGCCCTACGGAACCAATGATGTCCGCACCATCGACAACGAGGTCTATCCGTGGATTTACTCAGACAACTCGGTCACAAGCGCGGTGGACTCGAATGGTACCATCTACACCGGCAAGGCTAATGTAGGTTTTAATGGGGTGTTGCATGCAGTGCCCAACGTCGTATTCAATGCTAACGTAAGCGGGGGTTCCAATGGCTCGGCATACGTACGTTCCTGCACCACATCGCTTTCCAATATTGTCACACCGACAGGCCCCGACCATTGGACAATTATAGGATACGGCACCACAGCCGATCCGAATGCGGCGGCCGCGAAGCTGGTGGTGAACGCCGACGGCAGCCTCATACGCAGCGTGGAGGGCTACACCGACGATAACGGTAGGTGGATCCACCAGATGGATTCATCGGGAAAGGTAATCCTTTACGCCTGGTGGCACGAACCCGCCTACACGATAGCCTTCGACGCAAACGTTCCCGCCATGGCAAGCACACAGGTTTCAGGCAGCATGGATACCGTCACGGCAAAGATCGGGCAGAGCGTTGTGTTGCAGACGTGCGGGTTCGACCTCCCCGGATACAAGTTCACGGGATGGAACACCAAGGCAGACGGCACCGGCGGTGCCTATGCCGATGCCAGCACGGTTTTGAACCTTTCCCAGGATGACGGTACTACCGCAACACTCTACGCGCAGTGGGAGCCATTGTCCTACGATATCGTGATGAAGGCGGAAAACCAAGAGGAAACGATTTCAGCCACCTTTGATGAGTCGGTCGAGTTGAGGTGGCCTGGTTCTTCGCTGAGCAAGTCGATCATCGGGTGGGAAGGCTACGGATTAGGATCCTTCTATGCTGATGGTTCGACGGTCACCAACCTCTGTGGGCTGAGTCAGGACGGCACGCTTGTGAACGACGAGGTAGCCTTGAGTGCGGTCGTCGCCGATGATGGCACCGCCTATCTCGCAATCACCAACGACGGGGAAGGCGTAGGGCTGAGCGATCCTTCGAATCAGATCACGCTTACGGACAAAGATGGGACGGAGTTTCATCCCGACTGGGTAACTGCGGGAGCCGGGGTTTATGCGATTGTATCTAACGCGTCATCTCATTCTGGTACTACCATCCTGCCTGACGGAATCTATATCGTTTCCATCGAGGGGTGGGATACTCGGCAGGCAACTCTCGACATCCAAAGCGGTGCCGGCATACTCTCACTCGAATACTTCACCGTTGAGGTTATGGCAGATGATCATGCAAACGCATGGATAGACGGTGCGGGTACCACCTCCTTCGAGCACTGTCTCGAGGGAGACGTGTTGGAGATAGGCGCCTCCGTTGATGAGGGTTACTCGTTCGAAAGTTGGACAGCAGGCGGCTGCGCGCCTCAATGGCAAAACGACAACCCCGAGACCGCCAACCAGACCATCACGCTCACTGGCCCGGTCGCTCTACAGGCACATCCTGCTGCCAACGTTTATCAGGTGAACTTCGACCCCAACGCCGACGATGCCACCGGCAGCATGAGCGCACAGGACATGGTCTACGGCGAGCCGCAGAACCTGTTCGCCAACGGTTTCTCGCGAGATGGCTACGACTTCGCCGGATGGACGACGACCTCTTCATGGGAGGGCACGCCCTACGCCGACGGCGAAAACGTGCAAAATCTTGCAACGGAAAATGGCGCTGTGGTGACACTCTATGCGCAGTGGGAACCGCACGCCTACTATGTGCACTTCGATCCCAACGGAGCAAACACGGTGGACGCCAGCGCGGTTCTCGATCAGAAGTTCTTCCGCGACATCCCCCAAGAGCTGCTGCCTTGCATGTTTAATCTTGAGAGTTTCCATTTCCTCGGGTGGAATACCGAAGCCGACGGCAGCGGCACGCAATTCGCCGATGCAGCAACAGTCTCCGAAAACCTCTCCGACATCGATGGCGGAAGCGTGACCCTGTACGCCCAGTGGGAGCGCGACTACTACACTTTGCTGTTCGATGCTAACGGAGGCACAGGCGCAATGGATCCGCAAAAAGTCGAGATCGGCATGGGAGAGCCCCTTGACACCTGCCAATTCGTCAGAGAAGGCTACGAGTTCGCCGGCTGGAACACCGCGCCCGACGGCAGCGGTGCCGACTATCAGTCAGGGGTAGCCCTCGAAGAGGATCTTGCCGCAGCAGGCGGACAGACGACCCTTTACGCCCAATGGAATGAGGAGCTCGAGTCAGGGCAGGTCAACCCAGATGACGATCCAGCCAAGAATAGCAACTTAGGTGTGGACGGCGACTCGGAAAACAGCGACTCCTATTCCCAGAAGAAACTCGCGGAAACCGATGACGGAATGACAGGAGTCTTTTTCGCGCTCGCTATGATAGCTGTTGCTGCATGTGTCGTCGCGGTGGGAACGTGGCGCAGGGCAAGGCGATAGAACCCATCCTCATTCCAAAATGAGTTAGCCGAAGTGCGCCGACATATTCTTGTTTCCGTATTCGAAAGGATCCACTCATGCATGCTTTGTCCCGTCCTCCATGGCGCAAAGCATGCATGCATCGCGTCTGGGTGTGTTCGCCAAAACGAACACAATGAACCTACCGCATTAAAAGATCGGGGGATACCGTATGGAGTTCGCAGCTGCTTCAGCGGGCAGGCAGTTCAACGGGAGGGCAGAGGAAGCGGCACGCGTCGCAGGGATGCATTGCAGACACGCATCACAGGCTACCTGCCCTCGACCATAACAACCCTACCATGCGGCTTTCTGCCCGTCAGAATCTACATTGCATCCATAAGCATTCGATAAAAGGCTCAAAAAATGCAACGACCTAAAGATAGGAGACAATTATTCAGTATCTTTTCCAAGCAAGAATGAATCAACTGCCGCTTCGATTGCTTCAGTAGTTCCAGAAATAGTTTCACTAAAACGAATGGGGAGTGAGTCAAGTTCAGCTAAGCCTTGAGGGATATTGTGGCAATGAGCCTCATCAGCAATAAGTTTGTTGAGTTCGCATCCGCTCAATGAAGCAACTTGCTCGGGAAGATCTTCTCCTGGTTTGAGATCGTGCAAAGCGCGGTAAACGTTTTCTCCGAATTTGGCCCAATGTGCAGTGGAGGCAATCAGAACAGGATTTTCTCCTCGAAGCTGCTCAGCAACTTTGTATGCCACGGCGGTATGGGGGTCAATTACGTAGTTATAAGCATCGTGGACTTCTTTAATAGTACGTAAGCAGGTTTCGCTGTCGACTGCTTCTGCTTTGAAGTCAGATTGAAGTTTGTTGCGGGTTTCCTCGTCGATAGTGAAAGTCTTTTTGGCTTTAAGCTGTTCCATCCAAGCAGCAATCAGATCTGCATTTCTGCCGCTTAATTCAAACAGCTGGCGTTCGACGTTAGATGACACCAGGATGTCCATTGAGGGTGAAGGGGTAAGTACAAACTGGCGATCCGCAATGTCGTAAGTGCCTGAATTGATGAAGTCAGTTAAAACTCGATTCTCGTTACTCGCACAGAAAAGTGTTCCTAGGGGAGTGCCTAATTGTTTTGCGTACCAAGCTGCCAAAATATTGCCGAAGTTGCCTGTTGGTACACAGACATCCAGAAGCTGGCCCGCTTCTAATTTTCCTTGCGCAACGAGTTCGGCATAGCTTGAGACATAGTAAACAACCTGGGGAAGGAGGCGACCCCAATTAATAGAATTAGCACTTGAAAGAGCAACCGCATGGTTATCCATGAGCTGTTTTGCAAAGGCCTCGTCGTTAAAGACGTTCTTTGCACCTGTTTGACAATCGTCGAAGTTGCCAGTAACCGCCCAAACCATGACGTTGTCGCCAAGCTGGGTTGCCATTTGCTTGTATTGAATATCGCTTACGCCGCCATCGGGATACATCACGGCAATCTTAATACCGTCCTTGTCGCGGAAACCCTCCAATGCGGCCTTTCCTGTGTCTCCTGAGGTGGCAACAAGGATTAAGAAAGTGTTGTTGAGTTTTCCCTGCTCACGTAATTGTGCTGCACTGGCGCTAAAGAAGTAGGGTAAGCATTGAAGTGCCATATCCTTAAATGCGCTTGTGGGGCCATGCCAAAGTTCAAGAATATGGGTAGATTCATTAAGGGAGGTAATTGGGCAGATGGCACTATCGTCAAATCGATCACCGTAGGTAGAATCCATTAGCTGATCAATTGTTTCTTCTGGAAGATCGATACCGAAAGCGCGGTACAGATAAGCTGCACGTTTTGCGTAGGGAAAATCGGTAAGAGAAAGTATTTCATCGAGACTTAAATGAGGCAGAGTTTCTGGGACAAATAAGCCTCCACCATTTGCAAGACCTTTCACAACAGCTTCAGTAAACGTTACGGGGGTTTCGCATTTTCCGCGAGTATCAATGTAGCGATTAGTAACCATAAATCCAACTTTCATGAGTATGTGTTGCTGCATCAGTATACTATGTATATAAGAGAGTTTTTGTTACATCGGCGTATCGATCGGGAAGGGGGAGTTGTGGAAAAGGTTTCCATGTCCCACGAAGATTATCTTGAAGCTATTGTGATGCTGGGGGGTAGTCAAACCCAACCTGTGCGCTCGGTTGATATCGCGACAAAAATGGGCGTTTCGAAAGCTTCAGTATCTAAAGCGGTAACAAGTTTAAAGAACTCAGGTATGCTTGAGCAGCCTTATTACGGAGATATCACCCTTACTGAAGATGGCTACAAATATGGATGTGCGGTTTTAAAGCGACATGAAATGCTTACGCGCTTTCTTGTTGAAAAGGTTGGCTTATCTGAAGAGGTCGCCGAAGACGAGGCATGCCAGATGGAACATGCAATTAGCGATGAATCGTTTAAAAAATGGTTAGCCTACTTCGAGAGAATTGGTTTATAGCGAGCATTCTTTGAAGTTAAGCATTTAAACGCTGCTCTTATCTTGGTGTGTGCTATTATACGAACAAATGTTTGATAAGAGGAGTTAGCAATACATGCATCACACACCGCAAAAGCGCATCATTTTAGGCATCGATCCTGGTCTTGCCCATACTGGCTGGGGTGTTGTCGCTCAACAAGGTGCTCGATTAGCGTGTATGGCGTATGGGTGCATTGAAACTCGTTCTAGTCAGCAATTGCCCGATCGTCTTTTTAAGATCTACAGTCAAATATCCGCAGTTGTGGCGCGCTATCAGCCGAGCTGTGTCAGTATCGAAACTGTTTGGTTTGGAACTAACACCACAAGCGCCTTTGCCACAGGTCAAGCGCGTGGAGCAGCATTGGCGGCATGTGCGTCAACAGTTGCGCATTTTGGTGAATATTCACCTAAACAAATCAAGTTAGCTATTGTCGGTACTGGTTCAGCTGACAAAGCGCAAGTGGAATATATGGTGCAGCATCTTTTGGGTTTGGAGTCAAAGCCTGAACCAGATCATGCTGCAGATGCCTTAGCGGCAGCAATTTGTTTTGCAAATTATGATCTTGCTTCATTTGGAAAGGCGGATGCCTTATGATTGCGTGTTTGAAAGGAACTTTGATTGCAACTTCGCTCGATGCGGCGGTAATTGATGTTCAAGGCGTCGGATATCAAGTGCTTATGGCAAGCAAGAGTTTAGCGCGGTTGGGTATGCCTGGCGACACGGTTCGAGTGCTTACTCATTTGCAAATTCGAGACGACGCTCTTGTTCTTTATGGGTTTTTAAACCAAGAGGAAAAAGACTTGTTTTTGCGTCTAGTCTCGGTTTCCAGCGTTGGGCCGAAGGTGGCTTTAGCGGTGCTTTCCACTTTTGATCCCGGGGATGCAATTGCGGCAATTGTTTCGCAAGATCTTTCTGCAATACAGCGGGTTCCAGGGGTCGGGAAAAAAATGGCTTCCCGCATCGTCCTTGAACTTAAGGAGTCATTTGCTGGAGAAGGGCAACCTCGTGGCTCAGAAGTGTTTCAGCAGGCGCTCAATACCAAGAAAGCAGTTTTGGAGGCTTTGCTTTCTATGGGGTTTACTTCAGAAGAAGCGGGTCTTTCTCTTAAAGGGGCTCCCGAAGAAGCATCGGAGACGGTACTATTGCAATATGCCCTCAAGCGCTTGGGAAAGTAAAGCTGCTTGAAATTAATTAGCAAATGTTGAACGATAGATGTTGATTGGTGAATGCTCAACAGAACACTAGATGTTAATTGATAAATGCCAAACAACAAATATCAAATGGCAAATGTTTGGATAAATACGTGGCAAATGAATTTGAAATAGAAAGTGCATTATTTGAGGCATCAGTGCCTTCGGTCTTCGATGGGAAGCAGGAGGCTTCTGCGGAAGGGGTAGCGAAGCAAGACCCTTCAGCGCGTGCTTGCTCAGTTTCTCTTATCGAAGATGATCTTGTGCTTGATCGCAGCCTTCGACCGACCCATTTGAAAGATTATTTGGGTCAAACAAAGGTAAAGGAAAGCTTGTCTATCCTGATCGAAGCGGCACGTGCGCGTCATGATGTGGTCGATCATATTTTATTCTCGGGCCCTCCTGGGCTTGGTAAAACCACCTTGGCAAGCGTTGTGGCAAACGAATTAGGCGTTCGTATTAAAACTACGAGTGGTCCAGCGATCGAACGAACGGGCGATCTTGCCGCTATTCTTACTAACCTTGAAGAGGGCGATGTGCTCTTTATTGATGAGATTCATCGCTTAAATCGCATGGTTGAAGAAGTTCTCTATCCTGCATTGGAAGATTTTGCATTAGACATTGTGGTGGGCAAGGGGCCTGCTGCTCGTTCAATTCGCCTTGATTTGCCGCACTTTACTCTTATTGGAGCAACTACGAGAACAGGGCTTTTGACAGGTCCTCTTCGTGACCGTTTTGGTATTTCGTTTCGTCTGAATTACTATACGCCTGAAGAGCTTGCGCTCATTGTTCGGAGATCTGCTCAAATTCTAGAGGTGGATATTCTGGAAGAAGGGGCTTTAGAAATTGCTCGAAGAAGCAGAGGAACCCCTCGTTTGGCAAATAGGCTTTTGAAACGCGTTAGGGACTGGGCACAAGTTAAAGGGATTAGCCCTATTGATGAAGACTGCGCAGCTCAAGCGTTAGCGTTTTTTGAGGTAGATTCGCTGGGTTTGGATCCGATTGATAATCGAATTCTTGAGCTTTTGTGCATCCAATTTGCTGGTCATCCTGTGGGATTGTCCACCTTGGCCTCTGCGCTTTCGGAAGAACCAGATACGCTTGAAGATGTTTACGAGCCTTATTTATTGCAGCAGGGTCTGCTAATTCGCACTCCAAAGGGGCGTCAAGCAACTGAGCGAGCGTATGCTCATTTGGGAATCCCGTTGCCGGGAGGCAAGATCTAATACGAGAGTTGCCGGGGGACAAGACTTAATGCAAGCGTTGCTGCGGGCAAGATCTAATACTAGATGTAACAAAAAGATCTAGCATTCGAGCTTTTTAATAGGAAAGGTGCCTTTCTTGTTTTTGAGAAATGCACCTTTGTAAGCGGATGGTTAGGACACACTAGAGCCAAAAGGAGCCTTACTGTGCTTCAGCAAGATTATTTATTACGTATGTTTTTGCAGATAGCAACTGCAATTCGAGAAAGTCTTCAGCGCTCCCGTGGCGAGCAAGATCCTGAGGCTGCCGCTTCTTTACTAGATCGGTCTCTAGAGGATGCGACCGAGATAGATGGGTCGCTTTTGCTACGCATGGCACCTGAAACGATGGCGGCAATGTTGCAGCTTTCTCAATCTGATCCTCTTTTAATGGAGTACGTTGCGCGTACTTTGCTTCTTTCTTCGAAGTATTTATATGACGCTGGCGAAGATGAGCGTGCTTCTTTGAGAAAAGAGCAAGCTTTTGCTGTGGCTCACGCTTTTGGTATTGAATTGTCCGAGGAGAGCATTAAACCAGAAGAGCTCGAGCAATTCTTCGAAACCACTCAAAATTAATTTTAACCTTGGCTAACAAATTTCTTATTTTCGGTTGACCTTGTAGTTAGTTGGAGCTAACATTGCAGTGCTTGTTAGAGACGTCTAACATTTGTCCCTATACTCTCGTTTGAAAGAGTGAGAACCATGGTTTTGTCTGAAGTGAAGAAAAACGGAACGTATCACGTTAAACAACTTCGCGGTTTTGGCGATGTTCATCGTCATCTTGAAGACATGGGCTTCATACCAGGTGAGCGGGTTACCGTGATTTCGCGAATTGGTGGAAACTTAATCGTGAATATCAAAGGCTCACGTGTTGCGCTTTCTTCGGAATTGGCGCAGCATATTGCAATTTAATTTTCGTTAATTAACTTTAATCGGTTTGGTGTGGTCTACGGAAAGGGGGATAGGTGAAAACTCTCAGAGATGTTAAGAATGGCGAAACGGTACAAGTATGCAAGCTTCATGGCTCAGGTGCTGTAAAGCGACGCATTATGGATATGGGTATTACTAAAGGTTGTTCGGTGTATGTTCGCAAAGTAGCTCCTTTAGGCGATCCCGTAGAGGTTACGGTTCGTGGTTATGAATTATCTTTGCGCAAGGATGACGCGCAAATGATTGAAGTGGCGTAAAGAGCGGCCTTGTTGTCGGGTTTTACGCCCTTTATTTTCACCTAGAGTTAACCTTATCTAACATTGAAAGGATAAAGAATGAGAGTTGCACTTGCAGGCAACCCAAACAGCGGTAAAACAACCCTGTTTAATGCCTTAACGGGCGCCAATCAATATGTCGGGAACTGGCCAGGCGTTACGGTTGAGAAAAAAGAAGGTAAGCTTAAAGAAGACAAATCGATTGAGATTACTGACCTCCCTGGTATTTATTCGCTTTCTCCTTACACCCTTGAAGAAGTGGTAGCGCGCAATTTTATTCTGGAAGAGCATCCTGATGCAATTTTGAACATTGTTGATGGCAGCAATTTGGAGCGCAATCTTTATCTCACAACTCAACTGCTTGAAATGGGTGTACCTGTTATCGTAGCGGTTAACATGATGGACGTAGTCCGTCGTCGCGGAGATGAAATTCATACCGAGCAGCTAGCCAAAGAGCTTGGTTGTAATGTAATCGAAATTTCTGCACTGAAAAATGAAGGTATTGATGAAGTAGTTAATTGCCTGAAAACTATTCAGTCTGCAGCTCCCGCTACGCCCATCACGCTATCTGCTTCGGCCGAAGAAGCAATCGCGGAAGTAAAAAAGCGCCTTCCCGATAGTATTCCCGCGAATCTTTCACGTTTTTATGCGATCAAATTGATCGAAAAAGATCCTAAGATTCTTGCTTCTTTGACAGATGCGCCTCAGGTGGATGACGTTATCGAAAAGCTTGAAAAGGAACATGACGACGATTCTGAGAGTGTCATCATTAATGATCGTTACGCATATATTTCCTCGATTATTGAGCACTGTCGTAATAAAAATCTGAAAGCTTCAGAAATGAGCGTTTCGGATAAAATCGACCGCGTGGTCACAAACCGTATTTTGGCATTGCCTATTTTCGTCATCATAATGACTCTGGTTTATTATCTGTCGATTTCAACGGTGGGTACCGCTGCGACCGACTGGGCGAATGACAATCTTTTCGGAGATGGCTGGTTTGTGGGCCCTGGACAAGAGCAGTTCGATGAAGACACTGCTGCCTATGATGATGCCATGAGCAGTATAGACGCATTTGAAACTGCAGCAATTGAGGCTGGACTCGATCCTGATTCCGAATCGTTTATTTCTGATGCGCAGTCGGCTGGTATTGTAGGCACGTATGAAGCATACGATGACGAATCTGGCGAAAACGAAATTATTGATGTTGATGCTGCGACTTATGAAGAATCGCTCGAAGTTGTAGCTCCTTATGCAGGTGATGAAAACGCCATTGCTGCATTTGAGGCAGCTGGTATCGAGGCCGGACTTGATCCGGAATCAGACACTTTTGTTGATGATGCTGCTGCCGCCGGTATTACGGCAACCTATACCGCAGCTGATGGTTCTCAGGCAGAAATTGACGCAGAAGGATACGCTGCTGAATTGGAGGGATCTGCGCCTGAGGCTTCTGATTACGGAACGTTTATTCCTGGCATTCCCGTAGTAGTGGAAAATGCATTAGTGGCAATGGGCTGTGCTGACTGGCTACAGGCATTGATTCTTGATGGTGTAATTGCTGGTATTGGTGCGGTGCTGGGCTTCGTTCCGCAGATGCTGGTACTGTTCTTCTTGCTGGCAATTCTTGAATCCTGCGGATATATGTCCCGTATCGCCTTTATTCTCGATCGTGTATTCCGTCGTTTTGGCTTGTCGGGTAAATCGTTTATTCCAATTTTGGTTGGTACTGGTTGTGGCGTTCCTGGTGTTATGGCTTCCCGTACAATCGAGAATCAAAACGATCGTCGTATGACCGTCATGACGACAACCTTTATTCCTTGTAGTGCAAAGATGCCTATTATTGCATTGTTTGCAGCGGCTATTTTTGGTGGCACCTGGTGGATCGCTCCTTCGGCATACTTCTTGGGTCTCGCTGCAATTCTTTGTTCGGGCATCATCTTGAAAAAGACCCGCTTTTTTGCTGGTGATACTGCACCATTCGTTATGGAGCTTCCTGCTTATCATATTCCGACAATTGGTGCTGTGTTGCGCAGTATGTGGGAGCGCGCATGGTCGTTCATTAAAAAGGCAGGTACGATCATCTTCCTTGCTTGTATCTTGGTGTGGTTTATTTCTAGCTACGGCTTTATCGATGGAGCGTTCCAAGCGGTAGAGGACCAGAACGATTCTATTCTTGCAATTCTCGGTGGCGCAATTGCGTGGATATTCGCTCCTCTTGGCTGGGGTGATTGGCAAGCAGCATCCGCAACGGTAACGGGCTTGATTGCAAAGGAAAACGTCGTAAGCACTTTCGGCATTTTGTATGCTTCACCTGATGCTGGTTGGTACGAGAATGTTCAAATGGCATTCACTATGGTGTCTGCTTATTCCTTCATGGCGTTCAATCTGCTCTGTGCTCCTTGTTTTGCAGCAATGGGTGCTATTAAGCGCGAGATGAACAACACTAAGTGGTTCTTTGCGGCTATCGGTTATCAATGCGGTATTGCTTGGGTTGTTGCTCTGTGGGTTTATCAGTTCTTCGGCTTATTAACTGGCGAAGTAACCTTTGGAATTTTCACCGTGATTGCTCTAGTTTTGTTCGTGGCGTTCCTTTGGTTGCTCTTCCGTCCCAATAAGTGGCAAGGAAAGGTTGAGAGTGTTCGTGCGGTAGCAGCTGAAGCATAATAGCTGAAGCGTAGCAGCTGAAGCGCAATATAGCTTCTTGTTTCATGATCCAATTTGAAGCGCCGCCGCAAGACGGCGCTTCACTACGAAATGCGCTTAGGGTAAAAGCAGTGGTCAGAGCCGAAATGTGCTTAGAACGAAATCGGTGTTTTATCTGAGATGTGCTTAGGGCGAAACCAGTGTAAGCGTATCTCGTAGTGAGAAAGCAGTTTAGAAAATAAGAGAGCAGGAGTTTTGTCGGGCGAGTTAAGAATGCAAGATCGAATGGCAAACCAGAATAGCGAGCCAAGTTCGAACGACAAAACGACACATTGGTATTTGGGGCTAATATACTGAATAGACGAGATAATTAAGGAGCACCTTATGACTTTAGGAACACTGGTAGTTACCGCTATCTTGGTTGTAATTGTAGCGGCAATTATTATCAGCATGGTTCGTTCGCATCGTGCGGGAAAACATGTTGGTTGCGACGGATGTGGTGCTTGCGGGCACAATCATGATGAATCTAGCCATTCTCATGGTGCAGGTTGCGGGTGTGCGAATGTGGACGCAATGATTGAACGCATGAATGAGATCAGCTCAAAGACCAAATAAACAAAGGCGCCCCTGAACTAAAGAATCGTTTCTTAAACTCGTGCATTCTCAGCTTGCCAATTCTTGGACCAGTGTGCCTTTGGGCTTGCATCTGAAAACATTTTGCATCTGAAAACATTTCTAAAGTCACCTTGCTGAATTCTCTTAAGAATCCAAACCCGAAAACTGAATAAAAACCGAATACTAGCTATCAATGCTTACGCCCCTAAACTTAGTATGCTTAAAAGGCATTAAGAACTATGCAAAGTAAGTATTTGTTGCACATGATCGCTTGAGGTACCTTCAAGATACGAAATAAGTGACAACATGTAACATATTTACTGAAGACAAATCATCATAAAGTGTGTTGGCATAAGGTTCGTCAGCGCAATCTGCGGTATGTGTAGAGTTGCTTTTCGTTTGGGCTTTTGTCGTTTGGGCTTTTGACCTCGCTTTTAATTTCCGCCCGAACCACTTTCGCCTCTGTTGAGTCTGCCTCGGTAGCTTTATGGCGAGTTGCGTATATGTTGCGTGGATGTCGTAGAGAATAATGCAAGCAAGAAGGGCGTTTCATGGAGTATAGAACCATTCCTCATAGTGGCGAGAAGGTAAGCATCATTGGTTTAGGCATGGGGAGCATGCATGAGGCGAGCGTAGACGAAACAGAGCGAACCGTACTCGAGGCAATTGATGCGGGCATCAACATCATGGACTTTATCCCGAGTAAGGCCAACGCATTTGAAGGGTATGCGCGTGCTTTGAAGACTCGTCGAGAAAAAGTGCTGCTCCAGGTTCACTTGGGTGCAAACTACGCATCGGGCGAATACGGGTGGACTACAGACGTGAACATTGCTCGACGCGAATTTGAAGCTCGACTCGCTTTGCTTAATACCGATTATGCGGATTTTGGCTTCATTCATTGCATCGACGAGGAGGCAGATTTCGATGCAGTAATGAATGGCGGTATTTGGGATTATGCTTGTCGGCTTAAGAAGGAAGGCACGATTCGCTATCTCGCTTTTAGCACTCATGATGTTTCGATAGCGAGGAAGTTTATCGAAACAGGCATGATGGATTGGGCGATGTTTAGCATCAATCCTATGTATGACTACACTGAGACTTCAGATTACGGAAAGGGAGAAGCGAGCGATCGCATGCAGCTGTATCGCGAGTTCGAACGCGCTGGTATTGGCGTTTCGGTTATGAAAGCCTTCGCGGCGGGGCAGTTGCTAGATGCGAAACGCTCTCCCTTTGGTAAGGCCCTAACGCGTGCGCAATGCATTCAGTATGCGTTAGATAAGCCGGGTGTAAAAACGGTCTTGCCAGGTGTTCGTGGTTTGCAGGATTTGCATGAAATACTTGCTTATCTGGACGCTACTCCTGAAGAGCGTGATTATTCGGTGCTTTCCGCGATGACTCCCCAGACTGACCAGGGCTCATGTGTTTATTGTAATCATTGTCAGCCGTGTCCTCAGGGTCTTAGTATTGGGCTGATAAACAAATATTATGATCTTGCATGCATGGGGGACGAAATGGCGGCAAACCATTATCGTGAATTGGAGATGCATGCGAGCGATTGCACGAGTTGTGGGCATTGCGACAGTCGCTGCCCTTTTGGGGTGGCACAATCCGATCGTATGCAGGAGATAGTTGAGTATTTCGGCGAATAGGTTGCCTTTATCTAATGAACATTGCATCACCAAAAGAAAGCATGCGATATTTGCGCTTTATGGCGTGATGGTATGCCTTCATTATGTTGTCTCGTGTTGAAAACGCTGAAACAAGCATCATAAGAGTAGAGCGGGGCACATGAAAATTCGTAATCAAGGCATCGACAACTTTAAATTCATACCCCGGCAAAATATAGAGACTCGTTGCCTCTCTGTCGCGTGCGATCAGCCCGCGCTCCGCATCCCATGCGGACTCAAGGCTTCGCACACTCGTAGTGCCTACCGCAATAACTCGTCCGCCCTGTTCTTTGGTGCGTTTAATGGCATCAACTGTTTGCTGCGGAACGGTATATCGCTCGGTATGGATCTGGTGATCTCGGGGGTTGTCTTCTTCGACAATACGGAAGGTATCAAGACCTACTTCAAGATGAACAGTTTCCCAACCAATACCTTTTTCTTTGATGCGCTCGATTAGTTCTGGCGTAAAATGCAAACCTGCAGTTGGGGCGGCAGCGGAGCGCTCTTCGTGTGAATACACCGTCTGATAAAGCTCTTCGTCACCCGCATAATTCTTGATATAGGGTGGCAATGGCGTGTGCCCAACGGCATGAAGTGCTTCGTCGAGAGAAGGCAGACACGTGGTTAATCGAACAAGACGTTCGCCCTTCTGAGCGCCCTCAACCCAATCGATGACTTCTGCGCTGAGAACCACCTCTTCATTTGAGTTTTCGTTGCCTTTTTCGCTGCTTGCCACAAAATCTACGACAGCTCCTGGCTTAAGGCGCTTGCCAGGGCGCACCAACGCTTCCCAGGTGGCGGACTGATTTGATCGATTTGCATCCTGTTTTGCTTCGCGAAGCAGGAATACTTCAGCGGTGCCGCCAGTTTCTCGCTTGTGACCGATGAGGCGTGCGGGCATGACACGTGTTTCGTTGGCAACAAGCAAGTCTCCTGGTTGAAGGTAGTCGATAATGTCACGAAATATCTTATCTTCAAGAGTTCCTGTGTCGCGTTTCATAACCAAGAGTCTACATTCGTCACGGATGGGAGCAGGCTCTTGAGCGATAAGTTCCTCAGGTAATTCATAGTCGAAATCATCGGTGGTTAAAGCTTGCAATTTAGCTCTTCTTTCTTCGGCTTTTTTCTTTTTGCGTGCAGCTTTGCGTGCTTCGCGCTCGGCGGCAGCTTCTTTATCGGAATATGCGCAACCGCAATAATTCTGGCGATACATCCCTAAATCGCGGCTTCGTTTTGTAGCTTCGGGATAGTAGGGGCGATAATCCCTGAATACTACCGAAAGATCCTGATAAGGCTTTGCGGCACGCTGCAATTCTTCCTGAATTATAGCGGTGTATTGATAAGGGCTTACGGTAAGCGTTGTCCCAATACCTTCGAATCCGTGCTCGTGCGCAAAACGTGCGAGCTCTTCAAGTCGTATACGATAGCAAGCTCGGCAGCGGTTTTCACGGTCGTGATACAGATGGGCGAATTTAGGGTTGCGTGCTGGATCGAATTCGGGATCAATGCCAGTGTTGAATGAAGGGGTGATTGTCTGCCAGTTTGCTTCGGAGGCGGGTGAAGCATCAAACTCAGATGATGTCACAAATGCCGATGAAGCTTCAAGAGGAAATGACGCCCTAGGCGCAGATACTTCATGGTTGTTATGCGCAGACGTTTGCTTGGTGTGCGCAGACGTTTGTGTGGAATCCGAGTTCGATGAGTGGGGGTGCCACGCATATCGTATAGCTTCCTGCCACCTGGCAGGTTCGTATGGTCCTTCAATTACTGGAATGTCTTGTGCTTTTGCCCAATCAAGAAGCGTTGACAAACGGTGCTGATATTCGCTTGCAGGAGCAATGTTGGAATTCATATATGCAATGGTTATGTCATGACCTTCTTCTTTAAGAAGTCTGACCGGCTCAAGCGAACAAGGTCCGCAGCAAGCATGAAGTAGTAATTTCATAGGTTCGTCTTCCGCTCCTTTCAGCGTACTCTATACTAACATCTGATTGACAATTTCGATGCGTATAGGAAGGAATGCCCACAATGCCCCAACGAGCTTACAAGGCAATCTTCTTTGATTTGGACGGGACGCTGCTTCCTGTTGATATGGACGCTTTTTTGAAAGCATATTTTGAGGCGCTTGGAGCGTTTTCTGCCAAACATGGACATGATCCGAAGCAGTTTGTTGATGCGCTTAATAAAGGCGTCTTTGCCATGCTGAAAGAAGACGGCGGACGAAATGACGAGCGCTTCTGGCGTACGTTCTGCGCGCTTTTAAACATCGGTGAAGACGAAAAGGCAGAATACGAGAAACTCATGGAGGAGTTCTATACCACCGCTTTTGATGAGCTGGGTGCACTCATTACGCCAACGCCCGAATCGGCACAGGTGGTAAACCTTTTGAAGGAAAAGGGCTATCGACTTTATCTAACCACGATGCCGCTGTTCCCTCGTGTTGCGGTGGAAAAGCGCGTGCAATGGGCGGGATGCGATCCTGCAGCGTTTGAACGCATCACAACCTACGATAACTCTACGAGCACAAAGCCTCATCTGGCGTACTATCGCGAAAACGTTGAAGCGATCGGGTTAAAACCAGAAGAAATCTTGATGGTAGGAAACAACACTCGTGAGGATTTGGCGGCAATGCAGCTAGGGCTTGATGGGTATTTGGTAACTGATTGGTTGTTGAATCCTGATGATTTCGATATCGAAACCGTCAAGCATGGCTCGATGGCAGACTTCTTGCAGTTTGTGCAAGATTTGCCGGAGTGTGATGCCTAATGGCGCTTTTTGACTTCACTTTAGAGGCACAGTCGGGTCATGCGCGTGCTGGTTTGTTTGAAACTGCGCACGGTACGGTTCGTACGCCGCTGTTTATGCCGGTAGGAACGAGCGCGACGGTTAAGGGCATTCGTCCTCAGATGCTCAAAGAACTTGGTGCTCAAATTGTACTTTCGAATACCTACCATCTGTCGTTGCGTCCAGGTGCGGACCTGATTGCCGAAGCGGGCGGTTTGCACAAGTTTATGGCCTACGATGGACCTATTCTTACGGATTCAGGTGGGTTTCAGATTTTCTCGTTAGCCGATACGCTAAAGCTCGACGATGATGGCGTAACGTTTTCGTCTATCTATGATGGCAGCAAGATTCGCTGGACTCCAGAGACCAATATGGACATTCAGCAAAAACTGGGCGCTGACATAATTATGCAGCTCGATCAGTGTCCTCCCTATCCTGCAACGCGTGAATTTGTCCAGCGCGCGGTTGATCTTTCGTCGGCTTGGGCAAAGCGTTGTTTGGCTGCACATACACGCGAAGATCAGGCATTGTTTGCCATCTGTCAGGGCGGCATGAATCTTGATATGCGTCTTGAGTCGATTCGCCGCTTAAAGGAAATCAGTGACGAAAGCGTGCGAGGTGGTCACAAAGATTTCAAAGGCTTTGGTATCGGAGGTTACTCAGTAGGCGAAGATCACGAAGTGATGTTTGAAACTTTGGGCGAGGTAGTGCGTGCCTGTCCCGAAAACAAGCCACGCTATGTGATGGGCGTTGGCAATCCTACAACGCTGGTGCGTGCGGTGCATGAAGGGGTAGATATGTTTGACTGCGTATTGCCTACTCGTACTGCCCGCATGGGAACGGCGTTTTCGTCGCAGGGACGCATGAATATGCGCAATGCGCGTTTCATTCATGATTTTGGTCCGCTTGATGAAAACTGCACCTGTCCAACATGCCAGACACATAGTCGTTCTTATATTCGTCACCTGGTAAAGCAAAACGAGATGCTTGGAAGCATTTTGTTGAGTATTCACAATCTGCATTTCTTGATCGATCTGATGAATCGTGCTCGAGAAGCGGTTTTGCAAGATGCTTATGAGGACTTTTACCAGGATTGGATGCATTCGCCTGCTGCGCAAGATTACTAGTACGGCATACAGCGCTGTACGAAGTGTGATACTGCGGCGAGACTTTTGCGGTTGTCACGCATTATCGGTGACACTTGCGTTTGTTGGCGACTGAAACGAGAGAAGTCGTGCGCCTTGGATGCGTGGCGCACGGTACTATCTGGCGGGTTAGTGCTATGTGGCGCGATGGTGCCGCGTACTGATTTCGACAAAGCCGCAGTTTGTTGTGTTGCCTTGTATTAGCTGCAGTTTTTATAGAAGTAACAACAGGTTAACGAATAACGAGCTATCATAAGACGTTAATGTACTTTTGAATGAGAGTGTATTCGCTTGCATTGTTTAAAAAGACGAAAGCAAACAAGGCAAACGAATCCCTCTTTGTTTGTGCAAGAAGGATAATTATGGCCGAATTACCAAATAACGAAAAAGAGGGCGAAGAAGCCAAAAACGAGACGCCCAAGGACGAAGTGTCTAAAGACGGAGCACCTAAGGACGAGAAGCTTCAAGGAGAAGAGAGCGGAGCTGAGGAAGCTAAAGGCGACTCTGTTAAAGATAGAGAAACTAAAGGCAAGTCCGCCAAAAACGAAGCCAGCGGCGCAGCAAAACGCGATGCCAAAACAAAGGCAAAGGCTCGCGAGGCTAAGGCTAAAGAAAAAGCGCGTGCAGAGCGCAAACGCGAAAAAGATCGCGCACGTGCGCAGCGTGCAAACGCTGCTGCCGCGAAACAGCGAAAAAAAGAACGCGAAAAGCGTATTAAGCAAGCTGGTGGCGGTGGAAATAGCAACCGTCGCAATATGTGGCTTTTAATCGTTACAACTATTCTTGTAATTGCATCCATCTTCATGTTCATGCCACCGCAAGACAAGATCAATCAAGGCTTGGACATTCAGGGTGGTCTTTCAGTTGTTCTTACTGCTGAGGGTACCGATGGCCATGAGGTCACTCAAGAGGATATGGAAAAATCGCGTTCCATTATTGAATCGCGTGTTAATGCCCTAGGTGCATCTGAAGCAACGGTACAGGTGCAGGGCAACAACCAAATTCTGGTTCAGATCCCTGGCCTTTCCGATACGCAAACAGCCCTAGAGACTATTGGTCGAACCGGTATGTTGGAGTTTGCTCGTGCTGATTCCTTTACCGATGAAGCCGACCAGACAGCAATCGAGAATGGCACCTACATTCAGCAGGGAGTGGTAACCGATAGCCTGGGCAATCAATTCCCTTCAGGCGAAGTAACGTATCGCGAAGTAAGTGGCTCCTACACACCTCTTATTACGGGTGAAAACATCACAAGGGTAACGGTCGACAAAGAATCAGAAACAAGCAATTATTATGCGGTTAACTTGACCCTTGATAGTGCAGGTACGGAAGCATTTGCGCAGGCCACAAGCGAATTGGCTCCCACTAATGGCAAAATCGTCATTATTTTGGATGGGGAAATCCAGTCTGCTCCTGCAGTCCAAAATGAAATTTCCACTGGACAAGTCGCTATTACGGGTAACTACACTCTAGAAGAGGCACAGGCTCTACAGACGGTGCTCGAATCGGGCTCGTTACCGGTAAGCTTCCACTACGAGCAGAGCCAAGTTGTAGGCCCGACCCTTGGTCAGGATGCTTTGATGAGTGGTCTTTTGGTAGCAATCCTTGGTCTTACGCTGGTCATCCTGTATCTGATTTGCTTCTACCGTGGCCTTGGTCTTTTGACGGCAGCAGCGATGGTGGTATTCGCCATTTTCTATCTGGGATTATTAGCAACCCTTTCTGCGTTTGGCTTGTTCTCGCTTTCGTTGGCGGGCATTGCAGGTATCGTGCTGACTATTGGTATGGCGGCAGACTCGTCCATTCTTGTTCTGGAGCGTTTCCGTGAAGAGATTCGTATGGGCAGAAGTGTGCGTGCGGCTTCTATCACAGGTGTTCGCCATGGTATCGAGACTTCGATCGACGCGGACTTAGTAACGCTGGTTTCGGCTTTGACCTTGTTCTTCTTGGCAAGCGCTTCGGTTAAGGGCTTTGGTATGACGTTGGCGTTGGGCATTATGTGCGACATCGTAATGATGTTGCTCTTGAAGGCACCACTCATTCGCCTTTTGGCTCCAAAGGTCATTACGCGTCATCCAGGATTCTGGGGTATTAAAGACTGCGAACAGGCAGCTCCGGTATATGCCGAATTGACAGGAACTACTCTTGCTCCTGATGAGAATTTGCGCCCAAGCGCGAAGAGCGACGAAGATGCTAAGGCAAAATCGAGCGCTAAAGCAGTGGGCACAAAGGCTGCGAAAGTTAAAGCGGCTGAAGTGTCTGCGAAGACCGATCAGACTCTTGATCAGCCTTCAGCAGATTTGCCAAAATCCATTACTCATAAGACACTTGATCAGCTTAAAGGACGTTTCTTGCGTCGCGACATCAACTTTATGGGTGCACGCAAGATTCTTCTTTCCTTGTCTGCTGTACTAATTGTGCTTTCGGTTGCGGTAGTAGGCATCAAGGGTGTTCAGTTCGGTATTGAGTTTGTGGGCGGAACTTCTATCGCTTTCCATAACACGGGCGATATCACTATTGAAGATATGCGTGCAGCATGTGCCGATGCGGGCGAACCCGATGCGGTAGTACAAACCACCACTTCTGATGGTTCGGCCGGCTTCTTGATTCGTACCACCAATACTTCCCCTGAAGAAGCTTCTGCAACAGCAAATCAGATTGCAGACAGCCTTGGTATTGCGACGGATAGCTTTGAAGTGAATACGGTTGGTCCTGACTGGGGTGCGGGAGTAATTCAGTCCTCGGCAATCGCTTTTGCAGTGTCGTTGTTGCTGATCATTGCCTATATTGCTATTCGCTTTGAGTACAAAATGGGCATCATGGCTGTTGTTGCGCTTCTGCACGACCTCATAATTGTGGTTGGCATCTATGCTTTGGTTGGTCGCGAAATTACCCCGAACATGGTTGCGGCACTGTTAACCATCTTAGGTTATTCGCTCTACGATACCGTGGTAGTATTCCACCGCATTAACGACAACATGAAGGAATCGTCACTGAAGTGCACCTTCATGTCTATGGCAAACCATTCCATCAACCAGGTATTTATTCGTACCATCAATACCACGTTGACTTCGTTTGTTCCGGTATTTGGTATGTTGCTGTTCGGCGGCGAAACCTTGAAGGACTTCGCCTTTGCCATGGCAGTTGGCTTGATTGCTGGTTCGTATTCATCTATTGCAGTAGCAACTCCGTTGTATGCAATGTGGAAGACGCGCGAAGAAAAGAACGCAAAGCTGGTAAAGAAGTATGGTTCCGATGTCCAGTTGTTCACCTTTGCTTCTACGTTGCCACCTGCTTCTAACGAAGAAGCAAAAGCTGCAGTAGCGGCTGGGGAAGCTGTGGCAAATAAGGAAACAGTGGCGGCGGAGGCTAAAGCGAAGCAGGCGCCGAAAGCGAAAAAGCGCAACACGCATAAGAAGCGTCACTAAAAGACTGTCAAGGTTCTCGCGTCTGTGCTATACACAGGTGCGAGCACCTTGAGCGTAAACCCTTAAGCGCGAGTGCGCTGAGCATAAGCATTTCGGATGTGGTAATTCGGTATTGGTTAATAAGCTTTTAGAAAGCAAGGATTTGCTTCAAAAAAAGTAAAAGGAGGAAGAAGTAATGAGAGAGGGTAGCGCACCAAATTTTGCTCCACCAGTAGAAGAAGGTACGGTATTTACCTTCCAAGATGAATCGGGCGATACAGTTGATTTGGAATTCCTGGGCCTGATTATCCATCAGGATCGTCGTTACGGCTTTTTCTATAATGTTGGCGATGGCTCTGAGGTAGGTGGCTCTGGCGAGGTTACCGTTTTGGAAGTAACGGAACTTGATGCGGATGGTCAGCCTGCTGAATTTGAGTTGGTTTTGGATGATGCTATTGCCCAAGAAGTGTACGAAGACTTTAAGCATGCAACAAAGGATTTGTACGACTTTGAGTAAGCTATTCAGCGCAAAAGATTGAATTCATGAAAGAATTTCAATCAAGGCCGCTGTTCCTTATTGATTGAAGTGGAAGCAGTCAGCAAGCCAAGTGGACAAGCAAACTGAACCGCTGAACACTTCCGCTACCTGCGATAGGCAGATAAGTACCTATACTTATTTTGCGTGCCACGAATGCAAGGCACGTTTTCGACAAGGTCCCTGTTCCGTTTTGGAACAGGGATTTTTATATCATCACTTTCGTACGAGCTTCGCCACCTCGGGCAAACTCGCCTTTGGACAAATCTTCCCTTACCTTGATTTGGTGCTAAAACTGCCGTTAAATGGACATTTTGTAACGCTGCCGAAAACTGCAGCTCTTTTATGACACATATTGTATTGAACGTTACGAAACGCTTTGATATTTCTTATTTGCCGATACGCTATTGAACTGTATGTATAGGTTTACTTTGCCTTCTTGAAAGGGCAAAGGAAGGTTATTCTTTACGGTTTATGGCTAAGCATGGCACACATAGCAATTCTCAAAATAATCCTATTAACACACCTCAACAACAAAATCGCACTTCGAATACCCCTCGAATGGGGCACTCCTCGCAAGAGAACTCTTTTTCGGCGGGTCGCACTTCGTCATCTCGGGCAGGTTATACATCGTCCCAATCTTCTTCTTTGGCGGATCCCGATTTGGTGCGCGTGCGTAAAAAGCGTAAGAAGCATGGCAAGGCCAAAAAGGTGCTTCTCATCGTACTTGCCGTTATTGTAGTACTGTGTGTTGCAGTTGGTGCAGCTGCGGCACTCTATATGAATTCAATTTCCGATTCCATGAAAATGGATTCCCAGCAACAAAGTGAATTGGACACCGTATTAAGTGAAAGTACTGCGCAGGAGCCGTATTACGTGTTGCTGCTGGGTTCGGATGCTCGTGAAAATGACACGGCCAGTCGTTCAGATACCATAATCTTGGCGCGTATTGATGCCAACGTAGGTAAGGCAACCCTTGTTTCTATTCCTCGTGACACCAAAGTAGAAATCGAGGGTCACGGTACGCAAAAAATTAATGCAGCGTATGCTTTTGGTGGGCCGGCAGGTGCAGTTGAAGCCGTAGAAAAAATGTCAGGCGTTGAAATTTCTCACTATGCAGAAATTCACTTTGATGAACTGGAAAAAGCAGTAGATCAGCTTGGTGGTATTTGGGTAGACATTCCTGAATCCAACGATCAGACCGGTGCATCTAATACTGGCGTGGAGTTGAACGCAGGCATGCAGCGCTTAAATGGTGAGCAGGCTCTTGCTTTTGCACGCGAGCGTTACGGCTACAACGAAGGTGACTTCCAGCGTGCCGAGAATCAGCGCATTATCGTTCAAGCAATCGCAGACACTATTTTGTCCTTACCTCCAACCGAACTTCCCGGCGCAGTGCAGTCGCTGGCGAATTGTATTTCTACCGACTATTCGCTTGATGAACTGGTTAACCTGGCGCAAACCTTCCAGCAAGCAGAGCATTACTACTTCTATTCTGCCATGGTTCCCTCTACTACTAAGACTATAGATGGCGTTTCCTACACCATTACGCTTAAAGATGAATGGGCGGACATGATGCAGATGGTAGATACCGGTCAGGATCCCAGCAAGGCAAATGTTCTTACTAAGAACACCCAGGCCACTGAATCCGGGGAAGATTCCGAAACAGATGTAGGGGCGGATTCTGAAACGAGCACAGGAAGTTCTGGAGGGCAGTAAGCCAGGGTAATGAAAGGCAATGAGCCGGGAAGGCCACAACGACAAAGGCATTAAATCGAAATGGCGAAGGAAAAAGCCTGATCAATTAATAAGAAAGCGAAGAAAAGACCGTATAAAGGAAATAAGGAATTTGATCAATGACCTTACTTGAGTTACTTCAAATTATTAAAAAGCATCTAAAGCTGTGTATTGCGTTGCCTATCATTTTTGCTTTGGTAACAGCGGTATTTAGTTATGTGGCGCTGGCAAATACCTACACGGCAAGCGTATCTATGTACGTGCTGGCAAATTCTTCGGAATCGCAGTCGGGCACCACGCTTTCAACCGATCTTTCTGCTTCTCAAATGCTTACCAACGACGTGTCGCAGCTTATCCAGAGTGAGCGCGTACTGAATCAAACAGCTAACCAGCTTGGTATGACCGAGCAGGAATTGGCAGGCTATGACGTAGAGGTAACTAGTTCCACCACCACGCGTCTTATTACCATTGAGGTAACAGGCGATACGCCTAATTCTGCTGCAGCTATTGCTAATGGGCTTGCAAATACTACCAATACGGTAGCGCAAGAAATCATGGATATTGAAGCAGTAAACGTAATCGACCAGGCTGCCACACCCGATTCTCCTTCGGGTCCTCCGCGCACCATGTATATTGCAGTGGCTTTTTTGGCAGGCATTTTTGTGGCGGTGGCCATCGTGGTCATTATGGATATGGTTAATACCCGTATTCGTAAGCCTGAAGAAATTGAAGAGCTGTTGGATATTCCTGTTATTGGCAAAATTCCAACCATTAAATAAAGGAGGTGACGCATATGGCTAAAAAGAAAAAGAAGGCAGCATCTAATACCTTAGAAATTCAAAATGCTGCAAAAACTATGTTGGCAAATATTCGCTTTGCGTCAGTAGATAGTCCTATGCAAAGCATTGTGCTTACTAGTGCAGTTCCCAACGAAGGTAAAACTACTACCACTATTGAATTGGCCAAAGCAATTGCGAGCGCCGGCAATAGCGTACTGCTGGTTGAAGCGGACATGCGTCGCCGAAATGCAGCATCAATTCTTGGAGTACATGCAGCACATGGTGCGTATGCAGTAATGTCTCATGCGCTTACCTTGCAAGAAGCGGTGGTTTCTGCGGGATCTCCTAACTTCTATTTCCTAGATACTGAACCAAACATTCCTAATCCTGCCGACTTACTTTCATCGCGTGCTTACGCGAAGCTGGTGGACGATGCATGTGATGCTTACGACTATGTTTTGTTTGATACGCCGCCCGTAGGTACGTTTGTTGATGCAGCTATTTTGTCCCGCTTGGTAGATGGTGTAATTCTGGTAGTAAAAATTGGTGGCGCTAAGCGCGATGAAATTCTTACCGCCTATGATCAGCTTCAAAAAGCAGAAGCAAACATTATTGGGGCATGTGCAACCTTCTGTGAAGGCACGGGTTCTGAATATTACTACGCTTATTACAACAAGGATAACCAACGTGTAGATCCTGACAAAGAAGCACGTCGTGCGCGTAAGAAGGGTAGCTCTGGCAATACGGGTCCTGTCTCGGTTCCTGCAACGCCCGCCATTCCCCGTGGTCCACGACGCCAGAGTTCCGCTGTACCACAAGGCAGCCAGGGACGCGCCCAGGCAGCGCAGCAGCAAGCAGTACAACAAGTGCAGGGACGCAGTAATCGTGCGGGTATGACACAAGGAGTGCAGGGTGCTCAAGCCCAGGCTGCACAAGATCAGCGTGCTGCCCAGCAAGCGCAAAACACGGTTAATCCTGTGTCTAACAGCCAATCATGGAAGAAATCGGCTGTAGCAGCTGGTGTACAGCAGGTGCGTCGTTCTAATACGCCTCGTATTGATCGTTCGCAGGGAAGGCGTCACTAGTTTATGCGCGATGTGCACTGCCACATATTGCCGGGCGTGGATGACGGATCGGGTTCCATGGAAGAATCCCTGGAAATGGTGGAAGCTGCCATGCGGGCGGGGGTTACCTCGTTTGTGTGCACGCCGCACTGTAGGGATCCTTGGTTTGACTACGATGCCATGTGGGATGCGTTTTATGCCTTGCAGGCTGAAGTTTCTAAAATTCGCATGGCTCCCAAAATGACTATGGGCTTTGAAGTGAACTACAAAAAGCTTATGGAACTAGGTATGGATTGGGCCGATTATTTAGGTTTTGAAACGGGCGAGTTTTTACTGGAGTTGCCAACGCGTAGTTTGCCGCCCGACTGGGAACGTATTGTCTTTCAGCTTCAAGGAAAGGGCTACACCGTTATTATCGCGCATCCAGAACGTTATAAACCCGTACAGGAAAACATAGATATTGTTCGTCAGTTCGTTGGAGCTGGCTGCAAGATACAGGTGTCGTCGGACTTTATGGGGGAAGGTTCATTTAGTCCCATAAAGAAAACGGCGAAGAAGTTATTTGAGGAAGGACTGGTTAACTTTATTGCAAGCGATGCTCATGGGCCACTGGCATATGAGTTGTTGTGGCGTGCACGCAAGGAGTTCTTTGCGAAGGGCGCTCATGCGCGGATGTAGATAAATAGCAGCTCGGCCATCTTGGCCGAACGCCAATTAGGGCATGAACGGGTTCAAATGTTACAGGATTTACTGGGCTATTTAACAGGTGAAATGCAAAAACTACAGGGCGGAAATTTTTGGTGCATGAAACGCATTGAACGTTACGAAAGTGTTTACTTGACTGCAGCAAAGGGCTTTAATTAGGAACGCTGTTAAGAAAAAAGCTTAGCGGTTTTGAATTCCTGCTTGAGATCCTAAAGAACTTAAATGGGGACTTGAAAGCTAAAGAAACCGTTTGAACATGAACCACGAGTTTTAAGCTTCGGGGCATGAGAGCTTGAGCGTTCGTGGTTCATATTCAAGCCGTTTTGGTTGTACATATCTTTGAATGCGCTAAATCGTCGCTGAGCGCGCGTTTAGTTAGCAGCTAAGAGTTTAATGTTCGTGAAGTAAAGGGAAGGTTTCCTATGGCGAAGCCATACCTTATTCCATCTCGAAGAACTAAAGAACATTCTAGATATTGCGATGCTTCCTTTTGGGAGGTGATTCGTATGTGGTATGTCGTTCAAGTGGTTGGAGGGCAAGAACATGCGGTCATCACTCAAATTGAAAAGCTGGTAGATGAAACTACGTTTCGTTCTTGCTTTATTCCTCAGTACGAAATTAAAAAACGTTATGCAGGCGTGTGGAAATACGTGAAAGAAGTGTTGTTTCCGGGCTATGTGTTTGTGGATACCAGAACACCTGAAAGATTTAGAAAAGAACTGGTAAAAGTAAGTCGCATGACTAGGATGCTTCACGATGGAAGCGAGCATTTTATTCCGTTAGCTGATGATGAAAAAACATTAATTAGCGCATTCATAGGCGATGATGATCACGTTATGAAAATGTCAGAAGGCATCATTGAAGGCGATGACATCATCATTTTAAAAGGCCCCTTAATGAACCATATTGGCCTGGTGAAAAAGATAGACCGTCATAAACGTTTAGCATATTTAGAAATTTACATGTGCGGACGTCCGATAACCATTAAAGCTGGCCTTGAGATTATTAAAAAGCATTAGTTGGAATTCAATTAGTCGGAATTCTAATAACTCCGAAAACTAACGATCGAGAACTTTTACTTGTCTAACAACGCTAAACAACCGAATAACGAAGCAGATGATGAAGTGGCATCAGCAACAGCTTGCATAGGAATCAGTGCGTCTGCGTCTGCTATTAGTATTGATGGCCCCATTGAATACCGTGATGTTGTAATAGATGGTCGTATGGCTAAGTATGCTTATGCTTGTTCATGTGAGAGGGTAGACGGCCATTTAATCTATCGTTTCTTTAAGCGTTTGTTTGACATTGTATTTTCTGCAGCAGTAATCCTAGTACTGCTAATTCCTTCCATCTTACTGTGCATTGCTATTCGCACAGAAAGTCCAGGATGTCCTATTTATGTACAGCATCGTGTTGGACGTATTGGTAAGCATGGCGAAGTAATTACCTTTCCTATGTTGAAGTTTAGAAGCATGTATAAGGATGCTGATAAACGTTTAGCTGAACTAAAAGAACTAAATGAAGCAGATGGTCCTCTTTTCAAGATGAAAGACGATCCTCGTGTTACTAAAATTGGCAAATTCATTCGTAAGCATTCCTTAGATGAACTTCCTCAATTTATTAACTGTTTCTTAGGACAGCTTTCTACGGTAGGCCCGCGTCCTGGTCTTCCATCAGAGATTCTTGAATACGACGAAAAGGCAATGCAGCGTCTTGCAGTAAAGCCGGGCATTACGGGCTACTGGCAAGTGCGTGGTAGAAGTGACCTTACCTTCGATGAAATGGTTGATTTAGACCTTCTGTATATAAAAGAACGCTCCTTTAAGAACGATCTTTGGCTTATTGCTAAGACTGTCAAAGTGGTTATCGCTGGCGGGGGAGCATATTGATTTTACAAAACGGGCTACAGTTAGATGAATATTTTGTATGTGACACAATTTTATCCTCCTGAAAATATTGCAGGTGCATTTAGAGCGGCAGACCATTCGCGAATTTGGCAAGAAAATGGTTCAAAAATTACTATTTTTACTGGTTATCCGAATTATCCAAAAGGAAAAATATTTGACGGATATCACCCCGAACTTCTTAGCGAAGAGCTAGTAAAAGGGGTTCGAGTATTAAGAAGTAAACTAATAGCTAAACCGAACACATCACTTTTAAAAAGGGTTATAAATGGCTCCAGTTTTCTATTCTATGGTGTTTTAAATTCTTTCTTAAATGCAAATAAAATAGGTACAAATTTTGATGTTGTGTTAGCTTCATCGGGAACTATCTTTGCGGGGAGCCTAGGTTATGTACTTGCAAAGCGGTATAAGATCCCTTTTGTAATTGAGTTCAGAGACTTGACTTATGTTCAGATGATGGCAACTGGATCTAGTGTAGCTAGTAAAAAAGTACGCTTGATAAAAAGTCTTGAACTATTCCTAGCAAACAAAGCAACTGCGGTAATTACTCTTACAAATGGTTTTAAAAAAGAGCTTATTACGCAAGGGCTAACTGAAAAAAGGATAGAAGTTATCCCTAATGGTGCAGAGTTAAAACCATGCAGATGCTTAAGTCAAACGAATCAAATAACCCTAGGTTATTTTGGAACCTTAGGAATATCTCAAGATATAGAACGGACTTTAGAGCTAGCGAAACACATTACTTCGGTAGCTGACGATGTTCGATATCGAATTATTGGTGACGGTGCCAAGAAAATGAGTATTAAAGCTCTTATAAAGGAAGAGTATTCGGAAATCGCAACGTATTTTGACGGAATGCCTCAAGCTGAGCTTGAAACATATTATGAAGATACAGACTTTACATTTGTTTCATTGGTTAAAAATCCCGCTTTTAGCGACACGATTCCGTCAAAAATATTTCAGTCTTTTGCACGTGGTGTACCGGTGATATTTTCTGGCCCCACCGGTGAGGCTTCGGAGATAGTTGAAGTGTCTGGCGCCGGAATTGTTCTTGTCGGTACGTCTTCTGATGACGACCGCAAACTTAAGACATTTTTCTCGAATTCAAATTGGAAAGACGAGAGGAATGAAATGAGTATCAAAGCTCGAGCTTTTATAGAAAAAAACTACTCCCGAGAAAAATTAGCGGAAAAAATGTTGAGTTTCCTTGAGCGCAATATTGGAAAGTAAGGAGCATAAATAGCCATGATCAATGTAATAGGCTTAGGTTATATCGGTCTTCCTACAGCACTTATGTTTGCAACTCATGGAGTTGAAGTTGTAGGAACTGACTTTAACAAAGAGCTAGTTGATACGCTTAATGCTGGTAAGACCACCTTTAAAGAAGACGGCTTAGATGAGCTATTCGGTCAGGCGCTTGATGCTGGCATTAAGTTCACTACTGAATATCAGCCAACTGATACATACATTGTTTCTGTTCCTACTCCTTATGACAAAGCATCTAAAAAGATTGATCCAAGCTACGTTGTAAATGCGGTTCATTCTGTACTAGAAGTTGCTCCCTTTGGCGCAACGATAGTAATTGAATCTACGGTATCTCCAGGAACTATTGATAAGTATGTGCGTCCGGCAGTAGAAGCTAAAGGCTTAACACCTGGTCTTGATATTCATCTAGTTCATGCACCAGAGCGTATTATCCCTGGCAATATGGTATCCGAACTTACTCATAACAATAGAACCATTGGGGCAGATGATAAAGAAATAGGGCAGCGCATAAAGGAACTCTATTCGTCATTTTGCCAAGGCGAGATTGCGGTAACTGATATCCGTACTGCCGAAATGACCAAGGTGGTAGAAAACACATTCCGCGATATCAATATTGCATTTGCGAACGAATTAGCAAAAATCTGTAGAAGCGATGATATGGATGTATATGAAATTATCCGTATCGCTAATATGCATCCACGCGTAAATATTTTGTCTCCTGGTCCTGGTGTAGGGGGCCACTGCATCAGTGTTGATCCCTGGTTTTTAGTGGGAGACTATCCCGGACTTTCAAACATTATCTTAGCTGCTCGTCGTATTAATGACTCTATGCCTAAATTTGTCCTTAAACGAATTCGTACCATCATGGAAGAGCATGGAATTGACGATCCAGGTAAGGTAGGACTTTATGGTCTTACCTATAAAGAAAATGTTGATGATGTAAGAGAATCTCCTACCTTGCAGATGCTTGATCGTATGAAAACGCATCTTTCTGTTGGTAATGTAAAAGTCTATGACCCTTGGGTAGAAGACGATATTGTTCCAAACCAAGTGCATAGTTGGAATGAGTTTATTGAAGGCCTAGAGATTGTAGTCATTATGGTTGGCCACGACGATATTAAGAACAAGCTCGATGAGCTGAATAACGTGCTTGTGCTGGATACTCGCAATATTTGTAAACCCGCTGAAAACATCTATAAGCTGTAATTACCTACCTTCTTTGTCTGATCAAATGAAAAAAAGAATAGTTGTAGCGTTTGGTACTCGTCCTGAGGCTATCAAGATGTGTCCTTTAGTAAATGAGTTAAAGGCGCATCCGAAAGACTTTGACACGGTTGTATGTGTGACAGGCCAGCATCGAGAAATGCTTGATCAAGTACTTGAGGTATTTCAAGTAGTACCTGAGTATGATCTTTCCATCATGAAGCCAGGACAAACACTTTTTGATGTAACAAGTGATGTCCTTCTAAAAATCAAAGCAGTACTCGAAATTGAAAAACCTGATGTAGTACTGGTTCATGGAGACACTACTACTTCATTTGCGGCGGCTCTTGCTGCTTTCTACTTACAAATTCCAATAGGGCATGTAGAAGCAGGACTTCGTACTCATAGCATGTATTCTCCTTGGCCTGAAGAATTTAACAGGCAAGCAGTAGATCTTATTACTCAGTACTACTTTGCTCCTACAGAAAAAAGTAAACAAAACTTAATTGATGAAGGAAAACCTGAAGAACAAATCTTTGTTACAGGAAACACAGGAATCGATGCCTTAAAAACAACGGTTCAAGAAGACTACACTCATCCGGAACTTGAATGGGCAAAAGACTCACGACTCATCCTTATTACCGCTCATCGTAGAGAAAACCTAGGTGAGCCTATGCATCATATGTTTAGAGCTATTCGTCGTGTTATGGAAGAACATCCTGATACCAAAGCAATCTATCCCATTCATATGAATCCAAAGGTAAGAAAAGCAGCACATGAAGAATTAGATGGCTTCGATAGACTCCATATTATTGATCCTTTAGAAGTGCTTGATTTTCATAACTTTATGGCACGCAGCTATCTCATTCTTACTGACTCTGGTGGTATCCAAGAAGAAGCTCCTTCTTTGGGTAAACCTGTACTTGTGATGCGTGATACCACCGAGCGTCCTGAGGGGGTAGAATCAGGAACCCTAAAGCTTGTTGGTACCGATGAAGAAACAATCTATCAAGCATTTACTAATTTGCTTGATAGCGAACAAGAATATAAATCCATGTCGCGTGCTTCTAATCCATATGGGGATGGATGTGCGAGTGAGCGGATAGTAAAAATTATTGCAGAAACAGCTTCTTAATGTCGGAACTTCGCTTATATATAGCTACTGCTATGCATCTTAAGCCGAGTCAGATCTTTTATCGTATCTGGCGTAAACTTGGTGGCAATACCCCTTTACGTCGAGGATTTATTTCAAGGCCTGACGTTTCGAAAGCTAACATCAGGTCTATTCCTGTTCTTTCAGAGTTAGATTTTGATCCGCCGTTTTTAGCGCGTTTTGATGTCGATGCAATCCTGAATGATCGAGTGGAGTTATTGCATCACGAGGAGTATGTAGATTGGTGCGAATCGTGGCATATGGATCTTTCCACACCTCTGTGGCGCTTTAATTTTCATTACCATGAGTATCTCCTCCCGCTTGCAAAGGCATATTTGGATACGGGTAATGAGCGATATCTAAATAAAGCAAAGGCGATCATTGGAAGCTGGATCGAAGCCTGCCCTCGAAGCAAAGGAGGTGTGGCGTGGGATTCTTATGTCATTGCTATGCGTGTTGTCAATTGGCTTGCATTTCTTGGGGAGCTGTCGAGCGAGCTGGAGGGCGATAAGCTTTTTGTTGCTCAAGTCAATGAGTCTCTTGCGGAGCAGCTAGTGCATCTCTCACAGCATCTTGAGAAGGATCTTCTCGCCAATCATTATCTAGAGGATCTCAAAGCTCTTGTTATCCTTGCTTGTTATTTCGACGATCGAGAAACACTCGCATTCTCTCTTTCGGTACTTCGGAAGCAGATTGGCGAACAAATATTACCTGATGGGATGCATTTTGAGCTCAGTCCTATGTATCATAAAATCATTTTGGAGGATTTGCTTAGAACAGCATTATTCTTGAAGGGCTATGGCTATTCTGCTGCCGAGCTTGTTGGGGATTTTCGGCTTCAAGATATGTGCGACGTACTATATTCGCTTGAACGAAATACCAATCGGACTCCGCTGTTTAATGATTGTGGTGACAATGTATCTAAAAGCCGAGATGCGCTGCTTACCTGCGCTCGTAAGCGCTTTGGCATAGCTCCGGTCTACAAGAGCGAGTTGCCCGATGCCGGCTATGCGATCCTTGAGCGCGAGACGGCTGCTGGCATCGTAAAGGTCATCCTCGATGCTGGCATGCCTGGGCCACATTTTGCCATGGGTCACGCCCACTGCGATGCTCTCTCCATCGAGGTATTCGTCAGGGGCGAGCCGTGGATCGTCAACGGAGGCACCTACGCCTACCAAGATGAGCGGCGACTCGCCTATAAGTGCACTCTCTCGCATAGCACAGTCCGCGTCAGTGGAGAAGAGCAGCATGAGTGTTGGGCGCCATTTCGTGTCGCCTTGTACAGCGAGGCGTGTCTGCTCTCGCGTGACGAACACAGTGCTGAGGGTGTACTGACCCAGAGGGGCACCACGGTAAAAGTTCGACGTACGGTCTCCCTTGGGGATGACGGGATATCGGTATGCGACAAGGCTTGTCCTGCGTGCACTATCGAGGTTGCGTTCTTATTTACAGGTGGCTTCCCGAAGATTGATGGGAAGGTCGACGAAATCATGTATGCTCCTGATTTCGGTTTTGCCGATCAAGTTGAGCGCGTCATCATGAAAAATAATTTGATAGAGACCCGGATTCCTTACCCGATTTCCGATTGGGAGGGACAACGATGACGAAGTATCACCGGATAACGTACATAGGAAGCTTTCCCCCTCCTTACGGGGGTGTTACGGTGAAGAACGCTCTACTCTACAAGAATCTCTCGAAAAGGCTAAAGATCGAGAAACTCGACCTCGCTCGTGTGAAAAGTCTTAAGCCACGAGCTCTCTGGAGTTTCGTTCGAAGTATCTTCTCGCGTAGGGGCGTACTTGTGCTTGGCGTGTCCGCTGACTGGCGCTACAAGCTGACAAACATTCTCTTTTATTTCAACAGGAAGAAGATGCACCGTTCCCTTCTCGTGGTCATGGGCGGTAAGACACCAGAAAACGCGGCATACGTCAACCGTATGAACGGATATAGGCGTGTTTATGTAGAGACTGAGAGTATGAAGCGCTCGTTCGAGGCGATGGGTGCATGGAATGTAGCTATCTACCCAAACTGCCGTGAGCGTCCAGCCGAGGCAATAGAAATTAAACGCTCGGAGGGGGGTCGCATGAGTAGTGTCTTCTTCTCGCTTGTAAGTCCTAGCAAGGGTGCACGCATCGTGCTCAGTGCAGCGCGGAGACTGCCGCACGTAGACTTTCACATATACGGACGTATTGATCCTGGCTATGAAGATGAGCTCTCTACGACGGTATCCGCCACTTCCAACGTCTGCTACCACGGTGTATTTGATTCCGTTGCCGGTGACGTTGTTAGCGAGCTGAACAAGTATGATGTGCATCTCTTTCCGACGCTCTGTCCAAACGAGGGAGTTCCCGGCGTCATAGTCGAGACGAAGATGGCGGGTGTGCCCACGGTCGCTTCAGACAGGAGCTACAACGCAGAGCTTGTCACCGACGGAATCGATGGAATCCTGACGCGCGAGGACACCGACATCGAGCTTGCGGAGGTGCTCAGTTCTCTTGCGGTTAATCCGTTTCGCTTGAATGAAATGAAGGTTGCCGCTCTTGAGTCGGCTAGACGATATGAAATCGAGAGGTATCTCGGGTGGATTGCAGAAGATCTTGTCGAGTACCGTGAAAGGGAATGATTATGACCCTTATGGATGTCTACAATCATCTGCCTGTGTTTGCGCAGAATATGGCTTTCTCTGCGGCAGGCGCGAGGATCCAGAAGACGCGTTACGGTGCGGGCTTTCACCGTATGCTCAGAGAGTTTGAGTCCCATTTGGATTGGAGCCGTGAGCAGCTCTGGGAGTGGCGAGACGGGCGACTGCGCAAGCTCATCGACCATGCCTATAGGACGGTGCCCTACTACCGCTCCATCATGGACGAGGGCGGCATAAATCCCGCTTCCATCAAGACGGCAGATGACCTGACGAGACTACCACTTCTGACCAAGGAAACGGTCAAGGCCAACCCGGCCTTGTTTGTATCGAGCGAGGCTAAGGATATGAATATCCTGCACGTGCATACGAGTGGAACGACAGGCTCGGGCTTTCAGTTTGATAGCACTGTTGAGTGTCGCCAGGCCCAATTCGCGTGCTTCTGGCGCTATTATCGCCAACATGGTCTCACTATGGATACTTGGCAGGCTCAGTTTTCGTCCAACGCTGTAGTCCCCAAGCGCATTGTCAAACCGCCATTCTGGCGCATTGATCGTCCTGGCAGGCGCTACTACATGAGTGCATTCCACGAGAACCCGGCCAACCTCAAGCACTATTATGACGTCATAGCTGAAAAGCGCTTCCAATGGATTAGCGGATATCCTTCGCTCATGACGTTATTTGCGCAATGGATGAACGAACGAGGGTTAAGTTTTGACTTCGTCAGGGCTGTCACCTGTGGGGCTGAGAACCTCCTCAACCACCAGGCTGCCGCCTTGGAGCTCGCCTTTGGGACGTGTCCTATCCAGACCTATGGACAAACGGAGAACGTCGCTATTTTCTCGCAGCAACCCGACGGGAGGATTCTCGTGGATGAGGACTTCTCAGTAGTTGAGTTCCTGCCCTTAAACAACAATGAGGAAGGTTCTCTCATTGTCGGAACTTGCCTGTTTAACTACGCAACTCCGCTCATCCGTTACGTCACGAAGGATATCGCTACGCTCGGCGACGTATCCGGTCCGAGACGCGAGGTTGCCTCCCTTGACGGGAGGAGCGAAGACTATCTTACCCTACCCGACGGCACAAAGGTCGGTAAGCTCGATCATGTGTTTAAAGACACGCCCCACTTCCAGGAGGCTCAGATCTATCAGAACGCTGACTACTCTGTTATTTTCCGCGTGGTTGGAGAGCCGTACTTATGCATTGAAGACGAGAAAGTTGCCATAAAAGCGTTCAGGGACTCCGTTGGAGATGCTGTTCCTGTAAAGTTTGAGTACGTCCAAGCGATAAAGCGTACAGGCTCGGCTAAGCTGCGCTTCGTCGTGTCGGAAGTGGGACGAGATGGGTGATTCCCGACATTTCGAGCGTGTGTTCTTCTCACGCATAAGCCCTGAGAAAGGCGCTGATAGCGTGCTCGAAGCGGCGCGGATGCTCCCGAATGTAGGCTTTACGTTCTATGGGCAGATGGACAAGGACTACCGTGGGCGCTTCGAGCGTGAGGTCGCATTGCTTCCGAACGTCTCTTACAAGGGTGTGTTCAAGTCGGCGCAGGACGATCCCGTCGCAGGACTCCACGACTACGATCTGCGCCTGCTACAAACACGCTGGCCAAACGAGGGCGCGCCCGGAGTGCTCGTAGAAACCAAGATGGCGGCGATTCCCAGCATCGTGAGTGACGTCTGTTGCAACGCCGAGCTTGTCCTCGATGGTAAAGAGGGCGTTGTCCTTGAATGAACGCTCTCGTTGCCGCTATCGCAAAGCTGAGAGACGACCCACGCGCGCCAAGATTAGCAAGAACTGTCTGATTGCCCAAGGGGTTACCGTCGGGGGCCGCAGCGGCCACCACGATGTTCCAGTTATAGTAACAGCTGCTGCATCGGTGTAGGGGCAAAAATCCTTGGACCAATCAAGGTGGGAGACAACGCTATTGTTGGAGCAAACGCCGTTCTGCTTAAGGATGCTTTTCGAACGCAGTTTGGGGAGGCGTTCCTGCGAAATGTCTGAAAACACTCATGTCAATGAGTCAAGAAAAGTAATCGGGTTCGAGCGTCTGACACTTAACAATGCCGGTAAATCGTCAAATCAGTTCTAGCTTAGTGCTCAATTAGATGTGCAATTCAATCGGTTTGAACGAGGTAAATATGTCAAGTCGCATAAATGTGAGCAAGCAAAAGGGCTTTTTTCCTAGCCTGCTATTAATTGCCCTAGCTTCTCAATTCGTGTATTACTTCGATGTGTTTGACGGCACGTATGAAAGGTGCCTGGGGCTCGTCATGCTTGCGATTTCGATGATTGTTGTGGGTTATTTTTTCGGGGCGACCATCAAGCTGTCTAATACTAAGCTACATGCTCGCAATGCGATGTCCCAAAGTTTCTTCGATGCTAAGTTTCTTAAGCGAGTGTCGATGGTGTTTTTGCTGATTGGAGTTATCGCTCACCTCGTATACTATTCGTCGAATCCAGTAACTACATATGGGGAATCATATGGAGCGGGTAGAGGTAACGGCTTCATTACTGTCTTCTTTAATTTTGTTCCCCTCAGTTTCATTCTCAATGAATTCCTTATATCGCGCGGCAAGGCTTCTAGAAGATTTACCGTTTTCAACAGAGTGGCGATTCTTGTCTTCTGTGGAATGTATTTCTTCTACCTGATGAAACGAAGGCAGATCCTCTTTCTCCTGATTGCTGTCATTGCGGTCTGGGGTCCGAAAATCAAACCGTCAACAAAAGCCGTCGCCTACGTGTTAGGAATAGTCCTGATTCTTTCTTTTACGATATTCGGTAAGGTCAGGGGCTATTTCGACGCAAATGGCCTCGCAATGACAATCGTCTATGCAGTTTCCAATTTCGACTGGAGCTGGCTCGCGCTTGACGAGATGGAAGGAAAATACATATCACGCACGTTGAATGATATATATGGGTACGTTGCTGCTAATGGATGTGATCCTTCGGTGCTTATGGGCGTTCTTTTTTGCATGGTCCCAAGGGTTCTCCTCGGGGGCTCAAAGCCGCTGGCTTTTCCTGAATGGTATACGTACCATTTCTATCCTGCCGACTACCAAGCGGGCACGGGATATGCCGGATCGATCATTGGGGAATTCTATCTTATCGGTGGAGTACTGCTTGTTATCGTCGCATTTTTCTTGATTGGCTTTGTGACTGCCAAGATGCAGATTCGGGGAAGAACGAGCAATGATATAGTTGGCAATCTTGTTTACGCAATTTACATCTACACCCTTCTTCTCTTGCCCAGATATGATCTAGCAAGTCTTCTTATCGACGTTGTCTTCATATACACCCCCATGATTTGGGCGGTACGCTGTTCACTTTCTCGCCCGAGCAAAGAGGCGGCGAGAAAGTTGTCAGCTATCCGAACTGGCGTTTCTGAGTGATTGGTCGAGAATTAATGATTGACGGCAATATGTCTCGCGCTAAACACGGCGTTTCAAGTGGCCGAATGGTGTTAGTAAAAAACACTTGGGCTCTTGCGGCCATGCAAGTCGGGAAGTACCTATTTCCACTCATAACTCTTCCTTACCTCGCAAGGGTGCTTGGGCCCGATGCGTATGCCGTGCGCGCATACGTGGTTTCGTTTATGGTTTTCATGACGACGATCATCGACTATGGCTTCTCCCAGTATGGGACTCGTGCGGTTGCCGAGCGCTCGGAGGACATCGACTACATTTCGAGGGTTAATGCTGTCGTATATGTCGCAAAGTTCGCCATGCTGTGCATAGCGGGCATTATAACCGCCACTGTCACCCCCTTTATCCAAATCATGGCAGGCTATCCTGTTTTCGTTGTCGTATCTCTGCTGTCAGTTGCCCTGAAATCTTTCCTTCCGGATTTTATTCTGCAAGGTATCCAGGATATGAAAGCCATTGCTGTCCGGTTCACTGCTACGCAGCTTGTTGCGGTTATCATGATATTTCTCTTCATTCGTGGAGAGGAGCAGCTACTGTTGGTTCCCGTTTTCGAGGGGATTGCGGCTGTGATTTCTATAGTATGGAGCCAAGTTTATCTCAGTAGTCGTTTTGGCATTGGTGTGAGAAGGTTTTCGTTTAAGGAATTCAGAACCATATTTTCTGAGTCGACGCCCTTCTTTTTTGCTATCGCCGCCTCCGCATTCATGGCTAGCACCATTACTGTTCTAATGGGCGTTTTCGCAATCGACACGCTCACTATTTCGTGCTGGTCAATCACTGCGACGATTATTCAGGGAATCCAGGCTCTTTGGCAGCCCCTGTCACGGAGCTTGTTCCCCTACATGGTTGTAAATAAAGATGCAAAATTATTGGCTCGCCTTCTGTGTTTGGGAGCCCCGTTGACGGTTGTCCTGGTTGCGGTCTGCTACTTTGGTGCAGATTTGATTATGCTTGTCATGGGCGGCGCTGATTACGTTCAGGGCGCATACATTCTGCAGTGGGTTTCGCCAGTGATCCTGTTCTCATATCCGATATCCATGATGGGGTATCCGGTTATCGGCGCAATCGGGAAGGCTTCACAGTTATCCATCTGCATTATTACGACAGCCTGCATCCAGATAGTCGTTCTCTTGACAGCGGGGGTAACAGGGAACTTCAATATCCAGGCGATAGCCCTGGCTCGTGTCGGTTCCGAAGCCGTGTTGTGCGCGTTGGAGGGCGTAATGGCATTTCGTACGATGCGCTCCATCAAGGCAGGAAGTCGCTAGATCTTAGAATTCTCGGGGTATCCGTTAATTCGCGTGGGTAAAACCTCTAAAAACAATTACAGACCAGGTACCACAAGCTAGTTCAAACAAATATCTGCCATTTTTACTACAAAAAAATGGAAAACCGCTGAAGAGCTAAACCAGGAAATCGTCCGCTACATAAACTTTTATAATGACGGGCGAACCAAGACAACTCTTGGCGGAATTACCATTGAAGAGTATCGTGACAAAATAACAAAAACCTCTAAAAAATAGTCCTAAGCCCTTTTTTCTATAACCCTATTATTTCATGTCAATATGCCCTTTTCGACTGCAGGTTAAGTTAGCTCTCCGATCGCCCAATATGAGTGGGTGTACGTAAACCTTGTATCTCTCATTCAAAAACTAACAACTATACCATCTCAAAACACTAGAATAGAAAGTGTCAGTCTAGGTGGAATATAAATCCTCGACACTCACGAATGATGTCTTTAATACGGTGGTTAAGACTCTCGGTAACTGTGTTGGTTTTGCCAAGTCCCTCAGGCATTAAGGACGTATTTGCAACATCGGTGTATTGTGCGCGCTGGTTTGCTTTGCTGTGTTTGAAAAGGGTTTGCGTGAGGACTGCAAGACGATTCTCGCTGAATAACCATTCGTCTTTTGCGAAGTACGGTTTTCGACCTGCTATAATGATCTCATCAACGGCGTCCCGCCTAGGTCGGGCAGCTCCGTTTTCTATCGGGGGTTGGGAGGTTGTCGAATTTAAGCCCAGCCCCTCGATTTCTAACAGATACTGTTCGCTTCGCCTCCTTATCTTATTAATCCGGCTTACTGATCGTAAAAGCTATTTACGTTCAAGCAAATTAATAATTGCAATGAATGCCGTAAACAATGCGCATACGGCTATCACGGTTTGCGGATCCATAAGCAGCTCCTTTCTCGGAGCTACCCGAGGTGGCGAAACGCCCATTCTTATCATTCCAGAAATATCTATCACGAGTCTCACATGAAACAATAAATCGTGGGTGTATTTGCTTATTAGAAAATATGCCGTGTGCTGATTTTGATATCAAATAGGATGTATTCGCTGCTAAAGCAGTATGGTTGTTCGTGTTCTGGACTTACTATCTATTCTTTTGTAAGTGTTTCTAACAACCAATCGGTAATTCCAACTATGGTAATACCTTCTTTTGTGATGCCGGTTCGATACATATCAAGAGTCAATATTGTTTTGGGGAAATTGTCTGGGATTTGCAGCAATGGTGCTATTTCCCGCTTATATACCTTATCGTCAATGAGTGATTGAGTAATTTGGTAATAGTGCTGTTCTCCAGTAGGTTTTCGAGCAACAAAATCTATTTCGCTTCCATCGGGAAGGGTGCCCACAAACACATCGTAGCCGCGTTTGCTTAGCTCGTTGCAAACAACATTTTCTAGTTGAAAACCCATGTCTTCGGTTGGAAAACCCGAAGCAAAGTTTCTTAGTCCTATATCAGCAGCATAAAACTTTCGCTTAGGGTTAAGTACTTCTTTCCCTTTTAGACCAAATTGAGTCACTTCTTTAACTAAGAGTGCATTCTTTAGCGCATTTAGATAGTTATCTATTGTGTTTTGGGTCGATTTTCTACCAATACTTTGTAGGGTGTTAACAAAAACGTTAGTTCAATTAGATTTTTTAGCAAAAATATCTAAAAACGTTCAGTCAACTGAAAGAAATGCTCCCGAAATCTGGAAATTTTCAGTCCATTCAAAGTTTTTGGTCTATCCAAGGGCCGCTAATGGCTGCACTTCAAGCAAATCGTCCTTATGTAGATCGAGTGCGTTCCATATATCTATATTGCGTTGCATGTTTAACCAATACTGGGGAGTAGTACCGAATAAGCGCGCTAGACGCACTGCCATGTCCGCACTAACCGATCGACGTTCGCGCAGTAATTCATTAACTGTCTGTCGCGAAACGTGGAGAAGTTTTGCTGCTTTAGCTACTGTCAAGCCAAAATCAGGGAAGAACTCTTCGCGGAGCATTTCACCAGGATGGGTTGGTTTACGGGAAATTATGATCATATTTTCTGAATCCATGGTTCAACTCCTTAGTGGTAATCGTAAATTTCAACTTCAAAGGCATCTTCGCCTTCAAAGCGAAAGCAGATGCGCCACTGGCCATTAATTGAAATAGAATATTGTCCTGCTCGGTCTCCCTTTAAAGCATAAAGCTTATTCCCAGAGGGAACCCGAAGGTCCTCAACTCGATACGCGCTGTCTATCATGTCGAGTTTCCTGATAGCCCTCGCAACAATATTGGCGGGGATTCTCTTAGAAAAACCCTCAGAAAACAGCATTTCAGTATCTTTATTTCCAAATGACTTTATCATGACAATAATGTGATGTGTAACGTGACAGTTGTCAAATAATAGTAAATTGTCCCAAGGCCAATTTAGGCGCTTCTTGTGTCTCCACTTTGAATGTTTAACTAATATCGAGGCGTGTTCTAGAATAAAAGGAACAAGAGATAACTTGGTAAGGGGTATTAAGTATTCTGCTTATTCTGATTAATTTGCTTAGATATACCAAGTAATTAACAACAATAGGGAGGTTAAACAATGTTCGGTGGGAAAAGTCCAAAGGAATTTGTCATATTAACGCTCATCGCCATTATTGTTGTTATCTCTGTCATGGTGGCATCTGGCAGCTAAACCGCAAGGAGAGGAAACGGGCATTTGGGGACTACGGTAGCATTAGAGGAATCGAGCATCTAGGCGCTACGGAGTATTTAGCAGCTAAGGTGTGTTACCGTATGGCTAATGGATCCAACGGTTAGCATAGTTACGTTTTTAATTGCGTTGCCCGCCTGCTTTTTAGGTGGGCTTCTTAATGCTATCAGTGGCGGCGGGGGATTCATTACGGTTCCCGCGCTTCTTTTAGCAGGATTACCTGCACATTATGCACTCAGCACCGATAAAATTCAGTCATTTTTCGGAATGGCTACGGCAAGTTTTCGCTTTATAAAAAACGGCCTCATTTACTGGAAAGTTATTCTGCCTGCAATTCCTGCAGCGCTTGTGGGATCGGCTTGTGGCACCAGCTTAGTAGTTTTGGTGGATGCTGAACTGCTGTCGTGGCTCATCATGATCATCCTGCCTATTGTTGCCTACATTACGTTAAGTAAACACTTCAAGCGGGTCGCAACGGAAAACAATGATCCAATTACTATGAAGCAACGCGTGCTGTGCGTAGTGGCGGCATTTGTTATTGGTGCTTATGACGGTTTTTATGGACCAGGAAGTGGTACCTTCTTAACCATTGCTTTTACCTTCGCAACAAGCATGGGAATTATTCGTGCAAACGCTCATTCGAAATTACTCAACCTTACTACTAATATCGGTGCCATCATCGTGTTTGCGCTCAATGGTAAGGTTTTGCTTGTTTTGGCTATAGCCTGTGGAATTGCCAACATGATTGGTGCTTGGTTTGGTGCAGGGCTTGTTATGAAAAAGGGCATCAATATCGCAAAACCCTGCATTTTAATTGCGCTCTGCCTGCTGGCTGTGAAGTTAGTTGGGGAACAGTTAGGGCTGTTCTGATTGTTAAGCTCATCGGGGAGCAACTGGGGTTCTTCTAGTGGGATAAGTTTTCGGAGAGCAGCTTGAATCTTCTGATGGAAAGCTCATTGGGGAACAGCTGGGATTCTTTTAAATTTCACAAAAATCCACGATCAAAACACAATTAGGAAAAATTTTTCTTGACTCGCGTATGCGCGCGCAGTATCTTTATAACTTGTGTCTTTACACAAATTAGCCGGTTGCAACGAAGGAGGAAATGACTCGTGGTTCAGTCTAAAAACCCCGATTCCACCAGCCGTTATAGGACCCGCCGGAGCTTCGCAAAGATTCCTGACGTAATGGACGTCCCTAATCTTATTGCAATCCAAACGGAAAGCTTCAAAAAGTTCGTGGACGAAGGTCTTACCAATGCCTTCAACGACATTAGTCCTATCGAATCAAGCACTAAGGATATGTGCGTTGAATTCGGTAAGCACGAATTCGGCGAGCCTAAGTATAGCGTAGACGAGTGCAAGGAACGTGATGTTTCCTATCAGGCACCGTTGTTTGCTGAAATTCGCTTTATTAATCGTGAGACGGGCGAGATCAAAGAGCAAGACGTCTTTATGGGCGACTTCCCTCTGATGACGCCACGCGGTACCTTCATTATTAATGGTACTGAGCGTGTTGTAGTATCTCAGCTTGTTCGTTCCCCAGGTGTGTACTTCTCATCGGAACGCGACAAGACGTCTGACAAAACCATTTACAACGCAAAGGTAATTCCTTCGCGTGGTGCATGGCTTGAATTCGAAACCGACAAGCGCGACGTACTTTCCGTACGTATCGACCGTAAGCGTAAGCAGCCTGCTACGCTGCTTTTGCGCGCACTGGGCATTGCAGAAACCCGCGAAGAAATCATCGAACTTCTGGGCGATTCTGAAATGGTTATCCGCACGCTTGATCGTGACCCTGCTACCACTAAGGAAGAATCCTTAATCGAGCTCTACCGTCGCTTCCGTCCCGGTGAGCCTCCTACGATCGATTCTGCTCGTACGCTGCTTGATGGCTTGTTCTTCAATCCGCAGCGTTACGACCTGGCAAAGGTTGGTCGTTACAAGATCAACAAGAAGCTTGGCTTCGATCCTGAAAACGATCACTCCACACTTACCCAGGAAGACATCATTGAAACCATGCGCTACATCGTAGCGTTGCATGATGGCGAAGAAGGCTACCAGACCGACGACATCGACCACTTTGGCAATCGTCGTATCCGCACCGTAGGCGAATTGATCCAGAATCAGTTCCGCATCGGTCTGTCTCGTATGGAGCGCGTTGTTCGCGAACGTATGAGCATGCAGGAGCCAGACGACATTACGCCACAGAGCCTGGTAAACATTCGTCCTATCGTTGCCGCTATTAAAGAATTCTTCGGTTCTTCACAGCTGTCTCAGTTCATGGACCAGTCCAACATTGCTGCAGGTGTTACGCACAAGCGTCGTCTGTCTGCTTTGGGTCCTGGCGGTTTGTCCCGTGAACGTGCAGGCTTCGAAGTTCGCGACGTTCATACTTCTCACTATGGTCGTATGTGCCCCATTGAGACCCCTGAAGGTCCTAACATTGGTCTTATTGGTTCGCTTGCAACCTATGCACGCGTAAATCCTTACGGCTTTATTGAGACTCCTTATCGTCGCGTAATCGACGGCAAGGTAACCGACGATGTTGACTACCTCACTGCAGACGAGGAAGAAAAGTACACCATCGCTCAGGCTAACGAAACGTTTAATCCTGATACGCGCGAATTTGGTCATTTCGAAAATGGCGAATTCGTCAAGGCAAGCCGCGTTCTGTGCCGTACGAAGGACTCTCAGGGCAACTTCGGCGAAGCAGCGGACATGCCAGTGGAAACCGTTAACTACATGGACGTTTCACCTCGCCAGATGACCTCTGTTGCAACGTCTCTTATTCCGTTCCTCGAGCACGACGACGCAAACCGTGCTTTGATGGGTTCTAACATGCAGCGTCAGGCAGTACCTCTGCTTCGTCCTAATGCACCATTGGTTGGTACGGGCATCGAGCATCGTATTGCGGTTGACTCTGGCGAAGTTCTGGTTGCTCAAAACGCCGGCGTGGTTGACTACGTAGACGGTCAGACCATCATCATTGAACGCGAAGATGGCGAATACGACGAATACCTGATTCCTAAGTTCCAGCGCTCCAACCAGTCTGGCTGCATGAACCACAAGCCATTGGTTCGCAAGGGCGATACGGTATTTAAGGGCGATGTTTTGGCAGACGGTCCTTCTTGCGACAAAGCAGAACTGTCCCTCGGTCAGAACCTCATGGTTGCTTACATGCCATGGGAAGGCTACAACTACGAGGACGCTATCATCGTTTCCGAACGCGTAGTTGCAGAAGACCTGCTGACCTCTATTCATATTGCTGAATACGAAATTGACGCACGTGACACCAAGCTTGGTCCTGAGGAAATCACGCGTGAAATCCCCAATATCTCTGAGGATATGATTTCTGACTTGGATTCCGATGGCATTATTCGCGTGGGTGCTGAAGTATTCCCTGGCGATGTTCTGGTAGGCAAGGTTACCCCTAAGGGCGAAACAGAACTTACTGCTGAAGAGCGTCTGCTTCGTGCAATCTTTGGTGAGAAGGCACGTGAGGTTCGTGATACTTCCTTGAAGGTTCCTCATGGTGCAGGCGGTCGCGTAATTAACGTGGTTCGTTCTTCTCGCGCAAATGGCGACGAATTGGCTCCTGGCGTAAACGAGCTGGTTCGCGTATTTGTTGCTCAGAAGCGTAAGATTCAGCAGGGCGACAAGCTTTCTGGTCGTCATGGTAACAAGGGTGTTATTTCCCGCGTTTTGCCTGTTGAGGATATGCCTTACTTGGCAGACGGTACGCCAATCGATGTTATCTTGAACCCACTGGGTGTACCTTCTCGTATGAACGTTGGTCAGCTGCTTGAAAATCACCTTGGTTGGGCTGCACTTTGGGGCTGGTCAGACGAGGAAGATTCTGACGAGATCGTAGAAGGTCCTATTCATGTTGCAACCCCTGTTTTCGACGGCGCAACAGAAGAGGAAATTTCTGACGTAATCCTTAAAGCAAACCGCAACCTGGTAAATATCAACAAGAAGAAGTATGGCGAACATTTCCGCATGGATATGATTCCTCAGCTTTCTCGTACGGGTAAGACCTGGCTCTATGATGGCCGCACGGGCGAGCGTTTCCGTGAGCCTATCACCTGTGGTCAGACCTACATCCTGAAGTTGGGTCACTTGGTTGACGACAAGATTCATGCCCGTTCGACTGGTCCTTACAGTCTTATTACCCAGCAGCCTCTGGGCGGTAAGGCTCAGTTCGGTGGCCAGCGCTTCGGCGAAATGGAAGTTTGGGCACTGTATTCCTACGGTGCATCAAATGTTCTCCAGGAGATTTTGACCATCAAGTCCGACGATACCTCTGGCCGTGTTAAGGCTTACGAGGCAATCGTTAAGGGCGAGTCCATCCCCGCACCTGAGGTTCCTGAATCCTTCAAGGTTCTTATTAAAGAAATGCGCTCTTTGTGCTTGAACGTTGAGTTGGAAGGTCATCAGCACCAGACCATCGACGTTACTCACGAGCCTGAAGAGGAAGCACCTGAAATGTTGGGTACCGCACGCACAAGCGAAGACAAGCCTATGAGCGAAGATGATTTGCTGGGTTCTATCACCGCTGAATTGGGCGATTTGATGGGCGGCACCTCAGAAAAGAATTCAGTAAATGACCTTATCGGTGAGGGAGAGGAGATGTAAATGAGCGAATTTGATGTAAACAACTTTGACGCTATCCGTATCTCTCTTGCGAGCGCGGAAGATATCCGTGGTTGGTCTCGTGGCGAGGTCAAGAAGCCTGAAACTATCAACTATCGTACGCTCAAGCCTGAAAAGGACGGCTTGTTCTGCGAAAAGATTTTCGGCCCTACGAAGGACTGGGAGTGCGCTTGCGGTAAGTACAAGCGCATCCGCTTCAAGGGCATTGTGTGCGAACGCTGCGGTGTTGAAGTAACTCGTTCTAAAGTTCGTCGTGAACGCATGGGCCACATTGAGCTTGCAGCTCCTGTAAGCCATATTTGGTACTTCAAGGGTTCCCCTTCTCGTTTGGGTTATCTTTTGGATATTCCTCCTAAGGAGTTGGAGAAGGTCCTTTATTTCGCATCTTCCATCATCACTTCTGTTGATAAAGAAGCTCGCGAAGAGGATGTAGAAGAGCTCCGCGACGAGCTTTCTGCAGACTTGGAAGAATTGGATGCAGAACGCGATCGTCTTATCGAGGCAACGCGTCGTCTTTCTGTTGACTATGTTCCTGAAGAGGACGAATTCGTTGATGATATCGACGAAGACGAGCGCATGACTCCCGAAGAAGTTGAAGAAGAAATTGCAGACATCTACGAGGAGTTCAACGAGCGCAAGGCACTGCGTACCGAAGCTCTGGAGGCATTCCTGAAGATTGAGCCAAAGCAGCTCGTATCCGATGAAGCACTCTATCGTGAAATGCGCTTGAACTACTCTGACTACTTCAAGGGTGGTATGGGTGCAGAAGCAATTCGCGATCTGCTCGATGCAATCGATTTGGAAGCTACCGCTGAAGAATTGCGTGAGGTAGTAGCAACGGGCAAGGGCCAGAAGCGCACCAAGGCTATCAAGCGCTTGAAGGTAGTAGATGCTTTCTTGCACTCTTCCAACAAGCCAAGCGACATGATTCTGGATGTAATTCCCGTTATTCCTCCAGATTTGCGTCCTATGGTTCAGCTCGATGGTGGTCGTTTCGCAACATCTGACCTGAACGATTTGTATCGTCGCGTAATTAACCGTAACAACCGTCTGAAGCGCCTCTTGGATCTTGGTGCACCTGAGATCATCGTGAACAACGAAAAGCGCATGCTTCAGGAAGCGGTAGACTCTCTGTTTGACAACGGTCGTCGTGGTCGTCCGGTAACGGGTCCTGGTAACCGTCCTCTGAAGTCCTTGTCTGATATGCTCAAGGGTAAGCAGGGTCGTTTCCGTCAGAACCTGTTAGGTAAGCGTGTTGACTACTCTGGCCGTTCGGTAATCGTTGTTGGCCCTACCTTAAAGCTGCATCAGTGCGGTTTGCCTTCTCAGATGGCACTCGAACTGTTCAAGCCATTCGTAATGAAACGTTTGGTTGAGCTCGAGTATGCTGCCAACATTAAGGCTGCTAAGCGTGCGGTTGATCGTGGCGCAAGCTATGTTTGGGACGTTTTGGATCAGGTTATTACCGAGCATCCTGTTCTCCTGAACCGCGCACCTACCTTGCACCGTTTAGGCATTCAGGCATTCGAGCCAGTACTGGTAGAAGGTAAAGCAATTAAGCTGCACCCCTTGGTATGTACGGCATTTAACGCTGACTTCGACGGTGACCAGATGGCAGTTCATGTGCCATTGGGTAACGAAGCTCAGGCTGAAGCTCGCGTTTTGATGCTTTCTGCTAACAACATTAAATCTCCTGCTCACGGTCGTCCTTTGACGGTACCTACTCAGGACATGATCATCGGTCTGTATTACTTGACCGCTGCTCGTGACGGATTCCCTGGCGAGGGTCGTGCATTTATCGACTTCAACGATGCGATGAACGCCTACGATGCTCGCGCAGATCTTGACCTGCAGGCAAAGATTTGGGTTCGTTTGACTAAGGACACCATCGTTGCAACCTCTTTTGACAACATGGTTGAGCATAAGAAGGGCGAGCGCATTGAGACCACCATTGGTCGTATTACCTTCAATGCCGTTTTGCCTGACGACTATCCTTACTTGAACTTTGAAATGAATAAGAGCGAGATCAGCCACCTCGTTGAGGATTGCTGCAATCGCTACACCACCTCTGAGATGGAACCCATCCTGGACGGTTTGAAGAGCGCTGGTTTCCACTACGCAACACGCGCTGGTTTAACTGTTTCTGTTTACGACGCTACGATTCCTCCCGAGAAGGGCGGAATCTTGGCAGAGGCAGACGAAAAAGTTGCTGCTATCGACGAAGACTACGAAATGGGTCTTATGTCTGATGAGGAGCGTCATAAGCAGGTTGTTGACATCTGGAATGCTGCTAACGAAGAAGTTGGCGATGCTATGGCGGCGAACTTCGACAAGTTCAACCCCATTTACATGATGGCATTCTCTGGTGCTCGAGGTAACATCAAGCAGATTCGTCAGCTTGCTGGTATGCGTGGCCTTATGTCTGACCCTAAGGGCGAAATTATTGACCGTCCTATTAAGGCAAACTTCCGTGAAGGCCTCTCCGTACTGGAATACTTCATTTCTACGCACGGTGCTCGTAAGGGTCTGGCTGACACGGCACTCCGTACGGCTGACTCTGGTTACCTTACTCGTCGTTTGGTTGACGTTGCACAGGACGTTATCATTCGCGAGCTCGACTGCGGCACGAATGACGGTGTTGAATGCGCTCTTATCAACGCAAAGGGCGAAATCGACGATTCCTTGGTAGGTCGTTGCTTGGCTGAGCCTGCAGTAAGCGAAGAGACGGGCGAAATCATCATGGAGGCTGGCGAATATCCTTCCTCCGTTGCTGAACTTCAGCGTCTCTATGATGCGGGTGTTCGCAAGATTAAGCACCGCGCAGTTATGACCTGCCATGCTGAACACGGCATCTGCCAGAAGTGCTACGGTTGGGACTTGGCAACGTCTCGTCCGGTAAACATTGGTACGGCAGCTGGTATTATTGCAGCTCAATCCATTGGTGAACCAGGCACCCAGTTAACCATGCGTACGTTCCACTCCGGCGGTGTTGCAGGTGAAGACATTACGCACGGTCTGCCTCGTGTAACCGAGCTCTTTGAAGCACGTAAGCCTAAGGGTCAGGCTGTTTTGGCGGAAATTGCTGGCACCTTACAGATTGTGGGTGACAAGAATAGCAAGACCCTGACCATCCATGACCAGGAAGGCAACATTCGCGAATACGTGGTTTCAGCACGTGCGCAAATGTTCCCTGGCGTTACCGATGGCTGTGAAGTTGAAGTTGGCCAGCAGCTGACCAAGGGTTCTGTTAACCCACACGATTTGCTGCGCTTGACCGATCCAAACACCACGCTTCGCTACATCGTTAACCAGGTACAGGATGTATACGTATCTCAGGGTGTAGATATTAACGACAAGCACATCGAAGTTATTGCTCGTCAGATGCTTCGTAAGGTTGCCGTTATTGATCCGGGCGATTCCGATTACTTGCCAGGACGCCAGGTTAACCGTTTCGAGTTCGAAAAGGTTGCAAACGATCTGGTACTGGAAGGCAAGAATCCTCCTGTGGGCCAGCCTTTGCTCTTGGGTATTACTAAGGCTTCCTTGGCAACCGATTCGTTCTTGTCCGCAGCATCCTTCCAGGAAACCACCAAGGTTCTGACCGACGCTGCAATTGAGGGCAAGGTTGATACGCTCCAGGGTCTGAAGGAAAACGTTATTATTGGTAAGCCTATTCCTGCTGGTACCGGCCTTAAGCGCTACCACGATGTGGGTCTTACCTACAAGGGCGTTCCTGTGGATAAGATGGACGGCGATCGTCTGCCTGATTCTGCTCCTGAAGCATTGCGCGAGATTGAAGACTTGCTGCCTCAGCCTCAGGATTGGTCTTTGGATGAAGGTTACCTGGGTTCTGGTTCCGATTACGCCAGCTACTTTGCTTCTATCGCAGGTGGCTATCGCAATAGCAACCTTTCCGATGAGGATGCTCGTCTCTACATTTATGATGACTTGGGCGTTTCTCAGCGTTGGGCTAACAAGTTCTCCGAGGCTGGCATTGAAACCGTTGCCGACTTGGTAGGTCACACCGAAGATGAGCTTTTGCGCATCGAAGGCATTGGCACCAAGGCTATTGAGGAATTGAAGGCTGGCTTGGAGGCACACGGATTATCTCATGTGATCGAGGACGACCTCACTGCTTCTCGCGATGATATGAGTCAGCTGCTCGATATGGTGTTCTCGCCAGACGATACCGTTTTGATTGGCGGCGATCATCCTGCTACCTTCAACACTGAGGGGGAGGACATGCTTGGTGAAGCACTTCCACCGCGTTCTTACCAGCGCAACCTAGAAGAGCTTGATGCCTTGCTGGGCTCTGCTGACCTGGGCTTTAATCTGACGGGATCCGAAGAAGAGGCTTCTTCTGATGCCGAGAATGAGCAGTAGTTGCAAATTCCTGCTTAAGCGCAAAACATATCAAACTAAAGTGCCCTTCTTTATCGGAAGGGCACTTTTGTATAGGGGTGCGCAGAGAGCACGAAAAACAAAGTATAGAATACAGATAGTAAATGACAGAGTGTGGCAAAGGGGAGTAGAGCATGCCATCAACTTTATTTAAGGACATAAATCTTATCGACGCGAATGGGGTGCATACGCCTCACGCGTACGTGGGTGTGCGTGATGGAATTATCGACTATGTTGGAGAGTTGGATCCCCTCGCAAGCCAAGACGGTCCATCGGACGATTCATTGGATGGTCTAACGAACGGTCCGTCAGACGGTCCGTCGGACGGTCTGACGAATGATCTTCCCGACGGGCTATCGGATCTTTCGGCTTCTGCGCGCTCTTACGAGGAAACCTATGATGGCAGAGGCAAAATCCTCATGCCGGGCCTTTATAATGCGCACTCTCATGTACCAATGACTTTACTTCGTGGTTTGGGTGAAAACCTTCCTTTGGATAAATGGCTCAATGATGCAATTTTTCCCTTTGAGGCATTGATGACCGACAAAGATTCGTATTATGCGACGTTAGCAGGCTTTGCGGAGATGATTCGATTCGGAGTGGTTTCCTGTACCGACATGTACTACCATTCGGAAGCTCGCGCGAAGGCGATTATTGAATCAGGTATCAAATGCAACTTAGGCCATAGTGTTCTCGATTTTGACCCAGACATTTCGTACGATCAAATCCCTGAAGCTGCAAAAAATGAGGAGCTCTTTAAGGAATATCACGGCGCAGGAGAGGGAAGACTTCTCATTGATTTTAACTTGCATGCAGAATATACCTCTACAGAAAAGGTCGTAGAAGGACTCGCTCAGGCGGCAGAACAAGCGGGAGTTCGTATGCAGGTTCATGTTGCGGAAACGGCTTCTGAGGTGGAGGGTTGCAAGGAACGTCATGCTGGGAAAACGCCCGTGGAGTATTTGGCTGATTGTGGGCTGTTTGACGTTCCCGCTACTGCAGCTCATTGCGTTTGGTTGACCGAAAATGATCGACGAATTCTAGCAGAAAAGAAGGTATTTGTTGCAACGTGTCCTGCGTCAAACGCCAAACTGGGAAGTGGAATTGCTCAGGTAAAGGCAATGCTGGAAGCAGGCATAACGGTGGCGCTTGGGACCGATGGTGTTGCAAGTAATAATGCACACAACATGTTTAGGGATATGTATTTGCTCGCCCTTATGGAGCGGGCGCATAACCATACGCCATTAGGTCTAACCTCTTCGGAAATCATACAGATTGCAACCCGCAACGGTGCACTATCTCAAGGTCGTGAAGATTGTGGCGATGTGAAAGTTGGCAATCGGGCGGATTTGGTGGTGCTTGCATCAGATACTCCTTGGATGGTTCCTTGCGACGATTTAACAGGTGCTCTGGTTTACTCAGCGCAGGGTAGTGACGTGATTCTTACTATGGTTGATGGCAAAGTGCTCTACAAGGATGGCATGTATACCACAATTGATATTGAGCGTGCCTTAGCAGAGGTAACTGCTTCACGTAAGCGCATTATGGCGCAGCTCTAACAATGCGTCTGAAAATGTGTCAGAAAATGCGACAAGATTTGCGGCTGAGTTTGCGGCGAAGTCCGTGACTGAAAATGCGCTAGAACATGCGGCGAAGTTCGTGCGGAATGCGCGGCAAAATCTGCGGCGGAATACACGGTGAAATCTGTTTGGTATTAATTACCGCAACTTTATCATTTGTACCGATAATTTCCCTATCCCTAGCAGGTGAGGTATCCTAGTAGGGTATGTGAAAATCGAGAGGGATTAACCGTATGAAAACCTATTTGTCCGATGATCGCCCGCAGCCAGAAAGCCAAATTGGTGCGGCTTTGGAATCGCTTGCTCACACCATCCATGAGCGTCGCGATGCAGGTGAAAAAAGCTATACCTATCGCCTTTTGATGGGCGATTTAGACAAGTTGTTGAAGAAGCTTGTAGAAGAAGCCCATGAAACTACATTGGCAGCAAAAGACATTGCTGCTTTAGACGCTGTCGCGGCGGCAAAGCCTGACGCCGTGGATGAGAAACTCCGTAGTGCAGAAGTGGATCACCTCCGTTACGAGGCGGGAGATGTGGTGTATCACCTGATGGTGCTTTTGGAGCGCTGTGGTATTTCGCTTGATGAATTCGCCGCAGAAATGAATTCGCGTATGACTGAGGATGAAATTTCGTTACGTCAAGGCGTGGTGCTTTTGAAGCCCGAACACATTAATCGCGGACACCACGAAGAATAGGGGACAACAATGGCAAAATTATTTGGAACTGACGGCGCTCGAGGTGTCGCCAATACTGAACTGACGTGTGATATCGCTTTTAAGCTTGGTCAAGCAGCAGTTGAATTCCTAGGAAAGACCATTGTTGTTGGTAAAGATACACGTCTTTCCGGCGACATGCTGGAATGCGCTCTCAACGCGGGTATTATGAGCCGCGGGGGAACTGTGTTAGCGGCGGGCATTATCCCAACGCCTGGTGTTGCGTTCTTAACGCGCGAATTATACGCAGATGGTGGCGTGGTTATTTCTGCCTCCCATAATCCTCCAGAGTACAACGGCATTAAATTTTTCGATGGACAAGGCTTTAAACTGCCCGACGAAGTGGAAGCTTCTCTTGAAACCTTTGTTGAGGCGGGTGGAACTCCCATCGATCAGCTGCCCGCAGGTGACGAAGTGGGCGTTATTGTTCCAGTAGAAAATGCATGCGAGTTGTACATCAATCATGCGGTGTCTTTAGTTCGTGGCGAGGGACTTTCATTTGAGGGCTTAAAGGTTGCTCTCGATACTGGTCACGGTGCTGCATCGCTTACCACCGCGCATGCGTTGGAAGAATTAGGTGCCGAAGTTGTAGTAATAAACGACGATTTTACTGGTACCGACATCAACGTAGAATGCGGTTCAACTCATCTCGAGCCTTTAAAAAGCCTTATGGCAGCAACACACGCCAATATCGGTATTGCGCATGATGGCGATGCTGATCGCGTTATGTTCGTTGATGAGCTTGGCAATGAAATCGATGGCGATGTCGTAGAAGCGGTCTGCGCTATTGACTTAAAAGAACGCGGCGAACTTCCTGGCAACACCGTCGTTTCAACCGTTATGTGCAATTTAGGCTTTGTGAAGGCTATGGAAGCTGCAGGCATTGAAGTTATTCAAACTCAGGTAGGCGATCGCTATGTATTGCAGAAGCTGCGCGAAGGTGGTTTTGTGCTCGGCGGCGAACAGAGCGGCCATATGATCTTCCTGAAGCACAACTCAACAGGGGATGGCCTTATTACGGCATGTCAGTTTCTGTCTGCATGCTTAAGGAAAGGGGCTGCGGTTTCTGAGGTCGCAAGTGTTATGCAGCGTTTCCCTCAGGAGCTTATAAATGTTTGCGTTACTGATAAACATGCGGTTACCAATAATGAAGTGGTGGCCAAAGCAATTGAGGAGGGCGCTGACGAGTTAGGATCGAGCGGACGTATTCTCGTCCGTCCTAGCGGAACCGAGCCTCTGGTGCGCGTTATGGTTGAAGCACCCACACACGATCAGGCTCATGAGGTTGCTGCGAAAATTGCCAATGTTATTGAAGCGGAGCTTGGCGCGTAAAACTTTGTGCATGGAAGAAAATAATAAAGCCCACCAGGTGTTCAAAGTATCACTTGGTGGGCTTCTTTTCTCTTGCTTAGTGGGTTTCTTTTTGCCCTATAATTTTTTTCTGACGCATTTGCCTCAAGATTTGATAAGGGGAAAGCTCAGGGCAAATTGTGCGTCAGCTGCGAGACGTTGCTATTGCAACTGGAAAAAGGCCAAAAGCGCGTGCAAGAGTGCGTTTCTAGCTGCGCTAAACGATAGGCCAAATTCCTGAGAAGTGCAGATAAAGCGAAAGCAGCGCAAAACCTAGAATGATAACTACGATAATACGATCGCGCCATTGTGGGAAAATGCGCTCGCCATGTTCGTGTCGGCTGATGGCGAATATAAGAATACCCGGGGCTAACAGAATCGAAATAATCATGACGCCCTGTAAACCACATGACCATACCAAGAAAACGGTGTATATCACGCAAACGGTGCCAACCAATCGTGCAATCCAGAGCTTTGGAGCCCCTGGAGCATCCATCCGCTCGTTTTTCCAGGAAATAATTGCGTAATACAAAGCTGATGATACATACGCAATCAAAATCATGGATACAGCGCAAGCGTAGAAGAACTGATAGGTGCTTTCAGCGGCGGCGGACAAAACCAAAAACAGCTGAATAATAGCAACGCTTGTAACAATAGTTACAATAGGTGCGCCATGTTTATTCACACGTGCAAAAACGCGAGGGAATGCGCCCCATCGTGCCGCTTGGAAAGGAGTTTCGGAGGCGATAATGACATAGCCGAGCATAGCGCCAACGAGTGAAAGTACTACACCAAGATTAACAATAATGGCGCCAACAGGACCAATGGCAACTTCTAAAATGCCAGCCATAGAAGGGGTAGCAAGTTCTGCCATTTCTGCACGAGGCATAATACCCATAGATAGCAGAGAAATAATTAAATACAGCACGAATACTGAAGCAAAGCCATAAATCGTAGCGCGACCTACGTCTTTGACGTACTTGGCTCTACCAGAAATAGTGATAGCTCCCTCAATACCTACGAATACCCATACCAAGGCAACCATGGTAGAAGTGATCTGGGTAAAGAAGTCGGGACCACCTGGTTCACCCCAGAAATTGTCCATAAAAATGGCAGGATCAAATTTTCCTAAGAGTGCAATAGAAACAATAAACAACGTAAGAGGAACTAATTTTGCAATAGTTACAACTACATTGATACCTGTTGCTTCTTTGACACCACGCGATACCAAAAACGCAATAAACCACAAAAAGATAGAAGCGCAAATTAGGGAGGGAAGATTATTGCCTGCTCCAAAGACGGGGAAGAAATAGCCAAGTGCGCTAAAGAGCATAATGGCGTAGCCAGCATTGGTTAAGCATGAACTTATCCAGTAGCCCCAAGCAGAATTAAAGCCTACGAACTTGCCAAAAGCGGCAGCGGCATACGCATAAATACCGCCTGTTAAGTTGGGGCGAACACGAGATAGTCCGTAGAACACTAAAGCAAGAGAAAGAACTCCAACAAAGCAAATAACCCAGGAAACCAAGACAGCTGCGGTATTGGCGCCACCGGCAGCGAGGTCGCCTGCGAGAGAAAAGATACCGCCGCAAACGCTAGCGGTAATAACCATCATAGTAAGACGAAAAACACTTAAACCATTGGGGTCGATAATGCCGTTTTCAGAATCGGCGAGTTCAGGAGCTTTGGCGGAAGCTGAAGATGATATTCAGAAGTTGACATTCGCTATCCTTTCAGAGGCGAACTGGTGTTTCATCGCAAAGCCCAGAGTATTTTTCCGAGAGGTTTAAAGCGGTTAAACCTCTCAACAGCTTTAGGGCTCTTTAGAGCTCCTGCTCTTTGTGTGCTCTGTCACCTTGCATGTCCTGTCACCTTGTGTGTCCTGCCTTCACCTTTGCGTCATCTTGAATCTTCCTGCTTATCCAGGTATATCGCAGATGAATTTGGTAGAGGCAACGAGGGTGGGGTGGTATGAAACAGCCAGTTACTTAAGGCCGAAATCTAGATACGATTTTTAATTCAAGGTACCTTATTTTGTAGAGAAAGGTGCACCGAATACCATTTGGAAATCCAGTGCGCCTTTTAAATTTGAACGTACAAAAACCTTGGGCGTTCAAGAATTCGAGAATCGTTCGAGAAGCGTTAGAATCGCAAGCTCAAGCAGGAAAGACCGCCGTCAATCTTGCGATATTCGGAGGTATCTACCACGAGGGTCTTGTAGCCTAAATCTCGTACTGCTTTTAATACGCTTGGGTAGCCTTCAGCTACGATGACGGTATCGTTTACCCAAATGCAGTTTGCGCCATAAGCTTCTTCTTCAGGAACAACTACCTTGTTGTACTGAGCGAATTCTGGCTTATCAATAAATTCTCCCGATACCAACATGTTGTTGTTTTCCAGGTAGTTTACCCCTGTCTTTAAGTGCAAAACTTTCTCCAGAGGTACTTCGGATCCCTTGAGACCCCAACCTTCAAGGATCTCAATAAACTGACGAATTCCTTCTTCGTTCGTACGTGCTGAACGGCCTACGTAGAAGTGATCGCCAACCATCATTACGTCGCCGCCCTCAAGGGTACCAGGAGCAGTGATGTGCTTGATGTGGTCCTCGTCAAAGAAGCGACGGATAACTGGTTCGATTTCGTTCTTTTCACCGTTGCGACTTTCAGCGCCCGGATTAGTGATGATTGCACCCATGCGGGTAATAACTGCAGGGTCTTCCACAAAGCAAGAATCAGGATATTCTTCCAAGGCAGGAAGAATGGTTACGTCTACGCCGCACTGTTCGAGAGCGTGAACATAATCGCGGTGCTCTTCAAGGGCACGTTCATAAATAGGCTGACCGAGTTCGGGAGCGCTCGTAATGCCGTCGCAAAGGGATTTACCGGGACGGCGCACGATTACGTGGCTAAATTTCGTCATGAGAACCTTTCCGTATTACAAAATAAAAATATGAGTAGTGTCGGTATCATACAATGAGGAAAACATCGAATGTACACCGCAAATTTCCTTTATAGCTCAAATGAGATGGTTTGGCTAATTGGTAATACTTATACATCACACCCTTTGTATTGTGCCTATCGGGTAAGCACATTGCTCAAAGCTAGATTTTGCCTGTTCAGATTTGCTAGATTATTAGGTGGTTTTGATTTTGTAATCAATTGCGCGAGAAAGAGCCCGTGAATGAAAACAATTACTTTGGGAAATACTGGTATTTCCACTCCTCAAAATGCTTTTGGTGCATTGCCTTTGCAGCGTTGCAGCGAAGAGGACGCCGTAGCGCTTTTGCGGAAAGCCTGCGAGGGTGGAATGGTATTTTTCGACACTGCACGCGCCTATTCAAACAGTGAGGAACGTGTGGGAATAGCTTTTAAGGGTATGCGCGAAAAAGTGTTTATTGCTTCTAAAACCATGGCGCGTACTCCAGAGGCATTCTGGAAAGACTTGGAGACTTCGTTATCCATGCTCGGAACAGATTATCTCGATATCTATCAGCTTCACTGTGTGCCGCAATGTTATCGCCCAGGAGATGGAACGGGCATGTATGAATGCCTGGAAGAAGCAAAGCGCCAAGGCAAAATTCGTCATATTGGCATCACTGCTCATCTGATTGCTGTTGCTGAGGAAATTGCCGAATCAAGGCTCTACGAAACGCTCCAATTCCCTTTGAGCTATTTGGCAACTGATCGCGAGGTTGAATTGGTGAAGACGTGCGAAAAGCACAACGTAGGATTCATCGCGATGAAGGGTTTAGCAGGTGGTCTTATCACCAACTCTCAGGCAGCGATGGCGTATATGACCCAGTTTGATAATGTGGTACCTATCTGGGGAATTCAGCGCATGGCAGAACTGGATGAATGGCTGTCCTATATGGAGAACACTCCTTCTATTACTCCAGAAATTCAAGAGTTTTTTGATCAGGAGCGCGCGGAGCTTCAAGGGGAATTTTGTCGTGGTTGTGGCTACTGCTTACCTTGTGCGGCGGATATTCCTATTAATAACTGTGCTCGTATGTCGTTAATGATTCGTCGTGCACCTTCTTCTGCATGGCTTTCTGAGGAATGGCAAGAGAATATGGCACGAATTGAGGATTGTACTGAATGCGAGGCATGCAAGGATCGTTGTCCTTATGGCCTTGATGTGCCAAATTTGCTACGTAAAAACTACGAGGACTACCAGCGCATCTTATCGGGAGAAATTGAGCCAGTATAAGGTGCTATGTGTTTATCTATTACGATTTGTTGATCTATTGGTATTGTCCACACGTTTCCCAAAAAGCAACAGCGCTTGCTGCAGCAACATTGAGTGAATCTACACCGTGCGCCATTGGTATTCGCACGGTGTAGTCGCACGTTGCAATGGTGTTTTGAGCAAGTCCATCTCCTTCGGTACCTAAAACAAGGGCAAGCTTTTCTGCTTGTGCAATACGGGGGTCTTTAAGGGAGAGGGAATCGTCGCATAGGGCAAGGGCGGCAACACGAAAACCAAAGGCATGAAGCTGCGGTATTCCAACTTGTGCCCAGGTATTGGAATCAAACGTAGGTTTGGAATTTGAATCAGGCCAAAAATTTGAATCGAGCCTGAAATCAGGCTTGGAATCAGGCTTGAAATCGGGGCTGCTGTCTAATCTTTTAGCCTCTTGAATCTGGGGGATTCGGGTCCAAGGAACTTGAAATACACATCCCATTGAAACGCGAGCAGCGCGGCGGTAAAACGGATCATGACAGCCAGGTGTTACGAGTACCGCATCAATTCCAAGAGCTGCTGCACTGCGAAAGATGGCACCGATATTAGTGAAGTTAGTAATATCTTCCAAAATAGCAATACGGCGCGCCTCTTTAAGAATGTCGCTTAACAAAGGAAGCGATGGTCGATGAAAAGCAGCGATGGGACCTACGGTACGTTTAAAACCGGTGAGGTTTTCAATTTCAGCATGGCTCCCAAGGTATTGGGGGATAGGGCTTTCCAGGGATAATTCCAGATGCTCTATACGATCAAAAAGATCTCGATGTGGATCAAGCCAGCGTTTTTCGCTGATTAAGGCAAAGGGTTTTAACCCTGCATTGAGTGCGCGATGTATGACATTACTCGATTCTGCGATAAAAAAACCTTCGTTGTTGAACTGGATGCCGGTTGCGCGACTCAGTCCAATCAGTTGCTTTGGATCTCGAAGCTCCGAATCGGTCATGCGTGAAAAAACGCGCAGTATAGGATCATTGATATGTTCTTGAAGAGAGATAATCATAAGCAAATTGTAATAGTGCACCATCTTTGATGCAGCAATACATTAAACGATTCTTTTAAATGGTTTATGCTCTTTTCGTGGCGACCTGCATTTTCTGCATCATGCGTGTGTATGTGCTAATATATTCGGTCGGAAGATAACCGAATGTGACAATGAGTCGAAAGGTGCATATATGTCAGGGCATTCAAAATGGGCAACCACCAAACATCGTAAAGCAGCTCAGGACGCTAAGCGCTCCGCTCTGTTTTCCAAGCTCTCCCGTAATATTACGGTAGCTGCAAAGGAGGGCGGCGACCCTAACCCTGATAACAATGCTTCTTTGGCGGCCGCAATCGATAAGGCAAAAAGCTATTCTCTGCCAAAGGATAAAATCAAGACTGCTATCGATAAAGCTTTTGGTTCTGGAAAAGATGCGGCTAATTACGAAACGGTTGTATACGAGGGTTATGGTCCTTGTGGTGTTGCAATTTATTGCGAAGCATTGACCGACAATCGTAACCGTACCGCTGCTGATGTTCGTGCTGCGTTTAATCACCATGGCGGCAACTTGGGTACTTCGGGTTCCGTTGCTTTCCAGTTTGAGCGCAAAGGTCAGATCTTGGTTGAAAAAGTAATCAAGTCTGAAGAGAAAAAAGTTGCCGATAAAGAAAATGCGGTTGATGAAGATGAATTCATGATGGCTGTTGCTGAAGCTGGTGGCAGCGATTATGAGGATGCGGGCGATGAGTGGATTGTCTATACCGCGCCTACTGATTTGATGTCTGTTAAGAATGGTCTTACCGAGCAGGGCATTGAAGTAAAGGGTGCTGAGTTCATCATGGAGCCTACCACTCCTGCAGAGGTTTCTGTTGCTGATGCTAAAAAGGTTATGCGTTTGGTCGACAAGCTTGAAGAGCTTGAAGATCTTCAGAACGTTTATCACACCATGGATATTACTGACGAAATCGCAGAAGCGCTGGAAGAAGAATAGTTTTAGAAAACTAAGCCCAGACTAAAATAGCTGGATAATTACTAAAAATGCTGCTCAAATTACTCGGGCAGCATTTTTTATTTCAATCATCATGAACTTTTTGTTGTTTAGTGCGAAGTTGATGTCTTGGGCGTGCTATAGTGTGATGACTAAAGCATTAATCGCACTACTTAAACACACTACGATGCTCGAGGGGCTATTTTCGTGACGCAAAATGCGAACATTCTCTCTTTTAACGAGGTCAAAGCCCGTGGGGCTTCCGCGCCGCGTACCGTTTCATCTAAGCGGACTTCTCGCGCTAGACATGCCTTTCAGGCCGATTCTTCCTTTTCTCGTAGTGGTGCTAACCTTCGTGGTAGCGGAAGGCATGCTTATCAATCTTCCCGCTTTGCTTCCGACGATTTTACTTCGGGTATTGCTGCCGACTATCGCGGTTTTAATTCCGGGTTTCGCAGTGCTCCTGCAACGGATTTTCGCAATGCGTCAGTAGCTTCATCAACGGGTTTTCGTAGTACTTCAGCAACGGGAGTTCAGGGCGTAGCATCTCGATATCCCCATAAGGGTGTTGCTTCGAGTGATGTTGTCAGACATGATTCTCGAAATCAGACAACGAGTTCACGGTCCTCTCGCTATGCTTCTCATGATGTGCGACAAAACTCTCGCGCTATGCACCAGGAAAGAACTCCAGAAAAAGAGGGTCTTTTCAGCGGATTGCAGAAGCGCTTTCGCTCTGCAAAAGCAGAACGCCAGTTCGATCAAACTATAGGGGCGCGTGAGCGTAAGGCACAAGCTGATGCGGAACAGGCGCAGGCTAGCAGGGCTGCGGTGTATGAAATGCGTATGGGTGCTACCCATCGCAAATCCGCTCGTATGCAAAACAACGAGGGTAAAAAGAGCGGATTTGGTGGTTTTGGCTTTGCGCTTCCCTTTGGCGGAGGCGGCAAGTCGGTCTCGGTGGCAGCAACGCGTGGTATCGTGGCGCTTGCAGCGGTGGTGTTTACGGTGTTTATGCTGTATCCCTCGTGTCAGAATTACTACAACGAAACAAGACAACTCCAGCAGTTAGAGGCGCAATATCAGGCGCTTACTGATTACAACACGCAGATGCAATCTCAGATTGATTATTTGAATACCGATGAAGGCTTAGAAGAATATGCCCGTTCAGAACTGGGCTGGATTCGCCAGGATGAGCATATGGTTACGGTCGAGGGTGTTGAATCGTCTGTTGATGGCTCAACACAATCCAGCACGACGCATTCTCCCCTCAATGAGGACATACCTGCCCCTGATACCTGGTATTCGGGCGTTTTGGATGTGTTTTTTGGTTATGGACAATAGAAACGATCAGAGAGCGGCGATCGAATGCGATTTGTCGCCTAAAAAACCAAAGCGGCTTGCATCGTTAGATATTGGCACCGTTACTTGTCGTTTGCTTGTTGCTGATGTTTTTCAAAACGATTGTGAAGAGCTAAAGCGCTGCGTTGCCATAACGAATCTTGGAGTTGGGGTAGATAAAACTCATCTTCTTCAAGATGAAGCAATCGAACGAGTGGTGCAGCAGATCGCCCACTATGTTTCAGTGGTTAATTCTTTTAAGACTGAAGAATTTCCCGAAATCCCAATTAGGGCTGTTGCTACTAGCGCAGCTCGAGATGCTCAGAATTCTGCGCTGTTGGTTGAACGCCTTAAAGAGCTAGGTGTGAACCTTTCGATTATAGAAGGAACTCGTGAAGCGGCGCTTTCTTTTAGGGGCGCTGCGCAGGGGCATGAAGGCGAACACTTGCTTGTTGCAGATATTGGGGGCGGTTCCACGGAGCTTGTTTTTGGAATAGGGGGACAAGATCCTCTTACTTCGCATTCGTTTAATATTGGATGCCGCCGAATGACTGAGCGATTTTTAGCAAGCGATCCTCCCAGCGAGGAAGAGTGTAATCAGCTTCGATCATTTGTTCATGATCAGATGAAATCGTACTTTGTCAAGGCGGCTCAAAGGGGATACGCCATAGATCGCATTATTGCAGTTGCTGGAACAGCTACCAGCGTTGTTTCTATTGAAAAACGTATGGAAGTATATGATTCATCTCAGGTGCATAATACGGTGGTGCCACGTGAAACTCTTGAACGAATTTTTAATAATCTTTGCTCAATGTCTTTAGAACAACGAAAAGGCGTGGTAGGATTAGAACCCGCTCGTGCAAGCGTTATTGTGGCGGGCCTGGCAATTTTGCTTGAAGTTCTAACTTTGGCAAATTGTTCTTCATTTACGGTGAGTGAATCTGATATATTACAAGGAGTTCTTCTCGCAGAACAAGATTTTCGCCCGTAAGAAACTAAGACTTTCTTACAACTTCGGCGTTAAAGCCTTGCAAATTATTATTTTTGCTATGATAATAGGCGTTCGTTACGAAGGAATCATGGGAGCGTGGCGGAATTGGCATACGCAGCGGACTTAAAATCCGCCGCCTTCGGGCTTGTGGGTTCGAGTCCCACCGCTCCTACCAGTTCTCTTCATGTTAGCGAGCTGCATAACAGGCTTATCCTCCAACTTGCTGAGCTTTGTCATGCGAAATAAGGTATAAGTACTTTTCTCATGGAAAGCGTTTGATATGTCAGATATTTCCTCTTTTGTGGAAGCTCAAAACGTTTCAACTATTAATTTTGAAGATTTTGAAGCGCTCACTCATGAAGTAGATGAGCAAGCAGATTCTCCTAAACTTTTTGAATTGTATTTAAACCGCTATGCTCAAAAAGCGGGCGATATTATCAATCACTATATTCCTTCTGGCTCGCATCCTGATATGGAAACTTATCTGTATGCTCCCTTGCGTAAATATAGTGAAAACGGAGGAAAGCGTCATCGTCCTTTGATTTGTGTTGCAGCGTGTGCAGCGGTAGGTGGCGTTCCTTCTCGTGCTTTTTCCTCGGCGGCAGCGATCGAGCACTTTCATACAGCGGCACTCATTCATGATGATATTGCCGATGATGCTTCACTGCGTCGTGGTGAGCCTTGCATGCATCTTACCGAAGGCATTGGTCTGGCTATCAACGCAGGCGATCTTGCCCTTTCTATTGTCAACGGTATTGTTATGCGTGATCCTCAATTGGAAGATTCCTTGAAGGTGCGCGTGGCAATAGAGTTGGTATCCATGGCTCAAAATACGGTTGAGGGCCAGGCGCTCGATATCGGTTGGGCGCGCGATAGCCGTTATGACATTACGCCTGAAGACTACCTTGCTATGGCTATTCATAAAACTGCGCATTATTCTGGCGCGGTTCCTCTCGCGGTCGGTGCACTAGTAGGAGGCGGCAGCGAAGAGCAAATTGAAGGTCTTCGCTCTTATGGACTTGATACAGGTTTAGCTTTCCAGATTCAGGACGACTTGTTAAATCTGGTAGGCACTAAAGAAGCTAAAGAAAAAGATTTTCGTAGCGATATCACCGAGGGTAAACGTACTCTTGTGGTGGTACATGCGCTTCAACATTCGCCTAAACGCGATCGTTTAATTGAAATTCTTTCTTCAAAGGAAACCGATCCTGCTATTTTAGAGGAAGCAGTTGAAATCATGCGTGAGTCGGGAAGCATCGATTATGCGCGCTCCTATGCAGAGCGTCTCACTGCGAATGCGCAAGAGCGTTTGGTGGCACTTCTCCCTGCGTCTCCTGCGCGTGATTTGCTTGTCTCTATGGCAAATTGGTTTGTTGATCGTTTGAAGTAGTGGTGATATATGGATCCAATTCGTAGGAATGATTCTGGAGCTGCCGTTTTAGACGTTCAGAGAAGACTAGTTACGGCAGGCTATTTAGCTGAAGAAGCAATTACAGGAACCTTTGATGCGAAAACAGCCAACGCAGTGGCACAGCTTTGTGTTGCCTGTGGTATTGATCCCAGACAAGAAGTAGACGAACTTGTATGGAACAAACTCGTTGATGAATCATTTGAGTTGGGCGATCGTAATCTCTTTTTGCGCGTTCCATTCTTCCATGGTCGCGATGTGCGTACTCTTCAGGAGGCATTGTCTGCTTTAGGGTTTTCGTGTGGTGAAAAAGACGGCATTTTTGGCGCGCACACTGAAGATGCAGTTCGTCGCTTTCAGCTCAACATGGGTCTGCCTTCCGATGGCATTGTAGGTGCTTTTACGTTTCGTGCGCTTAATCACTTACAGCATTCTTGGAAGGGAAAAGATTCGTTTACGGCAATGCCGCATCTCGGTTTTGCACGCGCAGCAGATGTTTTGGAGTCGACGTTTATTTGTCTTTATGGAGTCAATGAATTTACTCGTTCAGTTGCTGCTCGTATGTCCAATCTTGCCCTTGCAACAAATCCCACTTCAAAGGTAATGAGTGCAGATTCTCTGTTGGTTCCTCCCGAGGGAAGCACGCTTTTTGTGCAAATCCTTGTCGGGGAAGAAAAGCCTGCATCGGTTATCCCCGTAGTTGAATTTGAAGATGAGGACAGCTTGGGTGTACGCATTGCTCAAGCGATCCAGGCAACAGAGCATCATGATCGTCGCATTGCCGTTCGGCTTTCGAACGAAGGATGGGAGGATGCAGGAGCAGCTCGTTCTGCCCAGCATTATGCAATCGTTTTGCTTGATGCGCTCTGTAGTGCTTTGCTCGTGCTTGAACAGCAATCATAAGTAGTCTTAAACCCCTTCAAAGTGAAGGGGTTTTTGTTTGTTGGTATCGCACATCAAGGCTTAAGGACTGTTATACTGTGGAACGCATCGACAAAAGGTAGCCAAGTGTCCAAGACGGGCACTTTTGCAAATACTTTTGCAAATAGTTTGCGGGTTGCTTTAGTGGATCGATGTATGAAGTATCGCTTTATGAAGGGAAGGCGTTCATTTGCAAGCTTCAGCACTTATTCTTGCAGCGGGTGCAGGCACTCGCATGAAATCGTCGAAACCCAAAGTTGCTCATGAGATTCTAGGAAAACCTCTTGTTCGTTGGGTTGTTGATGCAGCACATTCGGCGGGTATTGATTCGGTGGTAAGCATCGTAGGACACGGTCGCGATCAGGTCGAACCTCTTTTGTCTGACACTACTATGGTGGTACAGGAAGAGCAACTTGGTACGGCTCACGCGGTATTGGTTGCCCGTGAGGCGCTTGCAGGAAAAAGCGGCTCCTTGGTCGTTCTTACGGGGGATTCTCCTCTCGTTCGTCCTTCCACGATTGAGGATCTTGTTCGCACGCGCGAGGAAAACAATGCAGCAGTGGTAGTTCTTACCATGGAAGCATCGGATCCCTTTGGATATGGGCGCATTGTTCGCGACGATGCGGGCGATGTGGTTGAAATCGTCGAGCAAAAAGACTGCACACCAGAACAGGCTGCTATAACAGAATGTAATTCTGGGTTTTATTGCTTCGATATTGAACTTTTGTTTTCAGCGCTTGAAGAAGTTTCAACCGATAATGCGCAGGGCGAATATTACCTCACTGATGTATTGGGAATCGCTCGTAAACGCGGTCAACGCGTTCTGGCCTTCAAGGCTGAAGATTCAACGGAATGCTTGGGGGTTAATTCGCGCATTCAGCTTGCGCAAGCTACCCGTATTTTGCAGCAGCGCATCAATGAAGCTCATATGGCGGCTGGCGTTACTATGATGGATCCCTCTACTACATGGATTGGTCCTGATGTTTCAATTGAGCAGGACGTAGAACTTCTTCCTATGACGTTTTTACTGGGTGCTACCTCAATTGCAACAGGGAGCGTAATTGGTCCTAACACTCGCCTTACTGATGTAGTGGTAGGCAAGGACTGTGTTGTAGAGGAAACGGTAGGTATCGAAACCACCATGGAACAAGGTGTTACCTGTGGTCCGCGCGCCTATCTTCGTCCGGGTACTTATCTGTGCGAGCATGCCAAGGCAGGTACCCATGTAGAAATCAAAAAATCCACTATTGGACCAGGTTCTAAGGTTCCTCATTTATCGTATATCGGAGATGCGACGCTTGGCAGTAACGTCAACATTGGCGCGGGCAGCATCACTTGCAACTATGACGGCGAAAAGAAATGGCCTACTACTATTGGCGATAATTGCTTCGTGGGCAGCGATGTCATGATGGTTGCTCCGGTTAATCTTGGTGAAAACTCGCTCATTGGTGCGGGTTCGGTAATTACAAAGGACGTTTCTGCGGGAGCTCTTGGCTTAGGGCGCGCCCGTCAGACGGAGATCGAGCATTGGAACGAAAGGAAAAAGAGCAAATGAGTAATATGACGAAAACCATGGCGATCTTCGCGGGTTCAACCGCCCCCGAGCTTGCTGAGGAAATTGCGACAAAATTAGGAACTACTCTTGGTAATGTAAAGCTTGAAAAGTTTTCAAACGGCGAAATTTACGCGCGTTACTTGGAAAGTGTTCGCGGCGCAGACGTCTTTATTGTTCAATCTACCTCTACTCCTAATGTCAATGAGGCATTGATGGAGCTTCTAATTATGGCAGATGCTGCAAAGCGTGCTTCTGCTCGTACGGTAAACGCGGTAGTTCCTTGCTATGGGTATGCTCGCCAAGATCGTAAGGCTGCAGCTCGTGAACCTATTACGGCAAAGCTTGTTGCAAATTTAATGACCGTGTCGGGTATCGATCGTATGATTACTATCGATTTGCACCAGGGACAGATCCAGGGCTTTTTTGATAAGCCGGTAGATCACCTAACGGCTCTTCCTATTTTTGCTGATTACTTCAGGAAGAAGGATCTTGATCCAGAAAAGCTTTGTGTGGTAAGCCCTGATGTTGGTCGCGCAAAGGCTGCCAAGAAACTTTGCGATATGTTGCATGCAGATTTGGCAATCATGCATAAGGGCCGTCCTGGTCACAATAAGGCAGAAATCACTGCTCTTATTGGTGATGTAAAAGGAAAGATTTGTATCGTTAACGACGATATTATTGATACGGCTGGTACCCTCTGTGCTGCAGTAGCAACTTTGAAGGAAAAGGGTGCAGAGCGTGTCTTTGTATGTGCAAGCCATCCTGTATTTTCTGGTCCTGCTTATGAGCGTTTGGAAAACTCCCAGATTGAAGAAGTGGTAGTTTGCAATACTATTGCAGTTCCTCTCGAGCGACAGACTGGCAAAATCAAGGTTATTTCTGTAGCTCCTCTTTTGGCAAGCGCGATCAGCAATGTTTACTCTAATGAGTCGGTCGCTTCTCTGTTCGATCCCGAGTTTGCTCTGTAATCCATGCAGGTAATTGTTGGATTAGGAAATCCCGGCGACGAATACGCTCATACACGCCATAATGCTGGCTTTGAAGTAATTGACCTCCTGGCGCAACGCTGGGGGGTTAGTTATTGGAAGAATACGTGTGGCGCGATGGTGGGCGAAGCTAAGGTTCGTCAGTCGGATGGAAGCATAGAAAAAGTCATTCTGGCAAAACCTCAAAGTTTTATGAACCTTTCAGGGGGTCCGGTGTCTCATCTTTGTCGTGAATACGACGAGCAACCAAGTGAGCTTATCGTTATTCATGATGAACTTGATATTCCCGCTGGGTCGGTACGCGTAAAGAAAGGCGGGGGTCACGCTGGGCATAATGGACTGCGTTCCATTATCGAAAAATTAGGCACTCGTGATTTTTTACGAGTTCGTACTGGCATTGGTCGCCCTCCAGGACGAATGAGTGTGGTTGACTTTGTTTTGCAGGCGCCCCGCAAAGAAGCTAAAGACGACTTCGAAGCGGCATGTGTTGAGGCAGCTGATGCAGTTGAGTCGCTGCTTAAAGTAGGTCTTGAGAAAACGCAAAATTTGTTCAATAGATAGACATTCATAACCACTTAGCATCAAAGGGTTTCTCGTGCAGGGAGAAACCCTTTTCTTGTGCGACAATAATGCGTGAGAAAAATAATTCGATAAGGTATGAATGTATATGAATGCGCGTATTAATTTAGCTACGGCAGATGAGGCCGTAGTTCATCGTCTTGCAACTGAATTGGATCTACCACACTTTATTGCAGCTACCTTAGTGGCTCGTGGTATAGACACGCTCGAAGCGGCACAGGCTTTTTTATATCCCGATCTTGAGAGCGTTTGGGGTAATCCTTATTTGATAGAAGGCATGGATGCCGCAGTCGATCGAATTGCTCAAGCTATACAAAACGAAGAGCATATTCTTGTGTATGGCGACTTTGATCTCGATGGGGTTTCGGCAACCACTCTCATGACGCGCGGACTTCGTGCTTGTGGGGCTGCGGTGGTAACCCCTTTTATCCCTCTTCGCTTTGAAGAAGGATATGGACTCTCTGATGCTTCGATTAAACGTGTTGCTTCGTATAATCCAAATTTGGTTGTTACGGTTGATAATGGCATAGCAGCGAAGCGGGAAGTAGCGCTGCTTCTTGATCGAGGAATTGATGTTGTTATCACCGATCATCATGAACCAGCCGATCTGGTTCCTGAAGGCGTGCCCGTTGTTGATCCGAAGTGCGATGATAATCCGAGTGCCATTTTGGCGGGCGCAGGGGTTGCGCTTAAAGTGATGCAAGCAGTTGGTTCTCGTTTTGGAAAACTTAATCTGTGGCGCGAACTGATTGACTTGGCAACGTTGGGTACGGTGGCAGACCTTATGCCTATGCGTGAAGAAAATCGCGCCTTGGTAAGTGAAGGTCTGCGTATGATAAACGAAAACCCCAGACCCTGTATCGCTGCATTGCTAGGGGAGTCTGGTTTTGCTGATAAGCCAGTTACATCATCTAATTTAAGTTTTACCTTGGTACCGCGTTTGAATGCGGCAGGACGTATGGGCAACGCTCAGCTTGCTCTTGATCTGCTGCTCAGTGATGATTTCGCGGAGTCTGCTCATTTAGCATCGGAGCTTGAAGATACCAACACGCGTCGTAGAACTATAGAGGCAGAGTTGGCAGAGGTTGCTTCTGCTCAGGCAGAGCAGGTTTTTAAAGGTCAGCGAGCGCTTGTGGTAGCGGGTGAAGGATGGCATGAGGGAGTAAAAGGAATTGTTGCCTCACGCTTGGCGAACCGCTATGGCGTGCCAACCCTTCTATTTACCATTGAAGGTGACGAAGCCCATGGTTCAGGAAGAAGTGTAGGAGAGGTAAATTTATTTCAAGCAGTTTCTAGCTGTCAGGATATTTTGGTGCGTTTTGGTGGCCATCATGCAGCAGTGGGTGTAACCCTTAAAGCTGATAAAATTCCTGAATTTACCGAACGCCTGTGTCGCTATATGGACGAACTGCCTCCTGAGGATTTTATTCCCCGTGTTGAAGTAGATGCTTCGGTTGACCTTAGCGAACTAACTCTTTCGAATGTAGAAAAACTTGATCTGCTTGCTCCTTTTGGGCAGGAAAATGTAAGCCCTCATTTTTTGGCACACGGTGTCATGATGGCGGGCGGCCGCGCAGTAGGGGTGGATAAAAATCATCTTTCGTGCACTCTGACCGATGGCATGCATTCGCTTAATTGCATTATGTTTCATTGTTCTAGCGTACAAGCCTTGCTTCACTGTGGTTGTGCCCTTGAGGCGGTATTCGAGCTTCAGGTTGATACGTGGAAGGGGCGTCGTTCGGTAAAAGCGGTGATCACTTCGCTGACACCTTTATCTCCTTGTGCGGCCTTGGAGGCTTGTCTTGAAGATGCGGATAAGGACTTTGTTACCGGGCTTATTGCGGCAGGGATGACGGAGCGCGATATGTGCGATATGCCCGAATGGGAAAGCCCAGAATCTGATCGGATGATGTGGCAGCAACGTGCACAAACGACCCCGCAGGCTTTCAGACAAGACTTAATTCAAGCGTTTCTGGGTGATGGAGTACTGCATGATTCGCAGCAGCAAACACTTGATTTACTTGATGCTGGACATTCGGTTCTGACGATAATGGGTACCGGGCGTGGCAAGTCTCTTATTTTCCAGATTCATGCGGCTGAATTAGCGCTGGGTAAGCAAACGACAAGTTTGTTTGTGTATCCTCTCCGTGCGCTCGTTGCTGATCAAGCGTTTCATCTTGAACGCACCTTGGGTTCTTTTGGGATAACAATTGGTGTGCTGACAGGTGCAACTTCGCTTCCAGAGCGTGCTCAGATAATGACCGATCTTGCAAATGGTGAACTCGATATCATACTTACTACTCCAGAATATTTGGATTTCCATAAAGACGAACTTGCGCAGATTTCTTCTATTGGTTTTGTAGTGATAGATGAAGCTCATCATGTAGGCACTTCTAAAGCGGGTTTTCGCCCTTCTTATACGAGGTTAGGAAATGCGATTCATTGCTTGGGAGATCCTCAAGTACTTGCAGTAACCGCAACAGCAGATGCAGCAGTTGCTCAAGAGATATGCGATGCTTTTAAGCTTGATGAGATGGTCTGCGATCGTGCTGAGCGCGCAAACTTGCATGTTGTTGATCAACGCAATAGCAAGAAGCGCGAGCGTTATCTTGCAAGTTTGGTTGCGCAGGGAGAAAAGACGCTGATCTATGTTAATTCTCGTATGGAGAGCGTAGCTTTAGTGCGTCAGTTGCGTAAACAGGAGCCTCATATTGCTTCTCTCATCGGTTTCTACAATGCAGGGTTATCTCGCCTTGAACGAGCACGCGTTGAAGCGCTGTTTAGAGAAGGTGGACTTCAGGTTCTTGTGGCAACTTCTGCCTTTGGAGAAGGGGTTGATATTCCAGGAGTTCGTCATGTAGTGCTCTACCACCTGCCCTTCAGTGAGGTGGAGTTTAATCAGATGAGTGGACGTGCCGGACGAGATGGCAACGAGGCGCATATTCATCTTTTGTTTGGCAAGGGCGACGTTTCTTTGAACACTGAATTGCTCCATGGCATTGCTCCTGATCATGATGAAATGGCACAGATTTATCGAAGTCTACGCGCTCTTCAGCAAACAAGTGGTCAGGCTTTCTTTGCGCTTGATGAGGATGAGGTGGCTCGCCGGGCAACTCGTTTGTTTGGAAATACCGTAACGCCATCGCAAGTTCAGCTAGGAGTCGCAGTATTTGAAGAGCTTGGTCTGGTTGAAACAAAGGCTGATGAGACCCAAGGTAGTCGTGTTAAACAAAGCGTATATGTCGTAGACTATAAAGGAAAAGTTGAACTGAGCGATAGTGTCCAGTATCGTGAAGGTTTAGACGAATTCGATTCATTTATGTCATTTAAAGATTGGGTGCTGGGGAGTTCTGCGGATCAGTTACAAGACCGCATTAGGCACCCTTTACTTCCGTACGATAACAACGGAGAGGGGAGGTAGATCATGGCAAATTCTTCTCACGTTCATCAAGTGGGCTTGGTTCCTTCAGCCGTTGATCCCACCATCAAATCATCCACGTCTGCCCCTGTTGGTTCAGATCCAAAAGAGCGCTTTTTAGAGTTAGAGCGTTTAACCTCTTCGTATTTAGACGATAAAGACCGAGCCTTACTTGAAAAAGCCTTTCGCTTTGCTGACGAGATGCATGCTGGTCAAAAACGCAAATCAGGCGAGGCATTTGTTATCCATCCTGTAGAAGTTGCCATTATTTTGGCTGACCTTCATATGGATGTGGAAACCCTCTGCGCTGCTCTTTTGCATGATACGGTTGAAGATACGGTTGCAACTAAAGAACAAGTTACCGAGCTTTTCGGTGAAGCAATTGCGAATCTGGTTGATGGTGTAACTAAGATCACGAAACTTTCCGTTGAGACGCTCTCGGACGAACAGGCTGAGACATTCCGCAAGATGCTTATAGCCATGAACAAAGATATCCGCGTTGTGGTTATTAAGCTTGCAGACCGTTTGCATAATATGCGTACTCTTTCGGCTCTTCGTGAAGATCGTCGTATCTTTAAGGCGCGTGAGACCTTGGAAATATATGCGCCAATTGCTCATCGCCTAGGTATCAGCTCCATAAAGTGGGAGTTAGAGGATTTAGCTTTCTTCTATCTTGAACCCACGAAGTTTAAACAGGTTTCTCGAATGGTTGCTGAAACACGCAAAGAACGCGAGGAATACCTGGAAACCATTATTGGTATTCTCCATGGTGAAATGGAGAAAATCGGGGTGGAAGCCCAGATTATGGGGCGTCCAAAACACTTATATTCCATCTATCAGAAGATGACTAAGCGCGGTAAAGGGTTTTCTGAAATCTATGACCTAAGTGCGGTGCGCATTATTACCACCTCGGTTAAGGATTGCTATTCAGCTCTTGGCGCCGTGCATAGTTTATGGCATCCAATGCCTGGTCGTTTTAAAGACTACATTGCAATGCCAAAGTTCAATATGTATCAAAGTCTTCACACTACGGTTATTGGCCCAACAGGGCGCCCGCTTGAAGTGCAGATTCGCACCGAAGAAATGCACCGTATGAGTGAATATGGCGTTGCGGCACATTGGCGCTATAAGGAAAAGGGCGGCAAGGGATCAGACTCTTTTGATAAGCAGATTGCTTGGCTTCGCGAAATGGTCGATTGGCAGGACGAAACGAAGGATTCGCGCGAGTTCTTAAAATCCTTAAAAACCGATCTCGATCCAAAAGAAGTTTTCGTCTTTACTCCAAAGGGCAAAGCAATGAGTTTGCGCTTTGGATCAACGCCGGTGGATTTTGCGTACGCCATCCATACCGAAGTAGGTCACCATTGTGTGGGAGCAAAGGTAAATGGATCTATCGTTCCATTGAGCTATCAGCTTCAAATGGGCGATCGTGTAGAAATTTTGACTCAGAAGAGTGCTACTCCTTCCCGCGACTGGCTCAATATCGTAAAGACGCCTTCTGCCCGTTCGAAAATTCGCTCGTATTTTTCAAAGATGAGCCGTTCGGACGATTTGCAGACAGGTCGCGACAAGCTGGTTCATGAAATGCGCAAACACGGTTTGGGTATTTCGTCAGCTCAGAGTATGCGTGCTATGAAGCAGGTTGCTGAAGCGATGGGCTTCAAGAGCGCAGACGACATGCTGGTTAATATCGGTTCGGGTAAAGAAAACCCGATGCATGTAGCAAACCGCATGCTGAAAATCTTGGTGGACAAAGGTACGGAAGAGGCAGAAAAGCCTCTTGTGGGAATGTCTGCTTCTTCGACTGGCAAGATGCCCCCTATGCTCACCAGTGTGAAACGACCTAAGAAGCATGAAACTCATGCTTCTAATGGTGTCGTGGTGCGTGGAATAGATGATGTGTTAGTGCGTTTGTCGCGTTGCTGTAATCCTGTTCCGGGAGATAAGATTATCGGCTTTGTTACTCGTGGTCGTGGCGTTTCGGTTCATCGCGAAGACTGCCCTAACGCAGTAGAACTCAAGCAGCACCCTGAGCGAATTATTGAAGTACATTGGGAAGACAGTGTTCCTGATGCAATCTATAACGTGGAAATCATCGTTGAAGCGCTCGATCGTATGAACTTACTTATCGATGTAGCTTCAGTTTTGTCGGAATACGGCGCAAATATGCTTAATGTTTCTTCGACAACCCATCGAGACGGCATGGCAGAAATGCGTTTCTTGTTCCAGATTTCTGATATCAGTAAAATTGAGCGCATCTTGTCAAAGCTTCAAGCGGTTGAGGGCGTTTTTGACGCACGCCGCATGATGCCTGGCAATACTTCAAAATAGGAGAATTGAAGGGATTTCGTAAATGAAGATACAAGTAAAACGCAAGGGGCGCAATCTTGTAGTGACGGGCGCTTGCGTGGATATTGAATATACCGTGCTTGGTCCAATTGCCAACAATACCTTTGTGATTTCTGATGGGGATTTCACCTTTGTAGTAGATCCTTCTCATGATGCTGATGCAATTTTAAAGATGGTCGGCAATCGCAACGTAGATGCAATTGTGGTAACCCATCACCATGCCGACCACACCAGTGCTCTCAAGGCGCTCAAGGACAAAACGGGAGCACCTGTGTATGCTTCGGCTATAGATACCCCCGTGATAGAAAATCAACCAAAAGATTTTCCGCCAGCCGAATCCTGTAAGGTTGATGTTCAGCTGAAGGATAAGGATACGGTGAAGTTGGGGAATATGGCATGGAAAGTTATCGCCACTCCAGGGCATACCCCAGGAGGAATTTGTTTATTCCTCGATGCAGAAAAGGGCAAATATCTCGATGGTGCCAATGTGCTGATTTCGGGAGATACGCTTTTCTGCGGTTCGATTGGAAGAACCGATTTTGAAGGGGGTAATGACAAGCAAATGCGCGCTTCCCTTCGTCGTTTGTCGCAACTTCCTAACGATACCCTTGTACTTCCAGGGCACAATTCGCTTACTACCATCGCGGATGAGCAACGTCGTGTTTTTGCTTACTTTTGCTAAAAAAGAGAAAATGCCGAATTTTGCTTTTTGCTAAAAAGTGAGCAGCGTCGCGTTTGTGTTGGCGCTGTTGAATTTGCGCATAAGCCGTTGAATTTGCGTTCGTGGTGTTGTGTGTATTTTCAACGAGCTGAAAAAGAAATTGCAAAAGACGGGCAAGAAATTGTTAAAAGAACTCGTATGAGCGTTTACAATTATTAACGAATTGTTTCTTGAAACATACGAGGGGGGATTACGGTGGCGAAGCTGACAAAGAAAGAACTTAAGAAAAAGAAGAAAAAGTTTGATTACTACGATGCTTTTGAAGCTCAGGCAGAAATCGCCGTAAAGGAAGCTGAGCTCTTAAAGGAAATCGTTGACGAGTTTGAGTCAGTGGAGCAAGTTGAAAAGCGCCTCGGTCGTGCTCATGCTCTTGAGCGAGAAGCCGATGAAGTTTGCCATAGTATTTTTGAAAGCCTCATTACCGACTTCGTGACACCTATTGACCGCGAAGATGTTATTGGTATTGCGGAAAATCTGGATGAGGTAATTGATCTTACTGAAGAGATTATCCAGCGATTCTATATGTACGATATCCACTTTATGCATGACGATGCGAAGAAGTTCGTAAAGCTTATCGTTCGCTCTTGTGAAGCATTGTCTAATGCTATGGCGGATTTTCGCAATTGCAAAAAATCAAACACTTTCAAGTCTCTTATCTATCAGGTTAATCAGCTTGAAGATGAGGCAGATGAGCTCTATATCAAGCTTATTCGTCAGCTCTACACCGAAGAACGCGAACATAGTATGCGCGTGATAGTTTGGACACGTTTGTTGGACGCCATGGAAGATTGCGTTGATCAATGTGAATTGGTTGCCAACAAAATGAATACCGTAATGGTGAAATATGCTTAAACGATACTACTAGCAATACCAGTTGTTAGTAGTATCAGCTGCTGACAATTCTATCTGCTAGCAGCATCAGCCATAACTATTTAAAGAGAAACGCCGACAACACTTGTCGGCGTTTTGTATTCTGGGTCTTCAACCCAGTTGAGGACGCAAAGCGTCCGAAACAATTCATTCGCTATGCGAAAGGTGTTGATTTTCGCTCGGTATTTCTTTAATCTCTTTCCGCTTCTTCTGCTTGTAATACCGCATATGATCTCGCTCCTTTGCAAAGGAGGTTTTTTGGTACTATATACCCATTGTTCTCTTGCGAGAAAGAAGATCATGGCGTTAATAGTTTCAAAATTTGGCGGAACCTCTGTTGCTTCCCCTGAAAGAATTAAAAATGTAGCAAAACGTCTTATTGCCATGAAGCAGCAAGGCAATGACGTGGTGGCGGTTGTTTCTGCAATGGGTAAAACAACTGACGAATTGGTTGGTTTGGCGGCAGCGCTAAACGATCATCCTTCCAAACGAGAAATGGATATGTTGCTCTCTACGGGAGAGCAGGTAAGTATGTCGTTGCTTGCAATGGCTATTCAGGCGTTGGGATATAACTCGGTAAGCTTTACGGGTTGGCAGGCTGGAATTACCACTGATAACGATTTTTCTAGTGCAAAAATCGAAGGTATCGATGCTGATAAAATCCGAAAAGCCCTTTCTACGGGTGCCATTGTGGTGGTTGCTGGTTTTCAGGGAGTTTCTGAAAATGGCGATATTACTACGCTTGGTCGTGGCGGATCTGATACGACGGCAGTTGCGCTTGCTTACGGTATTAATGCGGATGTGTGTGAGATTTATTCCGATGTTGAAGGTATCTACACCGCCGATCCGCGTGTTGCTCCGCGTGCCCGTAAGTTGAGCTGTATTTCTTACGATGACATGCTTGAGTTATCGAGTGGTGGCGCAGGCGTTTTGCAGGCTCGCGCAGTAGAGTTTGCGCGTAAATATAAGGTGGTAATTCATTCCCGTTCTGCTTTCTCGGATGAAGAAGGCACACTTATCAAGGAGGTCGTTCCTTCTATGGAGCAGGCAGTTATTTCTGGTATTGCACACGATACGTCCGAAATGAAAATCACCCTTCGTGGTCTTCCCGATGAACTAGGTATCGCGGCGCGAGTATTTTCTATTCTTGCTTCAAGTGATGTTTCGGTCGATATGATCATTCAAAACGTTACCAATGACGGAAAGGCAAATATTTCCTTTACATTCCCTGGTTCTCAGAAAGAACAAGCATTGTCAGCAGTGGAACGCATTACCCAGCAATTTGGGGCGACTTCTTTGATGGACGACAATATTGCTAAGGTTTCGTTGGTAGGCACAGGCATGAAGTCTAGTCCTGGTGTTGCTGCTAAGGCTTTTGCGGCGTTGGCGGAAAACAACGTTAACATCATGATGATCTCTACCAGTCCTATCCGCATTTCGGTAGTGGTAGAGGGCAGCCAAGTTCAAACAGCAGTTCGTTGCTTGCACACCGCATTCGGATTGGACTCTGATAGCATCTTTGAAGAAACTCAGCTTTCTCCTGAAGAGATTGCAGCAAAGATGGCAAAGGGTCGCTAATTTAACGAGCTACTGTGCCTGGTTGACTGCCTCTTTCATGGAACGCACGTATCCTTCAATATAAGGTACGCAGTCTTTTCCGTATTGGGCGCAAAGTTTCACAATGGCGCTTCCTACAATAGCGCCATCGCTTTGAGCAGCCATATTGCGCGCTTGCTCGGGAGTGGATATTCCGAATCCCACAGCGCAGGGAATATCTTGTTGCTGCTTTACGAGTGCTACCATGCTTGCAATGTCGGTTGTAATGTTGGAGCGCACACCTGTAACTCCTAAGGAAGATACGCAGTAAACAAACCCACGAGCTTTCTGCGCAATGGTAGCGATGCGCTCATGGGAAGTAGGGGTAATCATAGAAATTCGATCGATTCCCACGGCGGCGAAAGGTACATCAAATTCATTGGCTTCTTCAAAGGGGACATCGGGCAAAATAATGCCATCGATGCCAACCTCGGCTGCTTTTTGTGCAAACGCTTCTATCCCGTAAGAAAAAATCACGTTGGCGTAGGTCATGAATGTAAGGGGAATCGCAGATCGTGTTCGTACTTTTTGTACAAGATCAGACACTTTGTCGGTAGTAGTTCCTGCAGAAAGCATAGGGAGAGGGGTTTTCGCTACGAAGGACTCGATACGTATCGAAAAGACTTCCTGTTGCGGGCGCCGTTAATGGGTTGGAGAGTACCACCTGAAAAATATCGCCTTCATAGATATAACGTTTAGCTCTATCTATCATTTCGGTATATTCCGTTTCGGAAAACCGTGGAGTGAGCTCATGTTTAAGGTGCAGAGGCTCAAAGCTCTTTCGTTTTCCTGTTCTGAGAAGCTTTTCTAAGGTATCAAGCTCCTGTTGTGCCTTTTCATAAGAGCGTTCCAGCTGTGAAGTTTCAAGATCGTCGGTTCGCACGCCGGTTATGCAGGAAATTTTTTGTCGGTAGGAGTCGAAAACCAATATGCTTTCAAAAAGCATGAGGTCGACATCAAGAAACTCTTTTTCGAATAATTCGTTTTCAGTGGCTTGAAAATCATTGGTTGAATGGTGGCGACGCAGAGAAGGTTCGCTGTAGGAGAGGTAATCAAAAGAAAAATAACCTACAAGGCCTCCTGCAAAGGGTGGAAACCCTTCAAGACGGGGGCTTTTGTTTTCGGCGATTATGCGGCGAATAACGGTACTGGGATGTTCGACTTTAAAGATTTCGCACGTTTCGCGATCTGTCTCTATGTTTTTACGAATTCGAGCAACACCGCCCGAGCAGCAGAATTCCAGCGAGGGTTTCAGACCAAGAAAGGTGTAGCGCCCCCATCTTTCTTCAGCTTCTGCGCTTTCGAGCAAAAAACAGTGAGTGCTCGCAGCGCGTAACACGCGTAGAGCTTCAATGGGTGTTATGAAATCCGCCAACAAATCACGCTTGATAGGAATACGGCGATAATCACCAGATTGAGCAAGTGTCCGAAGGTGTTCGAGGGTGTTTTGCATTAATGTAGGTCCTTTCCAAGGTCGTTGTGTTTGAAAGACCCCAGAAAAGGAAAACCCGTCCCTGACGTCTTTAACGTTCAAGGACGGGTTATATTCATATCACCCGCGGTGCCACCTTGATTCACTTTGCGGTAAAACAACAAGTCTAGAAAATAAAAACTCCAAGAATTAGTTGCTGTTCAGACGGTAAAACTGACAAGCAATTCGAATTCAGGGAGTGTAATGATTTCTAGCGCTTTAAGCTTATTTCGCTTGTGCTCTTAGCGAGATGCCATCACATCTCCGACAACTAACGTATGCCTTCACGTCGCATCCTACTTTGATGGCCTGTTTTACTTAGCGCTTAAAGTAGCAGATTGAGTTAATCAAGCTTACCAAGATTAAAAGTCCAAAAGTTCGGTGCGCCCTCAGCGGTCCATTTAGTGGTTTGCAGTTCGATCCGGATCCCAGCATCCCGGACTCTCTGGGCGCGCACGGCCACTTTTACTTCCGCTTCAACGGTTTAGTTATTCGATTGACAACGGCTTATTTTTAGGTTGTTTCCAAGGTTGTCAAGATGGATTTTGTTACGGTTAGGTTAAGGTTTGTGTTCTTGAGCAGGATTTCTAACGGTAGAACATGAGCGCGTTGCCGTTTACCTCAAAGAAGTACGTTTGGAGCAATTTGCCACTATTCTATGTCTTTGAGTAGTATGATGTGCCCATTAACCCCAAAATAAAGGAGTGCTTTATGTCTTGGACCAAGGAAATACCTGCGAATCCTGTTGTTGCTGTAGCTGGTGCTACAGGCGCAGTCGGTCATGAATTTCTTGAGGTTCTTCACGACCTCGATTTTCCAGCTTGCGAAGTACGTGCACTTGCATCAAAGCGTTCTGCAGGCAAGAAGCTTCCTTTTAAGGGTTGTGGGCAGGTACCCGCAGGAGAACTGACGGTTCAAGAAATGACTCCTGAAGCATTTGAAGGAGTTGACATTGCTCTGTTTAGTGCCGGAGCAGGGGTATCAAAGCAGTTCCGTCAGGCGGTAGTCGATGCAGGCGCAGTGATGATTGATAACTCAAGCGCATTTCGCATGGACGATGACGTACCTCTGATTGTTCCTGAGGTTAATCCACAGGATATTGCATGGCATAGCGGAGTGATTGCTAACCCTAATTGTTCAACCATTCAAATGGTTGCAGCGCTTAAGCCTCTTTATGATCTTTCGCGCATTACGCGCGTGGTGGTTTCCACCTACCAAGCAGCATCGGGTGCAGGAGCTAAGGCAATGGAAGAGCTCTATGCTCAAACTCGTCAATTCCTTGACGGAGAAGAATTAACCATTGATGCTTTTGCTCATCAAATTGCTTTCAATTGCATCCCCCATATCGATGTTTTCCTAGATGATGCTTCTACCAAAGAAGAGTGGAAGATGGTTGTTGAAACAAAGAAAATTATGGGTGATGAAAATATTCAGGTGGCAGCAACGTGTGTTCGTGTTCCCGTTCTGCGCTGTCATGGTGAAGCTATCAATGTTGAATTCGAAGGTCCAGTTAGCGTTGAAGAAGCACGTGCCGCTTTGGAGGCTGCACCTGGTATTACGGTAATGGACGATACCGCAAACAACGTGTATCCCATGCCAGGTTTACTTGCAGGCACAGATGGTGCTTTTGTGGGCCGTATTCGTAAGGATGCTTCGGTTGAAAATGGCATTGCGTTTTGGAATGTAGCAGACCAAATTCGTAAGGGTGCTGCTTTGAATGCAACTCAAATTGCTCTGTTGTTGCTTCCTTAAGACTAATGCCCCCCAACCTTAGCTAAAATCCTTAACATTAACTAATGCTCCCAACCTTAGTTGATGTCCTCAACTCTAGCTAATATTTTCACCATCGCTAATACTCTTAACCTTAGCCTTAGGGGATTCAAGAACAACAATAGGGATGAAACGCTATTCGAAGTTTTGTCTACAAGTAAGAATTGCGGAACCTGATTTGCCGCGCATTATGCGAGGTAGGGAGTTGTATCAATCAAGGGTGCAACTCGTATGGTTCCGCAATTTTTTTTTGCGTTTGGGCGAGCTAGTCCCGTTTTGAGAGCAATCATAGTAACGGTGTGAGCCGCTTGTATACAAGGTGTGGCAGCATTGCCTGTTTGCGCCGAAAATCCACTGGGAACATCAGCGGCAACAATAGGAAGATTGCTTTGATTGGAAAGAGTGATCCAGGTTGCAAAGGGCTCGCGTATGGTATCGCCCGAAAATCCTGTGCCTAAAAGCGCGTCAATTACGAGGTCAGCTTGCGAAAGACTCTGCTCTACCTCTTCGTAGGTAGGGCTGATCAGAATGCGTGCATTAGGGTAAGTCTCGAGGTTTTCTGTTTGCTCGCAAGCCGTGGTATGTGCTGGTTCTGCTTTAATATCCTGCGCTTCTAATGAAGAAATAAGATCTACGTTAAAACCTGTTTTCGCTAAGTATTCAGCTGCTACCCAGCCATCTCCACCGTTATTGCCGTGGCCGCATAAAACAACAATTCTCTGAGATGGTTTGCTCTGTTGCTTTGCGAATTTTTCAGTCTCGTATGCGAGGAATTTACCAGCACGGTGCATAAGGGTATAAAGCGAGGTGCCCGTTTTGGCGATTGCCTGTTCAAGATTGACCACCTCAGGAACATCGAGGGTTGGATAAGAGGGGTCGAATTCGATATAAGGGGAAAGTGCCTGACGGTAAGCTTCACAAAGCTCCGAGAAGGATACCCTCGAATTTGCAGGACTGGTTGAAGGCAAAACAGAACAGGGCATTTCTGTTACGGGCTCGCATAATCTGTGGTAAAGCTGACCTGCTTTAACTCCTGTAGTAATAATTGCCTGAATGGATGCGTTTTTTATAATTTGCGACAGATCATTGGGTTGAGCATTGGTAATGCTTGCATCGCTAGCGCCTTTTATATCGCAACTAGAAAGGACATCCCAAAGGGCAAGGTGGTGACGCAAGCACAAATCACGCTTTTCCTCTATGATTTCTGGAAGCGGTTCATCAAACAAGGCAGCTAAAACGCGCCAAAATCTATTTTGTGGGTGTCCATAGAAAAATCCCTGCTGTCGTGACTTGGGTGAGGGCATGGTGCCCAACAGGAGAACACGAGAATGCTCATTAAACACAGGGGCTATTTCATGAATTACATGAGAGGTTTGGGAGTGAGTAGCGCAGGGTTGAGACATGGTAATCTCCTAGATCAAAATGCCATTACAATGGTCGATTTCGTGTTGAATGATTTGTGCAGTAAAACCACTGAATTGCTCGGTACGTTCGTTGAATTGTTCATCGAGGTAGTGCACGGTGATTTGTTCGTAGCGCGTGGTGCTACGAACACCTGAAAGAGAAAGACACTCCTCTTTTGTTTCGTAGGGTTTACTGAATTTGGTTATTTCCGGATTGTACATAAGAATTGGCTCGGGAAGAGTATGTCCTTCTTGCTTGGAGAGAATCTTGCCGCTCGTTTTCTTGGTGGCGTTTTGAACCGCTACGACAATGATGCGTTTATGTACTCCAATCATGTTTGCCGCCATACCAACACATTCGTGCGCATGCGCCTGAAGGGTTTCTTTAAGATTTTCGCCAACGCTACGGTCTGCTTGCGTGGCGTTTGTGCTGGGGATCTGTAGGAGAACAGGAGAAGTGACGATTGGGCAAATCATGTATGGCCTCACTGAGTTGCGGGTGTTGAAAAGAATAGTTTCTCTTGATTATAGGGCTCGAAGTTAAAAACGTTGGGCTATAACCCAACGTTTTTGCAGCAACAACCTTTTAGGAAGCAATAATCGAGCTAGAGATAGAAAGCATGTTTGAGTTTTTAGATCGGTCTGTATCTTAGAAGTTCTTAAGAGTTATTCGCATTAAATTTCTGCAACAGCATGTAAAAAACGAGCTACTTTGCATCAAGCAAAGCAGCTCGAAAGCGTTGTATTAATCAAAGTAGCTCAATGAAGTAGCTCAACGAAGGGCTACATTAAGCAGGCAGCTCGAAAAGCATTGCATCGAGCAGGCGGCTCAAAAACTGTAGCATCGAGTAGGCCTCCTAAAAACTGTTGCATCGAGCAGGCAGCCCAAAAACCGCTTGCTAGGACAACTTTCCTGTGAACAAGAACTTAATACGAGTCCATAAGCTTGGCTTTTTAGGTACCAGTTGAATTGCTCCTGCATCAGTTGCTTTCTGCTCTCCGGAAAGAACTTCAACTTCGGGGGTAGCTGTTTGAGCGGATGTCATCTGTGTTTGAGCAGGGTCAGCTTCGGTGGAAGTAGCAGGTACGCCTGAAGGAACAGAGGTATCTGCTGGGGCGGAAGCCGAAGCCATAGCAGAGGGTCCTGCAACGCCGGGTTCTATCTCTTCAATGCCACCTGTAGTAGAAGCGGAATTGACTTGCGCAGTGGTGTCAATCGTGGTGTCAGTCGTTTCGGCATTAACTTCAGCGCCAGGCTCAGCTGCCTGAGCCACAGAAGCTTGCGCTGAAGTGTCAGCTGAGATTTCTGCTGCAGTTTCTTGAAGGGGCGTTTCTTCTGCCAGAATTTCTAGGGTGACCTGTTCATTGGTTGCTGTTTCTTGCAAGGATTCGTCTGCTTCAGGAACCGTTGTCTGAGCGCTCGTGAGTGGTTCTCCTGTTTCAGGATTTTCAACCAAAGGAGTTACGGGTGATTCCTTCATTTCGCGGTCACGGATGCGCTGAACGCGAGCGGTAGCACTGCGCAAAGCGGCCTGCTCTTCGCGAACCTCCAAGGAGTGCAGATAGTCCTCGCGTGCCTTCTTGATAAGGTATTCTTGAGAATCGAACGATTCAGGAATACCGTCAGGGCCTTCCGTAGCGAAGAACTCAAGGGGCGTATAAGAAAGATCACTTTTAAGCATACGCAACTTTGCCGTATCGGAAAGCGACGTATCCAGGTATTCATTTACCTTTTCTTTAAGCTCAGGATTAATAATAGGCCAAGCAATTTCGACACGTTTTTCCATATTGCGTGTCATCAAGTCTGCGCTGGAAAGATAAATCTCGCGGTTATCACGTGGGCCAAACCCATAAATGCGGCTGTGTTCGAGCAAGCGCCCCACAATGGACACTACCTTTACGTTATCGGTATAGCCTTCAACGCCTGGTACCAAGCAGGAAATGCCACGAACGAATAAGGTTGCATGAACTCCTGCCTGAGATGCTTCAGCAATTTTGTCGATAATATCTTTATCGGTAACGGAATTGGTTTTAAACATCAATCCATTAGGTTTACCTGCGCGGGCAAGTTCAATCTGCTCATCGATCTTTGCCAGAATCATCGGCTTAATCTGCAGAGGAGCTACCGAGAGCGTCTGATAACGATCCGATGCGTTTTCTAGCTGCATATTACGGAAGAATTCTGCAGCATCTTTGCCAATGCTTTCATCGGTGGTGATGAAGGAGAAGTCGGTATAGAGCTTTGAAGTCTTTTCGTTGTAGTTGCCAGTACCTAATTGGGTAATGTGCTGAATACCCTTGTCGGTATGACGGGTAATAGCGCAAATCTTAGAGTGAACTTTAAAGTCATGGAAACCATAAATTACATTGGCTCCTGCTTGCTCGAAGCGTTGTGACCATTCGATATTGTTAGATTCATCGAAACGGGCACGAAGTTCAAACAGAGCAGTAACTTCTTTGCCATTTTCAGCAGCTGCGAGAAGCGCTTCCGCTAAATGAGACTGGCTTGCCAGACGATAAAGGGTGATCTTAATGGAAATAACCGAAGGATCATTTGCTGCCTCGCGAAGCATGTTGACGAAGGGATCCATGCTTTCGTAAGGGTACATAAGCAAAACATCTTTTTCGCATACCTGTTCAATAATAGAACGCTTCCTATCGAGGCAGGCAGGCCAAGTGGGAGTGAAAGGTTCAGGAGTAAGCTTGCGGGCAAGCTCTGGTTTTACCATTCCGTCCAATCCCCATGCGTAGCCCATGTCTAGCGGAACGCTTGTGACGTAGACCTGATGCATTTTGAGACCAAGACGCTTAAGAAGAAACTTCTTGGTGACAGGAGAAAGAGGTGTGTCGGTTTCCAGGCGAACAGGTGCCAGACGAGCGCGCTTTTTCAGAATGCGTTTCATATGCTCGCGATAATCGTAATCCATGTCTTCGGTGCCGTAGTCATTAGGATCAATATCGGCATTACGGGTGACACAAATCACACTTGCGCGTTTGGTGGTGTACATAGAAAAGACGTCACCCACAATAGTTTTCAGGGCGTTTTCAAGCAAGATGAATTGAGTGCCTTCGCCTGGCAGGGGAATAACACGCTTTGCTTGACGAGGAAGAGGTACCAATCCGAAGGTGGCATCTTCAGCGCCAAGGTTCTTTTCTTTTTTCTTGTCGCTGCCCTTGGTTTTTTCGGGAGCGTTTTCTTCGTCCAAACGAAGGAGTACGTAGAGTGCGCCGTTTTCGAGATGAGGGAAAGGATGGCGCGAGTTAATAATCTGAGGAGAAAGGTAAGGAACTACCTGAGCGTTGAGATATTCACGAAGATAGGCTGCTTGTTCCTTGTTTAATTCGTCTTCCATGAGCTGACGAATACCGCGCTCGGCAAGCTTTTCTTGAATCTGTCGATAAATGCGCTCCTGTTCAGGATAAAGCTCGTGGCATCGATCGTAAATTGCGCGTAGCTGCTCATCGGGAGTCATTTGGGTTTTATTGTCGCGCAACTCCTTATTTACCAGAGAAAGGTCGGTTAAGCTACCTACGCGTACCATGAAAAATTCTTGCAAGTTGCTAGAAAAAATAGATACGCGGGTAAGACGCTCCAGAAGAGGTACGTTGTGATCTTCGCCTTGATCGAGAACGCGCTTATTGAATTCAAGCCAAGAAAGCTCTCGATTTTGCATATAGGGAAGAACGTAGGGCCGCCCTGATTTGTTGGCGCTTTCTGCGGGCATGTTGGTTCGGTCGGTCTTCGACTTCGTGTCCATCATAAGGTCTAATCTCCCTTTATCGATTCCCCAATAATTCGTCAGAAACAACTGACGAAGTAATCTTCTTATTTCCATTGTAACGGTTTTAGCGCATGAACTGGCAATTACTCTTAATTACTCTTGAGCACTTTGGGAATTTTAAGATTCGTTTTCAGAATTACCGATTGGTTTAACAAGTACTCGTTCGGCTAAGTATCCTTCTCGAACGCCGTATTTTAAGATGTCGAGACGTTGCGCTTTGCAGAGAGAGAAAATCTCTCTGATGATTATGCATCCAGGGATGAAGGTGTGGATACGATCAGGGACGGTATGAAGAGCCTGGCGGGCAAATGCTTCGGGATCTTTTGCGTAGAGGGACAAAATAGCATCAATATGATCGGGTAAGAGATATTCATATCGCTCGCCGTCGTTGCATAAATCGCCATACACCTTTGCAGCCGAGCGGATGGAGCCGCCAATGCCATAAAGCTGTTTGGAAGCGTATATTTCAGCACCTTCTTTAGAAGCAAGGGTGCGGAACTGTTTTGCGATGGTTTCCACTTCTTTAGCGCTTGGCAAAATGCCGGAAGTATAGTTAGCAAAAGAAGAGAGAGATCCTTGAGGGATACTTACTTTGTCCAGGTCAAGTCCATCAAGAATATGGGTAAGCTCGGTTGAGCCACCGCCAATATCAACCATGGTGCCATGATCCAAATAACGATCGAGACTTGCTCCTAAAAAGCCTAGGTGAGCTTCTTCTTCGTTGGAAAGAATGGTGATGCGTTTGTTAATACCTGCTTCGATTGCGGCAGTTGCTTCGCGGGAGTTGGTGCAATTGCGCAATACTGCTGTAGCAAAAATATCTATACGCTCGCAGGAAAAATGGGAAGCGCGGCGCAGGTGGGCATTAATGGTTTTGATGGCCTTCTTAATTCCCGCTTCGGTCATGGTTCCATCTTTAATATGAGCTGCAAGACCAGCCATTACCTTATAATTGAGAAGAGTTTGAATATCTTTTTTTAGTAATGGTTTGCGGGGGGTGCAAGTAACCTCATAAATGCAAAGACGAATAGTGTTTGATCCAAAGTCGATAATGCCAAAACGGGCCATAGTTGTCTTCCTCTTCGTAGTGGACAGATCGTACTGTAACAAATTATCGCCAAAAGCGTTTGTTAAATAGATTTAACTATATTCGTTTATAAAGAAGTGAAGTAGCATCAGTTATGTCACATTTTTTTAATAGTAATACGATGTTTTGGCAGATTAATTGCAATAAATGGCTTGCGGAGGAATAACGCCAGCAAGGGAGAGGGGGTTTCTCATGTTAGATAGCGTACGTATGGGGACTCAGAAAGTAAGTAAGGCAGAATATAAGGTTCGCTTTAAGGAACTGGTAAGCCGTTTGGTGGTTTTGCAACAAGAAGCGAAAAAACAAGAGCTGGGCACCGTAGTATTATTTGAGGGATGGAAAGGTGCCGGCAAGGGTAGTCGAATTTCTGATCTGCTTTATCATTTAGACGCACGTGATACTTCTGTCTATGTGACAGAAGACTTTGATGAAAAAGAAGCCGCCCTAGTAGTAGATGAGGACTTTGGCGCTACGGGATACTATCCTTTCTTACAGCAATTCTGGAAGGCGCTCGGCCAGCGTGGCAGCATGACTTTCTACGATCGCGGTTGGTATTCTGTAGCTGCGCAGCACATCATCAACACCCTTCCCAAAAAAGGTAAGTTATCTAAAAAGGAACGGGGTGCCATTAAGGCTCATGCAGCACGCATGGTTAAGTCCATTGAAGATTTCGAGACCCAGCTGCGCAACGATGGTTATCTCGTCATTAAGTTCTTCTTGCAAATTTCTGAAAAAACGCAGCGTGAACGTCTTGTTAGCCTGTATAGCGACCCTGCAACCTCATGGCGTGTTTCTCAAAAAGATTTGAAGCATCTTGACGATTATGACCGTACCTATCAGGTCTATGACGAGATGCTTGATCATTCAAATTTCAAAATTGCACCTTGGATCTTGCTAGATGCTGAAGATCATCGCCGCGTGAACTTAAGCGTTGTGCAAACTATCGTCAATGCACTTGAAAAGGAACTGTCGAAACCAGCTGATGCGTCAGCTCAGGAGGCGGAAAAGAAGGCGCAGGAAAATTCAGCAAATGGCACAAAAGAAGTAGAAGGGGACGAGCGTACTCGCACCGAAGAAGAAAATGCGCGCTTGTGGAAGTTGGCAGAAGAGGAAGCGCGTGCTGCTAGTATTCATGCGCCTACGATGACACGTTTTGCTCCGAGCGAGCATATACCTACGCTCGATGAGGTTGATCATACTTTGGCTTTGACGCGTTCGGAATATAAAGCACAGCTCAAAGCAGAGCAGGAACGGCTTCGTCGTATTGAACTTGAGATGTACATCAGACGTATTCCCATGATGATTATGTATGAAGGATGGGATGCGGCTGGTAAAGGAGGCAGCATTAAACGTGTTGCTCAGGCGCTCGATGCGCGTGCGTATACCATCTATCCAAGCCCTGCACCTACTAAACCTGAATTACTTCATCCTCATTTATGGCGCTATTGGACGCGTTTGCCCAAGGCTGGTCATGTAGGAATTTATGACCGTAGTTGGTATGGACGCGTATTGGTTGAGCGAGTGGAAGGATTTGCAAGTCCTGCTCAGTGGTCGCGTGCCTACGAGGAGATAAATGAATTCGAGCGTGACATGGTCGAATGGGGTGCCATCTTGTTGAAGTTCTGGGTTGATGTTTCTCCCGAGACGCAACTTGAGCGTTTTGAGGCACGTGAAGCCAATCCTGAAAAACGCTGGAAGATAACTGCAGAGGACTGGCGTAATCGTGATAAATTCCCTCAGTATCGTGCAGCGGTAGAAGATATGTTCCGTTTAACCTCTACGCGTAATGCGCCTTGGATTATTTTGGAGAGTGACGATAAATATTATGCTCGCGTAAAAGCTCTTCGAATCATCAATGAGGCACTTGAAAAGCGCTTAGGTATTTACTAGATAAGTAGGTGCTGGTCGTAGATAGCTGGTGCTGGTCAGTAGCTTTTTGTTGGCTGGCAGTCGTTTTACGAATTAGCAGTTGCTACTGACTGGCAGTCGTTTTACGGAAATAACCTTGAGCCAAGTAGGAACGGTTTGCAAAGGGAAATCCTGCCAATAAGCTAAAAAGGTTGTGGGATTAGACTATGAATGCGTTCGTGCTTGGCTCTTTTGTTAAGATGAAGTCACAAATCACGCTTGTGCCTTTATAGAGGTTCTCAAGGCGTTATAGTGGTTTTTTGTTCACATTGCTATCAATAAAGGTGAGGTATGGCTCGTCGTAAAGGAAACGGAAAGCATGCAACCAAGCATCAAGACATGCCAGTAACTGCAAAAACCTATTCTCGCGATAATTATGGTTCACAGGCACGGTTGAACTATTCGAAAAATTCTGGATCTCGCCGTTCACGAAAAAATCCCTGGCGTGTGGTTTTTGTAGTGTCTCTTGTTGTTTTGATCGCAGCGCTTATAGGTCTTGGCGCTATAGCGTTTCAGTATATTTCTCAGCAGCGTGCTTACGACGATCTGGAACAGTACGCATCGTTGTCGGATTCAGAGAATATGACTTTAGCTGACTTGACGGTGGACTGGGATGCGCTTCGTGCTGTGAACCCTGATATCGTGGCATGGGTTTATGTTCCCGATAGTCCTATCAATTATCCTGTGGTGCAAGGCGATGACAACGAAGAATATCTTCATAAAGCCTTTGATGGGTCTACGGGGTGGCTCGCGTCAGCTGGCACTATCTTTCTTGATAGTACCAACTCCCCTGATTTTTCTGATCAAAATAGTGCCCTTTATGGTCACCACATGAATGATGGATCGATGTTTGCTTCTCTTTCGGATTGGCAAAACAACGATGAATTCAATGCTCATCGTGATATCTATGTTTTAACTCCTCAAGGAAATTATCGTTTGAAAACGTTTGCCTTGGTGAAAACCACCGGTGATGATGCGCTTGTTCAGACGACTTTTTCTTCCGATGAAAGTTATCAGTCCTACATTCAAGATAAACTTGATCGCAGCGTAACCATTCAGCAAGGTGAAGTGCTTTCCGCTGCGGATATTCGCCAGTCAATGCTTTTCTCTACGTGTGAATACTCTCAGGCAGATGGACGTGCAGTGTTGTTTGCTGCGGTAGTGGAAACCACCGTTGCAAACGACCCTTATATTGCATCCTCTGCGCAGGGAACTACGGGTATTTCTGCCAATGAATCTCAAGAGTTGGATAGTCAATATAAGGAGGCTGCATAAATGAGCACATCGGTATTTCCGGGGGAGCGCCCTGACCGACTTGAGGAAGAATGTGGGGTTTTTGGAATATATGCTCCTGGATTAGATGTTGCTCGAATGACCTGCTTTGGTTTGCAGGCTCTTCAGCATCGCGGTCAGGAATCTGCTGGTATTGCGGTGGGTGACGGTGCCACCATACTCGCTTCTAAAGATTTAGGGTTAGTAACTCAGGCTTTTAACGAAAGTGCACTTGCAGCTCTTAAGGGTGATTTGGCTATTGGTCATGTTCGCTACTCCACAAGCGGTGGGGTCGAATCATGGGAAGCAGCACAGCCTCATATTTCTGCCATAGACGAGGTTCTCATCGCGCTTGCTCACAACGGAACGTTAGTGAATACCAATGCGCTTAAGGCGCGTCTTGTTGACCATGGGGTGCATCTGCGCGCAGGAACCGATTCCGAGGCGGCAGCAAAAATCATTGGCGAAGTGACGCGAGAAACTCACTCGTTGCGTGACGGTATTCGTATGGCAATGAAGATGATCGAGGGCGCCTATGCCATGGTTTTGGCAAGCCCAGATTCTCTGTATGCATTTCGTGATCCTAATGGCATTCGTCCTTTAGTTGTAGGTCAGTTACCTGACAATCGTGGATGGGTAGTTGCTTCTGAAACCTGCGGTCTTGATATTGTTGGTGCTACTTTTATTCGTGAAGTTGCTCCAGGAGAAATCATTCGTTTTAACAAAGAGGGAATGGTTTCCGAAATGGGTGTAGAGCCCCGAAAACGTGCGAGCTGTATCTTTGAGTATGTGTATTTCGCTCGTCCCGATTCGGTGATGGATGGTCAAAGCGTTTATTTGGCGCGTCGTGAAATGGGCAAAATTTTAGCTCGTGAAGCGCCTGCGGAAGCTGATTTGGTAGTAGGAGTTCCCGATTCTGGCCTACCTTCAGCTATGGGGTATTCACTTGAAAGCGGTATTCCGTACAGCAATGCCATCGTCAAGAACCGCTATGTGGGTAGAACCTTTATTGAACCAACGGATGAGATGCGCCAGATGGGTATTCGTATTAAGCTCAATCCGCTTTCTTCTATCATTAAAGATCAGCGATTAGTAATAATTGATGACTCTATTGTACGCGGCAACACCTCGAAGAAACTCGTTACCATGCTTCGTGAAGCGGGTGCTCGTGAGGTACACATGCGTATTGTGTCACCTGAAGTAAGATGGCCCTGTTTTTATGGCATTGATACCGACACTCAAGATCAGCTTATTGCAGCAAATATGACCAACGAAGAAATGTGCGAATTTATTGGGGCAGATTCGCTTGCCTTTATATCGGTTGAGGGATTGCATGCTTCAGTGGCGTGCGAACACCAAGGATTTTGCGACGCATGCTTTACGGGCGACTATCCTGTAGCAATTCCTGATACCATGAAGGCAAAGAGTTTTTTGCCCGAAGGTAGCGCTATTCTTGGGTAGTATAGAGCTACTTAGACAATAAAGGAGATATCATGACTGATCGCATTAAGGTCAATGCTATGGATAATGACACCACTAAGTGGCCCAGCTGGACTGCGCAGGGCGCAGCAACTACTTATGCGCAGGCGGGGGTAGATACGGCAGAAGGTGCTCGTGCGGTAGATGCTATTAAAGATGCCGTTCATCGTACGTACCGCGATGAAGTACGTGGTGACATTGGTGGTTTTGGTGGATTGTTCTCCATCAATGTAGCGAAAAATATGGCTGACCCTATTTTGGTTTCTGGTACTGATGGCGTTGGTACCAAAATTCAGCTTGCTAAACTTGCGGGTAAGCATGACACGGTAGGTATCGACCTGGTTGCTATGTGTGTCAACGACATTTTGGCAACAGGCGCTGAACCTTTGTTCTTCCTTGACTATATTGCGATTGGAAAACTGAAGAGCGAAGCAGTGGCAGAAATCGTTTCTGGTATTGCCGATGGTTGTCAGATGAGCGGGTGTGCGCTTATCGGTGGAGAAATGGCAGAACATCCTGGTGTTATGGATCCTCATGAATACGATTTGTCTGGCTTCTGTGTGGGTGTAGTTGATCGTCCTGAAATGCTTGATCCTTCCAAAGTTCAAGAGGGCGATGTTTTGATCGGACTTGCTTCTTCGGGTATTCACTCCAATGGTTATTCTCTGGTTCGTAAAGTGGTAACCGACGGTAAAACGCTTTATGAATTACGCATGCCACAGGATTCACTGGATGGCAAGAGCGTTCTGGATGCATTGCTTGAACCTACCCGAATTTATGTGAAGCCTGTTCGAGCAGTACTTAGGCAATTGCCTGGTGCGGTTCGTTCGCTGGCTCATATCACTGGTGGTGGCATTACAGAAAACTTGAACCGTGCCTTGCCTGATACTATGAATGCTGAAGTTGAGGTAGGCAGCTGGGGCATGCCTCCTATTATTCCGTTTGTTTGCAATGCAGCACATCTGGATGAAACTGAAGCACTTAAAACTTTTAACATGGGTCTTGGTATGGTTTTGGTTGTTGCACCCAACAAGGCTGATGAAGTATTGGCAATCCTTGAAGAACAGGGTGAACAAGCAGGCATTGTGGGCCGTATTGTTCCCGGTAGTGGCGAAGTGCAGTATGTGAACAAAGAGCAACTTTTTGCTCATTGTACCCAAGACGAACAGGGTGCTGAATAGCCAATCAGCCGCCCAATAACCAAGCAACCACTAAAACGAAGGAGCTTTTGTGTCTGAGTTTCAAAGTCCACTCAAAATTGGTGTACTTATTAGCGGTAGTGGGTCTAACTTGCAGGCGATTATCGATCGCATCAACGAGGGTTCGCTTAATGCGGAAGTTGTACTGGTTGTTTCTTCGCGTCCTGATGCGTATGGGTTGGAACGTGCTACTAAGGCAGGAATTCCGACTTTAACATTAAACCGAGAAGTGTATAAGGATGCACCTGAAGCTAATCAGCAGATTGCTGATGCACTTAAAGCTGCAGATGCTGAATACGTCATCATGGCTGGTTATATGCGTAAGCTTACTAAGGAAGTACTGGATGCGTATCCCGATAAAGTGGTTAATTTGCACCCTGCACTGCTTCCTTCCTTTAAGGGTGCCCATGCTATTGAAGATGCTTTCAATTTTGGAGTTAAGGTAACTGGCATTACCGTGCATTTTGCCAATGAAGACTACGATAAGGGTCCCATTATTGCGCAGCGTGCAGTGGAAGTGCGCGAAGATGATACGCTCGATTCCCTTGAAGCGCGTATTCATGAGGCGGAACATGCCCTGTATCCTGAAGTTATCTCTTGGTTAGCAGCGGGCCGTGTGCAAATAGACGAAGAAACTCGAACAGTTCATATGACTTCGTCCAACTAGGTTAGCAAGTGGGCTGAATCGATTAATTCGGTCGATTCACTAAAGTGTGCACGAATTAATAAGACCCAATTAGGGTATTACTGGTTTCATAGACAAAATACTGGTACTGTGGCGCTGCATGCGCTGGTATGCTACTGGTATAGAGGTTAACTCAGCGAGGAAAGGCGGTAGCAGGTGGCTGATCCTAAAGTCAAGCGTGTGCTTATGTCCGTAACAGACAAAACGGGTATTGTGGAATTTGCTCGTGCTCTCGTGCAGGACTTTGGCGTTCAAATTATTTCAACGGGAGGTACTGCGCGCGTTATCGAGGAAGCAGGTATTCCCGTAACTCCTATTGATGAAGTTACCAAGTTCCCAGAAATGATGGATGGTCGCGTAAAGACACTTCATCCTGTAGTGCATGGTGGCCTTCTTGCTAAACGCGATAATCCTGAGCATATGGCACAGGCAGCTGAACACGGTATCGAAATGATCGATATGGTAGTTGTTAACCTGTACGCCTTTGAAAAGACGGTTGAATCGGGTGCAGATTTTGGTACCTGCATTGAAAACATTGATATCGGTGGTCCTTCGATGCTGCGTTCTGCCGCAAAGAATTTTGCGAGCGTTGCCGTAGTAACCGATCCAAATTCCTATGGCGCTATTTTGGCTGAGATGAAGGCAAATGATGGTGCTACTACGCTCGCAACGCGCACCAAGCTTGCCCTTCGCGTATTCCAGACCACGAACGCTTATGATGGCGCTATTGCAACGTGGTTAGGTAACCAACTTGGAGAAGACGGTACCGAAAATGCAGCAGCTCTGCCTGAAACCTATGATTTGCATCTCGTAAAGCAGCAGGGTCTGCGCTATGGCGAAAATCCTCATCAGGATGCTATGTTCTATCGTTTAGATGAATTTGCAACGGCGCATTCTTTGGTAAACGCCGAACAGCTTAACGGTAAAGAACTTTCCTATAACAATATTCTTGACACGGATGCGTGCTGGTCGCTGGTACGCGAATTTGATGAGCCTGCGGTTGTTATTCTGAAGCACCAGAATCCTTGTGGATCTGCCGTTGCCGCGGATGTAGCTACTGCCTACGATAAGGCATTTGCGTGCGATCCTAAGAGTGCTTTTGGTGGCATTATTGCGGCAAATGTTACCGTTAGCCAGGAAATGGTTGAGCATATCAATGAAAACAAGCAGTTTATTGAAGTAGTTATTGCTCCTGATTTTGAAGCAGGTGCTCTTGAACTCTTGCAGCAGAAGAAAAATGTTCGTGTGTTACGTACGGGTGGCGTAGATGCTCCTGCAGCACTTGAATTCCGCAGTGTTGATGGCGGTATGCTTGCACAAAGTGTTGACCGCGTAAATGAAGATCCTGCTGAATTTACGGTTCCTACCAAGGTTAAGCCAACCGATGATCAGCTGCATGAAATGCTGTTTGCTTGGAAGGTTTGCAAGGGCGTAAAGTCTAACGCCATTTTGGTTTCTAAAGATCATGCGGGTATTGGTATGGGTCCAGGTCAGCCAAATCGTGTGGACTCTGCAAAGCTTGCGTGCGAGCGTGCGCATGAAGCATGTGAACGCATGGGTGTTGAACCTACAGGCTTAGTTTGTGCATCAGATGCATTCTTCCCGTTCCGTGACAATATTGACACGCTGGCAGAATATGGCGTTAAGGCAATCATCCAGCCTGGCGGATCCATTCGCGACGAAGAGGTAATTCAGGCAGCGGACGAACATGGCATCGCTATGGTATTTACCGGTCATCGCCACTTCCGTCACTAATATAGTTCTGGTTACGTAAAACCCTTTTCTTAAAACTGGCCGAATCGGGGGAGTAAATTCTCCCGATTCGGTTTTTAGGGTCATAGGGGAAATGTGCTGCTATTAAGCTAGTATTTTCTTAGCTTCTTCCAAGAATACTTTGCAGGCGTTTGAACGGAATTGGAAAGGCTTCCAAGCAAGGTATGCCTGTAAGGCAGGTGCGTCTTTCAAAGGTCTATAGGTAAGGTTGGCTAAAGGGGAAACATTTACTAAACCTTCAAGAGTAATAGCTGCTCCGAATCCGTTTTCTACAAGGCGTGCGGCATTATAGAGCAAGTTATACGTTGCCACGAACGTTAAGATTCCTCCTTCGTCTTTGCTTCGATATTCTCCTAGTATTTTGCTGTGCTTGTAGGTTGAAGGTACCAGAAGAGGAATATCAATAAGATCCTCCAAGGTAATGACTTCTTTTTCAGCTAAAGGAGAGTCCTTCCTGAATAGCACTACCGTATGCTCTTCGTAGCCTAAGGAAATATAATCAAGTCCTTCATTTTTGGTTTGACGAAGCATTAGGCCAAAATCAAGCAAGCCTTTGTTGATGTTTTCGGCTACATTTTCTGCGGTATCACTCACGATGTTGTAGGTTATATCAGGGTGGGCGTTTCGAATTGTTTGCATAATTGTGCCTAAGCACTCCATAGCTCTTGTTTCGGCACAGCCGATAGAAATAGTGCCTGCAATAATATCGTGAGATAACTGCAATTCCGATTCGGTAGTATGAACAAGCTGGGCTATTTCTCCTGCTCGACGGCGCAATAGCATACCATCGTCGGTTAGGATGATTCCTTGCTTGCTGCGTTCAAATAGGACGCACCCCAATTCTTTTTCTAGATCCATCAACTGTCTGGAAAGGGTGGGTTGAGAAACATTTAACGCCTTAGCGGCGGCAGAAATACTGCCTTCTTGAGTAAGGGCTAAAAAGTATTCCAAAACACGTAGTTCCATGCGAGCTTCCTTCTTGGATTGTAATCATGTGGGTGTATTTCAATGATTGTCGGCTAGCCAATTGAATTGTTTGATTAACTAATTTGATTGCAGCTCTTGCTAAATTTCTTTGTTAAAAGAGTTTGTATGCAAAATCTGCATACAAAGTTTTCACTATAGCTATTTTACATGGATAAATCGCATGCATACGATATTTGTGGAAGTAAAGAAACTTCAGAATAAGCAGATTAAACGAGAGGTTTTCAAGCATAGAGAGCTCTTATTATTGAAAAATGCAGGAGGATGATATGGCAGTAAAACAAACGGCTGGACGAGATCAACTAGGGGAATTCGCACCCAAATTTGCTGAGCTTAATGATGATGTGTTGTTTGGAGAAGTATGGAGTAGGGAAGATGCGCTTTCTTTGCGCGATCGAAGCCTGGTAACCATTGTTTCTTTAATGAGTCAGGGCTTGATTGACTCTTCGTTTGAGTATCATCTGGCAACAGCAAAAAAGAATGGCATTACCAAGACAGAAATTGCGGAAATCGTAACCCATGCGGCTTTTTATATGGGTTGGCCAAAGGCTTGGGCGGTGTTTCGTATGGCTAAAGAAATTTGGGCAGATGAGAATGTTGAAGAAAATGATAAGGAAAACGCGATACCTACTAACGATAAAGGCCGCGCGGAATATGAGCGCACGTTAATGTTCCCGATAGGAAATCCTAATGATGGCTTTGCTCAGTTTTTTATTGGTCAGAGCTATTTGGCACCTGTTAGTACCGAGCAAATGCCAATGTTTAACGTAACGTTTGAGCCAGGGTGTCGCAATAATTGGCATATTCATCACGCCGATAAGGGTGGTGGACAAATCCTAATTTGTGTCGGTGGTCGTGGTTGGTATCAAGAATGGGGTAAGCCAGCGCGTGAGCTTCATCCGGGAGATGTGGTAAATAATCCTGCAGGTGTTAAGCATTGGCATGGTGCTGCATCCGATAGCTGGTTTTCTCATTTAGCTATTGAAGTTGAAGGAGAAAATACTTCCAACGAATGGCTTGAACCTGTGGATGACGATCAGTATAAGGCGCTGTAGTGCGGTAAGCGTGAAGTTGCTTATATAGTGGAATAGCGGTGCTGTTATTTTGCGTATTGTGAAAAAGCAGCGGATGGAATTATCTGTCCGCTGCTTTTGTTTTGTTGTTCAAAGTTTTTGATTGGAATCTGGTTAGCCTATAGCAACTTAGCTAGTAATTCTGCTTTTAGCGATTTAGATGCTAGTCCTGTAGAGGTATTTACGCATTAGGATCGGTCGTTCCTGCTAGGGGTTTCTCGCCAGGTCGGGCGAGCGGTCCTACTAATTCATGTGCGACATAGGGTTCTTCCAGATAAGCAACTTCTTTATTGGTTAGTTTTATCTTGAGTGCCTGAATGCCATCTTCTACGCGATTAGGCTTTGAGCAGCCAATAATAGGCGCTTCGATGCCACGAGCCCAATGCCAGGCAAGGGCGATTTGCGCCATCGGTACTTCATGCTTTTTAGCTAATTCGGCAACGCGCGTAACAATAGGCATATCAGTTTCTCGATCCCGATCATACTTGTTGCGCATCACGGTATCGGTGGTAGAGCGCTTAGAATCGGAATCCCACGTTGAGCGCGTAAGGTGTCCCGAGGCAAGCGGACTATAAGGAGTTATTGCCATATCGAATTGGCGACAAACGGGAATCATTTCTCGTTCATTTTCTCGGTAGAGTAAATTGTAATGGCATTGCATGCTGGTAAACTTAGTCAACCCATTTTGTTCAGCGCAAACTTGCATGTTGTGCAGTTGATAAGCATACATCTCACTCGCACCAAGCGCACGCACTTTACCTGCTTTGACCAGCGAGTCAAGCGCTTCAAGAGTTTCTTCGATAGGTGTGTCGTAATCGAAACGATGGATAATATAAAGATCCAAATAGTCTGTTTCGAGGCGATGTAAGGTACCTTCAATTTCTCGGATGATTGCTTTGCGGCTTAAACGTCCCTCATTGAAGTAAACTTTGCTTGCTAGAACAAGCTGTTCACGGGGAATGTGCAAATTCTTAATTGCCTTGCCAATGTATTCTTCACTGGTGCCAAACGCGTATCCGTTTGCGGTATCGATAAAATTGATACCTCTATCAAAGGCGTAGCCAATTACTTCCTCGGTTTCTTTAGGGCCGATGGTCCATTGATGAAATTTGGGAGAAGGTTTGCCAAAGCTCATGCCGCCTAGACACAAAGGAGAAACTTGGATATTTGAATGGCCCAAACGTACAGGATGAAGGATTTCTGCCATGGTTAACCCCTTAACTTCTTATGGTGTATCACTATTAGAGCTGATCTGAAGTCTTAAAGTTTTGTACAAGACTTTTTGACATTCTTTTCGAGATTAATCATAGGTTGGATATGAAGCTCGTTAAAATGCTTGTATTGAAAAAGTGGTATGCATATTCTGAATAGCACAATAGTGTTGGGTACTTTTTATATATGGTCAAGTAACGTTGTGTAGGTATTGACGCTTTATTTCTAAGGAGGGTTCTCATGGGCAGCAGAAAAGGATCTGCCAAGGCTAAACGTATTGCCGAATTTAAGGCTGGCCTTGGTGGCATGGATGATGTGTTTGCTCGTGAAAATGCTCGTAAATCGAAGAAGGCAGCAGAAAAGGATGCCGCGTTGCGTAGGAAAGCTTGCGAGTCGAAAAATCGTTACTCTTGCAAAAGTGATGCAGAAGCTGCCATTATTGCCTGTGCTGAGCATGGCACGACAGGGCTTCATTGCTATAAGTGCCAATATTGTAATGGTTGGCATTTAACCTCAAAACCGAAGCGTTAGGGAATCAGTTGCAGTGTTTCAGAAATTGCCAATCATGCTTACAAATATGAATAGTCTGTGTAGCTTTCAAGCATTGAATTAGCTAATCGCCTATTTACGAATTACATAATGAACGTCAGGGCTCCCTTTTCTATCAAACCGTTTCAGAAAACGAATCAATTTATTTATTTTGCAAAACATTTCAAAACAAAATAAGTATTATTAGTGCTGTGGAATTTGCGGTATGACGTTTAGGCATCATGACAAGTTTGAGCGCTTATGCCGCAACATGAGAGAGGGAAGCGCTACCTATTTTCAGGTGTAGCGGAATAAAAGGAGCAGCAATGGGAATTCCGATTTCTGGATACACTGGTTTGTATTGCGTTTTTGGCGATCCGGTACAGCATAGTTTTTCGCCTAGACTCCACAACAAAGCCTTCGATAAAGCAAATATTGATGGGGTATATGTAGCTTTTACGGCAAACGAAAAAACAATCGAGGCAGCAATGAATGCCGTACGTGTGCTAGGTATTCGTGGTTGTAGCGTTACTATGCCAAATAAGCTTGCTTGCATTCCTTATCTTGACGAAATCGATCCCACTGCAGAAATGATTGGCTCAGTTAATACCTTTGTTGTCAATGATGGCAAAATTAAGGGTTACAACACCGATGGCTACGGATTCCTTCATACCTTTGAAGAAATGGGCGTGCAAATTGCTGGCAGTAAATTAGTTCTCTTAGGCCTAGGTGGAGCAGGTTCATCAGTCGCACTTACCGCTGCTATGGAATACGATTTAGGTGAGATCTCGATCTTTAATCGTGCTAACGGCAGATCGTGGCCTCACGCTCAAGAATTAGTGGCCTTAATTAACAAAAAGACTTCATGCAAGGCAAAGTTGTGCGATCTGAACGATAAGGAACTATTACGTTCTGAAATGGCTGATGCTCAGATGCTTGGAAATACCACGAATGTTGGGATGGGCGAACTTGAAGGACAGTCGGTTGTGCCTGATGCTTCTTTCTTCCCTAAAGATATGGTGGTTCAAGATGCCATTTACAGTCCCGCAAAGTCAAGGCTTCTTGAATTAGCAGAAGAAGCAGGATGTCGATACATCAATGGTCTTTCAATGTTGTTCTATCAAGGGGCAAGGCAGTTTAAGCTTTGGACTGGGGTAGATATGCCTTTGACGGTTGACGATCTGGAGATCGACAAGAAGCCAGAAAATAAGGAAGACGAACAAGCGCTGAATGCTCGTATTGCAAAGTAGAGCGTTAGTGGGCTAAAGAGTGAAAATGGCGGGTTCATTTTCGTTGATGAGCCCGCCGTTTAGTATTTCTTACTCATTCATCTTTCGCTTGATGTCTCTTATTCGCTTAGCGTGACGATAGACATTTTGAATGTCAAAAATAACAGCACACCCGAAAAGTATAAAAGGTATTAAGCCGATATACGCGGTGCCAGCAGGTGCAAAAATGAGCGCAAGCATAGCGAAGGGAACCAAGAAAATAAGCGACAGATAGCGTAAACGTTTCCAGACGCCTTGTCCGATAGAAATAATGGTATAGAGGAATAATCCAGTGGCAGGAACGGATAGGGCAAACGCAAGAGCTAAAAGAATAAGCTTGACTGCGATGAGTTTAACATCGAGTCCTAAATCCTTCTTAGCCTCCTTCAAAAGGTCTTCAAGTGTTTTTTCTTGAGGAAAGAACATGTTGAACAGACTGCTAAAAGGGTCGTTGCCTGCGCGACTGGTGTAGGAGGAACTAAAAGGATTAACGTAAGGATTAAAGCCCGCAAAAGGATCCTGATTAGTGCCTCCCGTGGCACCAGTCCTGCCTGTAGAAGTGCTTGAAGTGTAGGTATGCTGTTGTCCTGAGGAATCCCAAGTGGTCCAAACAAACGTTTCTCCAAAGGGCCATCCATTAAACGGATTTCCTGAAGGATTGGTGCCCCGTGGATTGCCTGCACTCCCTTGTGATTTTGCTGCGTATCCTGCGGAACGTCCTCCAAAAGGGTTTTGTCCGTAAGCAGCAGCAAAAGGGTCATAGGAAAAGGGAGCGCCATAGGCAGTTCCCGCAGAAGCATATTCCGGATCCCAGGAGTGGTTAAGCAGAACATCGCGTGCTTCGTTAATAAGCTTGGTCTTTTCTTCCGCTTTTGCACGTGCGGTAGCATCCTGACCGAATTTATCGGGATGATTTTCTATGATGAGCTTTCGGTGAGCCTTTTTGATATCTTCATCGCTGGCACCTTCGGAAAGCCCCAGTGTTTTTAGTGCGGTAGATTTTTTCATGTACGTACCAAATCTGTATCGTGAAAGTTTTGTTTTGCTTACAGTAGCAAAAGAGCCACCGCAGTGGCTCTTGAGATTGTTGTTTAGATAAAGTTAAAACCAAATATCCTCAAGTTTGCGCTTAGGAACATAGTGAACCTGCTGTTCGTCTCGGTAATACATGGTGTCGCTCTGAACGGCATCTACTAAGCGAATGTCTTCGATAGGACGTCCCAGCGCTAAAACCAATACGGGTTCTAAATCTTCAGGCATCGAAAGAATTTTTTTAAGTTCGCCACGCTTAAAAGAAAGCATAATGCATCCACCAAATCCTTCTTCGGTAGAGCTCAGCATTATAGTTTGGGCAGCGATGCCTGCATCGAAGCGCCAGAGTTCTCCTTTGAAAGTTTCTGAGTCAGTTGCCATGATGATGTAACCTGTTGGGCGCTGTCCTTCTTCGGGCCCGTCCCAGTCGGGGAGGGCGGCTGCCCACGTAAGAGTTTCATATATTTGTGCACATTGATCTTTATCGGTCACGATGCGATAGCGCAGAGGTTGTTTATTTCCGGCACTGGCGGTTACGCGTGCATTGTCTACCCATTGAGTCATAAGCTCGGGGGTAACGGGATAAATTTGACGAAAACGACGATAGCTTCGCGTGGTGTTGGCAAGATGTTTGATAAAACTAGGCATGCAGCTTCCTTTCTTGGTGAGATGCTACTTTATTTGGCGAGACGCCACTTTAGAGCCCCGCTCTTTTAGGGTATTTAAGCTAAAGGGTTGGTTCTGTTTCCTCTTCGCAATCACTCTTCTTGGATTGAGAAGCATTGGTTGTATTCGAATGGGTTTGATTGATTGAATCAATTTCGCTGGGAGAAGCATTGGGTATATGCGGACGATGTGCGTTTCTCATATCACGTTTTTCGCTTGCTTCCTTGGTGAGAGCAGCTTTTCTGCGTTCGTAGTTAAAGTTACCCGCTTTAGAGGTGTCTGCTTTTGATTTGTTCTTGGTGGGCCGGAAGGTCTTGGTGGTTTGAATAAGGATGGCTCCAATGATAAAGGGCATCCAGAAAACAATGCCGCGATATACCAAACCAATTGCCATACCTGCCGTTGCTGAAGCACCAAAAGCGGTGAAAGCAACCGTAACTGCTGCCTCTACAACGCCTACTCCTTGAGGCGTGATAGATATCATTGCAAATAAGGTGGCAACCACATAGCCGCAAACCAAGGATTCAGGAACGCTCACGCCGAAAGAAAAGCCGACGAGAGCAAAAGCGGAAAGTTCACAACAGCTCGCAATAATCGAGCAGCCAAATGCCTTCGCGGTGGATTTCGGGTTTTTTGCAATAAGCTTTGCAGCGCCCGAGAAACTCATGATGGTTTTTTCTACCCAAGGCTTCAGAGGTTTTTTCTTAAAACGAACGAGTACTTTGTTGATGAAGTTAGAGATCGGCGTGAGTACTCGAATAATAAGGGTAGGGTTTTTGTTCCCAAGAACCATGATGCCAATAAGGACGCTGACCAAAAGAATTACCAACAAGCCCAACAAAAGCCATAAAGGAGACAAACCAACGGTAAGGGCTAAAATCGTGAAGCTGATAATCATAATGGTTGCAAAAGCCGAGTCAACCGTAATTTGCATCAGTATTGCTGCGGAGGTTGCTTTGCCAGGTGCAATGCCTCGTCTGCGTGCATCGTCTACCACCAAAGTGGTTCCTGCAAGGTTTAGACTCGGAAAAACAGTGTTAAGAAAAAAGGTGCCGAATACAAGCGGAAGAGTATGCTTGGGATGCATGGTTTCTCCGACCGCTTGGAAAGAATATTTGTAGGCAAAGCTTTGGGAAAAGTATTTGCAAAGCTGAGTAAAGATTGCAATCACGAGAGGGATCATGGCACCTTGTGCCATGGTGGCTGCCAATTCATTTAACTGGTCGCCGCGAAGAAAGACGAATGCCAGAACAATGATAATTACTAAGCCGGCAAAAAGATTTCGGAAGTTGAATTTCACCGTATAAGAAACCTATCTGCGTAAGTTGCAATAACCTAAATAGTATATCAAATTCCATCTTATTGGGGCAGCGTATCGGTGTTGGCAAAAATGCCGCTCCTTTTGTGTGTATGACCGCTTGCGGGCGAAACAAAGTTGTAACACGTTTAACCGCGCCAACCCGCAATTCCTTATATAGGGCGGTGTTATAATGAATGAGTTTTATCACAAGACGAACATAGAAGGAGAGAACATGGCACGCCCGATGACTATGGCCGAGAAAATTCTTGCCGCGCATGCAGGACTCGAAGAAGTAGTTCCCGGTCAACTAATCGAGTGCGATCTTGATCTTGTCTTGTCGAACGATGTTACGGCACCTATTGCAATCAAAGAATTCAAAAAGGTTGGCGTTGACAAAGTATTTGACCCCACCAAGATTGCGCTTGTTCCTGATCATTATGTCCCCAATAAGGACATTCAAAGTGCTGAGCAGGCAAAAATGACGCGTGAGTTTGCGCGTGAGCAAGGCATTACGCATTTTTACGAAGTTGGATGCATGGGTGTTGAGCATGCACTCCTACCAGAGCAGGGCGTAGTTGGTGCGGGCGACCTAATTATTGGTGCCGATAGTCATACCTGCACTTATGGCGCATTGGGAGCTTTTGCTACCGGTGTTGGTTCTACCGATGCTGCTATTGGTTATGCAACTGGTAAAGCTTGGTTTAAGGTTCCTGAGTCAATCTTGTTTAATGTTGAAGGACAGCTTCAGCCTGGCGTTACTGGCAAAGACATTATTTTGCATATCATTGGTATGATTGGCGTTGACGGTGCTCTTTATCAGGCTATGGAATTCCGTGGAAGCGCTATTGAGAGCCTAACCATGGATGAACGTCTCTCCATTTCAAATATGGCGATCGAGGCAGGTGGCAAAGCAGGTCTTATTGCCGTTGATGAGGTTACCCGTGCCTATATGGATGGCCGTACCGAGCGTCCCTATAAGGAATATCATTCCGATCCCGATGCGGTTTATGCAAAGGTATACAACATCAATGCAGCTGACATTGTTCCTACGGTTGCATTTCCTCATCTTCCCTCCAATACTCGTCCAGCAGCAGAAGCGCGTGATATTACCATCGATCAGTCCGTTATTGGCTCTTGCACGAATGGTCGTATTGAAGATATGCGTCAAGCGGCTGCGGTTTTGAAGGGTCATAAAGTCAATCCTAACGTTCGTTGCATTATTATTCCTGCGACTCAGCAGGTATATCGTCAATGCATTGAAGAAGGTTTGATGGATATTTTCTTGGATGCAAATTGCGCAGTTTCTACTCCTACCTGCGGTCCTTGTTTGGGCGGCTATATGGGTATTTTGGCGGCTGGAGAACGTTCTATTGCTACCACAAACCGCAATTTTGTAGGCCGCATGGGTGATCCCACGAGTGAAGTTTATCTGTCTTCACCTGCAGTTGCGGCAGCAAGTGCCGTACTTGGTCACATTGGTCTTCCTGAAGATTTAGATTAGGAGAAGCACATGCAGTTTAAAGGAACCGTTCATCGCTATGGTCGCGATGTTGACACTGATGTAATTATTCCTGCTCGTTATCTGACTACTTCTGAGCCTTCTGAACTTGCCAAGCATTGCATGGAAGACTTGGATGCAGACTTTGTAAATAAGGTGCAGCAGGGCGATATTATTGTTGCTGATGAAAACTTCGGATGTGGCTCTTCTCGCGAACATGCTCCTATTGCTATTAAGGCATCCGGCGTTGATGTAGTAATCGCAAAAAGCTTTGCTCGTATTTTTTATCGCAACTCCATTAATACTGGTCTTGCTATTTTGGAATGCCCTGAAGCGGTGGATGCAATCTCTGATGGCGATGTTGTTTCGGTTGATACCGATACAGGCACCATCAAGAATGAAACCACGGGAGCAGAATTTACTGCTCAGCCGTTCCCTCCTTTTATTGCCGATATCATTGAACAGGGCGGTTTGCTGAATCGCACTCGAAAGGTTCTTGGTCTCGCATAAACCTTTGAACTTGATCCGATCCTGATGCTGAGAGATTGAAAAGCTTGAGTGACCTAGGAGATTTTGTATGGCACAAACCTATAAAATATGCACCTTACCTGGAGACGGTATTGGACCTGAGATTATTGCTGAAGGAGTTAAGGTACTCAACGCAATAGGGGAAAAATATGACGCTACCTTTGAGTGCTCTGATGCGTTAATTGGTGGCTGTGCTATTGATGAGTGCGGTACCGCTCTTCCTGATGCTACTCTTGAAGTAGCAAACGCATCCGATGCGGTTTTGTTAGCTGCGGTTGGCGGACCGAAATGGGATACCACCGATCCAGAAAAACCTCGTCCCGAACAGGGTCTCCTTGGTATTCGCAAGGCTCTCGGTCTCTATACTAACCTTCGCCCCGTTCAGATTTTTGCAGCCCTTTCACAGGCTTCTACCTTAAAGCCAGAAGTGATTGATGGTGTTGACATGATGATCGTGCGCGAGCTGACCGGCGGTTTGTATTTTGGCAAGCGTGAGCGTTTCTATGACGAAGAGGGCGCAGGCACGAACGGTGCGAAAGGGCAGCGTGCCTATGACACGCTCGAGTATCGCGAGTATGAGATCGAACGCATTGCACGTCAGGCATTTGAGGCTGCACGCAAGCGTCGTAACAAGGTAACCAGCGTAGATAAGGCCAATGTTTTAGAAACGAGCCGTATGTGGCGCGAGATTGTTCATCGCATTGGTGAGACAGAATATCCTGATGTCGAGCTTGAAGACATGCTGGTAGATAATACGGCAATGCAGCTTATCAATCGTCCTGCTGATTTTGACGTGGTAGTTACCGAGAATATGTTTGGCGATATTCTCTCCGATGAAGCTGCACAGATCACCGGTTCGCTGGGCATGCTTGCAAGTGCTTCTTTGGGCGATGGCGTTGCGCTGTATGAGCCAAGCCATGGTAGTGCTCCTGATATTGCAGGTAAGGGTATTGCAAATCCGTTGGCTCAAATTCTTTCTGTTGGCATGATGCTTCGCTACAGCTTTAATATGGGCCAAGCAGCTGATGACATTGAACGCGCCATCACTGAGGTGCTTGATGAAGGATGGCGTACGGGCGATATTGCCGATGAAACAACCCCATCCGATAAGATTGTGGGTACCACAAAGATGGGTGATTTAGTAGTTGCTCATCTTTAAAAGATGAATTAATTGCAAGCCACCCGCACTTTTCCTTGCTTAAAGGAGTGCGGGTGGTTTACGTTATAGGGCAAAGATTTGGTAAGCCAGCAAGACTAAGAAAGAGTGCTGGATCAAGCAAGTGCAAGGGGTACCTTGCATGATTTTTAGCGAAAGGCTTCTACATTTATGGCTATTCGGTCTCCTGAGGGAACATTTGATTTGTTGCCGCAAGATGCGGTGTTTTGGGATTATTTTCGTAATACCGCATTCTCTATCTTTGGGCGCTATGGCTATCAGCCTATCGAAACGCCTATGTTTGAACAGACAGAACTTTTTGTGCGCGGCATTGGCGAGGCAACCGATGTGGTGTCTAAGGAAATGTTTACGGTAATTTCAGGCGGTAACATGACCAAGTTATTGGAGGGTGGATCGCTTAAGTCAAAGAGTAAACTTTCTCTTCGCCCTGAAGGTACTGCTGGTGTAGTTCGCGCGGTAGTAGAGCACGACTTGGTTCCTCAAGGTGGCGCTCCTGCGAAACTCATGTATGCGGGCCCTATGTTCCGCGCAGAGCGTCCACAAAAAGGACGTTTGCGTCAATTCCGCCAGGTAGGCATCGAATGTTTGGGAACTGATGATCCTGCTGTTGATGCTGAAGCTATTATCATGCTGATGCGTTTTTATGAAGCAATCGGCATCCCTACAAAAGATATGCGTCTGTTGGTTAATTCCATGGGTTGCGAAAAATGCCGTCCGGCATATCGCGAACTGGTGCGTGAATTTATTCATGAACACGAAGCTGATATGTGTGATGAGTGCAACCACCGCGCTGAAATTAATCCGCTTCGTGCGTTTGACTGTAAGAATCCTCAGTGCGCTGAAATCATGGAGGGTGCTCCGCGAATCACCGATCATTTGTGCGATGATTGCCGCGAGCACTACGAAACAGTAAAGCGCTATTTGACTGCATCGGGTCTTTCTTTTGTTGAGGATACTCGTCTAGTGCGCGGTTTGGACTATTACACGCGTACGGTTTTCGAGGTTCAGGTTGATAACGGCATGGGCTCACAGAATGCCATTGGTGGTGGCGGTCGCTACGACAAACTGGCCAAAGAAGTTGGCGGTCGCGATGTTCCCGGTTTGGGCTTTGCTTTGGGCTACGAGCGCTGCGTGTTGGCGCTTGAGGCAGCGGGTGTGGAATTCCCGAATGCAAGCACGCTGGATTTGTTTGTGGCATGTGTTGATGATTCCGTTCGTGAACGCGCTTTCTCGCTGGTACAGGAATGCCGCGATGCGGGAATTGCAACCGAAATGGATCATCAGCAACGCAGCTTGAAGAGTCAGTTTAAGTTGGCTGACAAACTGCATGCAGCGCAGGTGGCAATTTTGGGTCCCGACGAAGTGGCTCAAGGGTGCGTTAAGCTGCGTAATATGGAAACGCATGAAGAACAGATGGTTGCCTTTGATGAATTAATAAAGGTTCTTTGTCGATAAACTATCGTTTTTTCTGAAAACCGCTTGTAAATCATTCCTGATACAGGCGGTTTTCGCTATAGTATTACGGTTGGAATAACACAAGGATGCTGCGGTGCTTGTCCGACAAACATTGTATGGTGTGTGAGAGCTAGAGTCTCGAAGACCTTAAATGTTTCGAGTGACTTGCCAGAGCGCTTCGTGCATCCCTGTATAGAGGAAAAGTGAACGAGGAGAAAGTGAAATCATGACAGATTTCCTTAACGAGTACTGCATGCATTCTCATACGTGCGGTCAGTTGCGTCGTGAAGACGTAGGTGCGGAAGTAACCTTGACTGGTTGGGTATGGCACAATCGTGACCATGGTGGCCTTATCTTTATTGACCTTCGTGATCGTGATGGTTATACCCAGTGTGTGGTCGATCCTGACTGCGTAAGCGCAGAGGATTTTGCAGTTGCAGAGCATCTTGGTCGCGAATATGTGATCGAGGTAACAGGTAAAGTTCGTGCTCGTATGGACGATGCCGTTAACCCCAACATGGCAACGGGCGAAATTGAGCTTCTTGCTAGTTCAGTGAAAACCTTGAATTCTTCTGTAACTCCTCCGTTCTCTATCGAAGACGGAATTGAAACTGATGAAACCACTCGCATGAAGTGGCGCTACCTTGACCTTCGTCGTCCTGAGATGTTTGCAAACTTGAAGCTTCGTCATCAGGTTGCCCAAGCAATGCGTGGCGCTCTTAATGAGCGTGGCTTCTTAGAGGTAGAAACTCCTATTCTGGCAAATTCTACTCCTGAAGGCGCTCGTGACTATATCGTTCCTTCTCGTCCAAATCCAGGTAAGTTTTACGCACTTCCACAAAGCCCTCAGCAGTTCAAGCAGATGCTGATGGTAGGCGGTATTGAGCGTTATTATCAGATTGCGCGTTGTTTCCGTGACGAAGATCTGCGTGCTGATCGTCAGCCTGAATTTACGCAGGTTGACATCGAAATGAGCTTTGTTAAAGGTGAAGACGTTATGGTCATGATGGAAGATGTCATGGCTGAAACCTTAAAGGCTGTTGGAGTTGAACACACTTTCCCTCTGCAGCGCATGCAGTACTCAGAAGCAATGGATCGCTTTGGCTGTGACCGTCCTGATATTCGATTCGGCATGGAATTGGTTGACTTGACCGATATCGTTAAGGATTGCGGCTTTAAGGTATTTTCAAGCGTTGCTCAGTCGGGCGGCTTGGTTAAGTGCATCAATGCAAAGGGTGCTGGCGACTGGAGTCGTGGCGAGATTGAGAAGCTTGCTGATATTGCTGCAGCAAATGGTGCTAAGGGTATGGCTTGGATTGCCTTTACTTCTGATGGCAAGGAAAAGAGCCCTATCATTAAGTTCTTCGATGATGAAACTTATGCAAAGATCAAAGAGGCAGCCGATGCTCAGCCAGGCGACTTGCTGCTCTTTGCGGCTGATACGTATGAAGTGGCAAATGCGGTTCTTGCTGCTCTTCGTTTGCATATGGCTGATGCTCTCGGCATTGAGCGTAAGGGTCATGCGCTTCTGTGGGTTGTAAACTTCCCAATGTTCCGCTACGACGAAGACGAAAAGAAGTATGCGGCAGAACATCATCCTTTCACGCATGTTCTGGAAGAGGACTTGGACAAGATTGAGACTGCTCCACTCGAGTGCGGCAGCTATTCATACGACTTGGTAATGGACGGCTTTGAAGTGGGCGGCGGTACCATTCGTATCCACAACGCAGAAGAGCAGAAGCGCATTTTGCGTGTTTGCGGCTTGACCGACGAAGAGATTGAAGAAAAGTTTGGTCACCTTATTCATGCACTTGAATTAGGGGCTCCTCCTCATGGCGGTATTGCTCTTGGTCTTGATCGTTTGGTTATGCTGCTTGCAGGCAAGCGGTCTATCCGCGATGTTATTGCCTTCCCTAAGACTTCAAGTGCTTCTGATCCTATGACAGGCGCTCCAAGTCAGGTAACTACTCGTCAGCTCAAAGAAGTTGCCTTGCGCATTCTGTAAACTTTTTTAAACAACGAGCCCACGCTTTGCCTCTAATTATCAAAACGCGCTATGGTAAAAAGCGCTGGAGAGGTCGAGCGTGGGCTTTTTTCTTGAAAGGATGGGATATACGTGCAGCGGAAGTATTTCTTTTTTGATTATGATGGTACCTTGGCGGTACCACGTACGCGTGAAATCCCTCAGTCTACTCAAGAAACACTTGCGCGTTTGCGCGAGAAGGGCCACTTTATTGCTCTTGCAACGGGGAGACTTCAAATCAATGCGGTTGATTTCATTTCTTCTATTGGAATAGATAATTTGGTTGCTGACGGAGGCTATTCCGTTACGTTAGCAGGCGATTTGAAGTGGATGGAACCTCTTGCGATTGAGCCAGTAAAACAATGTTTGCGCATTTTAGATGTGCACCATATTCCTTGGGCAGTAACGACTGCAAATGAGTTGGTTAGGTATTCACCACGTGAGGATTTTGCAGAAATTGCAGGCGATTACTATGTACCAACTCAGTACGACCCCCATCTTTCGTTCGAGGGTTTGACCACGGTTTATAAAGCATATATTCCCTGTAAAGCAGAAGACGAGCATTTAGTTTTAGAAACTGGTGCTCTCGATGGGGTACCTCATGTTCGCTATAATTCCGACACCATTTTTATTGAACCTATGGATAAGCAGCGAGGTATTCGCTACATGATGGATCTGCTTAATGCTCCCATAGAAGATGTGGTGGTCTTTGGTGATGGGTACAACGATGTGTCTATGTTTTTACCTCAATGGACTTCAATTGCGATGGGCAATGCTCGTGAGGTTTTAAAGCAGCGTGCTGACTATGTGACAACTAATTGTGATGATGATGGCATACAGAAAGCATGTGAGCATTTCGGATGGATTTAGGACGGAGTCAAGCGAGATTGCGGTTAATACGTTTTTCTTCGAGCGATGAATTATATTTGCAGTAACGGCAAGAATTGTAACCCTGATAATGGCGAGGTGAAGTATGGGTTCGCTTTCAAAAGGATGGCATCATTTTTGTACGATCACGCATCATAAAGTGCTCGTATTGCGCCATTGCTTTCGTGTGGGCCTGTATTGGCAGGGACTCGTGCATGATCTATCGAAGTATTCACCTACTGAATTTAAAGTAGGAGTTCAGTACTATCAGGGGGACAGAAGTCCCAATACTGCCGAGCGTGCCGAATTGGGATACTCAACTGCATGGCTGCATCATAAGGGACGAAACAAACATCACTATGAATACTGGATCGATATGCGTGCTAATCGCGATGCCACTTTCGAGGGTAAACCAATCCCAACACGATATGTCGTGGAAATGTTCTGTGACCGCGTAGCGGCTAGCAAGGTCTATCAGGGAAGTGCCTATGCAGACGACAGTGCACTGAAGTATCTTCACCTAGAGCAGAGCGCCGATGGGGAATTGATGTTTCACCCTGAATCGCAACAGCTTTTGGAAACTATGCTTACTTGGCTTGCTGAAGAGGGAGAAACAGCAGCTTTTAAGCGTATCAAGCGTGAAATCGTAAAGGCGCATTACACCACGCCTGCAACCAAGCGTTTTTAAAACACATTTTCGAGATCTGAATCTTCCGAATTTATGAATCTATGGGATTTATGAACCTCTTGGATTCGTAAACCTTTTGGATTCATGAACCTATGAGATTTGTGCCAAAAATCTAGGAATTCGAGCCATATATCTTCGAGCTACGAAGATATATTCTGAAAAACAAGTTGTGTTCTAGGCGGCGGTAAGTAACAGCAGTCAATATCAGCGGCTGTTAGTATTTAACAGCCGCTGGTGATAATCAGTAACGGTCTAGTGTTTAGCATTTTTCCCATGGGCTATCAGATTTCTTTTTTGGCTGGCGAACATTAATACGCTGTCCTTCAAGAGTTACACGAGAATTAGCGGGAACTGACTCGGTAACAAAGGCACTACCCGCAATAACGCTGCCTTCTCCTACAACCGTTTCGCCACCCAGAACACTTGCATTCGAGTAGATGGTTACCTTGTCTTCGATGGTGGGATGACGTTTTACGCCAGCAAGTTTCTGGCCAGCGCGAGTAGAAAGCGCACCAAGAGTTACTCCTTGGTAAATCTTGACGTGATTACCGATAGTGGTGGTCTCGCCAATTACGACACCTGTTGCGTGGTCAATGAAGAAGTACTCGCCAATAGTGGCACCTGCATTGATATCTACACCTGTACCGCTATGAGCATATTCGGTCATAATGCGAGGAATGAGAGGGACTTGCTGCAGGTACAGTTCATGAGCAATGCGATATACGAAAATGGCAAAAAATCCTGGGTAGGAAAATATGATTTCTTCCTTGCTTTGAGCTGCGGGGTCGCCATCGAATGCTGCCTGGACATCGGTGAGAAGCACTCGTTGAATCTCGGGGAGTTTCTTAAAGAAATTTTTGCAAATCTCATCAACATGCGCATCCACTTCCTCTTCGCAAGCAGTGCACCTTTGAGGATCCTCATTGTCGCGTGCGCAACGGAATGCTAAAGCTTCATAAAGCTGTTTACGAAGAGCATCTTCAATGCGGATAAGGGTTTCGCCAATGAAGTATTCAGGGTTAGTACCGGTAGGAGTTTCGTCACCAAAGTAGCGAGGAAACATTACGCGACGAATGTCTTTGATGATGCCAATGATAGCTTTCTTGTTGGGGAAATGCTTATCGGGATCAGTGAAAAATATTTCTGGGGTGCTGTAATTCTTTGCGATCGCACCCACAATGGTATCGAGATTTTCCATAAGCTTCTCTTTCGGTAGTGGTTGAGCGGTAGTTGGTTGAGCCTTCGAAAGTCTATTGAATTACGTAAGGCTTTAGAAGGCTCAAATTTAAGCTGATTTTTCTATCTTAACGGTTCTTTATTCTAATACTCTCTAGAACCTAAAGGTTAAAAGATGGTCATCTACAAATTACGTGTATCCGTAGACGAAATTGAGGTAAAAAAGCAGTTGCTTTGTAGGTATCCTAGTCAAATTGATTAAACTGTTTCTTTAAACGGTTAACGATACTTGCACCAGGTATTCCTTAATGCAGCAAAGGATAAAAACTCTGGGCACGTAGTTGAAAATGTTGGGTAGTAAGCGCTGTGCTGCTAGTGATTACTAAAACATAGGTTGCTATGTTCGTGTGATTAGGGGGCTGTTTACGTGATTCGAATACTAGTTGATTCAGGATCCGAGTATTTGCCTGAGGAAGCACAAGCAAAGGGTATAGAAGTTCTTCCTATAGTTACCAATGTTGGCGGTAACGATTATCGTGATGGTATCGATTTGGGTCGTGATGAGTTTTTCGAGTTGCTGGAGGAAACAGGTCTCTTTCCTACCACTTCCCAAATTACCCCTCATACGTTTGCAGAAAAATTTAAGGAAGCGCGTGATGCAGGGGATGAGGTAATCGCTTTGATTCTCTCCTCAGCGCTTAGTGGTACGTATCAAAACGCTTGTACGGCTAGAGCTATGCTTGGCAACGAGGGTATTTATGTAATCGATTCCCTTACTGCAACATACCCTATTAGTATTTTGGCGAATTATGCGGCGCAATTGCGTGATGAAGGCTGGGCAGCGAAGGACATTGCTGAAGCGGTTGAACAGCTGAAGGGCTCAGTTAAAGTTATCGCTATGGTTGACACTCTTGAATACCTGCAGCGCGGGGGAAGAATACCAAAGGCGGCAGCAAAGATCGGCGAAGCAGCAAAGTTAAAGCCAGTCATCTCAGTAACTGAAAAGGGAGATCTTTCCATGGTGGGGGCATGTCTTGGGCGAAAGCGAGCTTTCGATACCATCATGAAACATCTTAATTCCATCGAGATAGATGAACGATTCCCTGTGTATGCTATCTATTCTTACGGTACAAAAAATTGTGAGCGCCTCGAGGTTCGCTTGGCCGAGGCGGGTATTTCGGTGACGCAACGCCGTCAAATTGGATATGTTATTGGTTCTCATATTGGCCCCCATGCTTGTGGGGTAGTGTATGTAGAAAAGAAGCCAGAAAAAGGTGGAATCAAATCCCTTTTTAAAAACTAACGTATCATCAGGCTATTTTTGCAACGAAAGCAAAACCTAAAGAAGCCCAATTAAAGTAAGGCTTCTTTAGGTTTCTTCTTGCGACAAAGAGGCATGCTTTGTCGCGGTGACATACTTTGATACTGGAAGTAGGCTCTGATACAAAGGCTTTTGATCAGAGATCCACTTAGATACAAAAGCTCACTTCGATATAAAGACTCATTTCGATAGGGAAGCTTACTTTGAAGCAACTGTCGGAATAGGGGTTTCGTCCACTTCATCGAGGTTATCGTCGTATATATAATATTTTGTTTCTTTTGCAATCATTCCCGAGAGCAGTAAAACCATGATGATATTCGGGATTGCCATAAGTGCATTGCCGATGTCGGAAATAGTCCAAACAATATCACCGACACCAATAGCGCCTAAGAATGCAACCACTACATAAATTACCTGATAGGGTTTAATAGCGCGTTTGCCAAAGAGGTAAGTAATACAACGGCTTCCGTAATAAGACCAGCCCAATATGGTGGAATATGAGAAGCTTATCATGCCAAGTACAAGCAGAGGAGTTCCAATATAGGGAATCTGAGCGAAAGCAACGCTGGCAAGCTGAGCTCCCGAAAATACTGAAGGATTCGCGAGAATCTGCTCTTGAATGCTAGGGAATGCAATCATAGTCGAAACTAAAACCACACCTGTTAACGCACAGATAACTACAGTGGACCAGAAGGTGCCGGTCATACCGATAAGTGCCTGTTCGGCAGGATTGGGAGTTTTGGCAGCGGCTGCAACGATAGGTGCGGAACCTAAACCAGATTCGTTAGAGAACAAACCACGCGCACAGCCAAACTGAAGAGCAACCATAATGCCTGACCCAACTGCTCCACCAAAAGCAGCTTTTGCGGTAAAGGCGCATTCGAAAATAAGAACAACTGCATCCCAGAGGTAGGCCCAGTTAAAAACGAGAATAATAAGGCAACCTAAGGCATAGCCAATAGCCATGATGGGAACTAGTTTTTCGCAAACGTTTGAAATAATTTGTACGCCACCAAAAATTACGATTGCGACAAAGAATGCAATTACCAGACCAATGATCCAAGGTTCGATAGCAATCCCTGAAGACGTAAGGATACCTGTCATAGCTGATGCCTGAACAGCAGATCCTGTTCCGATGGCGGCGATTGCAGCGAAAAGCGCAAAGGCGACGGCACCTAGTTTTGCGTACCAAGGCACTTTGCCGTTTTTGGTGAAGCCACGCTGCCAAGCATACATGGCGCCACCGAGCATGTTGCCATTGTGGTCTTTAACGCGATATTTAATAGCAACGAATATCTCCGAATACTTAGTTGCGATACCGAAAATACCCGTAAGCCACATCCAGAATACCGCACCGGGACCACCGGCTAAGATTGCGGTAGCAACACCGACAATTGATCCGGTGCCGATAGTTGCCGCCAATGCGGTAGCAAGTGCACCAAAAGCGGAAATGTCGCCTTCGTTACCTTCTTTTTTGGTGAGCGACATCTTAATTGCCTGAGGTAGGCGTTTCTGAATAAAACCAGTACGGAAAGTGAGAAAGATATGGGAACCTAACAGCAACACGATCATAGCGGGGCCCCATACAAAGGCATCAATTTGATTTAAGATTTCAACCATGAATTGTCTTTCGTTTTGCAAAAGACGGAGAAGATTCAGGCGATCAAGCAGACCACCTTAAACTAGAACATAGAAAACTAAGGGAATTGCTGTTCCCGATGATACATTAGTCAAGCTTATCTAGAGCGTCTTTTGGGCGGATAAGTGCAGGGTGTAGGAAAAGATCTGTCAACAAAAAAGAAATCGGACAAGGGGCAAACTCATCCGATTTCTTTTGCAGGACAAATCGTTATTTAAGACCTTCGATGTATTCTACGAGGTCGCCTACCGTTTCGAGACCCTCAGGCTCGCCAAATTCAACTTCGCATTCGTCTTCGAGATCGCAGATAAGCTCTACCATATCGAGCGAATCGATGCCTAAAGAATCAAAGGTGGCATCTTCTGTAACCTGTTCTGGATCGATATCCAGATTCTCATGTAACAGGTTAGTGATAATTTCCATGGTATCCATGTAACTATCCTTTCTAAGGATCGGATGCAGATAGCGATATCTGCACAATTCGAGTCGGTAGATGTACGTTGCTTATCTTAGCGGATACCAAAAGAAAGGCAAATTGAGAGATAATGAAAAGGTGAATTTGTAAGAAATCAGAGGAAACCCTTTACGGGTGTATTGCGATCATCTGTGTGTTTAGTAGTGAGTTGGGAAGAACGAGAAGTCAAAATGCTTATTGAACCCAGAACACATTGAGTCCAGAACACATTGAGCCAAGAAGGAAGAAGTAATGTTTAGTCTTGCAGAAAAATGGCGAGAAATGGACAAGGTTCGTCGAAGTCCTGATTCCGCACAGCAGTGGGATGAGCGCTCGCAGAATTATGCAAAAGATACAAACGATAACTACGCGCGTGATTTTATTGAAAAAATGGCTCTAAAAACAAAAAGTCTTGTTTTTGATATGGGCTGCGGTACAGGGTCGCTTGCAGTTCCTCTCGCGAAGCAGGGACATGGGGTTATTGCGGCAGATTTCAGCAAGGGGATGCTTAAACGCTTGCGGGAAGCTGCTCATGCCCAGGGAGTTTTGGTGCTAGAGCCTACTATCGATAGGCAAACAGGCACTTTATGTATCCCTCATATTGATGCTCAAGGGTGCTTTGTTGGAGATGAAGGACCTCTCAAAGCGTCGGATGGCAGTCCTTGCCAAGAAGGGTTTATCATCCCGTTGTCTATGAGCTGGAGTGATGATTGGGCTTCTCTTGGATTGCGCGAAAATATCGTTGAGTATGCGCTTGCGTCACGCTCGATCATTACGCATGATCTAGCTGATTCGCTATCTAAGTTATCTCGCGTTGCTTCTAAGGGTGTTTTTGTTACGGCTATTTTAGGGGCATCACCTCGTATTAACCCGGCAGTGGCTGAGGCGATGGGGGTAGTTTTAGAAAAGCACAATGATGCCGTATTCGTGTTTGGAGTTGCCCATGAATTGGGATTCGAACCAGAAGTTTCCTATATTCATTCTCCGCGAATACGTACTTATGCTTCTCGCGATGAAGCATATCATGCTCTGCTGAAAACGCTTGACTATCGTGATCCTTCTATCGATCAGGCTGATCGAGAGACCGCAGCACAACGTTTACGTGATTGGCTTCTTATCCACTTAATTCCAGGAAAAGTCGAAGGAACATGGCAGCTCGATAAGCCACAGATAGTTCCCTGGGCCTTTATTAGTTGGAAAACTTCATAATGGCGCAAACGTACAAGAATCTAATGGGTCAGACAAATGCGAATCTCATAGCGTAGGCATAAGTGAATCAAATGGCACAGGCGCATGCGAATCAATTGACGCAGATGTAAGTGAATCAAATGGCGGAGACGTATGCGAATCGAACACACCCGAGACGTTCTGCGCGCCTCACAACGGCTTTGAAGGCCGCGGAGCCCACCAGGACTCATCCGTCTCCGTACTTTTTCAATCTGCAAACATATTCGTTAAGTGTTTGCTTGGTTGGTGCAAACGTATCTGTTAGGCGTTTGCAAGGCTCGTAGCTTGCCTTAGCTTTTTTTGACGTGCTTTCGTAGTTTATCGCAACGAACTGGCAAAACAACATTTAATAATAAGGAAAAATAATTCTATTTTTCGAAACTTTTAGATAAAACACGCAAATCTTCTTGGCGAATGGTCAAATTCTTTTGATCAAAATATTCCAACAGGGGTATGGCATATTTTCGGCTCGTGCCCATAGCTTCCTTTAGCTGCGCCGCGCTGGCACTACGGTGTTCCTGAAGGTAGGTCTTTGCACTATTCCAGAAATCATCAAGAGTCGCTTTTGAAAAACAAAGGGTCTTAGAAATACGCTGTGCTTTCCCTTGGTTTTCTAAGCGTGCGAGCGCTTTTGCACCTTGGGCTGTATCGAGTCCGGCTTCAGCAAAGAGTTCTCCTATAGGGGGTGGAGTGGTGCCGTAAGAAAGAAGAAGGCTTTCTAGGGTTTGTGCCGCCTGCTCTTCTAAAGTGCGTGCCTGTATGCCTGCTTGTGGATGGCTTATCTCTCCTTTGCTAATCGCTAATTTCCCTTGTTTGAGCGCTTCGTCAAGGAGTGCTTCAAAGCATTGATGATCAAGATGATAAGGGAGCTGTTTTTCAAGCGCCCCTTTCGAGATGCCTGTTTTTGAGGGGTTATTTGCATGGAAGGTCAAAAGGATGTTTTCAAGAACGGAAAGCTGTTTTTGAATAAGAGGCTTGCGGGCAAAGAATAGTTGGGGGTCTTTGCCGATTCTCTGATAGAGAGGTTTCCCTTTTCCGGTTGTATGTGCCGAGAGGCTCTGAATTATTTGTTCGTTTGAAAAACCCGTGAGATTAGCAATTGTGTCTATCCCTAAAGGAACGGGCGAAGCATCGATAAGGGCGCGGGCAATTTCTTCTCTATCATTTCGATCGAGAGCTTCAAGAAGCGTCTTTTCTTCATCTGAAAGAGTGGTGCGTCTTCTGGGGTGCCCATTAAGAACAACGCCACCTCCTATAACGCGGGCAGGGGAAAGGAGACGTACGATGAAGTGGTCCCCGTGTGAAAGGGGGAGTGGTTCGTTTAGTCTTATCTGCGCAAAAGCTGTTTTGCGAGGTTCGAGGGAGGTTTGGTTGTCCATTAAAAGTATTCTGCCCATAGTTTCACGCGTTCCGTGAGCGATACGAACCGAAGTACCACTGATAAGGGGCTTTTGAGCAGATAAAAGGGGCAGATAGGTAAAGCGTGCATCGAAACGATCGCTGGAATTCAAGGTTTGAGGGGTGATAAGAAAATCGCCTGGTCGAATCTCTTTGGTGCTCAGATTGGCAAGATTAAGTGCCGTACGTGTTCCTGCACTGCTGTGCTCAACTTCTTTATCATGAACTTGAATGCTTCTTATGCGAGCAGAAATACCTTTTGGTAGAAGTTCTAATTCGTCATCGGGGCGAGCAGTTCCCTGCCAGAGAGTTCCTGTTACAACGGTTCCCGCACCTTTAATGGTAAAAACTCGATCGACTGGCATGCGCACAGGTCCTGTTAAATTAGGTGTTGGGCTGGTGGCAACGCTTTTACTTAAGACTTCTTTGAGCTCGTCCAGTCCCCATCCTTCTCGAGCGGAAACCGCAACGATAGGCGCTTCGTTAAACGAACTTGAAGCAAGCTCGGCGGTTATTTCCTCCTTCACCAGTTCAAGCCATTCAGAATCTACTAAATCGCATTTAGTTAAGGCAACCACGCAGGTTGTTACCCCTAGAAGCTCAAGAACGGCAAGATGTTCGCGGGTTTGAGGCATAATGCCGTCATCAGCAGCCACACATACCAAGGCAATATCGATCCCTGTAGCACCTGCAATCATTTGGCGAATAATTTTTTCATGACCTGGCACATCAACAATTCCAGCGATTGTTCCATCAGGAAGAAGTAACTGAGCAAAACCAAGTTCGATCGTTATACCGCGTTTCTTTTCTTCGGCGAGCCGATCGGGGTCGGTGCCCGTTAGTGCTTTAATCAGGGTTGATTTCCCGTGGTCAATGTGTCCTGCGGTACCAATAATTAGATGGCGCTGCGCATTTTGCGCACGGACATCATGCTGCGCGTTTTGCTGCGGGACGTTTTGTTGTGCATTGTGATGACGTGTGTCTTGTTGTGTGTTTTGATGCTGCGCGTTTTGCGATACCAATTCATCCATAAGCTTATCCTTGGTGTATAGAGGCAACAAAATCATTCATGCCTGCCACAATTTCGTCTAAATCTTCCTCTTGAACTAAGGTACGTACATCAAAGAGTAATTTGTGGTGATTGATTCTTCCGATAATTGCCTTCTCGTATTGGTGAACCAGAAATTCCATGCAATCCTGAGTGCAGGCACGGGGAAATTCATCGTTTTTAAAGGTCACTTCTACGGCGTAGGAGGGAATGTCAAGCATGGGAAGCGATCCGCCACCTGCACGTGCAATTTCTTTCGTTACTTCAAACGAAGCAATTTTGGCAGCATCGCTTTGCTCAAGGAGTAATTTAAGGTGCTGCGCTTTTGCTTTAAGGCTTTCGGGAGTGGCGCAAAGCATAGCAAGGGTTGGAATAGAAGCGATAGCGCGCTCGGGATCGAGGTAAAGACGAAGCGTTGCTTCAAGTGCAGCAATGGTCATCTTGTCAAGGCGAAGTGCTCGGGCAAGAGGGTTTTTCTTTAGTCGTGCAATGAGATCCTTTTTCCCAATAATTATGCCGGCTTGGGGGCCTCCTAAAAGTTTATCGCCAGAAAAGGATACTAAGTCGCATCCCTGCGCAAGGGCTTCTCCTACGGTAGGCTCTTCATTTTGGGGTAGCCAAGGGGGTCTAATAAACAGGCCAGAACCGAGATCTTCATATACCAAGATTGGTTCGTTTGTTGTTGGGTGCTTCGTAGAAGAATTAGGCTCGCCAAGAGAGGATGAGACTATCTCTACTTCGGAAGTATGAGTTCGTTTTTGATTAACTGATTCAGCGAGCTTTTTCAGCTCTCTGGCTTCAACCGATTCGGTAAATCCTACGAGACGATAGTTGGAAGTGTGAACTTTAAGGAGTAGGGCAGTATTGTCGCTGATCGCTTTTTCGTAGTCGGAAAGGTGCGTTTTGTTGGTAGTTCCTACTTCGATCATTTCCGCTTGAGAAAAATTCATTATATCGGGAATGCGAAAAGATCCCCCAATTTCAATGAGCTCCCCACGGGAAATAACAGCTTGCTTACCATGTGCAAATTCATTGAGTACCATCATTACTGCAGCTGCATTGTTATTAACGGCGATTGCTGCCTCCGCTCCCGTAAGGGCGCAAATGAGTTCCTCGCAGTGTATGTGCCTGCTTCCTCTTTTCATGGTGGCGGTGTTGTATTCAAGGGTGGAGTATCCCTTTGCAACATTGACAACTGACTGGATAGCCTCATCAGCTAACACGCTGCGTCCTAAATTGGTATGAATGATAATGCCAGTCGCATTGATGACAGGGCGAAGTGAAGGGCGCGCTTGAAGGGTGAGCTGCGTAACTACTGAATGGAAAATTGCATCAAAGTAGGAACTGGTTGAGTTATGGGCAGGTTGACTACACTTCTCTTCATCTTCTATATCGTTTGACAGTTGAGCGTTTTCCCGTGAGAAGCGTTTGATAATTTTGCTACGTTGGTGATCGATTTCTTTGCGAATAATATCTACTTTCACTGCATGGGGAAGTTCTTTTGCAGTGGTTTGGTCGCTATGATTGAGCGCCTGAAGAACTTCTTCGACAGAGGGGAGCGTACAAAGGCTCGATTGGAGAGTCTGATCTGCCATAAAGTCCCTTTCTAACGGGTGGAATTATGAGGCATTATAGTTTGCGGAGATGAATTCGAGGTTAATTCACCGTTAAACGGATGATTTGACACCCCTGTTTGATTAAATGCTCTTACCTCAGAATAATTGTGGGTATAATCCACGCAGCCAAAAGCCATTTTTTCTGCATTTATTTCGGCTTTTGCTTTAAAAAATGTTTCGAAAGGGAAACAAAGGACAGGTCTGTCTGCGTACTTGTTCTATTCTGCACCGCCTGAAAAAGAGGCATGTCTGGTGTGGGGACATACGTGTCTCTGTGATTACAAATGTTCACAGTTGAGCGCTGGATCTTTTTTGCTGAAAAGATGCTCTGCGCTTTCTTGAAGGAGTACGTATGAATTCGTTAACTAAGGAGCGACTTGTTCTTGTAGTAAGTGGTCTTGTTGCTGTGGGAGTAGCAATTATGCTTGCCTCGAACGGCAATCCAGGCAACATGGCTATCTGTATTGCCTGCTTTATTCGCGATTCTGCAGGTGCCCTCAAATTGCAAACCAATGAAACAGTTCAGTATCTCAGACCAGAGATTGTGGGCATAATTGTGGGCGCTTGTCTTATGGCCTTTATCGGCAAAGAATTTAAAGCAACAGCGGGATCTTCTCCTTTTACCCGTTTTGCTTTGGGCTTTATTGTCATGATTGGCTGTTTGATTTTTTTGGGCTGTCCCTTGCGTATGGTGTTGCGTATGGCGGCGGGCGACCTCAATGCGTGGGTTGCGTTGATAGGGTTTGCGGCAGGCATTTTAACGGGCGTGTTCTTTTCGCTTGGTCGCGCTGAAGCGGTTGCTACTGGTGAGGGTCTTATACTTCCTATTGTAGTAATAGCCCTTCTTGTTTTGAGTGTTACTACTACTGTATTTGCAGTATCGCAATCTGGTCCAGGTAGCATGCATGCTCCAATAATTCTTTCTTTGATTGGGGGCATTGCCTTTGGTATGCTCGCGCAGCGTTCTCGCTTATGTTTTGCTGGTGGTTTGCGTGATATGGCGCTCGTTCGTGATGGCTGGGGTCTTGTTGTTATCGGTATTTTGTTTGCAGGTGTGCTGATATATAACGTGGCAAGCGGATCGTTTAATCTAAGCTTTGTTGACCAGCCTATTGCTCATACTGAAGCGCTTTGGAATATTCTTGGCATGTATATTGTAGGATTTGGTGCCACTTTGCTGGGTGGTTGCCCTTTGCGACAGTTGGTCTTGGCTGGGTCTGGTTCAGGCGATTCGGCAGTTACGTTTATTGGCCTTTTGGTAGGGGCGGCTTTTGCGCATAACTTCGGTCTTGCATCAAGTGCGAATGGCACTACTGAAGCAGGTCAAATTGCAACACTTGTGTGCATTGCGCTTCTGTTTGTAATTGCGATCGTTAATCTTAAGCGCGTGCGTGCGTAGGGGGATGATTCTCATGATTCAAGTAGATGCTAAAGGATTATTTTGTCCCGAACCGTTAATGATGACCCAAGAGGCACTCAAGCAGCATCCCGGCGAAGAGGTAGTGGTACAGGTGGATAGTGCTGCACCGCGCGACAACATTTTGCGTCTTGTTCGCCGAAAGAAGCTTTCGGCACAGGTTGAAGAAGCTAATGGGGTGTTTACTATCATTATTATGCAATAAATGCTGCTCATTTTTGCGCAACTGAGTCACTTGTTTGCGAGGAATGCGTTGTGCTATCCATTTGCAAGGGATGAATTGTCGTGTTCGTTTACAAGGAATGCGTTAAGGTTGCCATTTGTGAGGGTGGCGTAGAAGGAAACCAAACGAGGGGCGTCTCGTAATGCGGGATGCTCCTTTTTAGGATAGACATGGTAGTAGTTACATTTCACACAACAGCCGATGCGTTTGCGTTCGAAAAAGCATGCAAACAAGATAATCTTCAGGGTCGATTGACTACTATTCCGCGAACTATTTCTGCAGGATGCGGTTTGGCATGGAGTGCCCCTGACCAGATCCGCGACAGATTGAATACCCTCATTCAAACTAAGCAATTGCTGGTTGAGGAAATACATTGTTTGTAATGACATTTCGTCCTTTGGATGAACGGATAATACAGTGATTTACTTCGATAATGCGGCGACAACCTTAAGAAAGCCCGATGGGGTAGTTCAGGCGATTACGGCTGCTCTTTCCTCCTTTGGTGGTGCAGGTAGAGGGGTTCACCGTGCCTCTTTGGCTGCGGGGCGTGCGGTGTTCGAAGCGCGCGAGCGCATTGCTGATCTTCTTGACGCTCCTTCTGCAAATACCATTGCTTTTACCTCGAACGCAACCATGGCACTTAATTGCGCTTTGCAGGGTTTAATCAAACCTGGTTCAACGGTGGTAACTACGGCCGCCTCTCACAATTCGGTACTGCGTCCTCTCTTTCGCTTACGTGATGAAGCGGGATGCAAAATAGAAATCATTCCTATTTTTCCCGACGGATCTCTCGATTTTGCTACTTACGAACAGGTGCTTTCATGCAGTGAGGTGGCGCTTGTGGCGGCAACACATGCTTCTAATGTTACGGGGGATGTTTATAATGTTGCCCATATGGTTCGCTTGGCGCATGAGGCAGGTGCTTTATTTGTGCTTGATGCCGCCCAAACTGCTGGTTCGTATCCGTTTTCTCTTAAAGATTTGAACGCTGATGTAGTGTGCTTTACGGGACATAAAAGTCTTGGAGGGCCTCAAGGTACGGGTGGTTTGTATGTAGATCCTTCATTAGAGATCCATCCTCTAATAGAGGGGGGATCGGGCATCCATTCTTTCGATGAGCGTCATCCGTGGTTTATGCCTGAAGCACTTGAAGCGGGTACGCTTAATGCGCATGGTCTGGCTGGTCTTGCTGCAGGCGTTGCTTTTTTGCAAGAGGTTGGAGTGGACACGGTTCATAAGTATCTTGTTGCTTTAACGGACTTATGTAAAGAAGAATTGCATTTATGCGAGGGTGTTCGGATTGTAGGGGGCAACAATTCTTTTGACCGATGCGGCATTGTTGCACTACAGGCTCAAGGAATAGATTCATCGGCATTAGCAGATATGCTTGCGCAAGATTTCGATATTTGTACCCGTGCGGGAGCTCATTGTGCACCGCTTATGCATAAAAGTCTTGGTACTCAGGAGTGTGGCGTGGTGCGGTTGAGCTTTTCTTATTTTAATACTGAAGAAGAGGTACGCCAGACTATTCAGGCCCTCAGACATTGTCTTAATGAGCTTCGTTGTGCTTAAGAAAAGTATTTTAGAGGCAAGCGTTCTAATTGGTAAGCCACTTATGAAGCAAACATTTTAGGAGATAAACGTCCTAAGAAGGAATGTTCCGATCGCTATGTCTTTTAAGCGAAAAACATCCTGACAGGTAAGGGGTGAAATTGCGGCAGGAATTGGTCTTGTTGTTAAGACGAATGGCAGAATTGTAAATTGGTTTAGCTGTCGCTAAAACGAATAGTTCCTGCGTTTCTTTCAGTAATAGATCCTATGCGAGCTGGCATACGTCCTGTTTGTGCTTTGAAATCTTCTTCGAAAACATCTGCATGTTCAGGGGAAAGAGCGACCAAAAGCCCGCCAGAGGTTTGAGGATCACACAATACGCCCAGACGGTTGTCAAAGACCTCATCATCAAGACTGCCCTGGTCAATAAAGCCTTCAAGATCATCCATGATGGCAAAGGTTTTGCCGGGACGACAATAGGCGCACGATAAATCCCAAACACGCTCAAATAACGGAAGGGCATTAAAGTCAAGTTCTGCAGAACAATTGCTTGCTTTGAGCATTTCGTGAAGATGTCCTGCTAAACCAAATCCCGTAATGTCGGTTGCCGCATGAGCCTCAGCGGCAATCATGGCATGGCTTCCTGCTGCGTTGAGTTCTTTCATGGATTCAACGGCACATTGCAACTCGTTTTCAGAAATATGATTAATTTTGAAAGCAGCACTTAAAATGCCAGTTCCTAGTGGCTTAGTTAAATAGAGTACATCTCCTGCCTGAGCTCCCTTGTTTCGTATGATGCGATGAGGGTCAACGCTACCAAATACGCACAGACCATATTTCGGTTCTGGGTCGTCAATGGTATGACCGCCCGAAACAAAAGCGCCAGCCTCGCGAACTTTAGTAGCGCCGCCTTCCAAAATAGCGGATGCAACACTTGATCCCAGGCTTGCATCAAGGGCTAAAAGATTAAGGGCAATATGGGGTTGTGCTCCCATAGCAAAAATATCAGAGAGGGCGTTAGCTGCTGCTATACAGCCAAACTCATAAGGATCATCCACGATGGGGGTGAAGAAATCAACGGTTAGTACGGCAGCAGTCGAATCGTTTATCTTCCATACAGCAGCATCGTCATTTGTCTCGTAACCAAGCAATAGTCGACTATCAACAGGGATAGAGCCTGCTTTATTGAAAGAAGAAAGTATGTCTCTGAGATCGCCCGGACCCCACTTTGCTGCTCAACCGCCTTTTGAGGTTAGTTGAGTCAAACGTATAAAGTGCGGCATACCTTCTCCTCCTCTCTATTTATATCTTCTCCCTGTGCTGTCATTAAGAGGCAGTATATCAGCTCTTATGCTGGATCCGCCTTGTGTTCAACGGGTGTTTCTCGAACGGTATGCGAGTGGACTGTCAAGGAATTATTTGCCATAAGCGCTGGTAAGAACTGTGCTTAAGGGTCTTCTTAGATCTTCTTGGTAAAGAATAATTGCCATTTATTTGCCGTTTATCGAAAGTGTTAACGGCGGGTAGGTGCTTGCCATGATGTACCAGGATCAACTCGCGATACACTCACCCTAGCGAAAGTGCGCTTAGATGCAAAGCGCTAAGTAAGACAAGAAGGAAAGGAGAGTGGAAATGGAACTGTCGCGTCGTAGCTTTCTAAAAGCCGCAGGTGCGGTTTTTGCTACCAGTATGGCTTACGAGTTCATGTCTCCCTCACCGCTTTTGGCGGTTGAATCCTCTTCCGAATGGAAGCTTGTCAACACCGAAGAATATACGAATATCTGCTGCTACTGTGCGGGCGGTTGTGGTTCGGTATGTTCTGTTCGTGATGGCGAACTTATCAATGTGGAAGGCGATCCTGACCATCCGATCAACCAAGGCGGTTTGTGCCCGAAGGGCGCAACAATGTTCCAGCTTCGCAACATTGTTGATCCCGCAACGAATGAAATTGTAAAGAACCCGAAGCGCCAGTCCACCCCGCTTGTTCGTCGTCCTGGTTCAAGCGAATGGGAGCCTATCAGCTGGCAGGATGCAATTTCTGAAATTGCACGTAAGGTAAAAGATACACGAGATGCTACTTTCGTTGAAAAGAATAGCGATAATCTCACCGTTAACTACACTCCCGGCATTGCAAGTTTAGGTGGTTCTCAGCAAAACTCCGAAGAAGAGTACCTAATTCTTAAAGCAATGCGTTCGCTTGGTGTCGTTGCGATCGACAACCAAGCGCGAGTTTGACACGGTCCTACCGTCGCCGGTCTGGCGGCTTCATTTGGTCGCGGCTCTATGACGAGCCATTGGTGCGACTTCCAAAATTCCGATGTCATTATGAACATCGGTTCTAATAGTGCAGAAAATCATCCGGTTAGTTCGCGCTGGATTCATAAAGCACACGATAATGGTGCTACTTGGATCGTAGTGGATCCACGTTATACGCGTACTGCAGAACAAGCTGATATTTATTGTCCTATTCGAAGTGGTACGGATATTGCGTTCTTTGGCGGATTGTATAACTACATTATTGAAAATGATCTGTGGCAGCATGACTATGTGCTGAATTATACCAATGCAAGCTATCTTCTTGATCCTGAATACGAATTCGATCCTGAGACAGGCTTCTTTAGTGGTTGGAATGAGGAAACAGGAAAGTACTCAAATACAACCTGGCATTATCAGATTGAAAGCGAATCTGAATGGGATACTTCAGAGGATGGCGATTATGCATGGGCTGTTGCTCCGGGTGTTCCTGAATTCACTCCTCCTGTGGTAGAAGTTCCGAAAAAGGATATGACTCTGCAGGACCCCATGTGTGTATTCCAGCAGTTCAAAAAGCATTATTCTCGCTACGATATGGATACGGTCTGCAGTATTTGTGGTATGGATAAAGAAACGCTTGAGCTGGTTTATTCCACCTATGCTTCAACAGGCGAGGCAGGCAAAGCGGGCTCCATTCTGTATGCGCTTGGTCAAACCCAACATACCTATGGTGCTCAAAATACGCGTGCTATGTCAGTATTGCAGCTTTTGTTGGGTAACATTGGCGTTCCTGGTGGCGGCGTTAACGCGCTTCGTGGTGAACCTAATGTTCAGGGCGCTACCGATATGGGCATGCTGGTAAACGAACATCCTGCCTATCTGAAGTGGCCAAACGATACTGCGCGTGCTTCATTGCGTAAATGGCTTGAAGGCGAAACGTATTGTGATGGTTATTACACCAACAAGCCAAAATTCTTGATTTCAAGCTTAAAAGAGTGGTTTGGTGATGCAGCTACTGTCGACAACGATTATGGTTACGATTGGTGGCCTAAGGTTCCGTCGAGCCCTGATTTCACCATCATGTCAACGTTTGAGTTGATGGATCAAGAAGTAATTAAGGGTTACTTTAACTGGGGCATGAATCCTTGCCATAGTGCTCCCAATGCAAGTTTTGTTCGTCAGAGTATGGCTAAACTTGATTGGCTGGTTGTGGCAGATCAGGTTCTTACTGAATCGGCGACGTTCTGGAAAGCGCCCGACATGAATCCTGCCGATATCAATACTTCGGTGTATTTCTTGCCTTGCGCTTTGATCTATGAAAAGCCTGGTACTATTGCTAACTCTGGTCGTTGGCTACAGTGGCGCTATCAGGCGGTAGATCCTTGGGAAGAAGCGAAGCCTGACTATGAAATGATCGATTTGCTTTGGCAAGAGATTTGTCGTTTGTATCGCGAAGAGGGCGGAGCGAACCCTGATCCTATTTTGAATACCAAGTGGGATTATTATGTGGATGGCAAGATTGATCCTCGTCCTGTTGCTTGGGCTTTAAATGGCTACACCATCGAAGGAACCAATTGCAACACCACTTCTGATAATCCTCAGACTGCTTTGCTTGCGGGATATTCTGATTTGAAGGCTGATGGTACTACTGCTTGTGCTATGTGGATCTATGGTGGCTTCTGGTCTAACAACGAAGCTCCTCTTGATCCAGCTCAGCAGCCTATTGGCCAGCGTGATAATTCCGACAAGACAGGGCTTGGTTTGAACTCAACCTGGGCATATGCATGGCCTAACAATCGTCGAATTCTTTACAACCGTGCATCAGCTGACCTCAACGGTAAGCCTTGGAATCCCGATAAGGTATTGTGCGAATGGACAGGCGATAGTTGGGTCTTAAACGATGCAGCAGATTTTGTTGCAAAGAAGGGCGACGATCCTGTTCCTCCAAACAATAAAGCGTTCTTCATGCTGTGGGAGCAAAACGGCCGTCTTGAAAGCTACGGTATGGAAGATGGGCCTTTGCCAGAGCACTTCGAGCCGTTCGAAACTCCTGTTGAGACCAATCTTCTTAATGGTTTACTTAACAGCCCTTGTATGAAGTTTGCTGAAAACGAGTCCACCAAGCATGGATCGGTAAGCGAGTATCCCATTGTTGCAACTACCTATTCAGTTACTGAGCAATGGCAAACTGGTGGTCAGACTCGTGCTTGTCCTGCTCTGGTAGAGGCTATGCCTTCGCAGTTTGTAGAGATCAGTGAAGAGCTTGCCAGTGAAAAGGGCATCGCAAGTGGCGATACGGTTCGTGTTTGGAATAATCGTGGATCGGTGGAAGTAAGTGCGGTAGTTACCAAACGTATAAAGCCTTTCACAATTCATGGAAACACGCAGCATTTAGTGGGTCTTACTCATCACTTTGGTTGGTCTGATTTGTTTGGCACTGGTGATGTGGTTAATGACCTTACTCCTAATGTAGGCGATCCTAATTCGCAAACGCCTGAGTATAAGGCATTCCTTGTAAACATCGAGAAAGCATAAGGAGGAGATAGCATATGTCAGAAAAAGCAATTTATTTTGATTCCTCCAAGTGCACGGCATGCAAAGGATGCCAGGTTGCTTGTAAATGCTGGAATGATTTGCCTTCTCCTACGGGGACTAATGAAAACACCTTTACGGGAACTTACCAAAACCCTGCTGATCTCAATGGTAATACACGCTTGATTATGACCTTCGCTGAACATGAAGGAGGATCTAAGGGTGTGAAGTGGGCGTTTGGTCGTCGTGCCTGTCAGCACTGTACCAATGCTGGTTGTGTTTCGGTTTGTCCTGCTGGGGCATTATCCCAGGATGAGGAAACGGGTTTTGTTTCAGTGGATGAATCTAAGTGCATTGGGTGTCGTCGATGCGTAACGGCCTGCCCCTATGATGTTCCGCGTTATCATGGCGAAAAAGGAACTGTTAACAAGTGCACCGGTTGTCTTGATCGCGTTGAAAACGGCATGCAGCCTGCGTGCGTGACTACCTGTCAGCCGGGTGCGCTGCAGTTTGGTGATCGCGAAGAAATGCTCAATCTTGCAAACGAGCGAGTGGCTTGGCTGCATGAACACGGCTATGAAGATGCGGTGGTGTATGGCGATTCACAAATGGATGGACTTCATGTTATTCAAGTTTTGAAGTATGGCGTTGAAGCTCATGGTCAGGTTGTGGATCCTGCGATTAACCCTGTTGCGCAATTAAGTGAAATTATTAAGCCGGTTACTGGTGTTGTAACAGGCGTTACCGTTGCTGGTCTTGCAGCAATGTTTGCCCTGGGTATTGGCTATAAGCGTGACAAGCTTGTCTATAACGAAGAAACCGAAGATACCATCAGTCTTGAAACGGGCGAGGTTGTTAAGCATGGCGATCCTGCTGACGACATGACCGTTAAGGAGCATATTTTCGAAAATCTCGGGAAGGGAGGTCGTGATGAGTAAGAAAGTAGTTCAAGTTTCTCCTGAGGCTGCCGAAAAAGATGCCCAGTTTGTTGCTGAACGTAAACGTAAAGGAACTGAACGCTACATTAAGCGACATTCTCTTCAAGCTCGCCTGACCCATGGCATTACGGTAATTAGCTGTATTTGGCTTTGCATCAGTGGATTGTTTGTCTTTGTTCCTCCTCTTACGCAGCTGGCAGGTTCGGATGTTGTCTTCGCATTCCGTATGTCGCATCGCGTTTTAGGGGTGGTTTTTGTAGCGGTTCCTCTCATCAGTGCTATTAAATCACCTAAGGGAGCAAAGCATATTTTCCAAGAGCTGTTTGCTAAATGGAATTCTGATGACAAGAAATGGATGATTCTCTTCTTGCCTTATCTGTTCCTCGCAAAATGGATTCACATGCCTGATCAGGATGAAACCAAGAGTGGTCAGCGTTTTGCAGACGGTATGCTGTGGTTCTCTGGCGCTGTTATGGCTATTACTGGTGTAATAATGCTCCTCGGTACGACTATCTTTACGCTTCCTGGAGAAGTTTATGCAGTTGTTTTGTTCATTCATGACATTGGCTTTTTGCTTATTGCGGTATTTGGCCTTGCGCATATTTTCTTGGGATCCGGTTTGTTCCAGCCTTATCGTCGCACCTGGAAGCTCATGTGGGGCGATGGCTACATATCAGAATCCGATGCACTTTACCACTGGGGACATTGGGCACGTAAAGAAATCGACAAGGGCGAAAACATTATCGAGAAGTAAACACTGCTTCTAAACAAGTGAGGTCACCTTGCTGTTGCGAGGTGACCTCTTAACCTTCAAAGTAAAGGGCTTATATATGAACCTGAAACTAATTCATCGCGTAATTGATTCCTACAACGAAACATTAGATGAAGCGGATATGTTGCGCCTTGCTTTTTTCAAAGGGCTTTGGGAAGAGATGGATCGTTGGTCATCGGGCCCGCTTACTGCAGCGAAGCATTATCAAATGTCTTCAGACGAAGAGTTGCTTGAGGCATGGAATAGTGATCAGCCCTTGCTGCGTATTGCCCCCGCAACTATAAACGAAGAGCGTTTTAGGTCGATTTTTGCTGCTTTAAGAGACTATGTGGCTCAATCGAATTTGCTTTCCGATGGGGATGCCACCATGCTTTTGTCGCTAGAAGTTGCGAAGGTTTTACCGAAGGACAATCTTGCTCTGGCGGGAAGTGATCCTGTGCTCTTTTCTGAGAAAACATATGAATTAGCACAAGAGGTTGTCGATAGTGGTTCGCTTGCAAACATGGTCGTATTAATTGCGATGCTTTCACTTCGTGTGGAATTGGAAGGAATCGCCACTATGCTAAAGGACCACTTTCCAAAGGGGGATGAATGTCACCACAATCCTCTGCGCTGTCCAGTTTGTGGAAGTGAGCCTGCGCTTGCAAAAGTGGGCGGTGCTGACAGCCCCACTGATGGACGAGGTAGAACCTTGTATTGTCAGCAGTGCGGTACGGTGTGGGATTTTGATCGTATACGGTGTGCGCGCTGTGGAACTCACAATCAAGGGCACTTACATTACTTCAATGTAGAAGGTGATGATGGTCATCGCATCGCTACCTGCGATGAATGCGGTAATTATATTCGAACGGTTTTTGTGGAAGAATCACTGAGACCTTTTTCTTATGAGGTTGAAGAGGTGGTTACGGCTCGTCTTGATGCCATTGCTCGAGATCCTCGCTTCCAGAGTTCTCCCCAGGCATAAATCTATGTTCTTATATTAACTCAAGGGAATAGTTAGTGAATTCGGAGGACTGAAGCTATGCAGCGCAGTGATGTGACGGCACGAGTGAGATTGTTTTTGAAGACAAACGATTCAGACCAAGCAGTTGGTATTGGATTGGGAGTAGTAAAGCTTTGTCAGGGCGTTGATCGATTAGGCTCACTTAATCGTGCTGCACAAGATATGGGTATGGCGTACAGCAAGGCGTGGCGCATAGTTAAAAAAACCGAAGAAGCACTAGGGTTGAAATTATTTATTCGCCAAGGGGCAAGTGGGTCATCCCTTACCAAAGAGGCAAAGGCGCTGGTGAAAATATTTTGTCAGGTGGAAGAAGAGCTTTCACAAAAGGCAGCCGAGGCGCTGGATCGTGTGTTTGAGGAATGCGAAAAAGAAGGATTATTTCTTCCAAATTCACCTGAACACATGGGAAGAAAAGCTTCTCCTGAACTTATAGCGCAAGTTCGATCCATCGAACATCAGATAGTAAAGAAATGGTAGCGGTGAAGCAGGTGATACGTTGATCTATCTCGATAATGCGTCGACCACAAAACCTCGCCCTGAAGTAGTACGTATTATGCAAAAAGTGCTCGAAGAGGATTTTGGTAATGCTTCAGCTCTACACGCGCTCGGTAGGCGTTCACATACGCTTTTGGAAGAGAGTCGAGCAATAATTGCAGAGGCTCTCTCTGTTTATCCTGATGAAATATATTTCACCTCAGGTGGTACTGAATCCAATAACTTGGCTATTCGAGGTGCTTGTCGTGCTCGCGGAATTGATGCAGGGCAGATTATCACATCAGCATTGGAGCACCCCTCCGTTACGCGCTCCATTCGTGGATTAAAGCGAGAGGGATGGAAGGTTTCTTATGTTGATGCGGTAGCGGGCAATTTTGATTTGGAACAATGTGAGAGATTTTTTCAAGAAAAAACCTCTCTTGCTTCGGTGATGGCGGTCCAGAATGAATTGGGCTATTGCATGCCAGTGGCGGAGGTTTGTCGTTTGCGCGATCGCTATGCGCCGAAGGCATTGGTGCACACTGATACCGTTCAAGCGCTAGGAAAGATAGACTTACCCCTTCATGATTGGGGTGTGGACCTTGCTTCGTTTTCGGCGCATAAAATTGGGGGACCTAAAGGTATCGGCGCGCTGTACGTGAAGCGTGGAATAAAGATGTTCACTACGGCATTCGGGGGAGGTCAGGAACGAGGGCTTCGTTCTGGAACTGAAGCAGTATTTCTTATTGCGGGATTTGCAGAAGCTATGAGACTGACGTATCGTTCTCGCGAGGCAGACAACGAAGCAATGCGTGATATCTGGCACTATACCGTTAAACGACTACGTGAAGAGATCCCCTCAGTTATTATCAATTCTCGCGAAGATGGTTCTCCTTATATCTGCAACATCAGCGTTCCTGGTATGAAAAACGACAAAGCTTTGAAATATCTCAGTGATCGAAAAATCTATATTTCTAAAGCGGCTGCTTGCGAATCAAATTATAAGACAGTAGCGCCAGGAACATGGCGTCCCAAGCATCCGCTTTCTTTGCAGGCGGCAGGGATTCCTCTTTCGCTTGGTAGAAACACTCTTCGTATCAGTTTTGGGTACGATACCGTACGTGATGATGTGGAGCGATTGGTATCTGCTTTGAGCGCTTTCTGCTCTGAGGTCGGTCTGAAATAACGTGAAATAGCTATTTTGATTCGCTATTGCTTATAGGGATAATACGTGTTGACGGTAGGATTTGCTTCGATGTGCATGCGTAGTTTTTCCAAGTAGCGCTTTGCTAAAGGAGAAAGTGAACGCTCGGCATGATAAACGTATCCTACGGTCATGGTCTCTTCCACTTCAAGAGGTATTGCTACAATGTCGCTTTGCCCCATTTCGCCGCTTCGAACACCAGTAGAGATGGTATAGCCATTATGATTGGTAAGAAGATTTGTAAGCGTGCCGCGATCTGAATAAGTGATGTTTTGTCGATGGGGTAAATGACTTAGCGGCTCTTCCGAGAAAAAGAAGGAATTGTTGGTGCCTTGCTCAAAGGAGTAGCGAGGGAATTCTTGCAGATCGTCCGGCGTAAGGCTTTGATGCTGAGCTAAGGGATGATGCTTGCCTACGAAAACGTGCGGATGTGCCTGAAACAGCGGTGTGAACGTGAGGCCTGCATCGCTAAATGCTTTTGTTAGCACTTTTGAATTAAAATCACTTATGTAGAGGATACCCAGTTCGCTTCGGTAGTCCTTTACATCCTCGATAATGTCTGCCGTTCGGGTTTCTCGCAAAGAAAAGTCATACTCTTCTTCGTGGCATTCTTCTGCTAAATCTACGAAAGCCTGTACGCAGAAAGCATAGTGCTGCGATGAGACGGAAAGCCTTCCGCTGTTTGAAGAGTGGGTGTTGGTGTAGCGGGCTTCAAAGAGGTCAAATTGCTCAAGAATCTGGCGTGCGTAGCCAATAAATTCGGTACCTTCGTTTGTGAGGGTAATACCGCGGTTGGTGCGGTTAAAGATAGAAATACCGAGCTCCTGTTCGGTATCTTTAATGGTTGCCGAAAGGGTTGGCTGGGAAACATAGAGCTGTTGACTTGCTGCATTAATAGATCCACATTCGGCAACTTCAATGATGTAGCGAAGTTGTTGGAGAGAAATATTAGTGTGCATAGTTTTGTGCCCTTATCTATTGTCTTTTTTCGGATTGAAGTTTTTTACGATAACTCGTGAAAGTTCTATAGGAACTCGATTAGTAAAGCTTAATCTGTCAAAACTTTACATTAATCTGTCTGCGTAGTTCAGCTTGTTCGCAAAGTTACGTTTGTCTGCAGAGCTTAGCTCGTTTCCAAAACTCAGTTCGTCCGTAAACCCAATTCGCCCGATTTGTTTTTGTTAATTGCCAAGTTTATTTTAGCGTGTTTTACCTTATCGCATATCTGCTTGAAATATAAGAACAACGATACGTCTTTAGGGGAGATTATGGATACGTAAAGGGATGATTAAGGATATTTTTCCTATTGACGATACTGTTTCTTCTGGTAAAGTATTTTTTCGCTGATGTTTTATAGTTCGGGCGATTAGCTCAGGGGGAGAGCGCCACCTTGACACGGTGGAGGTCAGTGGTTCGAAACCACTATCGCCCACCATTGAATCACCTGGTCAGAAGCTTGTTTGCTTCTGGCTTTTTTGTTGTATGGGGCAAGAATCATCAAAAAGGCCGGAAAAAGGCCGAAATTGTCCTTCGGAAAATCCCCAAAGAAACCTTCAAAGCCAGTTACCGAATGATCAAAACTAGAGTAACACTTTCTTTTGATTCATAACACTCTTATGGTAGGATTTGCTGTGTTACGAAAAAAGTTCTCGTAACAAGCGCACTTTACGACCTCATTCAACCTTGCAGCGTTGTCATTGTCTGTTTGCTACATGTGAGCAAATTTAGGTGAGATATCAGATTAAGGTTGGATACCTTGCTTAGGGAGAAAACATGGCAATTACCAGAAGGGATTTTGTGAAGCTTGCTGGTGTGGGTATCGCATCTCTTTCGTTGGGCAGTTTACTTTCTGCTTGTTCGAACACTCGAACACTTACTGAAGGTGTTTCGGTGACGGGCAACGCTAACGAAGTGGTGGTTTCCATGACGGTGAATTCTGAACCTGCTGCAGGTTTCGATCCTTTGTTTTCGTGGGGATGTGGCGAGCACGTTCATGAACCTCTTATTCAGTCAACGCTTATTACAACTGATGCTGATCTTAATTTTGTTAACGACCTTGCTACCTCGTATGAGTGCAGTTCTGATGGCATGATTTGGACTTTTCATATTCGTGATGATGCTTACTTCACCGATGGGGAGCAACTTACCGCACGTGATGTGGCTTTTACTATTAATGGAATTAATGCCGCAGAAGCAGCAGAAGCTGATCTCTCTATGGTTGAAGAGGCGGTAGCGGTAGATGATTTCACGGTAGAGCTTCACATGACTAAGCCCTTTAATGCGTTGCTCTACACATTAGCGGTAGTTGGTATCGTGCCTGAGCATGCGTACGATTCAGCAACGTATGGTGCTAATCCCATTGGTTCTGGTCGCTATAAGCTGGAGCAATGGGATAAAGGCCAGCAAGTTATTTTAACGGCGAATCCCGATTATTATGGCGAAGCACCCACTATGCAGCGGGTTGTTGTGGTGTTCATGGAAGAGGATACTTCTCTTGCTGCCGCGAATTCAGGTGAGGTAGATATCGCCTATACCGCAGCTACCATGGCAGATTCAACGCCTGATCAGTATGAATTATTTAGTTGTAAGTCAGTTGATAGTCGTGGTATTTCATTTCCAAGTGTGCCAGCAGGAGGCACCAAAAAAGATGGAGTAAACGACTATGCGCTTGGCAATGATGTCACACAAGATCTCTCTTTGCGACGTGCTATGAATTATGCGGTTGACCGAGAAACCATGATCGACAACGTCCTTTCGGGTCATGGAACTGCTGCTTATAGTGTTTCAGATGGAACACCTTGGGCGTCTGATGATATGAAAGTGGAAACCAATGCTGATTATGCTCGTGCGATTTTGGAGCAGGGCGGCTGGACGGCAGGGGAAGACGGCGTACTGGTTAAAGATGGAGTTCGCGCAAGTTTCGACTTGTATTACAGCTCTAACGATTCAGTCCGTCAGGCTCTTGCTGCGGAATTCAGCAATCAGATGGCTGCCTTTGGTATCGAGATAGCTATTCATGGCGCTGGTTGGGACGATTTGTATCCTCGTGAATTCTCCGATCCTATTCTATGGGGCTGGGGTTCTAATAGTCCCACCGAAATGTATAACCTTTTGTATTCAACTGGAGTGGGAAATTATGCATCATATGAAAGCGCAACAGTTGATGCGCATATGGATGCGGCACTTGCTAAAACTACGGTAGAAGAATCTTACGAGGACTGGAAACTTGCTCAATGGGACGGAAACGAAGGAGTTGCGCCACAGGGAGCGGCAACGTGGGTTTGGCTTGCAAACGTTGATCATCTCTACTTCAAACGCACTGGGTTGAATGTGGCGGATCAAAAACCTCATCCTCATGGGCATGGGTGGTCGTTGGTAAACAACGTGGACAAGTGGAGTTGGGAATAAACATCCAAGATAAATGGCTCAGCTAATTGGACGAAACATAGCTAAATTCATTTTGCTGATGATTGCTATCAGCATTGTTACTTTTGTTCTCGTGGGTATTTCTCCCATTGACCCAGTTCAGGCAAACGTGGGGCAAACGGCCTATGCCAGCATGAGTGATGAACAGCGTGCTCAGCTTGCTAGTTATTGGGGCGCCAATACTCCGCTATGGGAACGCTATCTTAACTGGTTAGGCGCCCTTTTGCAGGGCGATATGGGAACTTCGCTTCGTTTTAATGCTCCTGTGACCGAGGTGTTAGCGAATAGGTCGCTTAATACGTTGGTTCTCATGGCTGTCGCGTGGATTCTAAGCGGAATCATTGGTTTACTTATGGGCATTGTTGCTGGTATCAAGCAAGGTACCCTTATTGATCGCATCATCAAAGGTTATTGTTTCGTATTAGCTTCGACTCCCACCTTTTGGTTGGGATTAATCGTCTTGATGATATTTGCCGTTTGGCTAGGCTGGTTTCCTATAGGGTTTTCTGCGCCTATTGGTAAAAGCGCTGCAGATATAACTATTTTTGACTCTATGCATCATATGATTTTGCCGGCGCTTACTTTGTCGGTTGTGGGAGTGGCTAATGTTGCGCTCCATACGCGCGAAAAAACAATCGACATTATGGAAAGTGACTACATTCGGTTCGCACAGGCTCGGGGACTTACTCGTCTGCAAGCAGCACGTAAACATGGTTTACGCAATTTGGCCTTGCCTGCTATTTCGCTTCAATTTGCTTCGATTTCGGAAATATTTGGCGGATCAGTTTTAGTGGAGCAGGTTTTTTCCTATCCAGGTCTCGGTCAAGCTGCAGTGACTGCCGGCATCGGAAGCGATGTGGCATTGTTGGTAGGAATTACTTTGGTTTCCGCTGCAATAGTTTTCGGCGGCAATATGATTGCAAATATTTTATATCGCATTATTGACCCTCGCATTAAACGAGGGGGTGATGCACTGTGAATAAACGTTTAGGTAAAGGCGCTGATCCTTCTGTATCTGAAGACGCAACGAAAGGTGGATCTTTTGAAGGGGTTGCTACGGCTTCTTCGATACTCTCTGAAGTGTCTTCTTGTTTGAATGATTCTGTGACCATATTTCATTCACCACGATCAAGACGGGTAAACAATCGAAAGCGTACCCGCATTGTTTGTATTGCATCATTTGTGATTCTTGTGAGCGTTGCGGTGTTGGGCGCTTTGGTGTCACCCCTTGCCGCTGCAAGCGATCTTTCTATAGCGCGAGAGGCACCTAGTCTTTTGCATCCTTTTGGTACTGATAATCTAGGGCGCGATATGCTTTTGCGTACTTTGGCAGGTCTTTCTACCAGTATTGGAATTGGTTTACTTGCAGCTTTGGTTTCGTCGTTTATTGCGTTAGTGCTTGGCACTCTTGCTGCGCTTGGCGGTAAAAAGATCGATGCTTGTATTACCTGGTTGATTGATCTTATGTTAGGTATTCCGCATATTGTACTTCTCTTGCTTATTTCCTATGCGCTTGGTAAGGGATTTTGGGGTGTGGCAATTGGGGTAGCGTTAACCCATTGGCCAAGTTTGTGTCGTGTCATTCGTGCTGAAGTGCTGCAGGTAAAGCAGAGCTCTTATGTCGAGGTTTCCAAAGCATTGGGAAGAGGACCTGTATATATCGCTCTTCATCATGTACTTCCTGCCGTGTTGCCTCAGTATTTAGTGGGACTTATCTTGCTGTTTCCTCACGCCATTTTGCACGAGGCAGCTCTTACCTTTTTGGGATTTGGTCTACCTCCTGAAATGCCTGCAATCGGTATTATCTTAAGTGAGTCGATGAATTATCTTTCCATTGGTATGTGGTGGCTTGCTTTATTCCCTGGGTTGGCATTGCTTGCAGTTGTATTGTTGTTCGATCAGGCAGGACAAAGTCTTCGTCGACTACTTGATCCTACTCGTGCACAAGAATAGGATGCGATGTCAGATGAGTGTTATTTATAACCGTCATGCTGAACAAAATCCTTCTAATCAAAAAGGGGATATCGACAGCTCACCTACGTTTCAATCTGATTCTGCGCAAGATGTCCGCATTGCATCGCATGACGCTATGGTGCATACCCATACCGAATTTCATCATGGCCATTTCCATGCAGAAGTGAGCCATCATGCTGGAGGGCACCATTTACTTCAAGTTCAGAATCTCTGTGTGGGCTTTACGATGTATGAAGAAGATAAACGTTTTTCGGTGAAACAGCGTGTCAGCCAGGTAATAGACAATTTAAGTTTATCGGTTCATACGGGTGAAATTCTTGCAGTGGTAGGGGCATCAGGATCCGGGAAAACCTTGTTAGCAGATGCAATTTTGAGCTTGTATGCCAATAATGTGCGGGTTGAAGGAACCATTTATTACGATGGGGTACTGCAGGATGCGAAAACCCTAACGCAGTTGCGGGGGCGTGAAATCGCCTTTGTACCACAGAGCGTCAAATCACTTGATCCTCTCATGAAAGTGGGAAAGCAAATTGGGGGCGATGCGCGCAGGCGACAAGAATTGTTTGAGCGCTATGGCCTATCGCCCGAGGTTGAAGATTTGTATCCTTTTGAACTTTCAGGAGGTATGGCTCGTCGCGTATTGCTTTGCACGGCATTAATGAAGGATCCCCGCCTTATAATTGCCGACGAACCAACTCCTGGTCTCGATCTGGAATTAGCGGTAAAGGCAATGGAGGATTTTCGTGCGTTTGCCAATGAGGGTAAGGGCGTTTTGCTTATTACGCACGATATAGAACTTGCCTTGCGCGTAGCGGATCGCGTGGCTGTGTTTAAGGACGGCACGGTGGTAGAGGAGACTTCGGTTGCTAACTTCGCTTCTCCTGATTTATTGCAGCATCCGTTTAGTAGGGCGCTTTGGCATGCCTTGCCAGAGCATGATTTTGCAGTAGAAGCTTAAAACAAAAAGGAGATGGAATATGAGTATATTGGAGTTGCAGAACGTTTCCTTTTCGTATGACAACAGTAAGTCTCTGCGAAAAAATAGCCTTTTTGCTCATGGTAAACCTTCAGGGAATAAGTCTTTCGATAACGATAAGCCGCTTTTTGAGAGGCCGCTTCTTTCTTCGTTTAATTTTTCGGTTGAATCACACGAGCGTGTTGCCTTGCAAGCTTCTTCGGGGTTTGGGAAAACCACTATATGTCGTTTATTGGCGGGGTATTTGAAGCCTCAAGTAGGAGAAGTGCTTCTAGATAAGGTCCCCCTTGATTCTTATAGTAAAGCTAATGGCAGCAGCCCTTTACCAGTTCAGATGATCTGGCAGCATCCAGAACAGACGCTCGACCCGCTTCTGCGCATACAGGATTCGCTGGAAGAATCTGGTTTAATTGATCAAGCTCTTTTGGAAAAGTTGGGGATTAAACAACAATGGCTTTCTCGCTATCCGCGAGAGCTTTCAGGAGGGGAACTGCAACGTTGCTGTATCGCGCGCGCTTTACGTGTGCATCCCAAATTTCTTATTGCGGATGAAATTTCCACTATGCTAGATGCTGTTACTCAAGTTCAAATTTGGGAATTTTTGCTTTCTTATTGCGAGGAAAATAAGGTTGGATTGGTATTGGTTACGCACTCTAAGGCACTCCAAGATCGTCTTGCTACTCGCGTGGTCAGTTTGACTTCGTAATTTTGCATCAATGTCTGTTCTCTTCTTGCTGCACCATATCGGTATATCCCTTGAGAGCAGCAAAAGGCATAAATTGCCGTGCGCGATTATCGTGCGGCTGTGCGGTGTAGGAGCCGTACTTTTCGACGTTTCGTTCGATGGCGGCAAGAATGTTTGCGCGGTATTCTTTTTCTTGAGGGCTATCCACGCAGAGGAGTTCTTGTTTTAGGCTGTCTGGCAAAAGGGAACCTTCAGGGGAATGATGCGCTTTGGGCGGGAGCGATTCTTCTAATTCTGATGCTTCCTTCCCTTTTTGGGATGCTTTTCGGCTGGAAGAACTAATAGGCACGGTGACCTCCTACTTGGTTATTACGTTCACGCGCAGTAGCTTTTTCTTGAAGACTTATGCCTTTTAGCATGGCGTTTTTTCCGAATTTTTCTCGTATAGCGATAATTGCTTCCTGACGACAGCGCTCTTTGATTTCAGCTTCTCTGTTATCAAACAGGGTTATAGTGGCGTATTTTTCGGGAAGAAGACCGCCAAACCCAATACTGATGCGACGAATGGGGAGAACATCGCTTGTGGTTTCGTTGAAAAGCAGTTCAAAATGCCGCTTCAGCACCCGCGCAGAATTGGTACGCCTGTCTATTTTTCTTGTGCCGCCTGTGTGGGCATAAAAATGTCTACGAGAAGGCGATTCCTGCGGAAAAGAGGACTTTGTTTCTGCTGTTATTTTCGGGCGTGCATATCCAATAGAAAGTGAAATGCTTTCCGCTACCAGTCCTTTTTGCACCAGCTCGAGTATGCTTGCATCAATCATTTCATGCATGACTATGCGAGTTTCTTCTAAGGTGTAATCGCAGGGCAAGACTTGTCCATTTACAAGCGAATGACCTTCGGGAACGTAGGAATGAATTTGAGCGATAGTGCAAGGTTCTTGGCCCCATGCATGGTCAATTAGGTATTCAGCATTAACGCCAAACTCTTTATAGAGCGTTTTTCTTTCCATGGCGCAAATGCCCGCCAAGGTATGTACTCCGTATTTAGCTAAACGACGCGCAATGCCAGGTCCGATATTCCAAATGTCAGTTATAGGCTGATGAAACCAAATTTGCTGTTTGAAGCTGGTTTCATTCAGGATGCCAATGCCGTCATGGGTATGCTTAGCGGTAATGTCCAACGCTACTTTTGCTAAGAAAAGATTGGTGCCAATGCCTACTGTTGCGCAAATTCCCGTATCGTCGAAAACCGTTTTGGTGAGTGTTTTTGCGAAGGTGACTGCATCCATGTGATAGAGCGAAAGATAAGGGGTGGCATCAATGAAACATTCGTCAATAGAGTACACATGAACGTCTTGTGGGCTTACGTAGTGCAAATAGAGTGAATAGATATGGGTGGATACTTCCATATAGCGTTTCATGCGTGGGGGAGCCATGAAATAGTCGATATCTTTGGGGATTTCGAATACGCGACAACGCCCTGGTACACCAAGTGCTTTTAAGGCAGGGGATACCGCAAGGCAGATGGTGGTTTGGCTTCGCTCGGGATCAGCAACAACAAGCTTAGTGGTAAAAGGATCCCAACCACGATCGGTGCATTCAACACTTGCATAGAACGATTTCAGATCTATGCAGAGATAGCATTTTTCCGAAAACTTTTTATCCACTACGTATAAGCTCTTTCTCTTGTTTGGCGATATTTGCTATGCGTGTTTGCTTTAAAATATCGAACATATGTTCTACTATAGGATAAGTATATCGCGTCTTTAGAAGAGCGCAACGGTCAAGTGGCTCATGCACAGGTTTTTGTGCGTGCTGCTTGTTGCTGTTTGAAAGATTCGAAATAAGTAAGAAAGCAAGCAAAGAAATAGTCAAGAAATAGCGTTGATGCTTGGAAAACAACTCGAAAGGTATTTTAGGAACTGCTAGCAGTATGTCGTTGCCTGATTCACATACTACTCGACGGTATGTAGATGTTATTGCGCGCTGGCGTGATGACGGGGTTATAACACCCCTTTCGGTATGCTGGCCTGATGGACGTACCTTTCAGATTGAGCGCGTAATAGGGCAACCTATAGCGAATTCGTTTTCGGGTAAAGGAACGCGAACACTGCGCTATACCGTCCAAATTGGTAATCGCGAAACACATCTATATTTAGAGCAAGAAATAACCGAGAAGGGTAGTACGGATAGGTGGTATGTGGAGGCGTTGCCTTACCGTGCACCTTGGTATTTTGGCCGATTTCGAGGCTAGTGTGTCATGAATGGTACAAGTTTTACCTGCGTTGTTTCAGTTCAGTTTAGTTCCAGTCCTTACAAACGTCTACCCAGCTAACAAAGTTGGAATACTGCTCTAATTCTTCAATACTAAGCTCAATGGCGTTGCTAGTTATTGCATTTAATGTTTTAGCTGATCTTAGAAATACAGCAGTAAGGCTTATGGAGTCCTCTAAATAATTGATTGCTGTTTAGAGGTGTTCATTAAGCTTCAGCTTGACGTAAAAGCTTCGACTTTTCGCGAGAGAGATACAAAAACGGGGTATCACATAAGGCTAAGAAAATCTCAATTGCGCAGGTGGAACAGGCAATAGCGAGAATCTGCTCGGGGGAATAAATACCGCCAAAAGCCAAAAGAACAAATAAGAAGTTCTCAACGCAATTACAGGTGATAGTTGTGACATTGTTGCGAAGCCAAAGGTATTTACCGTGAGTTAATTCGCGAATTTTCGCATAGAGAGAAACGTTGAGCCAATTTGCCAAAATACACATAGCAACAGAGGCGATGCTTGTCCGAAGATTTAAGGCAAATAAAAGCGCCATTGCATCATGAGAGACATCAGTTGTACTAGGCGTGTAGAGTAAGCTAATTTGCGTACACACCATAAATACTAGTACGCCGCCTAATCCTACAAGGATTCCTTTATGAGCAGCTTGCCTACCGTAGTTTTCGTTAAGCATATCACCTGCAAGGAAAGTGGAAGCAAACATAATGTTGCCTAAGGTGGCATCAATACCGAAAAGATTAACGGTTTTTACAACTGTTAAGTTAGCGAGGATCATTGCAATAGCGATCCAAGCAATGAGGCCAGCTTTGCCAAAAATCTTTTTAGCTGCAACTACACACCCAAAAGTTAAAACTATTTCAAGAAAGAAAAGTAGTTCATTCATGGGCTTCACCCCCTAGTTTTGAACGGGTAGGGTCTCGAACCGTGAAGTTCTTGGCCATCGTGTAGATGCAAGGCTAAAAAGAAAATACGTCTTGATAAAAATAAGCTCAATGATTCCTGAACCGCAATTTTTCCCAAAACGAGTACTAACTTTTTTATTACCTTTATAGGTGTAGTATGGCACATTTCTTACAAAAAGAAAGAACTTGTTCAAGGGGGACTTTGTAACTCTATCGGTTCAGCTAACCTATTTGCTTTCTTGATCGGTTAAGCAAATAGGTCGTTTTTAAATACGAGATTATTAAGTTTAGAGAACACGGCAATAACTTCATTTTTGGAAACTTCTTCACTTCTGTTGAAGTATTGCACCGCCTCTACGCATGCTTCGCCAAGAGAAACAGCTTCCTTTTCTGAAAGCGTTTTACCTTCCGAGAGGGTAGCTACCAGATCTTCAATATCTACAAGGCAGTTCCAAAGTGCAATATTGCCCTTACTTTCAGGGTTTTCGTCGACCATGTAACGTGCTTCAATACTGAGTGATTCTAAGTCAGTAAGAACTTCGTTTGCCGCATTTATAATTGCGTCATTGTTTTCGCTGAACGTCACGGGGAGAGATTTTTTAGTTTTGCCTGCCATAGATAATCCTCTTGTTAGGTTTCAGTACTAATAAACGTTTGTTGCTACTATTATTACCTGAAATCTATAAGATTTTGAACAATCGACTCTTAAAGCGCTAGATTGCTGGTTCTGTAAATTGAAATGATGAAGGGGGACAGAGGGCTCCATGAAACGTGCTACTGAACGCAAAGATAAAGACGAAGTGACCTTACTCTGCTCTGAGCAAGAAGCTTGGATGAAATTAGCAAGCTACGAGGATGCTCACGAGGCGGTACTGAAAGAATATGATCGCGTAAGCGAACAGATCAGTCAGGCGAAGGCACAAGGCCGTATGCGCGGGGTAACTGCAAACCAGCTTATCGCTCAGAAGATGTCTCTCCAGAATGTTTTATCTTATTTCAAGCGTTTTGGTGTGGATGATTACGCTTAGCCGTTAATAATCAAAGGTAAAACGCCACATATAAACAAGGTAAAAACGATAGTAGCGGCAAGGCGTTTTGCCTCAATTGAAGTAGAAGCGAAGCGGTTAACCAAGGTGATTTTGTTCTGGCGTGGGGCCATTTTGGCTACCTCCTTACGTAGAAAATACTTACGAAAACCAATAACGGATACCTTATTTTCGAAGCATCCGTTTTCGTATTTTCACGCGAGCGTTTTCAACGAATTTTCTCAGCTTCGATTTTTGCCAACACTGTTTTTAATCCTTTTTTTGCGGGATTGCAATAAGAATTTGACAAACGAAACAATTCTTTCTTTATAGGTCAAATACGTTTTGAGAATGAATGGTTATAAATCGTTATAATGCCAGGTGAACATGGTATAAAAGTTTACCATCCGCTACATCGGCTTGACGATTTTCGTGGAGAAAAATTGATCGAATTCGTTTAATTCTCTTAATCGCGAAATTGTTTGCGTAGGGGTACCTAAATGGAGTCAAAACGTTTAGAAATGCATCGTAAGTTTTCCATATGTTGGTGATAAACTAGCCACCCCACAAGAGAAGGAGGAATTGCGATGAACGTTGTTTTGAAGCTTTTAGGTGGGCTGGCGGCTTTATTGGCAATTCTCGCTTGCGTAATAGTTCTTTTTACTTTTACTCCGTTATCTTCTACGCCGATTGGGCAATCGGCCCATGGCATGCTCGGACTTGGCACTAACGCTGCAACAAATGCTGCCATTGATGCCTCTGGCATAAAATCCAAAGCCGAAGATACTCTTTATGCCAATGCGTCAGACATAGCTGCACAGACTGGTATGTCTGAAGAGCAAGTGAACCAAGCGATAGACAACCTCGATATTAATAATTGGTCAGTAACTTCTCTTCCAAACGATGCAAAAGAAACAGGGACGCAAGCGGTAAATTATGGGGGAATTTCTGCAGAAGTTACTACTTATGAAGATCCTTCATATATTACGGTTTCGGCTGAAGAACAAACCTTTACGCTCGAAGTTCCTAATAGTGCGCAGGACTATTTGTCTCTTTTGGGATATCTGTAACAGGGAAGTAGCGAAAGAAAAACTTTGCCAGGCTTAGTTAGGCTGTATCAAGTGATTCGCGTTTTTTTATACGTGTGTATGGGTTATACACGCGCGCACGTTGCGGTCATGCGTGCAATATCCTTTCCTAAATCGTCGGTAATATCTACCGTGAAGAAAGCAAGGCGACTTCCTGCTTTATCGCAGTGAGCGGTTGCGATAAGTTTGGTGCCTTTACTTGAACGAAAGAAATCTATCGAATGGGTAACTGAAACCGTGGGAGGTTGACCGACATTTCCGGCGACAGCAAGAGCGAAATCGGCCAAGGTAAAAATTGCCCCACCCATAACATTTCCCATTGCATTGCGATGGATATCTTCGATGGGCATTTCGCAGACGGAATGACCTTTGTTGCCTTCTATGATTTTGCAATGTGCAGCATGAGTGGCAAATTTGTCGTTATTGAATTCAGCTTCTAACTGTTCGAGAGTGGGGTTTTCGGGAACCATAGAGTGTCCTTTCCTTGTTGCTATTACTGTAAATTTCTTTGCAGATTTTGGAAAGTTTTATATCGGAATGCTTTTTGCGATGTGTGAAATAAAACGAGGCCAGAGCAAGAAATTCCCACATAAGAAAAGTAGCAATCACCGAAAAAATGTTGCGAAACTATTAACGTTCAATTATGTTACTAATATGATATCATTTTAGTTTTAGGAGGTCATTGCCATGATTGCTAAAACAACATCAAAGCAAACCCCCTTTAAGAACGTGGTACTAATCGGCTTTACTGTGCTGCTTTTCTTCGGAATGAGTTTACTTTTGATAGGATGCGGCAATAACAGTGAAGAACAGCGCATTGCGGAGCTTGAAGCTGAGGTTGAGCGTTTGCAAAACGAGCAAAATTCTGATGACGCTTCAGCTACTGGCGATGCAACAGATGATGCCAACAATCAAGATCAAGCTTCTCAGAATCAAACAACTTACGATAATCCAACGGTGCAAGATTTTAGCGACCGCGCCGACGAATTAATCTCTCAGGCGGAAGCCGCTGAGGTTCCCAGTGACCGAGATGTTCGAATTGACAGCTATTTCGAACTCGATAGTAAATTTAACGCTCTCGAACTTGAGATGGATACTTACGAAGACCAGCAAGAAGGGGAATATCGTTCTGGTTCGTTGACATGGGATGATTACCGTTCGCTTGAGCTTCAACTTGAACAAATTGAAGAGCGTCTTGATGCATCACAGGATAAGCTGGAGAATCGTTTTGGAATTGATGATTAAGTGCTCTGCATGATTGGAATGCATGTTTTGTTCTAGACGTCTCCTGCTTCTTCTTATGTGACGGGCATTATGGTTCCCGTAGATGGTGGCTATACCTGTATGTAATCTTTATTGTTTAGAGATTGCTGCAGTTAAGTTAGCGATTAGTTTCCTTTTTGTAAAAAGCTTGAGTCTTATCAAGTGTTCTTGTTTAAGGAAAAGTGCACTCCATTACACTAAAGGAGTGCACTTTTGTATAGAGGGTGTAAAGGTGCATCTTTTACATAAAGAACAGACACTAGGGGATAAGGTCGGGTTACTAATGGAAACTGCTGCTCGTGCATTAGCTAAAGAACTGGTCAACCGAAGGGAATCGATCAATCGCGAACTAGCGCGCAATGGTGTTCGTTTTGGAATTTATCATGACGGGGAGTACCATGACCGATTATTCCCCTATGACCCTATTCCTCGCATAATCGCTTCTGATGAATATGACGAATTGGAACGTGGCCTTAAGCAACGCGTCAATGCTCTTAACGCTTTTCTACGTGATATCTATTCCGATAAAAACATTATTCATGATGGAGTAATCCCCGAAGAGTTTGTTTACACCTCTCCAGGGTACCTTCCTCAGGTAAATGGAGTAACACCGCCTGGCGGAGTTTTTGCTCATATTGCAGGCGAAGATTTAGTTCAAGGTGAAGATGGTCGCTGGTGGGTACTAGAAGATAATCTTCGCATTCCATCGGGAGCAAGCTATCCTTTGTTCGTTCGAGACATAGAACGTCGTGCTGATCCAAAATTGTTTCGCGATGTGAGCTTAAGAGACAATCGCGACTATCCGCGTCTTTTGCGTAAAACTATGGATTTTGTTTCTACTGAGGGGATTGCTGTAGTGCTCAGTCCGGGGCGCTTCAACTCTGCGTTTTTTGAGCACGCTTATCTTGCCGAAAAAACAGGGGCAGAGTTGGTGTTCCCTGAAGATCTTGAAGTTTTAGACAATAAAGTATATTTGCGAGACTATTCAGGATGCCACCATCGTGTTGGTGTGGTGTATCGACGCTTGTCAGACGAATATTTGGATCCATTTGCATTTAATCCTGATTCAGTGATTGGGGTACCAGGCATTTTAGGGGCATACCGTGCTGGAAATGTTGCCATCGTGAATGCTTTAGGTAATGGAGTAGCAGACGACAAGGCTGTCTATTATTTTGTTCCAAAAATGGTCGAATACTATTTGAACGAAAAGCCTATTCTACAAAACGCTCCAACATATATGCCTCTTTTTGAGAAAGATAGAAAAGAAGTGCTAAGCCGTCTTGGTGAATTGGTCATCAAAGATGTAGCAGAAGCGGGCGGTTACGGGGTCGTGTTTGGTTCTAGCTTGGACAAGATGCAGCGTGAAGAACTTGCTGATCGAATTAAGGCTGATCCTCGTCGATTTATTGCCCAAGAGGTTATTCATTTTCGGGATATTGATGTTATCGATGAAAAAACAGGAGAAGTTTCTCCTCGAAAATGCGATTTACGCGCTTTTGTTCTCACGGGGCAAAACACCCATGTATGGTATTCGGGTCTAACCCGTTATTCTTCAGTGCCTGGAGAAATGATTGTGAATTCTTCTCAAGGTGGAGGATTTAAGGATACGTGGGTACTTGCATCTGATGCATTTCAACAAAAAACTGCCCTTACGCGTGAGCGTGTGCGAACAGAAATTGGGCGTAAAAACTACAGGAGCTTGGCTCACGTCACTGCTTCGAAGGCAGAAAACTTATTTTGGTTGGGAAGATATACCGAGCGGGTATTTACCACTTTGAGCGCATTTTTCCCTTTTTACGATCGGGTTATGGATACCGATATTGATGCTTTCCGACCTTTTGCTCGCGCGCTCGATTTACCTGAAGACTTCGAAGATTTCGATGCGTTTATTCAGAACTTTCTATACGACAAAACCAATCGCGATTCGGTTCGCAGTGCCATTATTTCTGCATTTTATAATGCTGTAATTCTCCGTCCAGAATTAGGATCTCGTCTGCTTCAATACATTGAACTTGCTTTAAGTGCTATTGCGGACGCGGCACATCATGCGAATGCGGCAGAAGATGTATATGATCTTCGCGATATTACCGACGATATGCTCGCATTTTGGGGTGGAGTAGAAAACTCTTCAGTAGAACCAACCATGAAATCGTTTTTGTTCTTAGGTAAGTATTTGGAACGTATTGATCTGTACACACGCTTTCGATTCAATGATGAAGTTTTACGTCCGCCCATGAGAAAACTAACGACGTATGTACGCTCACTTGATGATCTTCCCTTGCCGCAATGCTTTGCTGACAGCTCCCATTGGCTTATCGGTCAATTACCCTGCCGAGGATATGAAAAGCGAGCCGAAGAACTAGCTGAACTAATCAGTGATTTCGATGATCGCGTCGTTGCGTTTGACCCAGATGCGGGGTTCTTGCTGAATTCAATGGACATGGATGCCGCTCGCCCATAAAGTGTGCCTGAAAAATCTTCCCGAGAGGCAAGTCTAAACCAAGGTAAGGTTTTGGCCTTAAAGTAGTGGTAAGATTGTTCGTCAGCATTGAACGAATAGGGAGAGTGGTATGAAAAAGCTTGAATTTGATTACCAAATGAAGCTTACCTTCAGCCATCCTGTTACTGATCATAAGTTTCAACTGCGCTGCATTCCCGCAACGGGTCCGCGTCAGCAGATTGTTGATGTGGAAATGAGCTTGGAGCCCGATACAAAACTCGAAAAACAAATCGACTCTTTTGATTCAGTTGTGGTAACTGGTACTATTCCCGAACCTCATGAAGTGTTTAGCTATCACGTTTCGGGCATAGCGTTTGTGGACAATGAAAATACCAAGCCAGAACAGTTCAAGCCACTTTACCGTTTTAATTCAGCGCTTACGATGCCAGGTCCTTCTCTTGAGCATTTATCTGAGATATGCAAAGCGCGCATTGCTGCTTTGCCTGCTGAAGCTTCACCTATTGAAGTTGCTTGCGAAATCATGGATGAGGTCTATAAGGCTTTTACCTATACTCCTGGTTCTACCACTATCAAAACGACTGCCGAAGAGGCACTTGCGCAGGGTAAGGGTGTTTGTCAGGATTACGCACATGTTATGTTGGCGGTATGTCGAAACCTCGGATTGGCTTCCCGTTATATTGCGGGCATGCTTGGCGGCGAAGGGGCAACTCATGCTTGGGTTGAAATTTATCACGAAGGAAGATGGGTAGGTCTCGATCCAACGCACAATCGTTTGATTGATGATAATTACATTACTATTGCGCATGGTCGTGACTATAGGGATTGCATGCTCGATATAGGTATTTTTTCGGGAGCGAATGTAACGCAAACACAGTGGGTTAATGTTTCTGTTCATGAACAGGGAATCTAAATGCTCAGTATGTCCTAGGGGTGGCATTTAGAGTAAAACGATAGCTCTATGGATGGGAATAATAAACCCCAAGATTGCATGACTAAGATGTCATGAGTTCCTGAATTACTTTGTGGTCGCTAGAATGTTTACGTATTCATCTTTACGGTAATGCTTTAAATATGATGTGTGGGTTTGTTTATCAGAAAATGGGGATTAGTAATGGCTGTTACTTCTATGCTGGCAGTAAATATTGGTAATACGGTTACTAAAATTGGTTTGTATCAGCACGATACTCTGGTTTCCAAATGGACAGTCACTACGCCTGCTACTATTACCGTTAGTGAAGTGCAGACTATTCTTATGAATTTTTTTGCTTCCTTGCAAAGAGAGCAAAAAAGAGGCCAGCATCTGAAAAAGAATCAACATCAGGACGGAAGTGAAAATCAAAGCTTTATTTCAGGAAACACAAAGACTTCTGATGTTTCTGCCGGAGAAGCTGATTTTGAGCAACTAAATATACAAGGAAGCATTATTGCTTCAGTTGCTCCTCCTATTACTAAAGCTTGGGTGAGTGCGTTAACTATGGAGTGTGGACGCACGCCATTGCAGGTAGGACCAGGGCTCAAAACAGGTATTCGATTAGGATACAGTGATCCCTCTGAGCTTGGTGCCGACCGCATAGCTGAAATGATTGGCGCTCGTGATCTGTTTGGTTCTCCGTTGGTGGTCGTTAACCTTGAAACCACTACAACATTTGAAGTTATCGACAAAAATGGCGAATTTGTAGGAGGCATTATTGCTCCGGGGCTCGAATCGTCAGCGAAAGGATTGTCTGCTGCTGCGGCAAAATTACCGGTGGTAGATCTCAAGGCTCCTACTACGGTGATTGGAAAATCAACTCGAGCTGCCATGCAATCAGGGGTTGTTCTTGGCGAAGTTGCACGCATTGATGGGTTGGTATCTTATATTTGGCAAGAATTAGGGTATAAGACCAAAGTCATTGCAGCTGGTGCTGATGCGAAACTTATAAAAGTGCTTTCGCAAACCGTTACAGACACGGTTGATAACTTGACGCTTCATGGTTTAAAAGTACTGTTTGATCGTAATACTAAGTAGTTTGTATTACTAAGTAGAAGTGCGTTTAATGCTATTCTGCAGCATTTTGTGTCGAGTGGGCTGAACGAAATGAACGAGTATTCTTTTCTGTCGGAATTCGCACAAACATTAAGTACAACAGCAAAAGCATTACTAGCTCTAAAACAAACCAGACTACAAAATTTATTCCTGCTATATCCTTTACGGCAAATGCGCTGATAAGCATAACCGTTCCAGAAACAATGAGTATGCGCGCTTTGGTTGGACCGGGAATTGCCTGCTTGATCAAGAAGGGGTTCACATAGGTCTTCCATGCTTTTGTTCCGCGCAGCCACGTGTTGAGGCGTTTGGATGAACGGGCAAAAAGAAACCCTGCTAAAAGAAGAAGAGGGGTGGTAGGGAGTACAGGAACAAACATTCCAATGATACCGATTCCCGCGCAAAGAAGACCAGCTATGGCGCATAAGGTGCGGACGATTACGTTGTTCATAGGGGCTCTCCTTTGTGCTTTTCTTTCGGAAGTGAAAGATTCGAGCTGATGGGCTTCTTTTTATCTTGAACGAATTAAAAGTGGTATTTGCTTATCAATGACGGTACCAGACAATGGACCTATATTTGGTAACAATTAGCGAGAGGCAGTCGTTTTGTGCTTCTATGGTAGATTTCTTTTTGGAATATTTTTTCTTTGGGTTAAGAGCTGCAACTTAATAAGGTTAAGAATCACAACTTAAAGGGGACAAAATGAAGTGTCTAATTGCATCTGATATTCATGGGTCGGCATACTGGACAAAGTACCTGGCAAAGGCAATAGAGCAACAGCAACCCGATAAAATAGTGCTTCTAGGGGATCTGCTCTATCATGGCCCACGCAATGATTTGCCTAAAGAATATGATCCTAAACAGGTAATCACGCTTCTTAATAAGTTTTCAAAAACGGGCAAAGTACTTGCGGTGCGGGGAAATTGCGATGCAGAAGTAGACCAAATGGTTTTAGATTTTCCCTGCATGGCAGATTATGCGCAAATGGTTGATGATCAAGGACGTACGCTATTTTTTACCCATGGACATATATATGGAACTGGTTTACATGGAAGCACTATGAATATGCCGCAATTGCCTGAAGGCTCAGCATTCATATATGGACATACTCACATAAAGGTAAATGAAGCAATGGGAAAGAGCGCATCTACGGATGGTTCGGACAAAGATGCGGTAGCAAAACAAATTTCAGACGATAGTAAGGTATGGGTATTTAATCCAGGGAGTGTATCTCTTCCGAAAGATAACAGTAATAGTGTTGGAATATACGATAGCGCAAAGCCAATAAATGATGCTTTTAGTTATCTTTACTTAGAAGACCTATGATTAATTCGGAAAGTTAAAACAACGGAGCACCATCATGCTTACCTTTAGGGAACTTCCAAAAACCGACATGCACACTGTCTTTGTTCCTATGGAACTGCAGACTGACATCATGCATCAGCTGAATCTTGATTGCATTGCATACACCGGCAAACGATGGAATCAATATCAGCCGAAAGACTATGAAAAGGAATTGGGCGAATCGAAGACCTTCTACAGTAATTACAAATTCGGAAACAGATACTGCATGCTTCGGGTTCCATTTAGCCCTGCTGATTTCTATCAGCATACTCTCCAGTTTTTTGGTCCCACGCAGGACCCAGAACTGCGCATCCGAACACAAAAAGAAGCTGCTCGCACCATGCATTACTATCACACGTATGTAGAACCGAATGAAGCAAACATAGAACCGAATGATGCAAGCTTAAAAGACCGCCTGTAACGATGCGGAAAGGTTGTAAGTCTTAGCAAAAGGTAAGGAAACGAGCAGAAACAATTAACATTGTGAACAAATTTTGAAGAACTAATTTAGAGTCTAGCAATCCTGAAAAGCACTGGTAATATGTACAAACCCTCTGACGAGGGAAGGAGATTTTAACTACTCCGAATACGGTGTTTAAGCACTAAGAAATTAACTTCGTAAAGTGAATTTCAACTTTCGAAAAAATTTCTAAAAAAAGTTCTTGACACTGAAACTTCGAAAGAGTAAATTATCTCCTTGCGCGAGCGGCCCTGCCGCGAGCGACACAGAAGTTCGGAAGAACTTCTAAGGCTTAGATAAGAACCTTCACAACTGGATACTGTGAAACTAAGAAATTAGTAGGAATATAAGTCAGAAATGATCCCGTCAAGACAATCTATCCTAATCAAAAAGGCTCTGGATGACTTTGACACAAACCAGATACATCAAACTCTAACAAGTAAGCAATTACTTGTCGCATAAACGGAGAGTTTGATCCTGGCTCAGGATGAACGCTGGCGGCGTGCTTAACACATGCAA
>OLPD01000031.1_pt1 | contig 140274 bp, 106 predicted proteins | sample 1672111 | NCBI WGS metagenome assembly OLPD01 (sample SAMEA3136646, study PRJEB25190) | human gut metagenome
TCGTCTCGAAGCCATCAAGGCTGGTCAAGTTCCAGAAGAGAAATAACGTAAGTTAGAGTTCTCACGCTAGACTGATAGTCTTGCAAATTCGAAGGATAAACCTTCAAACAAAAACCCCGCGAGTGCACGTCTCGCGGGGTTTTCTTTCTTTGATTTAAGAATTCCTTATGCGCTAGAAGTCACTTTTCTATTATTCCCCACTCCAGCGGCTGAAAGGTGGATATTCAAATCCAAAGCGGTCGAAAATTTTTCCGATCAGTTGATCTTCCATATCTTCAATGAATTTGGGGTGATGATAATACGTCATCATGGGTGGCATGATGCAAACGTTTGGAAGAGCGGCAAGGGTGCTTAAATTGCGTAGATGTATGGGACTCATGGGGGTTTCGCGAGCAAGAAGAACCAAAGGACGCTGCTCTTTTAAAGTCACATCCGCTGCTCTTAAAACTAAATTGTCACTATACCCGCTTGCAATGCCAGCAACCGTTTTCATGCTACAGGGAATAATGACCATACCTTTAGTTTTGAAGGTGCCGCTTGCAATTGATTCGCCGATACTGGCATTATCATGAACCACATCTGCACAAGAGAGCATTTTTTTGAATGCATCTGGCGCTTCGTATTGGGCGGTAAGACGAGCGCTGTCACTTGCAACTACATGCACTTCGCATTCGGTGAATTCTTTAAGTTGATTCACAAATCGGCAGGCAAGTGGAGTGCCACTTGCTCCCGTGATGCCAACAATAAGTCGATCCATAAATGAAGTCCTTCTCGATAGGGCTTTAGAAACAAAGGATCCGCCTGCTGACTTTCGGTATATATACGGCGCACAGCAAGCGGATCAAGGTAATAGCATCGGCAAACACCATAATACCGAGATGATTGCCTGATGAAAACTGCTTAAAGAGTTGTCAGAGACACTGATGCCTGAGATCTTTAGAATTCAAAATCTGGCAACCAATGTTTAGGATCAACTTCTTTGAATTGACAACGTTGGAAGCGTTCTTTCTGATCGAAAGGTACCGTGCAATCAAAAATCGTCTTGCAGGCAATGCCGTGATCACGAATGCTTGGATCCATGGAAGGATCATTGGAAGGATCAAGCGGATGGCAACGAACGCCAGGAATCGTGATGATATCTGCATCTCCTTGGAATCGAGTATTCATTGCCCATAAAACATCGTTCATATCGAAAGGATCCACGTCTTCGTCAACCAAGAAAATGTGTTTGAGTTCACTGAAAGCAGAAAATGCCAGTAAGGCAATTTGGCGTTGACGACCCTCATCGGCAGGCGAGCTTTTCTTGATTTGCAAAACAGCTAAGTATTTGCCGCCTCCAGGTGTAGCGCAGTAACAGTTCAAAAGACGACCAGGAACGGCCTTTTCTACCATTTGAATAATACTTGCTTCAGTAGGAATGCCTGCCATACTTACATGTTCTTCGGAAGGTCCGATGCAGGTTTGCATAAGAGGATTCTTACGCGTAGTTACTGCTTTTACCTTAATGATAGGAAGGGATGGATTGGCTGGTCCTGTGTAGCCAGGGAATTCAGGCATTGCTTTTCCTGTGCCAGAATTCTGATCTTCTGCAACTCTCTTTCCTGGTAGCAGCTCTCCCTCAATAACGTATTCAGCGTGAGCGATGCAACGCTCATCGATTGTGAGGCATTTCGCCATACGAACGGGCTCGCCACGTAGGGCACCTGCCACGTTGAGTTCGTCGTATCCGATAGGGGTCGTAGGAGGCTCAAAGCAGGTGGCAAGTTCAATGGCAGGATCAACGCCAATGCTGATGGAAATAGGCAAAGGCTTACCAAGTTTTTCCGCCTTCTCGTAGAACGCGCCAATATGACGAGATCCAGGAACCATGTAAATCGAAATTTCATCTTTGCTCTGAAGACATAAACGATGAATGGTCACATCAGATTCACCCGTTTCGGGATCTGATGCATAGGCCATACCTAAGGTAATGTAGGGGCCTGCGTCTTCAGGGGTGTTAGTGGGAGCTGGGACAAGCTTGCGAATGTCGAATCCTTCTTCAGTGGCAAGATGTACCACTTCTTGGCAGACTGCTTCTTCTGCAGGAACTTCCACGGGAGGAATAGGATTCAAAACCGCATCGTTGAGCAAAAAGCCCAAGCGACGAGGGTCGGCGTCAAGCATGCGAGCAACGCGGGTGCGACTTGCGAGAAGTCCAATTACCACACGAGCATCGGGATGGCCTTTGACGTTGTTGAAGATCATTACCGGACCCTCTTTGGTGGGGCGAGGGACGGTGCCGCCCGCTCCTACGTAGCGATATACGCCACAAAGTTCGGCTTCAGGATCTACTTCAACGTCGGTTTCAACTACCTGTCCTGGTATTTCTCGAAGGAAATCGAGAGCGGTGCGAAGATCGTGAATGTTATTCATAAAACCCTCCTTGGTTAATTGGCCTTATAGGGTAAAAGCCATTTTCGATACCGTAAAAACAATTTGATCAAAATCGAATCTGTTTAATAAATCGAATGAAGTCTTTAGTTATGTCGTGCCTAATCATTTGGGTTGGTGTGTCCTTTGCGTTCAAGAAGCGCAAGGATATCTTCAACAAGAATCGGAATGGAATTACGAATTTGCGTGATGACGTCGGGCGAGGCGTCATCGATATGAATGCCGCATGAGCAGGCGACGGTACAGTTCCGTGTTGAAGCAATCTGCTTTGCAATTTCAGTTGCTATAGCGTCGTCCATATGTCCGGTTCGATTGATAACAGAAACGGTAGCGCTTGTGCCATTGCCTGTTAGAGATGGGCGAGGCACGGCAAGGACAACGCATCCCACATGCGCTTTGCCTCCGTTGATGGTTATCGTGCAATCGTCGCCGGCTGGTATTACTTCTCCCCAGATCTCACAAGCCGAACAGCTTACGCGGTACTCCATGTATCCCCTTCCGCGTTGGTATTACTTAACAATTATAGGGGGATTAGAAGCAGATTTTGCGATGAACTTGTCTAAATAAAAGAAGGCGAACGTTATGGTTTTAAGTTAGATGTCTATCAGCATTTATGTCATAAATTGATTGAATTAATACCATTTCGCTCTATATTTCATTTGAAGAACGTTTGTGAGCAACTCATAATGAATTTAAAGGAGAGGAAAGGGGATCTAATGGAATTGATGGAAGCAATTAAAACGAGGCGTAGTATTCGTAAGTTTACTGATGAGCCAGTTCCGCGCGAAAAGCTAGAGAAGATTATTGAAGCCGCTATGTGGGCGCCTTCGGGACAAAACTTACAACCTTGGTATTTTGTGGCTCTTACTAAAGACGAAGACCTTGCGTTCCTTATTTCTGAAATGGGAACTACGGCTTTTTCTGAACGCAAAAAGCTTGAAGCGCGTTTTAAGAACAATCCAGAGGTAGTTGAAGAAACTTTAGAGTTCTTAAGCGCAATGGGTGGCGCACGTACTATTTTGCTTGCTTTCTTGAATAAGCCAACCTATAGCGAAGATATGATTCCAAGCTGCATCGAGAGTGTTTCTGCTGCTATGCAAAATGCAGTATTGATGGCACACGCAGAAGGTATTGCCTCGTGCTGGGTAGAAGCAGTATGTCAAGCAGGGGATGCCTTGCATGAGAAATTTGCCCCCGATCATGGCAAGCTTATTGGCGGTATTATTCTGGGATATCCCGCTATGGAACCGCGCGAAATTCCACGAAAAGCGGGCCGTTTCGAAATTCGCTAATAAATAAAGTCAGGTTTTCTCAAAATTAGTTAAGTGTTCGCTTTAATAGGAAAGTAAAGCCAAGCTTTCCGAGAAGGCATTCTGAACGCCGTTTTGAAAGAACACCTATAAAGAACGCGGCTCCGAATTAGCGCCACCTATTGTTGGGATGAGGTTATCCCTGCGTGCGCTATCTTAGCCGCGTTTTTGTGTTCTTGAAAAACGAATAAGTGTTCAGTTGCCTTCGAGGAAACGTGGCTTTACACAACTGTGTACGCTTCCTGTTTACAATTGTTCCACTTCGGCAAGCCATGCTCGCGCACAAGCATCGGATGGCATACGTAGATCGCCACGAGGCGATACCGCAATGCTGCCAACTTTGGGTCCGTCAGGTAGACACGAACGTTTGAATTGCTGGGCAAAGAAGCGGCGATAAAAGATGCGTAGCCACTTCTTTATTGTCGCTTTTTCGTAGCGCCCATCAAAAGCAAGGCAGGCAATGCGATAGATCTTTGAAGGGGTAAATCCGAAGCGAAGCAATTGGTACAAGAAGAAGTCATGTAGCTCATAGGGTCCCACAAGATCTTCCGTTTTTTGAGAGATAGCTCCCTCATCGCTTGGAGGCAAGAGCTCTGGGCTAACAGGAGTATCAAGGACATCAGCTAAGATTTGAGAAAGCTCTTTGTCGTCACAGTGAGAGGCATAGTGTCGCACGAGGTGACGTACAAGCGTTTTTGGTACTGAAGAATTGACCGCATACATGGACATATGATCGCCATTATATGTTGCCCAACCGAGAGCAAGCTCCGATAAATCTCCCGTTCCAATGACCAGGCCGTTTTCTTGATTTGCGACATCCATCAAGATCTGTGTGCGTTCGCGCGCTTGGCTGTTTTCGTAGGTTACGTCGTGGCTTTCGGGGTCGTGATCGATGTCAGAAAAATGTTGCAAGACGGCATTTCCGATGGGGATTTCTTTTAAGGTTGCACCAAGGGATTTCACCATGGAACAAGCATTGGAATAGGTGCGATCAGTGGTGCCAAAACCTGGCATAGTTATTGCGATTATATGAGTGCGATCCAGTCCTAATAAATCAAAAGCGCGTGCCGTTACGAGCAGGGCGAGTGTAGAATCAAGACCTCCCGAAATACCCACAACCGCAGTTTGGGCATGGGTATGAGCGAGGCGCTTTTTTAATCCAAGAGCTTGGATAGAAAGAATTTCTTCACAACGATGAGCGAGAAGTGTTGGGTCGGAAGGCACGAAGGGATCCGCATCGAAACGACGAATCAGGCAAGTTTCTTCTACGTTGAGAGAGAAGGGAATAATGCGATACCCTTCCGCTTGTGTAGCAGGATACGTACTCATGCGACGACGCTCGGTTGCAAGTTTTGAAACATCGATAGTAGCAAGCTTGGTGGCATCTTCGGTACTTGTGCCATGAAGTGATGTTGCTTCGGCAAGAATGGTTCCGTTTTCTGCAATGATATTCTGCCCGCCAAAAACCAAATCGGTGGTGGATTCTCCTTCGCCGGCAGTAGCGTATATATAACCAGCTACTAAACGGGCAGATTGTCCCGAAACAAGACTATCTCGATAGGTTCGCTTGCCTACCATTTCATCGCTTGCGGACAAATTGCACAGTATAGTTGCGCCTGCGAGAGCATGAGAAATGCTCGGTGGGTTAGGAACCCAAAGATCTTCGCAAATTTCTGCTGCAACAACTAAATCGGGCATGGTGGTGCAGGAAAAAAGCAGGTTGGTCCCAAAGGGGACATCGACACCCTTGAAGCGTACAGTGCCCATGTCAGCTTTTCCAGGGGCAAAGTGCCGCGTCTCGTAGAATTCGTTATAAGAAGGAAGATTAACTTTAGGAATAAATCCTAAGATTTTTCCACCCTGGATTGCAGCAGCTACGTTGTAGAGCTTGCCGGCTGCTCGCAGAGGCAGACCAACAAAGACAAGGGCATCTAGTTTATCTGTTTCGTGTGCGATTGTGATAAGGGCATCTTCTGCTTGGTTGAGCAGTTCTGTTTGCCAGAATAAATCGCTGCAGGTATAGGCGGTAATGCAAAGTTCAGGAAGCACGATTATTTTCGCATTGGCTTCAGCGGCATTGTGAATACACTCAAGGATTGCTTGGGTATTTGCCGAGCAATCAGCAACGGTTACCACAGGCGTCACGGCAGCGACGTTAACAAATCCGTCTTTCATACGTTACTCCTTGCGAAAATCATCGCGTTTGTAAGCGGGAGCTTCAAACGCTAGCAGAAAATCGATAAAACTTTGCGCAGCAGGTGTGCGGATTGCCTTTTTCTGGTAGGTCAATGAAATGGGATAAAACGTTTCAGCCCCTTCGACATCAAGGGGGATAACTACCATGTTGGGGTCTGGAAGGAGATTTGAAGTAAGCATGGTTAACGCAATGCTTGATTCGTGAACGGCAAGTGCTCCCAAAATTACTTCATCTTCATAATTGCGCACCAAGGTTAATTTATCGAGAGGCGCATGGGTGGCTTTGAAGAAAGCTTCAAGAGTTTCTCCAACCATAATTCCTCGACGGTAGGTATTAACGGTATGACCCACCAGGTTATCCCAATGAATGCTTTTTAGACAGGCGAGAGGATGATCACGTCTAAGCGCAACTACCAGTTGTTGATAAAACAGCGTTTTGCACTCAATGTCGGGCTTGTGGTGAGGTCCTGCAATTACCAGGTCGTAGACGCCTTGCTCTAAGCGTTGGTTTAAAGGAGCGGTTTCGCCTTGCGCTACATGGAATTCGACAAGAGAGCCATATTGATCGCTATAAGCTTTCATCGCAGCGGGTAAATAATGCGATCTTACGGTAGCGATAGCCCCAATCTCTATAGCTCCCGTAAGCATACCGTGGCGCTGTTGCAGTTCGGCAACACCCTGTTCGATAGCAGCAAGACCCTGATCTACATATTTTTGGAACAATCTACCATCATCGGTGAGATAAACATTTCGTCCTTCTTTTCGGAAAAGAGAGCAGCCTAGTTCATCTTCAAGCGACGCGATGGAGTGGGAAAGAGCAGACTGGGAAATATGGAGCTCTTCAGAAGCGCGTGTGTAATGTTGGATCTTTGCTAGATGCCGAAAGTACGAAAGTTGGGCAAGGTTCATAGTTCCTCCTTGGACAGCTTCTAATTGTAGGTCAAGAAGGGGGACTATTCATAACAAAACGATATAAGCACTTTCGAAAAGCTGATAAGCAACGCAGGGGGAGCTATCCGAAATACAAGACGATGACCTGGCATTATATAAATCGTTTTTCGTTATTTTATCTTTGAGTACTTTTATTCATAGGTTTGGTGTTTTTCGATGAATATTATGCGGGGAATATTTTTCTTATTCTGGAGTAGGGTGGTAGCAGAGACAGAAAAGATATTTCACGTGGCTTTTCTGTTAAAGAGCCTAGTTAGTAAGATTAAAAACTAGGTTTGGGAGTGAGAGAGGAAAACCATGACAAAACTACCTTTAGAAGTTGGCAACAGCTGCACCTTCACCAAGACAATTAGTGAATCTGATGTTTATCTGTTTGGCGGTATTACGGGTGATTACAGCCAGATGCACTTCAATGAAGCATTTATGAAAACCACCAAATATGGAACTCGAATTGTGCATGGTGTTTTGACTTTCGCTTTGGGTAGCACTGCTTCGACCCTTATCCAGCAAAAATATGAGTCACCTATTCCAAGTGCTTCCTATGGATATGATCATCTTCGTTTTACGGCGCCTGTTTATTTCGGCGACACCCTAACGGCTACGTATACCGTTTGTGAGGTTGACGAAGAAGCAATGAAAACGTATGCCGATGTCATTGTTACCAACCAGGATGGCACCGTAGTTTGCGTTGCAAAACATATTTTGAAGTTCTTTGAAATAGAACAATAAGCTGAGCATTGCATGACGCTCAAAAGACGATAGCGTGCAGCCCAGCGATAAGGAGGGGAACCAATGACAAAGCCTTATGTGGATCATGTAGCAATTCGTTCGCGCAATTTCGAAAGAGATTTGAACTTTTTTCAGCAGGTACTTGGTCTTGAAATAACGTTGACTGCCCCAGAAGGACTCGCTCATGACGATATTGCTTCAATGGAGCAGGTATGGGTAGGGGGCATTCAGCTTCAGCGCGACGACTCGTTTGATCCTGCAAAACGAGATCTAGGGCAGCTGACTCATATCGGAATCTCTATAGATGACGTAGAAAAAGTACTTGAAAAAGTGTATGCCACAGAGGGTGTGGTGCAAGCAGAAGGTAAGCCACACAATTGGTTTGTATTGCCAGAAGGCCCCATGATTGAACTAGTGGAGTCATAAGGCTAAAGAAGAGAGGGATCCTGTATGAAGGTTTGTGTTCTTGGAACCGGTTCGCTGGGTAGCACGATTGGCGGCGCTTTGGCGAAAGCGGGCAACGAGGTTCATTTTGTTGGCCGTCAAGCTCATATGGATGCGGTTAACGAAAATGGGTTAGTGATGGTCACTCCTACGGGAGAAGAAGTCGCTCATCCGATTGGCCACACAACGCCAGATGGTATCGGGGAATGCGATTTGGTGATTGTGCTCTGCAAGGCATTCGACACCAAGGCAACGATGGAGGAAGGTAAAGAGCTGGTAGGGCCTCACACCGCGGTGATGTCGTTGCAAAATGGGCTCGGTGCTGAAGACGCTTTAAGTGAAGTAGTAGGTGCTGATCATGTTGTTGGCGGCAAGACCTATATTGGTGGTATGTTGCTAGCACCTGGTCGTGTTCAGGCAACTATCCCTGGAAAAGATACCTTTATTGGTGAACTTGACGGAACGATTACCGATCGGGTAAAAGCAATCGGCGCTGCTTTCGAAGAAGCTGGTATGCATTGCATTGTTTCCGACAACATCATGGGAGTAATTTGGGATAAATTGCTCGTCAATGTAGCAACGGGCGCGGTATGCGGTATTACTCATCTTCCTTATGGAGATATGTATCAAGAAGACAAGTTGGTTGCCACCGCAGTTGCGGCGGTGCAAGAAGGCATGGATGTTGCTGCTAAGGCGGGAGTGAAGCTTACGTACAGCGATCCGATGGATGTTCTTGAGCTTGCTCGTGCGGGTCTTCCGTATGACTTCAAGCCTTCCATTTTGCAAAGCCTAGAAAAGCATCGTCCTACAGAAGTGGGGGTAATTAATGGGGCCGTTGTTGCTCAGGGAGCAAAGCATGGCGTCGCTACTCCCGTGAATGAGACACTCGTTGCGTGCGTTACGGGTATTGAGCGCTATATTCGCGAATACATCAACAAATAGTAACGATGTCATAAGAGAAGTATATAAAAGGGTTATTACCAAAAAGGTACCCTAAGAGTGGTAGCAGGTGCCGAGTGCAAAAGTGCTCGGCACGAAAAGAATTCAAGTCTCAGTAAAACAAACACGGTAAGAAAAGTAACAGGCTGTTACTTTAGCGTAGCATTGTCTCTTTACCGCTTTGTTCTATTGGATGAAATAGGGGAAATCAGAGTTTTCGGATCAGAATTTTTTCGGCAGAGTTCTCTGATGTGCTTTAAACAAAAGCTCTATAGTGCCCGCAAGGTTGCGCTATAGCGGGGTTTAACAAGATAACGGGGCTCATACAAGGAGGAAATCATGCGTCGTCTCGAAATCATCAATGGACCAAACAACAATTTCTACGGTATTCGCAACAAGGGCCAATACGGCAATCAGCTTTACGCGGATCTTATTCAGGAGTTAACTGAATACGGCGCTACTTTAGATTTTGAAGTACATGCCTTTCAGTCCAACTGTGAAGGTGCTTTGATAGACCACTTGCAGGAACTCTACTATGAGGCAGAAAAAGCAGGACAGAAGATCCCGGTAATTATGAATCCCGGTGCATTTACTCACTATAGCTATGCCTTGATGGACGCTATCGAGTCGGTGCATGAACTTGTTCCTGTAGTTGAGTGCCACATGTCCAATATCCATAAGCGTGATGAATTCCGTCATAAGTCAGTAACGGCATGCGAATGCATCGGCCAGATTGCTGGTTTCGGTAAGAATAGCTACAAGCTTGCAATGCATGAATACGACATGCTTGTCAAAGCAGGTGAGCTGTAAGAATAACAATCCTTTTGGGATTTAATCCCCCTCCTCTTCGGGTTGCTTTTCTTAATTGAGAAGCAACCCGATTTTTTTAGGGATGGTGTTTTCGCAGAACAAAAATTGGAGTACCCTAGAAAGACCTGCATTTTGTGGGGTATAAGAAGCTACATTTAGTGGATTATTTCGAGTGAAACGCAGCGAAATTTTCCCAAGAGAGAAGGAAGAGGCAATGTTAAAGGCGGGTATCGTGGGCGCAGCTGGGTATGCGGGAGCAGAACTGGTGCGTATTATTCTGCGACATCCTGAATTTGAATTGTGCGTTGCTACTTCCAACTCGGATGAGGGAGTTTCTCTGGCATCACTCTATCCTGCTTTTACGGGGGTAACTGATCTTACGTATACAAGGCACGATAATCCAGATCTGTTTTCGTGTGATGTAGTGTTTTTAGCAACTCCTCATACGGTTGCTATGAAGTCTGCGCCTGGTTTGCTTGAAGCAGGGGTTACCGTAATTGACCTTTCTGCTGATTACCGTCTACGCGATCAGGCAACGTATGAAAAATGGTACAAGGTAGAGCACACCTCTCCTGAATTGTTAGAGCAAGCGGTGTTTGGCTTGCCTGAGCTTAATTCTGAAGCTTTAGAAAAAGCTTCAGAAATGCATGCATCAGGCAAGGCGGTGTTGGTTGCCTGCGCGGGATGCTACCCAACAGCAACCTCGTTAGCTGCTTTTCCTGTAATTGATATTTCCGAGGGAATTGTAGTGGCGGATGCCATTTCAGGGGTTTCGGGTGCAGGACGTAGCGCTACTGCGCGAACTCATTTTGTATCTGCCAACGAAAACTTTGAAGCATACGGGGTAACAAGTCATCGTCACACTCCCGAAATTGAACAGATCTTAGGCATTCCTGGTCGTTTGGTATTCACCCCTCATTTGGCGCCTGCTTCTCGAGGTTTGCTTTCAACGGTGACTATCCAGTTAAACGAACAAGCGCGCTTGCAGGAAACGCAAGAATCGATTCATCGACGATATGTTTCAGCTTATGCCGATTCTTCCTTTGTTTCGGTGCTTCCCTTAGGACAGCAGCCAAAAACTTCTTCAATTGTAGGAACGAATCGAGCTCATGTCGGAGTTGCGTATAACGCTGATGCGGGATGCGTTGTAGCAACCTGCGCGATTGATAATATCGTCAAAGGTGCTGCCGGTCAGGCTGTTCAATGCGCAAATCTTATCTGCGGTCTTGATGAAACTACCGCACTTTCTTGTGTTGCCAACCCCTCTTAGGAGTGAGAATAGTATGACTGAATTGATGTTTGACACCATCGAAAACGGTGGCGTTGCTTCTGCGTGTGGTTTTAGTGCTGGCGGTATTCATGCTGGCTTTCGCGATGATCCCAATCGTTTAGATATGGCTTTAGTGGAAGCCGATGAGCTTTGTCCAGCGGCGGGTGTGTTTACTCAAAATGTGTTTTGCGCTGCTCCTGTAACGGTATCGCGGGAACACTTAGAGGGGCGTGGTTTTGGCTTGGCGCGTGCTCTGGTGGTTAACTCAGGCATAGCAAATGCAGCAACAGGGACTATAGGTCTAGAAAACGCACGTCTTACTGCAGAGATTGTGGCGCAGCATATTGGATGTGCTCAAGAAGATGTTCTCGTAGCATCAACAGGTGTTATAGGGCAACAACTCGACATCACTCCTTTTAAAACGGGAGTTCCTGCCTTGCATGAAGAGCTGAAACGTACCGGTTCAACCAATGAATCGGGGCATAAGGCAGCTTGCGCTATTATGACCACCGATACCGTGCCAAAAGAATATGCAATTTCCTACACTTCTGCCGATCCTGCTTTTGAAGGCTGCGTATTTACAGTGGGAGGGATGGCAAAAGGATCAGGCATGATAATGCCCAATATGGCAACGATGATTTCGGTCCTCACAAGCGATGCTCCTGTTCCTGCCGAGCTTCTTCATGAAGCGTTGTTGGAGGCGGTTGGAAAAAGCTTTAATAAAGTAACGGTTGATGGTGATACGTCAACCAATGATACCTGTGTGCTTTTTGCTTCTGGAAAGGCAGCGGAAGGTAGAGATAAATCTGCCTTTACCAAAGAAAGCGTTGCCTATGCTGAATTTAAGAAGGCACTTTGCGAAGTCACTCAGCATCTTGCACGCGCAATGGCGCGTGATGGTGAAGGAGCTACCAAATTAGTGACGGTAATTGTTCGTGGTGCGGCAAATGATGCGGATGCTGATGCTGCTGCGCGAACAGTTGCAAACTCGCCTTTAGTAAAGACTGCCCTGTATGGGCACGATGCAAATTGGGGTCGAATTGCAGGAGCTCTGGGCAGATCAGGTGCTCAGTTTGCTCAGGAAGATGTCGATATCGACATAATGGGAATGCCTGTTTTGCGTGCGGGATTACCGGTACCTTTTGATGAGGAAGAGGCGCTGCGACGATTCGAGGCCTCTGAGATTATTCTCGAGGCCGATCTGGGAGCAGGTTCTGCGCAAACAACTATGTGGACCTGTGATTTTTCGCACGAATACGTTTCTATTAATGGAGATTATCGCTCATGAAATATGCAAAAGACAGAAAAATTACTTCCAGCCATACTGCTGAAGTTTTAATCGAAGCATTTCCTTGGATAAAAAACGCAACAGGCAAAACGGTTCTTATTAAGTATGGTGGGGCAGCTATGGTTGACCCTGCGCTGCGCCATGCGGTGATGAGTGACATCGTAATGCTGAAAATCATGGGGGTAAATCCCGTTATCGTACATGGTGGCGGGGCGGCTATTACCTCTAATATGAATCGCTTTGGTATTGAAGTGGAATTCAAGAATGGTCAGCGTGTTACCACTGATGAAGCAATGGATGTGGTAAAGATGACGCTTATCGGCAAAGTGAATGAAGAACTTGTGCTTGCAATGAACGAGCACGGCAATTTGGCGGTTGGCGTAAACGGAACCGATGCGGGAACTATTATTGCCAAGCAAAAAGATCCCGATCTGGGTCGTGTAGGGCAAGTGATTGAAGTAAATCCAGGCTACATTAACGCGCTTATCGCTTCGGACTATATTCCTATCATTGCTTCAGTAGGTAAAGGCGAAGACGGAGGATCATACAACATCAACGCCGACGCGGCAGCATGCGCTATTGCTTCAGCTATTGGTGCTCATAAAATAGTCTTCTTAACAGATGTAGATGGCTTTTACGAGGATTTCAGTAATAAAGATTCGCTGGTTTCTCAAATGACGCTAGACGAAACACGCATGATGCTGGCAACAGGGAAGGTAAGCAGCGGTATGCTTCCGAAGCTTCAATCTTGTGTTGGTGCTTTGGAAGGCGGCGTTCCTCGTGCTCATATCGTAAACGGAACTAAACCGCATTCTATTTTGGTTGAATTGCTGACCTCAAGCGGTTCTGGCACTCTTATCTATGATGATAAGGCGCATGTTACAAAGGAAGAAATGCGTCCGCTTGGTATTCTTGCTTCAAGATTGAGTGAGAATCTGTAAAAGTAAGCTTGGATGCCTACTCTCAGAGTTTAAGCGGGAGTGCAAACGAACTCTTTTGCGCGAAAACTACGAAATCTTGTAGGGAAACCATAAACATGGGGGACTAGTGCGCATTAACCAGTTAGAATTTAATGCGTTAAACATAAGAAAGGAAAACCATGAGCTTTGAAGAAGCTAAGAAACTTGACGATCATTTCGTGATGCATACGTTTAATCGTAAGCCTGTTATGCTGGTCGAAGGTTCTGGCATGGAGGTAAAAGACGACGAAGGGAAAACCTATCTCGACTTCATCGCTGGTATTGGCGCTGATAGTTTAGGTCATTGTCACCCTGCCGTATCTGAAGCTATCGCCGCACAGGCAAAGCGTTTGATTCATGTAAGCAATTACTATCACATTGAAAATCGTGGTGAAGTTGCCAAGATCATTTCTGATTTGCTAAACACGTGCGTCCCGAAGTTTTTCCGTGCTCCATGGCCAGTGTTCTTTGCTAATTCAGGAGCAGAGGCAAATGAATGCGCTATAAAGTTGGCACGCCTGTATTCCAAGAAGGAGGGAACAGGTGGACAGACCATCATTACGATGAACAACAGTTTTCATGGTCGCACTCTCTCTACGTTAGCGGCAACGGCTCAACCTGCAAAGCAGGAACTTTTTGAACCTTTGCCAGGCGGTTTTGTTCATGCTCCTATGAACGATATGAATGCAGTTCATCGTGCATTTTTCGAAAACCCAGGTGAAGTATGCGCCATTATGATCGAATGTGTTCAGGGCGAATCGGGCATTCATCCTTGGGATCCTGATGTTTTGTATGAAGTTGCACAGTTTGCGCGCAAAAATGGCATGCTCATCATTGTTGATGAGGTTCAATCAGGCTTTTATCGTTGCGGGGAATTCCCCTTCGCTTTCCAGAACATGGGAATTACTCCTGACATTATTACTATGGCAAAGGGTATTGCTTCAGGCTTCCCGATGGGTGCTTGTGCTGCACGTATTGAAGTTGCCGAGGCTTTCGAGCCAGGTGATCATGGTTCAACTTTTGGTGGCAGCAATCTTGCAATGGCGGCTGCTCACGCAACGCTTGCAACGCTTTCTCGTGGCCACTTTGACGAAGATGTTCAGGAGCTGGGCGATTATTTTGCAGAAGGCTTGGATAAAATCGATGCCATCACTGAAGTTCGTGGCATGGGCTTAATGATTGGTGCCGACCTTGAAGAAGGCATTGATGCTAACCTGGTAGTAACAAAAGGTCTCGATGAAGGCTTCCTTTTGAATGCAACCGGTCCTCAAACGCTTCGTTTCCTTCCTCCTCTGATTGTGACGCGCAAGGAAATCGATCAGCTTTTGGCTGCATTGCCAGGCATGATAGATGCGGTGCGCAATGGCTGGACTCCAGACGAAGAAGCAGAGCCTTCCGCAGAAGAAGACAATGAATTTTTGGCTCAGTAAACAATACGACTAAAGATAGAATTTGTCGGCTCACGCGACAGTTGCTACTGCGGTTGATTATCTCAGTCAATGCGTCAAAGTCGGCACAAGGAACTTAACAACTCGAATCAAGAAGATACACCTCGAAGAAAGGGTTAACGATGGCAAAGGAAAAATGCGTACTCGCCTATTCGGGCGGTTTGGATACCAGTGTATGCATCAAGTGGCTCCAGGATGAAAAGAACCTGGATGTTATCGCCGTAGTTGGTGAAGTTGGTCAGGAGCATGAGGGTCTTGAGCAGGTAAAAGAGCGTGCTTTGGCAACGGGCGCAATCGACTGCATTATCGCTGACATGCGTGAAGACTTCGCTGCCGACTATCTGTCCAAGGCACTGTATGCAAACGCTCACTTCGAGAATAAATACCCTCTGGTCTCAGCACTTTCTCGTCCGCTGATTTCTAAGTATCTGGTAGACACTGCACATAAGTACGGCGCTAAGTATGTTGCTCATGGCTGCACCGGCAAGGGTAACGACCAGGTTCGTTTTGAGACCTCCATTCAGGCACTTGATCCTACGCTGGAGATCATTGCTCCTGTTCGCGAGTGGGATATGCATACTCGTCAGGAAGAAATGGACTGGGCAGAAGCTCACGGTGTAACCGTTCCTACCACCAAGTCCAAGCCTTATTCCATTGACGACAACCTGTGGGGTCGTGCTATTGAGTGTGGCGTTCTGGAAGATCCTATGAATCGTCCTCCGCTGGATATCTATACCATGACTACCGATCCTGAAAAGGCTCCTGATGAGGCAACCGAAATCGAGATTGAATTTAAGGCTGGTCTGCCAGTAGCTATTGATGGCGAAGAGATGAGCTATCTGGATATCATCGCTAAGATGAACGAGATTGCTGGTGTAAATGGCTTTGGTCGCATCGACATGATCGAGAATCGTATGATCGGCGTAAAGAGCCGCGAGTGCTATGAAGCTCCTGGTGCGCTTGCTCTGATCGAGGCTCATCGTGGTCTTGAAGATATGTGCCTTGAGCGTGAGGTTCTGCGCTATAAGTTGCACATCGAGCATGATTGGGCAACGTTGGTATACAACGGTCAGTGGTTCAGCCCATTGAAGCATGCAATGGATGCATTTTTGCAGACCACCCAGCAGTGCGTAACTGGTTTGGTACGCCTGAAGTTCTACAAGGGCACCTGCACGGTAACGGGTCGTAAGAGTGATTTCTCCTTGTATGATTACGGTCTGGCAACCTATGACGCAGCAGATACTTTCAATCACCAGTCTGCTAAGGGCTTCATTGATCTGTACGGTCTGTCCACCCGTGTTTGGGCAAAGAATCGTCGCGAGCAGGGTGTAACCGACGGCGAAGAAAACTAGGTACTGTGAACAGGGCTTTCGGAAACGTTTTAAGAGCCATAAGTCATAAGTACTTTTACGGTTATATTGAGTGGATTTATGCGGCGGTCTTTTGACTGCCGCATAATTTTTATAGTTCGACTCTACTTAGGTTCGACTCTACTTAGGTTCCGATTGATAACGCAGTGTGATATTCGAAATCGTAAAAGTGTCGGTATAATAAATTAGTTATAGTGAAAATTTGTTACTACTAAAATGAAAAGGCTTTAAAGAAATCTGAAAAGCTGCCGATAAAATGCTTGCTGTGTGAGAGCAAGCGGTAAAAGGAGTGTTTCTTAATGGCAAATCCAATTGCTGGGTGGTATCCCGATCCTTCAGGCGATCAAACAAAACTTCGCTGGTGGGATGGCAATCAGTGGACTGACAATTATGCTGATGCGGTTGCTCCGCAGCAGCAGGCTGTTCAACCACAGACAGCCGCTCAGTCACAGGCGACCGCCCAGCCACAGGCGACCGCTCAGCCCCAGCAGCCAGCTCAACCACAGGCTGCACCGCAACCACAGCAAACAAATCAGGGATTTTCTCAACCCCAATCTCAGTTCCAACCACAACCGCAGCCACAGCCCCAACCTCAGGGATATGGTCAGGCACAAGGCTATGGACAGGCTCCTCAACAGCCAGGGCAGGGTTACTCTCAAACTCAGAGTGCGTCCACTGATGACACCTTGCGTCTCATCGCCTTCATTCTTGCTGTTATTTCTACGGTTTCAGTATGCTGGGCAATTATTCCGCTTGCTTGGATGATTCCTATGACAGTTCATTGTTGGGGTATTTACAAGAGGACTAAACCAAATACGACGGCATTTGGTGTTTGCACGCTCATTTTCCTTAACTTAATTGGTGGTATTTTGCTTTTGGTATCCACGCGAGAACGCTAAGTAAACTATTTGGCGTAGATCTTTTTTTGATCAGCAACACAGGAATAATCGAGAACGAAAGGTAGTTTTCATATGGCGCTATGGTCAGGACGTTTTGAAAAAGGAGTAAGTGAGTTCACTCAAGAATTTGGTGCATCGTTGCCTGTTGATAAGGCAATGTATCATCAAGATATTGCGGGCTCGCGCGCTCATGCACGCATGCTGGCAGCGCAGGGTGTTATTTCTCAAGAAGATGCCGATGCTATCGTGGCAGGTCTTTCCGATATCGAAAAAACCATCGAAGAAGGAAATTTCGTTTTCGATATTAATGACGAAGATATTCATATGTCGATCGAGAAAGTACTTACTCAAAACATCGGAGATGCAGGTGCTCGTCTTCATACGGGCCGTTCTCGTAATGACCAGGTCATTACCGACACTCGTCTTTATGCAAAAATGCTCGCAGAAGATTTGATGCATGATGTAAACTCTTTGCGTCAAGCGCTTATTAAGGCTGCCAAGGACAATATGGGCACCATTTTGCCAGGATACACTCACATGCAGCATGCTCAGCCTGTTTTGCTGTCGCACCATTTTATGGCGTATTTTTGGATGTTTTCGCGTGATTTTGCTCGTCTTAAGCAAGCATACGATGCGGCAAATGCAAACCCACTTGGATCTGCTGCTTTGGCAGGTACTACCTATCCTCTCGATCGCGCCAAAACTACCGAGGAGTTGGGCTTTGCTACTATGATTCCAAATTCTTTGGATGCGGTGTCCGATCGTGACTTCTTGCTTGATCTTGATTACGCTTGCTCAGTGGCGATGATTCATCTTTCTCGTCTTTCTGAAGAAATAATTCTTTGGTCCACTTCCGAATTTGGGTTCATCACGCTAGCCGACGAATACTCTACTGGCTCTTCGATTATGCCCCAGAAGAAAAATCCCGACTTTGCCGAGCTAATTCGCGGAAAATCGGGCCGTGTAGTAGGTGATTTGATGGCATTGCTTACCACCATGAAAAGCTTGCCTTTAGCCTACAACAAAGACCTGCAAGAAGACAAAGAAGGCGTTATGGATGCCTGCAAGACCCTGCATGATTGTTTGGTTTGCATGGAAGGCATGATTTCAACTATGAAAATCAATGCTGATGCAATGCGTACGCAGTCTAAGAAGGGCTATTTGGCGGCAACTGACGTTGCGGACTATCTTGCAAAGAAGGGCTTGCCATTCAGAAAGGCTCACGAAATCGTAGGACATTTGGTTTTGCTTTGCGACAAGCGCGGATGCGATCTTGATGATTTAACCTTAGAAGATTTTAAATCGGCATCCGATTTGTTCGAAGCAGATATCACGGGGGCACTCGATTTGGAATCGATCGTTGCTGCTCGCACAACCTATGGGGGAACAGGTAATTCTGTGGTTGCAGAGCAGATCGAACTTGGAGCGCAAAAACTTGCCAGCGATGAAGCACTTTTGAAGTAATCGCAAGACAGTGTTTCAAAACCAACAATTTCTTATTGTTTGTTAGTTTTATTATCTTTCGGAATGAATTTTGCCCGATTTTGAGCGCGCTCTCAGAATCGGGCAAAAATATTGGTGAAGAAGTGAAGTTCGTTTGTTCCCTAAGTGGAAACCGACTTTGTACGTTGGGTAGTTTGGGATAGAACCGAAGGAGCGTGTTAAAATACTCTGAACTGTAGTTTGGAGGTAGTATGGTTTCACGAGCAAGAAGGTCTCGGCATGCGGCTCGCAAAGAGCGTGCCGGATTCCGCTTGGGAATCGTTGGTATAGTAATCGCGGCAATTTTAGGCATCGGGTGTTTGGGAACCCTTGGTGTCTGCTTTGCATGGTTGCAAGATTTGCCAGATTACACTGATGCGTCTGCATATAATGTTGCGGAAAAAACCAAGGTGTATGCGAGTGACGGAACGACGTTGCTTGCTGAATTATATTTGGAAAACCGCGATCCAATTGAACTGTCCGAAATGGGCGATTATGTAACTAAGGGTACGGTTGCTACTGAGGACGAACGCTTCTACGAGCACAATGGTGTTGACCTGTGGGGTATTCTTCGTGCGGTGTGGGTAAATGTAACGGGCACTGGTCATGAAGGTGCTTCGACAATTACGCAGCAGTTCGTACGAAACACTATTCTTTCGGATGAAATGCAAGAGTCTACCTTGAAGCGTAAAGTTCGCGAGGCATATATCGCAATTCAGCTTGAACAGATGTATTCAAAAGACGAAATTCTTCAGATGTATTTGAATACAATCAACTACGGTCAAGGTGCGTATGGCATTCAGGCTGCTGCAGAGTTGTATTTTTCTAAGAATGCTAAGGATTTAACTATCGCAGAAGCAGCAACGCTTATTGGAATTCCTCAGGCACCTACTTACAACAACCCAATCGATAACCCTGACAATTGTCTCGAGCGTCGTAATTTGGTTCTTGACCGTATGCTGACAAACGGGGTTATTACTCAAGAAGAACATGATGCTGCACAGGCGGAGCCTATTTCGCTCAATGTAACCATGAGCGATTCAAATGACGGCCTGTATCAGTATAAATATTTCACGAGCTATGTGCGTGATACCTTACTGGAAGACTATTCGAGCGATGAAGTGTTCAAGGGTGGTTTGACCGTTATTACCACCTTGGATGTAAACACCCAAAATGCTGCTGAGCAGGCTGCAGATGCTAAGCTCTCAGGCTTGTCGGATAATTTAGAGCTTGCTATGGTGGCGGTCGACCCTGATACAGGCTTCATTAAAGCGATGGTTGGTGGTCGCGATTACGATACGGACGAATACAACCTTGCAACGCAGGCAAAGCGTCAGCCTGGTTCGTCGTTCAAGACCTTTACCTTGCTGGCAGCCTTAAACGATGGTGTTTCGCCTCAGACAAACTTGAACTGTACATCCCATGTCAACATTGATGGCTGGGAAGTTGAGAACTACGGTGGTTCAGATTACGGTACGCGTTCTATTGCGAGTGCGTTTGCAGTATCTTCGAATACAGGTTTTGCGGAGTTGTGTACCGAAATCGGTCCTTCTAAGGTAGCGGAAATGGCAAATACCTGCGGAATTGAGCAGGAATTGCAGGCGTATCCTTCCATCACGCTGGGTGCTCAGGAAGTAACGGTACGCGAAATGGCACAGGCTTATGCAACTATTGCAAACGGCGGAACAAAACGTGAAGCGGTTTGCATTCAAAGCATTACGGATGCTTCCGGAAATACTATCTTTACCGCAGATACTACGGGTGAAAAAGTATTGGATACTTCTTTAACTCAGGCTGCAACTGAAGTTATGGAAGGGGTTATTACTAACGGCACTGGTCGTTCTGCTGCGATTTCGAATGGTCAGCCTGCTGCAGGTAAGACGGGTACTTCTGAAAATTGGCGCGACAAGTGGTTCTGCGGAATCACCCCTCAAATGTCAGTTGCTATTTGGATTGGTGGACGCGAAGAAGTCCAGATGCCTTCTTATGTTGCTGCCGATGATGTTTTCGGCGATTTTATGAGCACTATTCTCGAGGGCCAGCCCATTGAGCAATTCCCTACAAGTGACGAAGAGCTTGAATACACCACAACCGACTTTGGTCATGGTGAAGGGGCGACAGGCGAGGCTCCTGAACATGAAGGCGATACCGTCCAAACTCCTGACGAGGAAACAACAACCGATACTCCGTCGGATAGTGGAACCACTCCAGGCGATGGTACCAATACTGGCGGCGGCAACACCGGTGGTGGTGATACTGGCGGCGGTGGGGACACCGGTGGTGGTGATACTGGCGGCGGTGGCGACACGCCTACAGAACCTGAAGATCCAGATCCTGAAGAGCCAGAACAACCACCTGTAGAGTCTCAGTCCTACTACGTTAGAAGAGTTGCATAGGTTTAAAACGGTTGAGGGTTGCTGCAGTTCGGCAGCAACCCTTTCTTTGTTAGGCCTTTAACTCAATTGAGGGTATAAAGCGCTTAAAAGTTTAGGAGACAAAGGTAGTCCTGAAATTACCTTTTGTACGCTAGTAGTTTGGTAATGCTTGTTTGCATTGTGGGTGTTTTCCAACAATGTGCCTACAAGCTCTGTTGTTCCTGTAAGATATGGGATACTGTCTCATAGATTTTAAAAGCCCTGAAAAGGCCTTTAGAGCTTTTGCATGGCAGAGCTTGCATTTTGTAAGCTTTATTTGTTGAACAGACAGCCTTGTCTGGCAACCTAAACACTTTGTTCAAGCGTTTTTTGACGTTCGAAAGGATTATATGAAAACGAAAGCACGTATTATTTTGGCCGCAATGCTCTGCGTGGCATGTCTTGCTGCGCTGGTAGGTTGTTCTGGCAACAATGCCGAACAAGATGCGCAAACGCAGAATCGTCAATATATGTCTTCGGTAAACACCATTATGGATACGCTTAATACCAATATGGAAGAATTTGCCACCGCCGTTAAAGATGGTGAAGTGGTTTCTCTCGATGCCCAATTAGAAGCAGTCAATAAATGCGTTGACGATCTTAATGCGCTTACGCCACCAGAAGCTATGACCGATATTCACAAGTCTTATGTAACGGGCGCTACAGAAATGCAGACTGCTCTTGCAGCTTATGTGCAGCTATATGAGGATGTGAGAGCTCCTGCTAGTGGCTCTTTTGACTATAGTACTTACGACTCTCGCCTTGCGGAGATCCAATCGCACTACGATGCAGGAATTGCCGCATTTCAGGATGCAGATAGCAAGGCCCAATCTGCCTAAAATGTCTCTTTAAAACACGATTTAATAAGCGGCCATCATCTGGATGGTCGTTTTCGTGTTAAAAGGGAATCATTAATTAATAGTTTGTTTAAAGATAATCACAGAAATCCAAAAGGATATGATCTTTACAATATCTGAAGGATCATAGTAATAATTCGATAGAGGACACATCAGTGAAAGAACTTTCCGAATCGACGAAAGCTACGGTTGAACTTCTTGCTCCTGCAGGAAACATGGCTTGCTTACATGCTGCTGTTCAGGCAGGCGCGGATGCCGTTTATCTTGGGGCAGGGCATTTTAATGCACGTCGTGGAGCTGATAACTTTACGTTTGATGATTTGGCGCAGGCTTGCGATTATGCTCATCTTCGTGGAGTAAAAATATATCTTACCTTAAACACTATAGTTCTGCCTTCCGAGGTGGAGGATGCACTTGAACTTGCACGTCAAGCGTATCGCTGCGGAGTAGATGCATTTATTGTTCAAGATATCGGTATTGCATTAGAGCTTCGTCGCATTCTTCCCGATTGTGAAGTACACGTTTCTACTCAAATGAATACCCATACTGAAGACGGTATTCAAGCGGCAGCAGCGTTGGGCGCATCACGCGTTACGCTTGCACGCGAACTTTCTTTCGAAGAAATAGCGCAGCTTTCGCAGGTAGCGCGAGATTTGGGTATGGAAGTTGAAGTGTTTGCCCATGGGGCTCTGTGCATTTGTTATTCAGGACAGTGCTTCATGTCATCGATGGTGGGTGGTCGTTCTGCTAATCGTGGACGTTGTGCGCAGGCATGTCGCTTGCCTTACACCTTGCACAACGTAGCATTACGCAAAACGCTCGATGCGCCAGGAGAGCATTTACTATCTCCCAAAGATCTCTGCACGATCGATGTGCTTCCTGAATTGATTGAAGCAGGTGCAACTTCACTCAAGATTGAAGGCCGTATGAAATCCCCTGAATACGTAAAGAGTGTAGTGGGGGTTTATCGTCAAGTTTTAGATCGAGCGCTTGCATGGATTTCGGAGGCAAAGCGCGCTGAACTTGATTGCGGAAGCGTGGAACTTAGCGGTGACCCAATTAATCCTCCTGCAACCGATGCTGAACATCAAATACTTTCTGAAGCATTTTCACGTGGCTTTACTACGGCTTATTTAGAGGGTCAGCGCGGAAACGAAATTATGAGCTATGGACGCCCCAATAATCGTGGTGTATTTGTTGGGCGAGTGGTACGTGCTAAAGATGGCAAGGTAACGCTTGATGCCGAAACAGAACTTCATGTGGGTGACGCCATTGAATTTTGGACCAATCGAGGCCATTTCGTTCATACGATCGATGGTTTTGAGAACACTAAAAAATCGTCTTGTTCGGGAAAAGTAACGCTTAGTGTTGAACGGGCGGTAGGTAAAGGTGACCGCGTATTTAGAGTACGAAATGCAGAGGCAGCTTTTATTGATGATGATCGTTTGCCTGCAGTTCCCGTTGAAGGAAAGGTGGAGCTTCATCAAGGAGAGCCTGCCAAGCTTACTTTTGTAGCCCAAGATGCAATTCGTCAGATGCCAGTTAGTGTTTCTGTCGAGGGCCCGATTGTCGAAGCTGCACGCACTAAAGCAATTACAAAGGAAGAAGTCTACGACCATATCGATCGAATGGGTACTACGCCGTTCGTGCTAACAGGGCTTGATATCGATCTTGGCGAGGGAATTGGAATGGGTTTTTCGATGCTTCACAAGCTGCGTGCTCGTGCAGCGGAAGCATTGGAAGAAGAACTTTTGGCTTCTTATCACAAACGAACTCTAGAACGTACTGCGCAAAGAGTGTTTACTAAGCCTTTGCGCAAGGGAAACTGCAAGGTGGGCGTAATTGCGACTAATCCAGCTTGTGCGCGTGCTGCAAAACGTGCTGGCGCAGATTTCATCTATGTTCCTGCGCATAATTATCGTCGCGGAGAAGCAGTGATTGCAGGTCAACTTTCGGGAACCGCCGAGCAAGCAGGTTATCCAAAACAGTGCATTCCTGTTTTGCCTACGGTCTCTCATATGTTTGATGAAGACCTTCGAGGAGGCTTCGATATCTGGAATCGTGTTAAACCAGACAAGCCTGTAGTGGTAGAAAACTTTGGACAGCTGATCCATGCACGGGAGTTGGGTGCTCTTCCTGAGATAGGTACGCACATTCCGGTAACTAATAGGCTCGATCTGCAAGCAATGTCAGATTTAGGTGCACAACGCATTTGGCTTTCTCCGGAATTGTCGCTTGTTCAGATTGAGGAACTTGGCGAAGTTTCGCCGGTACCTTTAGGTGTGACCATCATGGGTTCTACTGAACTTATGGTGACGGAGCATTGTTTGCTCATGAGCCAAGGACCTTGCAATCAGAAATGTGCAACGTGTGCTCGTCGAAAAAGCCCCCATCACTTAAAGGATCGCAAGGGCTATGAAATGACGGTCATTACTGACGTAACAGGACGTAGTCATCTCTACAATGCCGTTTCACTTGACATAGCGCATTTGGCACCCGAACTTATCCAAGCGGGCGTTTCTGCCTTTATGGTTGATACTACGTTGATGAATGTTTCTGAAACAACAAAGAAAGTTCAACGAGCAGTAAGAGCGCGTGATATTGCCCTAAAGAGCGGCGACAAAGTTTCAAAAGCTGAAGGGGCTACTTCGGGTCATTTGTTCCGCGGAGTATCTTAAGCGACTAGGGTAGAAAGACTGACTTGCCGCTATGAAACGAGCGCGACATATGAGAACTGCTTATCCGGTGTATGCGGAAGCGTACACCTAGATAAACGGGCAACTTAAAAGCTGTGATAGAATTTCTGCGTATTACTTGAGAAGAGGAATTATGATTTCACCCGAAGAACAATTTCATATTATTCAGTCTGGCACGGCAGAAATTGTGCCCGAAGCAGCGCTTATGGAAAAGCTTAAGCGCGGCAAGCCTTTAAATGTAAAGCTTGGCGTGGACCCTACCGCTCCAGATATCCACTTGGGTCACGCAGTTCCTTTGCGTAAATTGCGTGCATTCCAGGATTTAGGCCACCAGGTAACGTTGATTATCGGCGATGGCACCGCGCTAATTGGCGATCCATCTGGCCGTAATTCTACGCGTCCTCAGCTTACGCGTGAGCAGATCAAGGAAAACGCTCAGACCTACGTTGATCAGGCTTTTAAAATTCTCGATCCCGAAAAAACAACTCTTCGGTATAACTCCGAGTGGATTTTGAGCATGGATTTAGAGCAGTTGCTCAAGATTGCTTCCAACTTTACGGTAGCACGCATTTTAGAGCGCGACGATTTCCATAATCGTTACACCAATAATCAATCTATTGCTCTTCATGAATTTTTATACCCCATCATGCAGGCATACGACTCAGTGGTAATTAAAGCTGACGTTGAGCTTGGTGGTACGGATCAGCTGTTTAACTTACTTGCTGGCCGTGAGCTTATGGAAAAGATGGGCATGGAGCCTCAGGTCTGCCTTACCCTTCCTTTGCTTGAAGGCACCGACGGTGTTAAGAAGATGTCTAAGAGCTATGGTAACTACATTGGCTTGACTGACGAACCTAACGATATGTTCGGCAAGGTTATGTCAATTCCCGATGAGCTGATGGTGAAGTACTATCGTTTGGCTTCTACAGTGCCTGTTGCTGAGATTGACAAGATTGAAGCGGGTCTTGCGGCGGATGAAATTCATCCTAATCGTTGCAAGCGTGATTTAGCTCAAAACATTGTGGCTGCGTACTATGATGCAGCTGCGGCTCAGGAAGCAGAAGCTGCGTTTGACAAGCAGTTTAAGAAGCATGAAATTCCTGACGATGTGGCGGAATTTGCTGCTGATCTGACACCAAATGATGAAGGTTTAGTTTATCTGGCAAAGTTGATTTCCGATGCAGGATTAACCAATTCTACTGGTGATGCTCGTCGTATGATTGACCAGGGTGGCGTTAAGGTAAATGGCGAAGCTATTCCTGCAAAAACTTACAACGTTGCTCCAGAAATGCTGAAGGATGCTGTTGTTCAGGTAGGCAAGCGCAAGTTCGTACGTATTACGACGTTATAGCTAACGTTGTAATTCTCGTAAGAAACGGTATGACGCTGTGCGGAAACACCTTGGCACAGCTAGGGCTCCAGGCAAAGCTCGCGTAACAAAGTACGCTACGCTTTGCCTTCACCCTATCTGCATTCAAGGTGTTTCCGCTCGCTGTTTTTACCAGCAATGTGAGTTTTATTGAATTTCTTGCTAAGTTGTTTAGAAACGTGAGGTTATTTATATGTCACGTTCAAATATCATTATTGGAATTGTGCTAGCGATAGTTGTTATTGGGCTTGCAGTATATACCTTTACAATGGGGTAGTAGAGGATAAGTAGAAACGTACTCTTGATCTATGGCTAAACACGTAAGCATTGCGTATATTATCTGCGCTTTAGCTGCTAACTCGCATTAGCTCTTCTTGAAAGTGTTGTTTCCGAATAAACCTTCGGTAATGCGACCGACTTCTTTTCCGTTTTCGTCAGTGACAATTTTGTCGCCAAAGATACCATCGCGCACTTCGTATTTTTGTCCACCATATTCAACTTTGGTATTTCCGAATACGCCTTGACGGGTTGATCCTACTTTTGAACCCCATCCATCATAAATGGTGGAGCCGCCCCAGCTATTATTCTGCTGGTGATATGCTTTGCCGCCGACATATGTTGTTGAATAGGGATTTCCCCATGGGCTACCAGAATAACTCGAGCCACCATTGCCCCCAGAAGAGCCGCCAAATGATCCGCTCGAATAGCCTCCGCTATAACCGCCAGAGTAGCCACCGTTGTAGCTGGTGTTTGGGAGAATGAATTCGTTGTCGATGAATCGATAAGCGGCATATAACAATACTGCAATAATAACCAGGTAGAGTGCCGATTCCACTATCAACTGCGTTACAAGCGTCCAAACAGTAGCTTTATTCACGCCTTCAGCGACGTTCTGAGTAATCAAACCGATAATGTTGTTGTTAAGCTGAGCCATTACTAGTGCATAGCCAACGCACAGCAAGCATATTGCGTACCCTACGTATCTAGCTGTTTTCATGAAGCTGTGAATGGACTTGTGGGTCTTATTTGTGCCTTCATACCAGCGCAATTCACATGCATTAATAATCACAAGCACTACGAATAAGATGAGCGCAAAAAGAGGCAACGCACTAGCTGAAAGTATCACGCCAATAATTTGGAAGATGTTTGCAAAGAATCCGTTTAATGCAGGATTTAGTAAGGACATCAAGATAGAACAGCATCCCAAAACAAGTGAAATCCAGCCTGTAATTCTTCCGATTCTGATAATGGAGCCTTGAAGGTAGACACCGACATTTGGCACTTCTGTACCTGGAGCTTTTTCGCCATTAACGATGCACTCGAATTGTGGCTCCTCTTCGCCATCCCTTTTTCGTTCTTCGATAGCTTGGATTTCTTCGGCAGTGTTAAGAGCAGACCAGTCTAAGAATTTACGCCATACAATGCGGACGATGCCAGCAGTAAGCACAAATACCCACATTCCTGCGGCGCTCAGTTGACCAATTGCTGTCATGAATTCACTAAACCATGGAACAGTAAAGCTGATATATGAGATTTTTTCTGGGCTGAAAAGACCGCTGGTTGCTAATACCAATGTGATGGGGGAGTGCATGAGCAATGCGGCAAGAATGCCTACCGCTCCTAGGGCGTTAGCGAGTGCAACTAGCACACGAATAATTTCATCAAGCCACCAGACAAGACCGACCTGTTCTTCTAGCGCTTCAACAGGAGTCAAGTTTTCTTTCTGAATGCGCTTGCCAAAAGCTTCACGTTCGCTTGCGCACCAATTCTTATAGCCATTGCTACAGGCACGCGCTATTACCATAAAGAGAATAGCAAGTGGCATGCCTGATCTCCACGTAATATCCCAGCTCAAACCTAAGATCAAGGTAATGGGGTTTGAGATATCGGCGGTATCGGTTAGGGAAAGAAGCTCTAGGAATATGGTGAAGAGATAGAACAGGATGAGTGCAGATATGCCTTTGCCAAGCGTGATAAATGCACGGGGGTAAGGTGTGGGGTTATTCTGCTTGTTGGCGTTTTTCCACTTGGCGAAATACCAGTGAGCTACCCACCAAATGGCGAAAACTATCGCAAATGCAATCCAGCCTTGCAAAACAGTAGAATCTGATTGTGCGGGAGCGGTGGTTATTATAAGCAGACAAATAGCAATGAATACGCCAGGAATAGCAAGGCGAATAAGGGTCGCCTTGAAGCACTCACTTCCATGTAGTTTTGGTAAGGAGTAATTCTCTGGGATGTTTTTGATTCCGTTTAGAACAATAGAAGGAATCTCTTTTGAGTTTTTATCGTTGTTACCAGAAAGCATGAGCTCTCCTTACTGGCTACCTTAATAGTTATGGTTCGTGACAAAATTATATTGTGTAAATACCATTGGTTATTATATAGAGAGGGATTCAAGAAAGGAATCTCTGATTGAGAACACTTCAAAACACCAGGTCAAATCATTGTCAAAGACTTTCGACAAGCACAAAATCCCCGAAAAGCTTTCATGTCAAAACTATTAGGTGGTAGAGTAATCCACGATCTGAGACATTTCCAACCAGAAAGGGATTGCATGGAACTAGCAACGCATATCAAAGAGCATCGCGCTCGTTTAGGTATGTCGCAGGAAGAATTAGCGGAGGCAATTTTCGTTTCGCGTCAAACTATTTCGAACTGGGAAACTGATCGGACCTATCCTGATGTGCAAAGCCTGCTGCTCTTAAGCAATCTCTTCGACGTAAGTGTTGATTCGCTTATTAAAGGAGATGTGGAAGAAATGAAACAGGTATTAAGTGCAGAAGCAAAAAAGCTCAACAAGCTGGGTATAGTAATGGTGGCATCTTTTGCAGTGGCAGCAGCTTGGATAGTAATAACAATGTTGCTTGATCTATCTTTGGTGGCTATTGCAGTACCTGCTGCAATTCTTTTTGTTCCTGCGGTTGTAAGTGCCACTTTGGCAGAACGAATTAAGCATGACAATCAGCTTTTCACCTATCAGGCAGTTGAAGCATTTATGCAAGGTGAAGATCCACAGGTGCTTACTGAACGTAATCAACGTGCAGGAAGAATATGGTGGGGAAAGCTTGCCTTAAAAACTGTTGCAGCAATAATTATTGGGTTCTGCTGCGGTTGGGGATTAATTAGCATTTTGTCGACCATATTTGTTTAAGTCATTCGTAAACAAAATCTTTGTAAAAACGAAATAGGTTTTAAAAGAAGCTCTCAGCGTAGAGGAGGAACAATCATGGCTAAAGAGCGATTTGTTGAAGTGTATTCTCAGGGCGTTACGAATATCCGTAAGGTAATCGTGGATACCGAAACGGGAGTAAATTATTTACTGCTTTCCTCAAATATGACAAGTGGTTGCGGGGTGTGCGTGTTGGTAGATGCAGAGGGCAAACCATTGGTGACGCCGTTGAGCGAATCGGAGAGAGTTTTTTAAGATTTCAAAAAGTAGTTAAAACGACGTTTTTGCTCAATGCCAACTCGCTTTACAACGTAAGTGACTAGTTGACATTATTCTTGGATACAAGGGGTTAGCGCCTTGAGAAGCTCTATTGCATCTCCAGGTGTAAGGGTTGCGACGGTAGATTTTCGGAGCAACCCTTTGTCGTTAGTAACAAGATAATTAACCTGTGCGTGTTCTGCCGCTGCCATAATAAGGTTGTCTTCAATATCGCTATTAAAGGGGCGTAGTTTTTTCGCAATCCAGTAATCAGAGCGATCCATTCCTACAAGGGTAGATAGTCCTTCCATTTGTTCTAAATTTGCCCAAGCTAGTTCTTGGGCGGATGCGAGGAAATCTTTGGTGATTTCCTGGTTGTCTTTGCGTGCGGCTTTTTTGAGAAAAGCATACACAAAGTAATGCACATCTTTTGCCGTGGTAGCGGCATGAAAAAGCTGTACCTTTAGTGAAATAGCTGTGTCGAGAAATTGAAAAGCAAGGGAATGTTTTGATCGAAATGGCAAGAAATAATCGAGCCAGATATTCGTGTCTACGAGGAATCGTAATGAATTTGGTTTCATGGCACTAATCCTCGTCTGCGTATCGATCTAAGATGAATGTTTCTTTTAGGTCTTCATAGGAATCGTGAGCAAAAGACTGAAAAGATTCATTTGAAATTCCTAATTTCTCGAGTGCTATTTTTTGTTGCGTTTCGCCTTCTCTTAGCAATTGGAGTTTGCGATTGGTTGTAAGGTCAGTCTCCGAGGAGGCTTTTGTGGGGGATTCGCTTAAAAGTTTTCTTATTGCTTCAGGATTATCGGAGCTATTCGCTACTTTTTTCCAAAGCGCACGTATCGCTTGCGATGGGGTGTAGCCAGCTTCTTTTAATGCGGCATCGCCTTCATGCTTGAGTTCTTTTTCTATTCTTGTATTTAATTGAGTCATTTCTACTGCGATTGGCATAGCTTATCACCTGCTATCAATGTATAGCAATTCGTATAGCAAAAGTATAGCATTTTAGTTTAGTTTTTGATGAAGAGTTCTGTATTGATGGGGAGTCATACCGAATCGTTCTTTAAAAGCTTCAGAAAAGCTACCTTGTCGCACGAATCCGATCGAAGACGAAATATCATTAAGTGACTTGTCGGTTTCAGAAAGTAGCTTACGAGCTTGATTCATTCGGCACTCTCTTAAATACTGCATAGGAGTCTGTTGTTCGATATCTTTAAATAAAGTCGTTAATTTACTGGTGCTAACACATGATATTTGGCATAGATCCTTAAGGGTGATTTGGTCTTTGAGGTGTTCGCGAATATAGGCGCATGTCAGATTGAATGCGGTTCTATCTGCGGGTCGAATACGAGGATTTGCACTCATGAGGTGTTGCTCCCACCAATCTACCAAAAGCGCACAGGCCTCAATAACCTTACATTCGTAATAGGAGCGTGCAACTGTTTTGCCTGGTTTGTATTCACGCACTTCTTCAAATATCCGAAAAAGTGGCAAAATGCGATGAGATCCATCGAGCGAGGCAATCGCCGAAGTCAAGCAGCAAGGATCGCATCCTATACGTTTAGCAATTACTACTGCTGCTTGTGGTAATAGGGAAATGCTGGATACGGCGAGTGACTTGTTCGCTTGAACGACTTCGTAGCATTCACCAGTTTTCCAAGCATAACCCAATAATGTCCCGCGATCCCAAGCTTCATGCACTCTCATATAAGGCGTGAAATAGGGGATCATATTGTAGCCATAGTTTCCAAAGCAGAAAAAGTGGGGAACTCTAGCCCCAAACGAAGTGTCTTCATAAAACATCAAATCAAATACTGCGAGCGCTGCCATATCGTCAATAGATAAAAACCAATAGGTTCCATTTCCGAAGTGAGGGTCGATTTCCCATCCTTTCCCACATCCTCGGAGGGAGTTTTCTTCGAAAGGTATGCCGTGCATATCAGTAATCTGGGGGATAAAGATAGCGTCAATGGTCTCTGTTCTCTGCTGAACGGAAGAGAAATGTTCGGTTTTTCGGTCGTCTCGTAACTCTTTTCGGGAGAATTGCATTCTTGAGTTTTGCCTTTCCGAAATTTCGGGAGAATTCTTAAAATGTTAACCAAGGCTAATATTATTGAACAGACCGAAATAGCGCAAGGTGTACTTCAAGTGATTAGTGAATCAGTAAAGAAAAGCACATTTGATTTATCTATAACAAACAAAACTTATAGTGATTTATCTTCTTCAGAGAGTTTCCCCCCGGGGACAGGACAATCGTCTTGCGTTGCGGGCAAGGTTAAAGAGGATGATTCAGGACTTACATTTTATCCTCCGATGAGGAAGCGTCTTGATCCTCGTATCTCTTTGATAATTCTCGTTTTGGTGAATGCGACTGCATTTGGCCCAAACTTTATTCCTGGGCAAATTGGCATGGTTTTCCTGTGCGCGGCGGTAAGTATCTGGACTGGTCGAGGAGCGTCGGCGCTTCGTTGGTGTTTTGCGTATGCGGTAGTGTTTGGTGTGAGCTGGCTCTTTTTGCTATTCCCTAATTCGATTTCCGCATCGTTTGCAGCCATGCTTGTTATGGTGAAATGTATCTTTTGTATTGGTATGTTTGCCTCAACGATGATAGCCACTACACGGGTGGGTGAACTGGCATGCGCGCTTCAACGGATTCGTATTCCACGACATGCCATAATTGCACTTTGTGTTGCATTGCGTTTTTTCCCAACAATGGCAGGAGAATTTCGTTCCGTAGTAGAAGCCTTACGAATTCGCGGAATGGCAATAACTATCAAAACGGTTATTTCGCATCCTGTTCAGGTGATGGAATGGATCCTGGTTCCTGTCATGAATCGTTTATCTATTGTTGCTGATGAACTCTCAAATGCTGCGGTAGTTCGAGGTATGGATTCAGACAAAACGCGAAGCTCTTTTTATGACCTTAGCTTGCATGCTGCAGATTGGATTTTTCTCATCTCTTTTATGTTTCTTGCCGCACTATTGCTATTGGTAAAAATAGGGGTTATAGCATGAGCAGAAATAGTACAAGTGCGGCAATTGAGTTTGTTGAAGCTGGCTTTCTATATGGACGGGGTAATTCGGAAAAAGAATCGTCTTCTACATGCTCCTTGGTAAAAGGCATTAATCTCAAGGTTGATAAAGGGGAATGTATTGTCGTAACCGGACCATCAGGTTGTGGCAAAACTACCTTAACGCGCATGATTAACGGACTCATTCCTTCGGCATACGTTGGTGTGTTGAGGGGCGAGGTGAGCATTTTAAGTCGATTGCTAGCGGATTGGGAGATGGATGTCCTTTCATGCACGGTAGGAAGTGTGTTCCAGAATCCAAGAAGTCAGTTCTTCAATTTAGATACTACTTCTGAAATTGCTTTTGGCTGTGAAAATATAGGAATTCCGCGTGATGAAATTGGATCTCGTGTAGCACGTACCGTACAGGCTCTTGGTATTACCCATTTATTAGAGCGGGATATACGGGCGCTTTCTGGCGGAGAAAGGCAGCTTATAGCCTTGGCTAGCGTATATGCTATGAATCCTTCGATTTTTGTACTCGATGAGCCAACTGCAGCACTTGATATTGACGCTATGTATCGTCTGCGAGAAACCGTCCTTCGCCTTAAACGCATGGGCAAAACAGTTCTGATTGCTGAGCATAGGCTGTGGTGGCTTCGTGGTGTTGTTGATCGAGTAGTGCTCATGGATAAAGGAGAGATAGTAAACGATCTTTCCATAAATAAATTTGAAGAAATTGAGCAAGAAAATCGAGAAGCATTCGGACTTCGTGCTTGGGATATTAGGGAAGTGCATCCCGTGCGAAGGATCTCATCGTTTCTCCAGGAGGCTTCGCCGGCACTTTGCGTAAAGGATCTAGAGGTACGTTACAAAAAGAGTGCTAGTCCTGTGATTCATCATTGCGACTTGGAGGTCTATTCCGGAAGAGCGCTTGCGCTCGTTGGTAGAAACGGTGCAGGAAAAACAACCTTTTGTCGTTGTTTGGCGGGTCTTCATAAAGAATCTACAGGAGTAGTCAAAGTGAATGGCAGTTCGCTTTCGGCAAGTCAACGTGCGGGAAAAATATATCTCGCTATGCAGGAAAGTGGTTATCAGCTTTTTAGCGATTCGGTAGAAGGGGAACTCTTGCTTGCTTTAAAAGCGAGGGAGACAAATGGGCAAAAGGATTGTCATTCAAGAGAAAAAGTGGATTTCTCCTTGATTGAATCAAAACTAGAAGATTTCGGATTAACAGAGGTGCGTGACAGACATCCGTTGTCTCTTTCGGGAGGGCAACGGCAAAGGCTCGCTATTGCGGCAGGCGCTTTGCAGGGTGCGCGAATTATTATCTTGGATGAACCAACGAGCGGTTTGGATTTGAACAATATGAAGCGTGTTGCTTCAGAAATTGAACGCCTCAAGTCATTAGGGGTTGCCGTCATTATTGTGACGCATGATTTTGAGTTTGCTTGTGCGACCTGCGAAGAAATTGCCTATTTGGATCAAGGAAAAATTATGGATCGTTTTGAGCTGAGCGATAAAACGCTATCAAAAACACGTGCATTGTTCGGTTTTAAAGAGGATTGATCTGGCTTAGAGATGGAAGTATTAAGGCTCTTTGAAAGGAGAAACTCGTAATGGTAACAGCGGTAAGTGCCCAAGGTTCAGGCAAGCTTGTAGGTAAGGATTATGTTTTCATTGCAATTTTTGGATTGCTCTTATTTATAGTGTTCTTTGCGTTTGCGATGGTGCTAGGCATGAATGCAAATACATTCTGGTTTACTCATGCATTAGGGGCGATTCCTGCTGGTATAGTCTGGATGTATTTGCTTGCGCGAGTACCAAAGAAAGGAACGATTGTTATTACTTCGGTAATCGTTGCCTTGGTCGGATTATTGTTAGGTATGTTCTGGGCGGGTCCTGCAGGAATTGTGGTAGGCGGCATTATTGGCGAACTTATTGCAAATACTGGCAAGCGCTCAATCGTAAAAAACATTGCAGCTTTTGCAGTCTTTACGCTTTGCTTCTGGCTCGGTCAGGAATCTATGATTTTTCTGGCAGGAAGTTCTTACGTCGATATGGTTGTTGCTTCTGGTATGACTGCTGAATATGGCCAGACTTTGGTTAGCTTTATGCAAAGTCCCTTAATTGTGATTGCGGGAATCGGCTCTGTAGTCGGTCCAATTATTGGAGGTTTCTTAGGCGCAAAAGTTTTCAAAAAGCATTTTGAAAAAATTGCAGCTTAAATTACAACTTAGTTTGTGTATCTGAATCACGATTCCAAGGATGGGTAATTAAGGATCTCGAAACAAGGCTGTTGCGCTGGCGGGCAACAGCCTTGTGATTTATTCGAGAGTATCCTGTCTGTTCAAAACTATCAATTTTTGGCTCTTGAAGCAAAAATTTCGGGAGTCTTATCGGAATATAGGCTGAAGCATATCTATTTCGGCATTATCACTATATTGTTAGCCATATTTAACTTCTAAGAGAAAGGAGTATATGTGGGTTCTAGCACTACAGATCAGCGCGAAAGTGCTGACAATTCTTTTCATAGCAACAGGATGGTAAGTCCTTCGCAGCGAGACAGCCGGCAGAACTCTTCATCGCAACGAAATCCTCTTTTGCGCTTATTGGATTTTACTGAAGGGTATAAAAAATTAACTATTACAGGATGTATCCTATCAGGATTTAATGCGCTATGTTCAATAGCGATGTTGGTTTGCATCTGGTTTGTTTTGCGAGACCTTATTGCGGTTGCGCCAAATTGGACACTTGCTACGCAGGCTCCTTGGTATGGCATTGCTGCCATGGTATTTGCTCTTGCAGGGCTGCTAATTTATTTTGCTGCGCTTATGTGTACCCATCTTTCAGCCTTTCGTGCAGCAACCAATATGAGAAAGGCTGCACTACGTCATTTGACAAAGGTCCCACTGGGTTATTTTTCTTCGCACTCAACAGGGGAATTAAGGCGAATCATTGAGGGGGCAACGGGACTTACCGAAGGAGTCTTAGCGCATCGATTTCCTGATTTTGTTGGAGCGTTGGTGACTCCTGTAGCCTTCTTGGTCGTCATGTTTATTTTCGATTGGCTTCTCGGGTTAGTGTGTCTGATTCCTATTGCCGTTTCTCTTGCTTGCATGTTTTGGATGATGGCAGGTGCTGGTGGTGACGAAAACGCCAATATGATGACATTCATGAAAAACTATCAAGATGCACTCGATCGCATGAATAAGGGAGCAGTGGAATATGTCCGAGGTATTCCTGTAGTAAAAGTTTTTCAACAAACGGTTAAATCGTTCCACACTTTTAGGGAATCGATAATTGCTTATAAAGAATTTGCTAGCGCTTATGTACGACTTTGCACACCACCGCAGGTAGCTCAGTTGGTGGCAATTAATTCTACATTTGCGGTTTTGGTTCCTGCAGGTATTTTGCTTGCTCAAAATACTGGTGATTTTGCTTCGTTTCTTTCTGACTTTCTGTTCTACGTTATTTTTTCGGCATTGACTACCACAATGATGACAAAAGTAATGTACTCATCTCAGGCGCTCACTGAAGCCCAAGATGCCATGATGCGTATCGAGGGTATCCTTTCAGTGCCCTGCGTGTCGGAGCCTTCTTCTGAAAAAAAGGATCGTGATTCTGCGATTTCTACTGCATCCTTACTGAAGTCCTCTGACTTAGCACTCGGACAGCGTGCTTTGCAAGGTGAAAACAATTCCTCTTGGAATAGTGCGATACCTTACACTGAGACTTTGTCTTCCGGTGATGCAATAGATTTTGAGTCGGTGACCTTTTCTTATCCTGATTCTCAACAGCCCGTACTTAAAGACATTACCTTTCATGTACCTTCAGGATCGACGGTTGCGCTTGTTGGCCCATCAGGAGGTGGAAAATCCACTGCCGCTTCTTTGGTTCCGCGATTTTGGGATGTTGATTCTGGCAGCGTGCGCATAGGTGGTATTGATGTGCGCGAAATACCTTCGGCGGTTTTAATGAATCAAATCGCGTTTGTATTCCAAAACGACAAGCTGTTTAAGCAGAGCCTAGCGGACAACATCAAAGCCGCCCGTCCTGATGCGACGCGAAAAGAAATTGAGGCAGCTGCTCGTGCTGCTCAGTGTGATGACATAATTTCAAAGCTTCCTGAAGGGCTTGATACGGTTGTAGGAACAAGGGGAGTCTATTTATCAGGAGGCGAATGTCAACGAATTGCATTAGCACGGGCAATCTTGAAGGATGCACCTATTGTGGTTTTAGACGAGGCGACAGCTTTTGCTGATCCTGAAAACGAAACTCTTATTCAAAAAGCGCTTACTGTTTTAACTCAGGGTAAAACAGTGCTTATGATTGCTCATCGTCTTTCAACAGTTATTAGTGCTGACTGTATTTACGTTATTGATGAGGGAAAGCTTGTTGAAGAAGGGACTCATGAGGATCTCGTGATGCGCAATGGCCTCTATGCTCGCATGTGGGCTGATTATCAGCTGAGTGCTTCTTGGCGTATAGAGGGGAAGGGGGCAGCTGATGTTGCGTAATGCTTTGGGTCTAACCGAAAAAGGAATGTCTAATTTTAAACGTGGAGTGTTCTTTTGTGGCGTAGCAAATCTTGTTCTGATGGCCCCTATGGCTGTCTTGTTCTTGCTTGTTTATGACTTTTTGAATCACTATCTTAAAGGTGCTCCCCTTCCTGATCTGGGGTTATATCTCATAGCGATTGTTGTAATTGTGGCACTAATCGCGCTTACTCAGTGGCTTGAATATCGCAACACATATGGTCCGGTTTATGAAGAAAGCGCACGTAAGCGAGAGGGGATAGCAGAGCGTTTACGAAAATTACCTTTATCGTTTTTTGGTAGACGTGATTTATCTGATCTGACAAACACCATCATGAAAGATTGTGCAGATCAAGAACGTATGTTTATGCATGTGGTTCCACAATTGTTCGGCACGGGCATTTCGACACTAGTAATTGTTGCAGGAATTCTTGCTTTTGATTGGCGTCTCGGTTTAGCTGCTTTTTGGCCTATTCCTCTTGCTCTACTTCTCATGGCGGCAACAAGTGGATTTGCAAAACGCAGAATAGAAGCAAAGGAGACTCAACGATTAGTAATGGCTGATAGAATTCAGGAATTCCTTGATTGCGCACAAGAAATACGTGCTACTAATCAGAGTAATTCTTTTCTGCGCAAATTGGATTTTGAACTTGAAGCGTTTGAGAAAACGCAGGTTGCTTCTGAACTGGCGACAGGGACAACAATTTCTTCAGCGCAAGCTTTCTTGAAGCTTGGAATAGCAAGTACTATTTTGGTGGGCGCTTATTTGATTGTTGCAGAGCAGATCGATTTTATGACCTATTTCGCATTTTTGCTCATTGTGACACGCGTTTATGATCCTATTAACGTTGTTCTTCAGTCGAGTGTTGAGCTGATGGAAATGCGACACTCTATCAAACGCACCAATGCACTTGCAGCAGAACCGATAATGACAGGAAAAGACGAGTTTACTCCTCAGGGTCACGATATCGTATTTGATGAAGTATCGTTTTCTTATAATTCGGGAGAGCAAGTTCTTGATAGGGTAAGCTTTGTGGCTAAAGAGGGTGAGGTTACTGCATTGGTGGGGCCTTCTGGTTCCGGAAAATCGACTATCGCAAAGCTTGCAGCCCGGTTTTGGGATGCGGATTCGGGGACGGTTTCGCTTGGAGGCGTCGACGTTTCAACGGTTGATCCCGAAATTCTTTTAACTGATTATGCTCAAGTGTTTCAAGATGTTGTTTTATTTGATGAAACAATCATGGACAACATTCGTCTTGGCGGAGAAGGCGCAACAGATAAAGAGGTACTTGCAGTAGCTAAAGCGGCAAACTGCGATGAATTTGTTGATCGTATGCCAAAGGGATACTTTACCTATATTGGTGAAAATGGCGTTCGGCTCTCAGGTGGAGAGCGGCAACGCATTTCGATCGCTCGCGCTCTTTTAAAGAATGCTCCTATTGTTTTGCTTGACGAAGCGACGGCAAGCTTAGACGTTGAAAATGAATCGCAGGTTCAGCGAGCGTTGTCTTATTTGCTTCAAGGCAAGACAGTTATGGTCATTGCGCATCGTATGCGTACGGTACTTAATGCCGATAAAATTGTGGTACTGAAAGATGGTCGTGTTGTTGAGCAGGGCAGTCCTTCTGATTTACTAAAAAAAGAAAACGGCTTATTCCGTCATATGGTAGAGCTTCAAGGCGCTAGTGCTGAATGGACTGTTTAAATTCGAACGACTTGTAGAATGGGAAATTTGTGCGGTAATTTCTTCGAGTCTGAATAGAGATAATAGAAAGTAATGCATGCGGAAGCTTCTGCTTGAATGATCGAATAATGCAGCGAAAGAAAAAGCGGCTGGAATTATCCAGCCGCTTTTGCACCTTATGCGCCGGGCTAGCGCATGTCCTTTTGGTTAAAAGCTTTTGAGTACTATCGAATTGCCATACGGCACAGGCAGTGACTTCATAGCTTTAACGTTGGGATTGCTTAGTAGTTTTCTGCGTGTACTTCGAAGAAGCTCTGAGGATGCAGGCATACAGGGCATACGCCAGGTGCCTTAGTGCCAACTACGATGTGACCACAGTTGCGGCATTCCCATACCTTAACTTCGGACTTTTCGAATACCTGCTTGGTTTCTACATTCTTCAAAAGTGCACGGTAGCGCTCTTCATGATGCTTTTCGATTTCAGCAACCATGCGGAATTTAGCTGCCAACTCTGGGAAGCCTTCTTCATCGGCGGTCTTAGCAAAGCCGTCATACATATCGGTCCACTCATAGTTTTCGCCATCAGCAGCTGCTTCAAGATTTGCTGCCGTGTCGCCCAGTCCGCCAAGCTCCTTAAACCACAGCTTTGCATGTTCTTTCTCATTGTCAGCGGTTTTCTGGAACAGAGCTGCAATCTGTTCATAGCCTTCCTTCTTTGCAACAGAAGCGAAGTAGGTGTACTTGTTGCGAGCCTGAGATTCGCCCGCAAAAGCGGTTTCGAGATTCTTCTCGGTCTGAGTTCCCTCGTACTTGTTTGCCATTTCTGGGCTCCTTTCGTTACGGGGCGTTTTTTGTCTGGTCGCTCCCTTTTATGAAGAGCATCTACGAGCTGTACTCACAGTTGTTAGATGCCAGCTTCCTTGTCTTTTCCCTCTTCAAGTTCTGCAGCGCACGTTGGACAAAGATAGTCAATGTTCAAGTCGTACGACAGCACATGGATGCCTGTTTCTTGTTCGAGTTTTGCTGTCAGATCTTCTAGCATGATATCGGTAAGAGAACCGCATCGTTTACATACGAGATGATCATGGCGCACTTCCATTTTGTCATAACGATCAGGAAAACCGGCAACCGCAACTTTACGGATTAAACCTTTTTGGTACAAACTGGCAAGATTGTTGTATACCGTTGCAAGTACCGCCTTTGAGTTATTTTCCTTAAGGTGAAGATACACTTGCTCGGCGGTTAGGTGTTCATCCGAATTGTTGATGATTTCTAAAATCTGTCGGGCGTTTTCTCTCATCGTCTATCCTAACTTGAATTAGAATAATTCTAATATAGGAGCATCTAATAGAAATGTCAAGTGAGTTATTGGAGTGCATATGATAATTAATACCGGCGGAAGAACAGACACGGTTCAATACTATACCGAGTGGTTATTGAATCGTTTTTCCGAGGGATATGCTCTTTCGCGCAATCCACTTTTTCCAAAAAAGATAAGCCGTTATGAGCTTGATCCTGACACGGTAGACTGTGTGGTGTTTTGTTCAAAAAACTACAAGCCAATTCTTCCTCGTTTGCATGAGATCACCGATAGATTCAATACGTATTTCTTCTATACCATTACTGCATATGGAGTAGATCTTGAACCAGGGGTTCCCTCGATACAAGAAAGCATTAACACCTTAAAAAGCCTTTCTGACATGGTGGGAAAACAGCGAATTACCTGGCGTTATGACCCAATTCTTCTGACAAAAAAGTACACGATTGACTATCATCGTGAAACATTTGAATATATGGCATCCGAACTTGCTCCCTATGTGGATCGCTGTGTTTTTAGCTTTGTGGAAATGTATAAAAAGGTTGAGCTAAATATGGCAGAAATTATTCCTTTGACAAGGGAAGATATTGAACAGTTGGCTCAATTGCTAGGATCGATCGCTCAAAAGCATCAAATCGCTCTTCAGATTTGTGGCACTGATGAAGACTTTACTCGCTATGGTATCCAGAAAGCGGGTTGTTTGACGCTGGAATTGCTGGGGCATGCCAGTGGGGTGACCTTTAAAAACCTCAAACATAAAGGGATGCGGCATGGATGTCACTGTATAGAAAGCAAAGATATAGGAGGTTACGAAACATGCCCTAATGGGTGTAAGTACTGTTATGCCAATAAGGATTCTCGTAAGGCGGCAGAAAATTATAAGCTGCACGATCCTCATTCGCCCTTATTGTTGGGATGGGTGAATGAAGATGATGAAATCAAACAGAGCGTACAGAAATCCTTTCTTCTGAAGCAGGCACTCCCTGGGCAAACAACGCTTAATTTATGAGAAGCTCAATTTATGAGGTGAATACCAATTTATGAGGCGAATATCAGGAAGCTTGGCAAGATAGACTCTCGGCAAATTTAGATTCTCGGCGAATTATGCAATTCGGGTTCAAGGGTTAAACAGTAAAGCGAATTTCGCTTCGAGTTAAGGGCTGAATGTCAGAGCGGTCAGGGGTAACTGAGAGGCCTTTATTGAGGCTGACGCTCCAAGAGGCAAATGTTTTCAGTATGGTTGGTATGAGGAAACATATCTACCGGCTGGACGCGATTGAGATAATACTCTTCTTTGATCAGGTATTCCACATCTCTTTGCTGTGTTTTGGGATTGCAGGAGATATAAACAATACGTTTTGGTGCGAGTAGGCAGGTTGCCTTTAAAAAGTCCTCACTTGCGCCAGCTCGAGGGGGATCCATTAAAAGAACGTCGATTCGATTACCTGCTTTAGCTTGCTTTTTCATGAAGTCGCCAGCGTCGGCTGTTTCGAAAGTGGCGTTTTCGATGCCATTGTGGCGCGCATTATTATAAGCATCCGTAATGGCGGATTCGATATTGTCCACACCGATAACCTGAGCCGCGTGGGCTTCGGGAGTTTCGGGAAGACCTTTTGCTGCAACAAGGCCGATAGTTCCCGTGCCGCAATAGGCATCAAGTACCGTTTCTGTTCCTGTGAGCTGCGCCATCTGAATGGCATAGCGGTAGAGGACTTCCGTTTGGGTGGAATTAACTTGATAAAACGAATGCGATGAAATGCGGAAACTGAGTCCACAAAGTTTGTCCAGGATAAAACCAGGACCGTACAGCGTTTTTTCTTCCTGACCAAGGATGACGTTGGTTTGTCGAGTGTTTACGTTCTGTACGATGGTAGTAATATCGGGGATGCGTTTGACGAGTTCCCGACAGAAATTGCGCGAGCCAGGAAAAGCGCTTTCGTTGGTTACTACCGTCACTAAAATTTCGTTTGAAGAATGGCCGACGCGCACAACAGCGTGGCGCATAAATCCCTTTCCGGTATCTTCATTATAGGGTTCCATGTGGTAACGCTGCATTATGTGTTTGATGGCAAGAATTATGCGTTTTGCAGTCTTATTTTCCAAAAGGCAGGTATCGGTGGGAATTACGCGATGAGTTCCTGCTGCATACATGCCATAGAGTATTTCGCGATCAGGATGTCCACCTTTACCTTGTGCTCGATTGGAAGTTTTTCGAAGTGAACCCCTTTTGTTTGCTTGCCGTGCGTCTGCTCTTTTGTTCTCCCGAGAATGAGAAGAAAGCTTTTTACCAAGAACGTAAGGGGAGGTTACCTTATTGCGATAATAAAACGGTTCATCCATTCCAGAAATTGGACTAAATATCGTATAAGGATTTGGGAACGGCTTAAACAAGCGAAACATTTCTTCTTGTTTTTGTTCTAGCTGTTTCTCGTAAGGGATCTGAAGTAGTTGACAACCACCGCATTTCTTCTGCACGGGGCAGAAAGTAGCGCCGCTTTCCGATGAGTGAGAAGAAGCTTTGTGAGAGGTTTTGTGAGTTGAACTGTGAGCAGTTTCGCAAGAGGCTTTGTGCGCAGTTCTGCACGTGGTTTCGCGGGCGACTTTACGCGCAGTTTCACGAGCAGTTTTGCGAGTGGCGTGAACCGAACTATTTCTCGTTGAGCTTGTCATGAGGTGTCAACCAGATCCTTTTAAAATTTATTGCCGATCTTCCAAAGAAGTAATTACAACAGGGAAGGTCATAATAATACTAAATCCAGCCCCTTCCGCGCTCGCAATCGTCAAGGTTCCTTCATGCACTAATACGATTCGTGCAATAAGGGGAAGCCCTAAGCCGTGTTTTCCAATTGAGCCACCATGAGGAATGGGGGCGTTATTGACGAGCGAGCCATTCTGGTTATTAATGAGCGAATTCTGCAAACCAGGTTCAGGATAAAGACCGCGGTCATGGCTTGATTGCAAATCAGGTCCAGACTGGAATCCACGGGTCGTGAATTCGGAGGCTGTGCTGGTCTCGAGCTCGGAGGCTGCCGTGTTCACGAATCTGGAGGAAGCTATATCGGAACCTTGTTCTTCTAAGGCTGCTGCGGGAGGACGAGGCGGTCGTTTTTTCGCAGGCAGAGGCGGCTCACTTCCCAAAGGAGGTTTCTGCGCCGAAATGGTAGGCGCCCCAGCTTGGTAAGCGTGCGCGGTGTTGTAAGACGGAAGATCGGGACCACCTTCGATTTGCTGGGGAGGCATAAAAGAATTTGCTTTCGAGAAGGTGATACTGGTGTCGGTATAAGAAATCAGGGAACCAATGCCGAGATAATCTCGTTCAAGCATAGCTGCCAGCCCAAGTAATTGTTCGGTGTTCATTCCGCGTCCATCATCTGCCACGCAAAGTGCCACACCTTTATCGTTGACATTGAGCGAGATTGTAATGCGGCAATGATCAGGGTTATGTTTGAGGGAATTGTCAATAGCATTGCGAAGCGCCCGCTTTAAAAGGCGTTCGTCTCCTTTTATAAGGGCTTGGCTGGCGGTCTCGGCAATATCTAAGTCAAATTCCGCATGATCATCTATGCCCTGATTAAGGTAATCTACCACTACGCTGCGAAGCGTTTTTGCCACAACGATGGTATCAATCTTAAGAGGTTGCATGTCGTATTCGAGCTGGGTGGCAATATTGAGGTCTTCAATCAAGTCGCGAATACGAATTCCTTGACGGGTAATTATAGCCGCTGACTCTCGAGCATCTTCGGAAAGAGAAGGGTTGTGCTCAAGCTGTTCTGCGTGACCCATCGCAATGGCAAGAGGGGTGCGAACATCATGGGAAACGCCTGCAACCCAATTCTTACGGGCAGTTTCTTTACGGAGAAGAGTATCCGAAACGGCGTTGATGCGATTACCTACCACGCGAAGCATGCCCGAGAAACGCACCTTGGCGGGTTTTCCTTGCGCCAGATTGTCCAAAGCATCAAGCATAGGCCCTGTGCTTTTAAGCAATGAGCGCTGTGAGAATACATACAGCAGAAAGATGAGAAGTAGGTCGATGGTGAAGACAAGCAAAAGGTAGAAAGGAATGCGTATAAACGCTTGTTCAGAGAGAGTGATTCCCCAGGTGAGATATTGATTTCCGGGGTAGCCCATTATTACGAGATTGGGGTCTTTGGTCCAAATAAAAGTAGATGAACTGCCGTAGGCGCGATCGTGCGAGATAACGGCAATTTCATTTTGAGTAAATGAAGTTGGAAAATCTTGCGGAGTGTTATATGACCAGACAACCGTTCCGTTTTGATCAAGAAGCACCGTCCAGCAACCTCGCGCATCCATTTGGTTCAATAGGTCTTGATTATCGAGCACCCAATTTCCCTGTTCATCTTGAACAAGGCTATGGGCAACTTCAGCGATATCGATGAGCGCTTCGGAATTTGCGGAATCGGGACCATCGGCGTAAGAAATTTGCCCTTCAAAAAGGGCGATTGCAATATAGAGAAATACATCGATCACAAGGATGAGCAGTGCCATTCCTGCGAATAGACCGATGTGTTTTAAGATAAAAAATCCTGACTGTGGTTTGTTCTTTCCGGTTGCCATTTAAGCACTCTTTTCGACAAGGAGCTTATAGCCCAGCCCTTTCATAGTGATAAGCGATTCGGGTTTTGAGGGATTGAGCTCTATCTTCTCTCGAATGCGGCGGATGTGCGTCATGAGACTTTGCTCGTATCCAAACGAGGAGCCCCAGCATTCTTCGCAAAGATGGTCGGTTGTAACAATGCGGTTGGCATTGTTAGCAAGAATGCGTAAAAGCTCACTTTCTTTTGCGGTTAAAAAGGTTGGATCGCAGCCTTCTTTGTGCACTTCAACATTGTCAAGGTCAATAGTGCAATGCGCTAAGCGCAGAACTGGTTCGTCATCGGGGTAACACCGACGTAAAACTGCATAGATTCGAAGGATTAATTCCTGTGCCGAAAAAGGTTTTGTTAGGTAATCATCTGCGCCTGATCGGAGACCCGTGAGACGGTCAGCTGTTTCATCTTTAGCGGTGAGGAAAATGACCGGCAAAGGTTTTCCTGACGAAAGAGAACGCAAATAGGTACAGAGGGTAAATCCATCTCCATCGGGCAACATAACATCAAGGATGGCAAGATCGGGATGGTGTTGCTCGTAGGCAGCAAGCCCGCTGGTGACATCGCTTGCAGTAACAATGCGCTCAAAGCCGTCGGCACGAAGCACTGTTTCGAGAAGATGAAGCAATTCGGGCTCATCGTCAACCAGAAGAATAGTTTTAGTATGTAGAGAATCTTTTGCCATAGTTGCATTGTATGCGCAACTTTATCGTGCCGCGAGGGCATTTCTCAAAAGTCAGGTAAATGTTAGGTACCTGCCAGAAGCTAGTAAGGACTACTTTTTAGGCTTTCTTTAGACGGAAATACGCAACGCCCTTTAAACGGAAATACGCAACGCCGATTTTGGATTGATTAGGGCGCTGGCGTTCTAAAGAAAGGAATTCCGATGGTGGGAAATGCAGGAATGCGAACAATCGTGGAAGTGCACGATGTTTCAAAGTGTTATGGCGGAAAGATGGGCAGGCATGGTCATACTGAAAATATGACACGTGCCTTAGATCATGTGAACTTCACGGTAGAACAAGGAGAATTTGTCGCAATTATGGGCCCCTCGGGATCGGGGAAGTCCACACTTCTGAATTGCTTGGCTACGATAGATAGTCCCACTAATGGGCATATCATTATTGGTGGGAGGGACGTAGTTGGTCTTTCTTCGAAAGAACTGGCTCGATTCCGCAGGGAAGAGTTGGGTTTTGTTTTCCAGGACTCCAATTTGCTCGATACCCTTACGATTCGCGAAAATATTGCACTTGCCCTTACGATTTCTCGCGTACCAGCACGCACGATAAACGAGCAAGTTGAGTCGCTTGCACGACAACTTTCCATTGAGCAGACGCTTGATCGGTATCCATATGAAGTCTCGGGAGGGCAGAAGCAACGTGCTGCAGCAGCTCGCGCTTTCATCACCAAGCCTCATCTGATTTTGGCTGATGAACCAACGGGAGCCCTGGATACCAAATCAGCACGAGATCTTCTTGATGCGTTGGAATTTCTTCATGGTCTCGGCGCGACTATTTTGATGGTTACGCATGATTCGAGCGTTGCGAGCCATAGTGATCGTATCGTGTTTATTCGTGACGGCAGGTTGTGGGGTCAGATGAGTCGTGGCGGCAACGACCGAAAGACCTTCTTGGCTCGTATTATTGCAGCAACTTCTCAGCTCGAAGAAGGTGAAGAAGATGCTTGCTAAATTATCAATCGCAAATGTTCGACGATCCTATAAAGATTTCGCCATTTATTTCTTCACCTTACTTATTGGTGTTGCGGTATTTTATGCCTTTAATTCCATTACGGCCCAAGATGCGGTTTTAGCTTTTGATAAATCGCAGGGTAATATGATCGAACTTCTGGGAATTTTGATCGATGGGGTTTCGGTATTCATCTGCGTTATTTTGGCTTTTTTGGTGGTGTATGCCAGCCGTTATCTCATAAAGCGTCGCAATAAGGAATTTGCTATCTACTTGCTTTTGGGAATGCCAAAAAGTGCCTTGTTGCGCTTAACGCTTGTGGAAACTTTAATAGTAGGGCTGGTATCGATGGCGTGCGGTCTTGCTCTTGGCTTGCTGATTTCTCAGGCACTTCTTTATATCACGGCATTCATGTTCGTAGTTGATATTCCGGGCTTTACCTTTTTTGTTGCTCAGGATGCAATGATAAAGACCATTGTTGTCTTCTTGGTAATTTTTGCTCTGGCTTTGTTTTTTAACGTGGGCTACGTAATGAAAGCAAAGCTCATAGATCTAATTCAGTCTGAGCGTAAAAATGACGACTTGAAGTTGCGCAGTATTCCTCTGTCGTTTTGTTTATTCATCGTGTCCTGCGTCATTATTGGTATTTCGTATTATCTGCTTTCAGAAAATGGCATTGCAGTTAATCCGACTTTTGGTGCGGCAACGGCGTTGGTTTGCGTTGGAACGCTTTTGTTCTTCTATTCCCTTTCGGGCTTCTTGCTGCGTTTGATCCAATATATTAAGCCTCTTTATTATCGTGGGCTTAACATGTTTACCTTGCGTCAAGTTGCTTCCCGTATTAATTCGTCTTTTGTGTCTATGGCGGTTATCTGTATGACGTTGTTTTTGGCAATTACCAGCGTTGCAGGTGGTGTGGGTATTTCTCTTTCGATGCAAAACAGCATGGCATCAATTACGCAATATGACGCCAGCGCGACTTCTTACTACAGTTTGTTGCAGAACTATGAAGGTACCGATATTGCTGAAGATACCCAACGACGTTACGAAATTGCACAGGACTATATTAAGCAGCATGACTTCGACATGGCTGAAGGTATGAGTGCTGATGCACAAAAGCTTGGGCTACCCGACTTTAAAAGCGTGGTCCGAGAGAGCGCTCAAATAGATATGTATTCTACGGAGGCGACTTTTGCCGACCTCGATGAAGCTTTGGGCAAATCGGTGATTGATTATGTGGGCTCCGATATGGTCAATGCCGACTATGCGCAGCAGCCGCTTAGCGTTGTTCCGGTTTCGCAATACAATCGCGCGATGGAAATCAGTGGAAGAGAAGGCATTTCGCTTGCTGAAGATGAAGCAGTTCTTAACTGCGACACTGATATCTTGATGGATTATGCGCGTGATGCGGCAGCGACGGGTGCAACCTTGACGGTGTTTGGGCATGAGGTGAAAGTGGATACTGCGCTCAATACCGAAACGCTGCAGACTACTTCAATTCCCGGTCAGATGGGTGTGCTCATTGTTCCTGATGAAGTAATCCCTGATCAAGCGACTCCCTATTCGTCGATTTTAAATGTTCAATACACCGATAATCCTAATGCAGAAGAGCAGTGGGGCGAAATCTATAACGGTATTTCAGAGTCGGAAAATCCGCAGACGTGGCCTCTAAATATGGGAATGACCAAAGAAGAGGTATTTAGTCAAAACATTGGCTTGACTACCATCATTGCTTATCTTGCTATTTACATCGGCTTTGTTTTGGTAGTGGCTTGTGCGGCAATTCTTGCTATCCAGCAACTGACGAGTGCAAGTGATAACCGCAAGCGATATCAGTTGCTTGATAAGTTGGGCGCGTCGCGGTCTATGGTAAATGGCACTTTGTTTAAGCAGATTCTGATCGCCTTTTTGTTCCCCTTGGCTTTAGCAATTGTGCATTCGCTTTGTGCTTTACGCGAAGTGGTGAGCTTGGTGCAATTGTTTGGTCACCTCGATATCGGACAAACGAGTCTCGTGGTTTCGGGGGCTTTCATGGCGGTGTATGGTTTGTATTTCATATTGACCTATGCGGCAGCGCGCGGAGTTATTCGTTAGCGCGCGGAATTGCCCGTTAGCGTGTGGAATGCCTGTTAGAACACGGAATTGCCCGTTAGCACGCGGAGTTATTCGCTCTGAGCGGAAAACAAAATCATGCATTTAAAGAGCTGTTTTTGGTAAAAAAGTGCCTTATCGGGCGGATAAAACGGCCTGGTAGAGGGTTATTGCTTTCCTGCCGCTTTTCGGTGGAGCCTCAAGGTCGCGATTCGTATTGGATGGTGACAAAAAAGCTGTTACTGGTGTCATGTGTGCCAGTAACAGCTTTTGCTTTGGGTGTTAAGCTTCTGCTTCGCCACCCGATAAGGGCTAAATTTGCCAAAAAACGCATTCTGAAGGCAAAATTTTGGTTTAAGCCCTTTGGCGTTCACCTTTTTCTTCTTTATCTGCAGCAACAAGCGATTCGATCGATGCAAGGTTTGCCATAGTGGAGCGAATAATATCGGATCGCGAAAGCGACCCCACAAGGCAACCTTCTGCATCAACAACAGGGATTTTCTTGATGCGCTTTTCCGCAAGGAGACGGCAGGCATCGTCGAGGGAGGAGCCACTAGGAACGGAAATTGCTCCCTTCGTTGCAATGCGCATAACATTTAAATCAATTAAATCTGCAACGCGTTGCATGAAGTTTTCGGTGTCGGGAATTCGATACAACATACGGGTTGCGTCCAAAACACTTCCGTCGCTGCGACCGATATATTTCATGATGTCGCCATCAGAAATAAAACCTACTACTTTGTTTTCGCTATCCACTACCGGCACCCCAGACGTTTTGTTTGCCGCAAGAATTTGCGCCACTTCACGGATAGTGTCGGTGTCATGGACAGAGTAGGGCTCTTTATTCATTGCTAAATCAACTGCAATATGATCATCCGCTTTGGTGGGCATACGCACGGCGTCGACCGAGCTTGAAAAAGTAGCTTTTTTATTGTCGCGGACCGAAACAACAATAACTATAAAGATGATAACCATGAGCACTGCAGTAAAGCTGAAGGCAATACGGTCACCCATCATGGTCTGCTCCATGCTTGGCATTTCGGGGAACAGGAAAACCGAAGTAGCGGAAAGAGATACCAAAATGGCAGTACCCAGTGAAGCGCCTACCTGGTTTAAAGTGTTGGAAAGGGCGTTGGCATGCTGAATTACTGAGTTGTCGAGTGAGTTAATGCCCCAGGTATTGATGGGAGTAATAGTTCCAGTAATACCAACAGAAAGGCAGGTGTACACCGCAATAATAAAGGGAATTGGGGTATCCAGCGAAAACGCTATAAGCCCGCAGCCGCCTAGAAGCAAAATGAAAGCGCAGGGAATTATTACCTTGCGGGGTCCGAATCTGTCAAACCAGCGTCCGGCGAAAAAGCCGAGAATTGCACCAATTACGGCGCCCGGAAGCATAACAATACCTGTTTCAAGGGCGGAGATGCCAAGGAGATTCTGCAGGTAAATTGGCAACAAAACACCCGTACCAACCAAAGCAGCTTGAAGGCCAGCAACGACTGAGACTGTGATGGCGTAATTGCGCGTGCGCAAAATACTTACTTTTAGCAGAGGAACTTCGAGTTTAAGCTGCCTGCGCACAAAGAAGGTGAGCAGAATTATGCCAACAATAATAAGGGTGATGGGAAGGGCGATTACTTCTGCGGACGTGATGGATGATAGACCGTAGAGTAGGCTTAAAAGGCCGAGAGAACACAGAGCGACCGAGGGTTTGTCGAAAGAGGTTGGCTCGAATTCGCCGTAGCTTTCAAGGAAGAATACGGCGCAAAACACGATGATTACAGCTAATGCGCAAACGAGCAAAAATAGAGCGCGCCAACCAACGCTATCAACAAGCAAGCCTGAAACCGAAGGGCCGATTGCAGGAGCAAAGCCAATAGCAAGAGAAACAATACCCATGGCAGAGCCGCGTTTTTCGCGTGGGAAAATTAGCAAGATAACGGTGAATACCATCGGCATAGCAATGCCAGTAGCTACCGCCTGGCACATACGACCAATAAGCAGAACGGCAAAAAATGGCGCAATTGCCGCCAAGAGCGAACCTATACCGAAAATGGTCATTCCAAATATAAAGAGTTTCTTGGTAGGGAAGCGACCAATTAGGTATGCGGAAAGAGGAATGATGACAGCCTCAACAAGAGAATAGGCGGAGGTAAGCCATTGAACCGTTGTAGCGTCTACCTGCGTATCTGCCATGATGGCGGGTAGCGCAGGAGAGAGCAGCGTCTGATTAAGAACTGCTAACAAAGTTCCGGCAAGCAAGATAACCACAATAACGATTTGTTTGCGGGTTAAGCCCATAAAGTCTCCTTCCGAACGATAAAAATTACACTGCGTATAAAAAAATTGAGCGCAAAAAGAGGGCACCTCTTAGGTGAGATGCCCTGTCTGTTTCGTAGTAATGATAGAGACGAATAAAATCAGATTCAAACGCTTCGTTCGAACTTCACATAATTGCAACAACCTAACATGTTCATGGGTTGTTTCAGCGTTACGAAGGCACTCCATGCGTAAGGGCGGTCGCCTTACGCATAAGGCGTCTTACTCATCACGGAGACGCGCCTTATGTATTTATGCACTATGGGTGCTTTTTGTGTTTTGGAGGCGCCTTATGCGTTATGGGGGCGAATAGCACCCTTGTCGCAACGGTTACCCCATGCATCGATGAGTTCGTCGTCGCGATAAACACAGACAATTTCGCAGTGATTTGCACATTTCTGACAAACCACCTCGCGCGTCGTAAAATCAATATTGTCGATGTTGAAAGAAAACGGCTTTCGCTTCGACTGAGGAGCGTCTGCGGCAAGAAGAGCTGCTCCGAATGCCCCCATCAGGTGTCCATCGGGATCGACCAATACTTTTTCTCCGAGGGTTTCCTCAAAAAAGTGAACAACGCCCACATTCTTGCTCACGCCACCTTGAAAAACGATAGGGGACAGAATGCGCTTTCCCTTACCTACGTTGTTCAGGTAGTTAGTAGCGACTGCTTTGCAGAGTCCTGCTATAACATCTTCTCGTGCATAGCCCACTTGAATTTTGTGTACAAGATCGCTTTCGGCAAATACGGTACAACGGGCGGCAATGTTGGCAGGATGCTTCGAAGTAAGGGCGATAGGGCCAAAATCTTCCACTTCAACCCCTAAACGATGAGCCTGGCTCGAAAGGAACGATCCAGTTCCCGCGGCACACAGCGTGTTCATGGCGTAGTCGGTAGCGATACCATTTTCGACGCAGATAATCTTTGAATCTTGTCCGCCGATTTCAAGAATAGTGCGAACGTCAGGATGTAGATGCGTGGTACCTACGGCATGAGCAGTAATTTCGTTTTTGATTACGGTTGCATTGAGAATCGCGCCGACTAATCTGCGGGCACTTCCTGTGGTACCTACCGCGACAACTTTAATCTCGTCATGGTTAATTTGACTCGACAGGTCATCAACTACTCGTTTTGCGGCATCGGTTGGGTTGCCTTCGGTCCAAAGGTAGGAACGGGCAAGGATTGTGCCCTGTTCATCAATGATGACGCCTTTAGTCGAGATGGATCCAGTATCTATTCCAAGAAATGCAGGTGTCATTAGCGAGCCTTTCTCATAGCGATCATGTCATAAAATGCTTCAAGTCGAGTATCGAGACCCGTGTCACTTGTCTGGGAATCGTAGCTTAAGTACAAAATAGGAATGCGATAGTCACTGCTCAATCGCTGCAAAACAGGCATGCAGTCAATTTCGGGAGTACAACCAGAAGATTTGAGGTGAATTATGCCGTCAAACCCTTCTTCGGCATATTGCTTCGCGGCTGCAATCGAAAGTGTCGAAGTTGGCCCCATGTCGAACGACACGTATTCTGAAACGCTGCGACGTAAGTTTTCTTCGTTGTAGCGAAGAATGCGGTTGGTCAGGTTTACCGTGCGGGCAAGTGAAACACCCATAGCACTTAGCTTGTCTTCAATGAATAAATTTGAACGAGGGTCAACTGCGGTAAAGAATTCACCGATCAGGCCTACTCGAATGGGGTCGACGGGTTTTTCAATGGGGAGGTCTTCTAAGATTCGCAGGTGATGGCGGTACACATAGGCAAGCTGTGCTGCCCCGCTGACGGTATTCATTTCAGCAAAGAAGTCTTTTTGGGCTCGTTTGAACGAACCGGGCTCCTTTTCGAAGCCGGCAAGTTCAAGATAGCGGTCATTGTAGCTATCGAGCGCTTCGATCATTTTCAGAACTACCAAAAAGTTTTTTACGCCCTTTGATATGGAAAGATCAGGGTTAACCTTCTTTTGGCAGATAGAAAGGTACTCCTGCAGGGGCTTCCCGCTTACCGTTGCAAAGTTGAGCATTTCGAATTCGTAGCCCAAATCGCGCAAAATGGACTCTTGGAGTTCTCCATAATAGCCTAAGCGGCACGGTCCAGTGAGCTGCACCAGTACGTCGGCACCTTTATCGAGGGCTTCAATGTAATCGCCAAGAATATGCTTGAAGGGAGCACAAACGTAATCGGTACTGTTCAAGGTGCCTAATTCAAGCGTTTTACGAGTTGCCTCTGGTAAGGCGATGAAATCAGCATCAAGCACGTTTTCAACGAAAAATCGAAAGGCAATATCGTAGTAGGTGTAGCGCATGAAAGCGACCTTGGTGCGCGCATGGCGATCTTTCTTACGCTTCTTTTTCTTTTTGGGGCGTAATGCTTGAGGTTTGCCGGGATTAAGAAATACTCCTGCGGGTGCGTCTTCGGAATAGCGGCGCTTCAGGGTGTCAGCCATGCGGTTGATGGGTGTTTTTATTTCGGTAACGCGCTGTTTTAAAGGAGCGGCTACTTCAGTAATACGGCGGTTTGAATTGTTATCGCTCGTCACGGAGATATCCTCCTCTTTTTTGGTAGCGCAAAATATCAATAAAGCTTTCAATGCGCGTTTCTAGTCCAGCGGTTCCGCTCTGGGCATCTACCGTCAAGGAAAGGATGGGTTTTCCTTTCACGCAACGGATAAAGGCGTCGTTAGTCATTGAATCGGGGCCGCAAGGAAAAGCGCTGATTAAAATAATGCCGTCAAGATGGTCGTATAAGCGAAGAATTGTTCCAATGATTTCGCGATTTACGATCCAGGGCATCGTTTCGGAAAAGTCATAACTTTTTTCCAGCGCAAGTTTACGATCGAATCGATCGGAATAAAGCGTGCACACTTCAAGATTTTTGAGCATGCTTGTAATGGGTTCACCTATATAAGGGTCGTGAATAACATAGGGATGAGCTGCCAGCAAAATGCGTAAAGGACGTTGATCGGCGGGGAGTTTTTCTGCTTGTTTAAGCAATTTTGCCTGCGCTTGTGCTTGAAGATCATCATGCTTTTTTTGCGCATGGAGTGCATTTTGATAGACAGCTTTACCCTGTTTTTTGGTCAGTCCAAATTGAGTTGCTATTGATACATAAGCTTCTTCGGCGCTGATACCAGTGTCTTCTTTATCTACTTCGCATGAAATGATGCGGACTTGCTTAGGGGCAAAAGTATTGGTAACCAAGTCAGGAAGCGCTTGGAATTTAGTGCAGAAACCTTTATGTAATCCAAGATTATCAATACTTGGCACAAACAAAGCATCGCAAGAATCGAGAAGGCTTTCGGCGTGACCCAAATAAAGCTTTGAAGCAAGGCAACATTCGTCGATAGAGAGTGCTTCTCCTCGCTCGAGTATTGCTCTATCGGAGGGATTGCTGGTGATGACGGTACAACCGAGAGACTCGAAGAAGGTTTGCCATAAAACATGGTAGCGATAATAGAGCAGAGCTTGTGGTATTCCGACTGTATGAATATCCTCAAAGTTCTGCTTAGATAGCAATTCAAGTGGGCTCATAAATCTCCTGTACGTAAAAAAGAACATTCTCTATTGTCTAACGTTTAAGAAAAATGTGGCGAGCATCCACAGGGAAACCATTTCGTCTTGAGCGTTCAAGATTGCTTTTTGAGGACACGAGGTTGATTTTGGGGTACTCTAAGGTAATCGTTTGAATGAGGCATGTTTGGCAATGCAGGCTTTTTATATATCTGCTAAGGTGCTAGAAGCTTAAGACTGGAAGCTTAAGATGAGAAGTCTAAGACTGAAAGTTTGAGGTTGGAAGCTTATGGCAAGAAGCCTAAGACTAGAAGGTTAAGTCCAGAAGTTTAAAGCGTCTGAAGCCCAAACCGCTCAGAGTTTCGTTTTGTTTCAAGGAAGATATATGACTCGTTATCGTGCCACCATTGTTTCCCCAAAGGGCGCTGCGCCCAAATCGAGCGTAATTGAATTCGAGAGTGAACATAGAGCTGGCTCAAAGCTAAACTTGCAGGATGCACGATATAAGATGCTTGAGCTTCACGGATCAGAAGCGCTTTCTTGGAACATTAAAGATATCGAAAAAGTAACTGAAACTGAAAAGGGTGGAGCAACAGAGCAGCTTATGCTTGATTTTCGCGAACCTGTTGAGCCTCCTAAGAGGAAACGTCGCACGGTTAAACGGGGTATTGCCGGATAAGAAAACGAAAAGCCCGATAAAAGCCTGAATAAGAAGCGAGAAAACAAGCGCTGCGTGTTCGCGCAGCGCTTAAGATATTCTCTTAATGATGTGATTTTCTGTTTCTTATCTTAATGGATACAACGATAGCTCCAGCTAGGGTGCCTATTGCAATCAACGAAACCACGATGCCAAAGCCCAAATCTTCTGTTTTAGGAAGGGTTGTTAATAGCTTTTCAATAGGATTGTCTGTCGTGTCGGTGGGGTATTGGACGGTCGTTTGTACAACTGAATCTTTATCTTCGTCATGAAATTCAAGGTTGTGATAGATATCAATACGCGCATCGTTCCATAGCTCAATATCCTCGCTTTGAAGCATTTCGTCAGTTGCTTTCATGAATAACACTGCTGGTGCGTAGACTGTTTTTTCCTGATAGAGTGCATCTAATACCTGACTGCAGGTCTCATTATTCCAAGAGCTCAATTCAGTCGAATCGAAGGCGTTTTCTAGAGTGTCGTTATTTTCGTAGCGCTCACGGCGATTCCATTGTTCGTCTTCCTGCGATAAGGTTCCAAAGCCTTCTTCGACCCTGCCGTGTTCAAAGGCAAGAGCGGTTATATACTCACCTTCTTTGAGTTGTAAATCCTCAACAAATAATGTGGTGGACTCTTGGGTTGAAAGATCTTGGCTCCAAAGGCGCCAGTTGTCAAAATTGTACATTCGCTCATTATTGGGATTGTCAGGGTTGTAGGGATTGGTGGAACACGCGTTTGCGGTTTCATTTTCCTGTGCGTTAGTGCTTTCGCTTTCTTGTATGATTGCGGTTTCACTCTCCTGCACGCTTTCGCTTTCTTGTACGATTACGGTTTCACTCTCCTGCGTGCTTTCGCTTTCTTGAGTTTGTTCGGTAGTTTCACTTTCTTTCTGCTCATTATTTTCAGCGTCTTGAATTTTTTCTTGGGCAGGAGTGTTTGTCATGTTGGTCTGATACCATACGTTCATTTTTCCATCGTAATCGCCGCTACTTATAGGTGTTGTGAGTGCTTCGAGGTGTGCCTGATCTTCTTTGGAGCAGGTCAAAAAATCAGTAGTGGTAAATTCATCTGCCCAAGTAGAAGAAGTGGATCGGTAGTTGATGGTGTAGGTGAATAACCCGTTAGCTTTGAAAAGAGTTTGCCGTTTGTCTACTTCTCCTTTGATTTCAGGAGTGTAGGGTTTGTTATCGACGGTCCCTAAATCAAGCGTTGTTTTGTCCCGCGAAATGGTTATTTCAAATGCGACAGGAACCATGCCTTCGTTTGCCGAGCACGGCAATTCCTCTACGGTATAGGTGTCATAAGGTAGAGCGCCTAGATTGTCATCAACGGGAGCCTGAGTACCTAAAGCATCTTGACCAAACCAGATTCCGTCATCTGCGGAAGTTCCTTTGTTGGTGTTTTGAGAATGGGGAGTCCACGACGATTCGGTGCTTGCCATACCGTTTTCATCGGTAACAAGCACATGGGATTCTCTGGTGGTCTTCGAAGTAATGCGGAAAGGGACGGAGGCAAGACGTTCCATAGAACCTTGTCTTGTTTTAGAAAAAGCAAAATCACCTCTTTTTACTTGCTCTGATATTTCGATAACTTCCCAGTTTTCAATATGTGGTTCTGTTCCGCTTTCGTTGAGGGAGACAACGAAAGTATTTTCAACGGGAAGATAGCCTTCGGGGGCTTTTATTTCCTTGATCTCTACAGTCCCTAAGGGAAGAACTATCGAACCTTCGTGGTCGTAGTAGAAGTCATCTCCTTCGACAAAATAATCTTTCGAAAAGTGAATTTTCCCTCTTCGTCAGTTTCGAAAATCCAGCTTCGTACAGGATTGCCCCATGATTGTGGAATGGAGAGCTGATTTGGTTGAGCCTCTTCGCCATCCATGAAGGCGGTTAGGGTGTTTTGTACTAATTGAGGTACGGTGAGGTAGCGGTCGTAGTAAGAAACTTGAAATTGGGCACCGCCTAATGTTGCGGATCCGAGAGGCGATGATACCTTGGTTTCGGCATCTACTTTCTGAAGAACAAGGTCAATCAGGCAACTTTGAGGGGTATTGGAAATAGTTGACTGGGTTACCGATCCTGCGTGGATAGGGATTGATTTATCTGCAGTATTTGCGAAACCGGCGGGTGCTTGTTCTTCTTTGATGGTGTAGGTCCCTACGGGCAAGAGGGGGCTTCTCTGGCTTTGTCCGTTTTCGTCAGTCTGTAATTGCGCTACGCGATTGCCGTTCTTGTCGTAAACGCCAAAGATTGCTCCCTCTAGCGAATAGGTGCTATTACCTTCGCTGAGCGAGGGGTTTTCGGATACTTTTTTCAGCTCAAGGTATCCTCCAAAATTCTTTTGAACTTTTGCTTGAAAATAAACAGTTTGATAGCCAATTAAACCTAGGCTATTGCGTGGACCGTTCGGGCTTGCGGCTCCTGGCGGAGTAATAGTGACATCGTAGGTAACAATACCTGCGTTTATATCTACACTTACAAGGGTTGCGTTATAGTCTGCCCATGTGTACGAAGGCGCTGCTGCGCTGGGAAGAGAACAAGACCCCGTTCCTGAACACCCTTCTAATTCTCCTGTGAATCCTGAAATGCTAAATTGAGCAGGATGAACGCTCCAGGTTGCACCGATATAACATTTTCCAGATGCAGTTTCTGGCACGTCAAAGTCGGCATCGACCGTTACCACCTGGTCAGGTTCGCTAATGGAATAAAGGGCATTAATAGTAGTGGATGCCTCTACTGGAGCAGAAAAATCGAACGTAGAATTATCAGAGGAGTTTACCCATCGAATAAAGGTATATCCCTGCTTTGAGGGAGTAGAAAGAGCTTTCCCATAGGCTTCTTCAAATGAGGATCCTTTGGGAATAGCAACCTCAATATCTTCGGTTTTCTCGTCGTTAAAACTTACGCGAACGATGTAATCAGCTTCTACAAAGCTCCCTTTTACGGTGGTGCTTTGCGTTATGGGAGTGGTAAACCAATCAAAGTTATCACTCGCATCTGTTTTCCAAACAAGCTGAAAGCCTTGTGATTCTTTTTCTTCGATAAGACTAGCAAGTGGTTGGTTTCCTTGAGAATCAACCATATAACGAGGATCGGCCTGAATGGCTTGTCCTTTTGTGAAGTCATTTCCTTCGATCAGAGTTGGCAATGATCCCTGGAACCCCTCTACTTCAACGGTGACGGTGAGAGGGTCGCTTCCCTGAACTGCATAAGTTGACTGCGGGTACATAAGGCTCAATGCGCACAGGCACACCAATAAAAGAGCGAGACCGATTGTGGCATATCTAAAAACAACGGCAAGCCCTACACTTGGGTGTTTGCCTAAACAAGCTGTTCGTAGAGCTTTTGGGCGTTTACCCAAACAAGCTGCTCGCAGCACTTCTGGAGGAGAGTTCTTAGCAGGGCGTGAGCTTGCAGTAGAACAGGTAGAGCACGAACCTTCAGCAGAACAAACAGAGTTCGAGTCAGCAGTTTTCTTGGTGAACATGGAATCACTCCTATCGCATCAAAGGCGCTATAGGACTAATTCTGAAGAGGGAAATTCATATAATCGTGAATTTTAGGAGAGACAAAACTCACCTTTTGCGAAAAGAAAGTTCATAAAAAGCGACGATATGTCTCATAAAAAGCAACAATATGTCTCACAAAAAGCAACCATTTTTTTATGTAAAGCAACCTTCTTTTCAATAATGAACCATCGCACTTCCTGCCTGAAACGCTCCGTTCGGTTCGTAAGGAGCAACGATTAGTTTACCTTCGTTTGCGATAAGCCGATGGCGCGGTATAGTGAGTTAAAATACTCTAACTTTAAAGCGACGCTCAACGGAAACACAGGACTTAAAGCGATGCTTGAAAGGTGAAGACCGACTTTAGGCGACGCTCAAAGGACAGCGTGTGCTTAAGGGAGATACTTATAAAACGACGCTTAGAAGATAAACTGACTAAAAGCGACGCTTAAGGGAAAAGAGAGGCGTTGAACATGATTTATTCCAATATCGCTGAACTCATTGGCAACACTCCTTTGCTGGAGTTGGTGAATTTTGAAAAGAATAACCACTTAAAAGCTCACGTAGTAGCAAAAATAGAATCATTCAATCCTGCTGGTTCAGCAAAGGATCGCATAGCGAAGGCCATGCTAGAAACGGCGCAACGTGAAGGAAAGCTCGACGATGATACGGTGCTGATCGAGCCAACTTCTGGTAATACCGGCATTGCCCTTGCTGCTTTAGCGGCGGCTCGCGGAAATCGCACCATTATCGTGATGCCTGAAACAATGAGTGTTGAACGACGCATATTAATGCGTGCCTACGGCGCAGAAGTGGTGCTAACTGAAGGTGCGAAAGGCATGGCAGGAGCTATCGCAAAAGCAGAAGAACTTGCCAAAGAATATCCCAATTCTCTTATTGCTGGCCAATTTACTAACCCTGCAAATCCCGCTGCTCATGAAGCTACAACAGGTCCTGAGATCTGGGAAGCAACCGAAGGGAAGGTAGATATTCTTGTAGCAGGCGTTGGTACGGGTGGAACGTTGTCCGGATCAGGAAAATACCTTAAGAGTAAAAATCCCCATATCCAGGTGATCGCGGTTGAACCAGCCGATTCGCCCTTTCTTTCTGAAGGCAAAAGTGGTCCTCATGGCATTCAGGGAATTGGAGCAGGTTTCGTACCCGATACGCTCGATACCTCTATCTATGATGAGGTCTTAGCGGTACGTACCGAAGATTCCTTTGCTGCTGCCCGCGAACTTGCCGCAAAAGAAGGAGTGCTGGCAGGTATCTCTTCTGGCGCTGCTCTTCATGCTGCGAAAATAGTTGCTCAGCGTCCAGAAAATGAAGGAAAAATGATCGTAGTAGTGTTGCCTGATACGGGAGAGCGCTATCTTTCATCTGATCTTTTTTCGCACCTTGGCGAAAAGGAGTAAAAATACATGTCTTTTGAAGAGGAAAATCGCAGCGCGATCTGTGCCTATTTCGCGCAAGGAGCAAAAGGCAACCAGCCTTGTGAGAAGCTTGGCGTAGAGGTTGAGCATTTTGTGGTGGACGCTGCTACGCTTAAGGCTATTCCTTATGAGGGCGAAAAGGTCGCAATCGGGCGCGCATCCGAAGGCGCATCCAAGGGCACGTCCGCGGGCGTATTCGAGGCCACATCCGAAAGTGCATCCGAAAGTGCATCCGAAGGCGCATCCGGAGCCACGTCCGAGGCAGCATTTGGCGTTCGAGACATTCTCTTATATTTATCCGAGTTTTATCCTCGAGAAATGCGAGGACTTGAAGGCGATTTGATCGGCCTTGCTAACAAAGAGGCATCGCTGACTTTAGAGCCTGCAGCGCAGCTCGAGATAAGCATTGCACCCTATTGCGCCATAGCAGATATTGTTCGCGTGTATACCGAATTTCGCGGTCACGTCGATTCATTTCTTCGGCAGCATAAGGCAAAACTGGTAACGCTAGGCTATCATCCAATCGAAAAAGCCCATGATTTGTCATTAATACCAAAAAAACGCTACCACTTCATGAATGACTATTTCCACGCCCTCGGTACTCATGGTGAGCGAATGATGCGTGCTTCTGCATCGACTCAGGTTTCGATTGATTATCGAGATGAGGCAGATGCGATAAGAAAAATGCGTGTTGCTCAGGCGCTGGTTCCTATTATTGCCGCATTTACCGATAACGTAGTTCGTTTCGAAGGCGAGACTCCAAAGCCCTTGTCTCGTCTTGCCATGTGGCGCGATGTGGACAATGCGCGTTGTGGGCAAGTTCCTGGGTTATTCGAGGCAGGCTTCGGATTTGAACAGTATGCCGCTTGGCTGTTGCGTACCTGTCCAATTTTTGTGACGCGTCCGTCTGCCAAAGATCCGCAAGGACCTGCGCTGCGTGACGTTGCAGGCATTACTGCATCTCAGGCTTACGCCGATGCTCCTATGTCTCAGGATGATATCGAACATCTTCTTTCGATGTTTTGGCCCGATGTCCGTCTAAAGCAATTTGTAGAGATTCGCCCCGCCGATGCACTACCTCTCCAGGCGATGGCAGGTTATGCAGCTCTCATCAAAGGGATTTTTTATTCCGAAGAATCGCTTGCGCTCGTAGAGGATGCGTTTGGTGTTGTCGGGGGCAGATGGCAGCTTGACGATACGTATACCGATACCGCTGCTGAGTCTATCCGTGCTTTGGGTTGGAAGGCCAAAGTGGGGAATTTGTCGCTTGCCGAATGGAGAAAATTTCTTTTTGATCAGGCAAAAAGAACTCTCGTTCAAGAAGAACAGAGGTATTTAGAGAATTTCGAGAAATGGATAGCGCAAAATTCTCGTTTATCCTAACAAGATTTTCGGGCACGTTTGGCAGGTGTCGCTTTGTACGTTGCGCATCTGGTCGCAGATGAGTTTTTCCAGTTTAACAAGGGGAATGTTTTGCGCCTTGCTGATGCTCGTTAGGAGATACTGGGAGTTTGTCTTAAAGCTGAAGATCATTTCTTCAGGTATGTTGTGCTGTTCAAGAAGTCCTTCACGATGTAGATAGGAAATAAGTCCAATCAGTCCACTCAAGGTATATTCAATGATGAGCCGCGTGTCTATGGTGAGCTTCTCATCGTCGGCGCATAAAAGCCGTTCCCACATTTCAACCGAGGCGGCTTTTACCTTAGTGTCAATGCCTTCTTGACCACCGCGGTTCATCATTAAACCAAAACGCTTTATGTGTAGCGCAAAGTTCTCCTGCTCAAAGGGGTTGGATTTCTTGCAGAGCAAATAGAACAGCGCGCGAGGTACACTGCTGTTAATAAAAAGCTCGTCAGTTATGACTGAATCGATAAGCTCTTCGAGTGAATTATAGTGATAGTAAAACGTACCGCGGTTGCAATTTGCCTTTGAGGTAATCATGCTTACCGTAATATCTTTTAAATCGTTTTGTTCCAATAAGGCCCAGAAGGCATCTTTGATGCGTTGTTCAGCGCAATCGCCTTGGTCTTTTCTTGGTCGTGCCATTGGGGGTCTCCTGCACACTAAAGGGTTTTAGTCATGTTATTCCGAATGCGCTGCGCGCGCGTTCATAATGAGCATCTGTAACCGATTCTCAATGTTTGCGAAGCTTACGTCAGGATCAAAGTCGAGCGGCAGAATTTGCGCATCGGGGTAGAGCTCTTTTAATCGTTTTGCAATACCGCGGCCAACTACGTGGTTTGGTAAGCAACCAAAAGGCTGCAAGATAACAAACGCGCGACATCCATGTTCTGCGTGATGCAGAATTTCAGCGGGAATAAGAACTCCTTCTCCTGCGTCAAAGGTGTGATGGATGATAGGATCGCTTGCTTGTACCAAATCGGGCATACGGCAAGGCGGAGTGTAGAGTGGATGGGCCTTTGCGATGCGGTCGGTTACATCGTGAGCTAGGTCGAACACTCGGTTGTCGATTGCATAGGTAGCTTTATTTGCGAAAGGTCGGTCAACCTTGAACTCTTTTACTTGAGAATCCTGGTAGAAGTAGGTTTTGCGTATAACGTCAGTCATACGTGCTTCGATAACTTCAAGTCCATTGTCCTCTAAATAGTCTTCAATATCGTGGTTTGCGCCAGGATGGAAGTTCAAGAGATATTCACCCACGATAAGAACCGTTGGACGGGGGTTGCTTCTGTCATACGGCACTTGCTTCATGATTTCTATTGATTGAACAAAAGCTTTCTTTGCTCCACGAACGCCACCTGCTTCAAGGCCTTCAACTAAACAGTCGAGCGCTTGGTCAAAGGCTGCATTGGCGCTTCCTTCTTTCAGCTCGTAGGGACGCATTTTGCGAAGGAGCTCTTCAAGCGCGTCTATCATGGGTAAGGTGAAGGCAATGCGGATTGCGGAAGTGAGACTGAGTTTGAATCCGGGATGGATATTATGAAAGTCCACATCGTCGTTCGTGATGATCGGAACCTGTTCATAGCCTGCATCATCGAGCGCTTTGCGCAAAAGTGCAGCGTAGTGAGTTAGACGACAATCGCCAATATATTTGCCGGTTGCAACGGCAACATGATCGAGATCATACTCGCCCGACTCCAGGGCTTCAAGCGCTTCGCCAATAACAATCTGAGCAGGGAAGCAGATGTCGTTATGAACGTATTTCTTGCCAAGGTATATAGCTCGTTCTCGTCCTATAGGAAGCGATACGGTGCGGAGTCCCTGCTTTGAGAAAACCGCAGACATAATACGGCTAAACGCATGAGAAGTATTAGGAACTAACACCACTCGCTCCTTAACCGCTGTCTTATCAAACTTTTGCGGATAGGGATCACCCAGCTTAGCTCCCGTTTCGAGGGCAACTTGTTTATCGAGCGTTTGCTCTCTTGCGCTTTCGGCTTGCGGGGTAGCTCCCTGATTTGGGATCTCTTCAGCTACTGAAGAGTAATCTTTAGGATGAGAATTCGTCTTGTTGTGGCGAGCCTGCTCTTGTGCTCGTCTTCTTTCGATTGTCTCAACAAAAGAACGGGTACGAATGCCAAGAGGGCCACGGATATCGCTTTCGTCCACTTTGAGGACGAGCGGAGTTTTGGGTCCAACTTCTTTCATTAAGCGAATTATTTCATCGGAAAGATACGCATCGTGACCACAACCAAAGCTTACGATTTGGACATATTCCATGTGGGGGCTTTGTGCTGCAATGACTGCTGATGAAAGCATACGGGCATGGAAATTGTTAACAATGTCTATCAGGCTGTTATCCAAATTTACTTCGGTAATGCCAGGAACTGAATCGGCGGTAATGACCGGAATTCCCAGGTCGGTAAAGAAGCTTGGAAGTTCATGGTTTACCAGCGCGTCGTTGTGATAAGGACGCCCCGCTAATACCACGGCATAGCGTCCCTCTTTGCGTACCTGCGCAAGAACTTCTGCTCCGCGTTGTTGAAGCCTTTCGTGGAAAGAAGCCTGCGCCGCATTGGCTTGTGCAAGTGCTGCTTCGGTAGCTTTCTCGGGGATGTCAAACATCTCCTGGAAATAGGTTTTTAATTGATGAGTCTTATCTTTTTCGGTAAACCAATGGAATAAGGGGCTGTCAAAAGGTATATCCCAGCGTCGTTCAGGATTGTCCGAATTCTTTATAACCAGAGGATACCCTTTTACTACCGCGCACATTGATTGACTGGTATCTGCGGTATTTTCCGAGGGAACCGTCGTAACAATAGGCATAAAGATGCGGTCGACATTCTGGTTATGAAGATCGCGCAAGTGCCCGTGGACTAGTTTCGCGGGGAAGCAGACGGTGTCCGAAGCGACTGCCTGGAGGCCTTCTTCGTAAATTGTGCGCGTGCTGAGATGGGAAAGTTTAACGGTGAAACCAAGTGCTTGAAGAAGCGTTTTCCAGAAGGGCATAGTGTCCCAATAAAACAGCACACGAGGAAGTCCGATGGTGATGTTTTGGTCGGGTACGACCTTGCTAAATGGCCAATCTTTAAAAAGTAAGGTCTCGCGTTCAGCGTACAGATTAGGGACGCTATCCATGGCTTTCTTCGCAGCACGAACCGCGTCGCGCACTGAAGCGTCTTTGGGATCGCCCACCACTTCTCCGCGAGGGCATCGGTTTCCTGTTATCCAAGAGGATCCGTTAGAAAACGTGATGCGAGTTCGGTTGCAGCGGTTAGCGCAGAAGGGGCAAATGAGATTAGTCTCTTGGGTGTATTCAAAATCTCGGAGAGCATCCCACCCTATGAAGCTACTCGGCTGGCTGGATGCGTGTTCTTCTGATCGGCTAGATACCTGCTCTTGCGCGATAAGCGCGGCACCGATTGCACCCATAAGGCCAGGATAAGGTGCGCGAACTACTTCATGTCCCACATACTGTTCAAAAGCGCGAAGCACCGCATCGTTTAAAAAGGTGCCTCCTTGGACAACGATGCGATTACCCAAGCTCTCTAAATTTGAAACTCGAATTACTTTGGTAAATACGTTTTCTATGATAGATCGACAAAGACCCGCCATAATATCGTCGGGCGTTTTGCCATTTTTTTGCTCGGTTACAATGCTGGAATTCATAAATACAGTGCAGCGACTTCCGAGTGCCGCAGGAGATTCGGAACGAAAGGCCGCTTCAGCAATGTCTTGAGTAGCAATGCCCAAGGTGGAGGCAAAGTTTTCGAGAAATGAACCGCATCCGCTTGAACAAGCCTCGTTGACTACCACATTAGTTATGATGCCTTCATCTATCCAGAGTGCCTTCATGTCTTGTCCACCAATGTCGAGGATAAAGCTGACATCGGGAACATAACGTTGTGCGGCATGGGCGTGCGCAACCGTTTCTACCGTGTGGCTGTCTGCGTTGAGGGCTTGCGCAAACATAAGCTCCCCGTAACCAGTGGTGCCAACTCCTAAGATAGTGAGCTCGCATCCGGCTTCTGCATAGCTATCGTGAAGATCCATCAGGGCTTTTTGTGCCACCTTGAGGGGTTCCCCCTCATTGGGAGCGTAAAACGAATCGACCAAATTTCCTTGCGTATCAAGCAATACTAATTTAGTGGTGGTAGATCCTGAATCGATACCTAAAAACACCGAAAGAGATGAGGGGAGCTGTCCTGCCTCTTTACGTTCTTTGAGTGAGGTTGAATCTCCCAGCTTATGGTGTTCAACAAAGCGATTTTTTTCTTCTTCATTCTCAAAGAGAGGCATGGATAGCGCAGAAGATGAATCTTGTTCATTTGATTCATCAAGTGAACAAAGGGCACTCGCGCCATCTACGACTACGATTCGCTTGGTTTCTAAGGTGTGGATAGCCTCATCAAGCATCAGCTTTGCTGGAGTATCACGAAAGAGATCGGTAAGCGAAAGCGCAGCGCCGACGGCAACGATAGTTTCAGGGTGTTCAGGAATAATAATATCTTCTCGGCCAAGATTAAGACGTTCTGCGAACACTTTAATAAGGCGCGGATTAAAGGTAAGAGGTCCGCCTTCGAACACCACAGGCGCAACGATGTCTAAACCTTGCGCCAAACCGCCGATAGTTTGTTTTGCGATGGCGTGAAAGGAAGAAAGGGCAATTTCTTCGCGTGAAACACCCTGATTTAGTAAGGGTTGGATATCTGTTTTAGCATAGACGCCGCAGCGGCCTGAAATAGTATGTACTGAGCTACCTTGAGCAGCGAGATCGTTGAATTTTTCGGTAGGCACTTTAAGAAGTGTCGCAATTTCGTCGATAAAGGCGCCTGTTCCGCCAGCGCAACTTCCGTTCATGCGCATGTCGGCAACATTGAGGCGCTCCTGTGTGGTGTCGTATTCGAAGAACACCATTTTTGCATCTTGTCCACCTAATTCAATTGCAGTGCGCGCCGTGGGATAAAAAGCGCTAACGGCAAGTGCATTAGCGACTACTTCTTGCACATAGGGCAAATCGAGAGCCGCTGCAAGGGCGGCACCACCCGAACCACAAAAGGCAGCCCGTAAAGGGGCATCCGGGAAGACCTCTTTTACTTCAAGGAAAAGATTCTTGACGCATTCAACTTGACGTGCGTGATGCCGTAGATATCGACGAAATAATACTTTTTGAGCACGTGGATCGAATACGGCGATTTTTCCAGTGGTAGATCCTACGTCGATACCAACGAGAAGCGTGTTGTCGGTGCTGGCAGCGCAATCGCACGTGCTTGGCTGGTGAGAAGTGTCGGTGAAGGAGGAGTTAGTCTTTTGCGTCACTAGTACACACTTGCTTTCTGCTAAAAATTAGACGGTCTGTTCAATTAATGACGATTATTCTACTAAACACGGTGTTCAATTTAAACAGTTAATTAGCATTAGCAGTGGATATGTGTAGAAACTCGTATAATTATATTAGGTATTACTCTGCAGGAATGGAGGGGGACATCATGGCAAAGTCAATTGAAGATGGTTTTAAGGACATCTTTCTTGCTGGAGTAGGCGCTCTTGCGATTACGGGAGAAAAAGCCAAAGAAGTAGTAGATACCCTTATCGAAAAAGGCAGTATCACAGTCGAGCAAGGAAAAGATATCAATCAGGAATTGCAACACAAAGCATCGCAGACTATTTCAAAGGTTCGCGAAGAAGCAGTAGCGCAAACGCTTAAGACGATGACGCCAGAAGAACGTGAAGAATTTGCCGCTACGGTCGCACGTCTTGTTGCTGAATCTAAGGTTGCCTCTGAGGCGGAAGTGGTAAACGATTCAGATGAGTCGGATTCCAAAGAAGAGGGCTCCAAAGAAGAATAAGCAGCCGAATAAGAGAAAACGTACGTAGGAATGCATTCGCATGGCCGAAAATTCGCTTCTTAAATATATGTTTCGGGATGGGGAAGAAATTGACCCTGACCAAAAATTTGGATTAAGCCGCAAGGCTCGTATGCGTCGTTTGCGCGAAATAATTGGACTGATGCGCAAGCACCATGTTAATGAAGGTCTTAGTCCTAGTCAGTTGCGCAGTTTTTTGGTCGATCTAGGTCCCAGTTTTATCAAAATTGGGCAGATGCTTTCGCTGCGATCAGAAATTTTACCTGCAGCTTATTGTGACGCGCTTGCGGATCTTCAAATGGATTGCGACCCAATGCCGTTTGAAGATACGCTTGCCGCGTTAAAGGATGTGTATGGCAGCAGGTTCGATGAAATATTTCGTTCAATCGATCCAAAACCATTAGGAAGCGCTTCGCTTGCACAGGTACACAAAGCAGAACTGGTAAGCGGCGATGTGGTTGCCGTAAAAGTGCAGCGACCAGGTGTTCGTGCGGTTATGGCGCAGGACATTGATGTTATGCGCTCGGTTGCAAAGCATATTTCGCGTTTTATGAAAGACACGCAAATGCTTGACCTTCGTGATGTGGTCGAGGAATTGTGGGCAACGTTCCTTGAAGAAACTGACTTCATGAAGGAAGCGAACAATCTCCAAGAATTTGCTGAGCTTAATAAAAACGTTGTTTTCATTTCGTGTCCAAAGCCTTATTTGGAATACTGCACCGAATCGGTGTTGGTGATGGAATACATCGAGGGTATTTCAATTCGCGATACGAAAAAACTTAAGGAATACGGGTATGACCTTGACGAAATAGGTCTTAAGGTCATGGATAATTACGCAACTCAAATTCTTGAACATGGCTTTTTCCATGCTGATCCGCATCCGGGTAACTTATTTGTCCATGAAGGCAAGGTGGTGTACCTTGACCTGGGTATTATGGGTAGACTTTCTGTCCGAGAGCGTATGGGATTCAGCAAGATAATCGAAGCAGTTGGTTCCCAGAATGCCAGCGATCTGAAGGATGCCTTAATTTCTTTTTCGGTTGAACATGATTTAGCTGCAATAGACCATGCGCGTCTATTAGCAGAGCTGGACAATGTATTAAAAAGCTATTGCGCAACTAATGTTGCTGATATCGATATTGGTGCGCTTTTGAGCGACATCATGGCACTTACTCGTCAATGTAGGGTAACTCTTCCGTCGTCGGTTACTGCCGTGTCACGGGGCATTGTAACTATGGAGGGATCTCTGGCGGAGTATTTAGCCAATACGAACATGATAGAAATTATTAACGGGCACATTATTCGTTCCAAGAATGTTCAGGAAGAATTGGAACAACGCTTAAAAACAGCAGTCGTGTCGCTTGATACTTCTTTGAAAAGTTTGATGAAAGCAGCGGAGTATTCCGGAGAGATGTTCCGCATGCTTTCGCGTGGCCAAATGAAGGTAAACATGGAGATGTTAGGCTCAACTGAACCTTTGCGAAAAGTGAGTCGCATTGCAAATCGTCTTGCCATGAGTTTGGTCATTGCAGGTTTGTTGGTAAGTGGAAGTTTAATCATCGCAGTTGATATGCCAAAAGTGTTTGGACTTCCCGTACTTTCTTTTATCGAATATGTTTCGGCATTCTTGCTCTTTGTATGGATGGCGTGGGATATGTTGCGAAAATCGAGACGCCCTTAGCTGAAATCGTTTATAGATAAGAGGTATCAAGAAGAAAAGTCGAATCGAGAATTGTTCATTCCGGGAGCTTTCCTTCGGGAAGGCGGTTGAAAGGGGCTTTTGTGAATTCTGATATACGAATACTTCGAGGATTTTCCATTGCAACTATGGTTTTTTCCATTTTGGGAGTGCTGGCAGGTGGTGCTTTCCTGGCGTTGATGATATCTGCTTCGTCAATGCTCTCTGACCCTGCTTTCTTTGATCTTTTTGCTCAAGAACTTCAGTCGAGCTCTTCTGGTTCCGCGGCGTTTGATGGAAGTTCTCCTGCGGCAACGTATGATTATTCCTCAATGAATGAAGAGCAGATTCGTGAAGCTGCAACGCTTGGCATCAATGTGGTCATTGCTCTTGCGGTAGGTTATATGCTTTTGCATGTAGTGGGTATTGTGGCAAGCTCGATGTCTCTTCGTGCACTTGCTGCTCCAGAAAAATTACGTCGCGCCTTTGGCTGGACTGTTGCTGCAGCTGTTTGCGCAGCGGTAGTATTTTCTATCATTACCTGCGTTTGCTTTATTATTGCCGCCTGGATGAACGCTCGCGTACGTAAGAGTTTTGCGGCATTTGCTCAGGGTGGCTATCCTGGTCCTGGTATGTATCAAGGAACAATGCCTGGTCAAGGGGCTGGTTACAATCAGGGCATGTATGGTCAGGGTACGGGTTCGGTGCCCCCTCAGCAGCAAATTCCTATGCAGCCCGCACAACCACAGCAGCCTGTACAGTCGCAGCAGCCTATGCCCGCGCAACCTGTACAGCCACAACAGCCTGTACAACCCCAACCTGCTCAGCCAGTGCAACAACCTGCGCAACCACAACAACCTTCTCCTGCTCAGCCAGTGCAATCAGCGCAGCCGATTCAGCAACCATCGAACCAATCGATGTCTGAGGCTCAGCCACAGGGAGGACAGGGAGACTCTGCGCAGCCACAGGGACAACCAGTAGATTCCGCGCAGGCGCAGGATACTCAGGATAACAGCGCGTCTAAGGAAACCAAATAAAACAAACGGCGACACTGAAAACAGGCGCGATGCGTTCGCTCGGGTGGCGCTGCGCACTTAGACGATGCGTTCGCTCGGGTGATATGCGCGCCTACGCGACACTGCGCGTTCGCGCGTTCCTGCACGCTCGCCGATACCTTGTCTTAAACAGGAAGACGCTCCTTTACCATGCTTAGGAGTAGTTAAACGCTCATGCGATAAGCCTGGAAGGAGCATTATGAAAATTGCCGTTTTGGAACCACTGGGAATTCCTGATGCCGATCTTCGTGATCTGATCTTAAAGGCAGTTGGCACTGCTAATGTGGAGCTTATTACCTATCCAGATCGCAAGGTTGATGAGGCGACGCTTATTGAGCGCAGCGGAGATGCTGATATAGTAGTGCTCTCAAACATTGCCTATCCTGCTTCAGTGATGCAGCAGAATCCAAATCTTAAATATGTGTGCGTGGCATTTACGGGCTACGATCATGTTGATATGGCGTATTGCCGCGAAAAGGGCATTCAAGTATCGAATTGCGCTGGTTATTCAACGGTTGCTGTTGCCGATTTGGTATTCGGACTTTTGTTGGATGTATATCGCAATATTTCGGTATTAAATTCACAGGTACGCTCGGGCGGGACTAAAGACGGACTCGTCGGACCCGAATTGGAGGGTAAGCGCTTCGGAGTAATTGGTGCTGGTGCAATTGGCACACGCGTTATGCGGATTGCCCAAGCTTTTGGGTGCGAGGTAGTGGCTTATTCTCGAACACGTAAAGAAATCGAAGGGGTTACGTTTGTCGAGCTGGACGAATTGCTCTCCACTTGTGATGTAATCAGCTTGCATGTTCCTCAAACCTCTCAGACAACTGGTTTGATCGGAGCGGAGGAGCTTGCCAAAATGAAGCCCACGAGCGTTTTGATCAATTGCGCTCGCGGTCCTATTGTTGACTCTCAGGCGTTGGCAGATGCTCTTAATGAAGGCAGGCTTGCTGGTGCGGGCATAGACGTGTTGGAAATGGAGCCTCCTTTCCCTGAGGATCATCCTTTGCTGAGCGCTAAGAACACCATTGTGACTCCCCATGTAGCTTTTGCTTCAAATGAAGCAATGCAAAAGCGTGCAGTAATAGTTGCAAACAATATTGCTTCTTATCTGGCCGGTAATCCTGAAAACCTTGTTTCCTAGGTGTAATGTTTAACGTGTACTGGCGCAAGGCTTATAAGAGGGGCTATACTCGCTGAAAAGCAAACTTAAGGCCCACGGCAATTAAAACCTTTATTTCGTTTATGCAGCAGGACCTCACATCCTGCTGCATATTTTTTAGAGAGGCCAAGAAGCGTGTGCTGGTTAGGGCGAGTGCCGCAGATTAACGCGACACATTGATTAAGACGATAATTGCACGGTGATGTGATAGCTATGATAGGAAAATTAAAACAGCATTATGAGAAAGTGATATGTGCCTGCTGTTTTTTGTTGCTCTTTACTAATGTAGGTTTAGCCTCTACTTCGTTTTCCGTTTATCAGCCTTATCTTGTTGAACTTCCTGGAGTGGGGCATTCAGGTGGTTCTATCGTTATTTCTATCCGCACTTTTATCTCGGTTATCGCAATGTTTTTCGTAGCTCGCTATTACGAAAAACTCGATTGTCGCAAAGGGGTAGCATGCGCTTCATTATGCATCGGTATAGGATTTGTAATATATGCCTTCAGTACCGCTAACTTTGTGGGGCTTTGTATAGGCTCTATTTTTACGGGTCTTGGGTATGGATTAGGCGGCATGGTGGCATCCACCATGTTGATCGGGCGCTGGTTTAAGGATCATGTAGCTACTGCCGCAGGCATAGCTGCGGTTGGTTCTGGTGTTGCTGCGGTAATAGTGCCTCCCGTGGTGGTGGCGCTCGAAAGTGCTTTTTCGCTTTCTTCGGCATTTGTTGCCGAAGGCATTCTTGCTTTAGTTTGTGCGGTCACTCTTTATGCTTTGTTGCGAAATAAACCACAAGACATGGGATTGGTTCCCTATACCGATCCTAAGCTTTCTTCTAAAGTCGAAGACGAAAGCCAAAAGACATCGCTTCAGAAAAAGCAGCGGGGCAATCGCATCAATAGGAACTTGCCTTCGCGTATGGTTCCCGTGGTATTGATAGCGATGCTTTTTGTGGGTTGCGTTTCTGTTGGCGGCTCAAATTATCTAGCGGTGTTGTTTACTTCTGAAGGATTCACCACTGAATATGCTGCCTTGTTGGTTTCGATCAGTGGTGCTTGTTTGATGGTGTCGAAGCTGTTTACAGGGGTTGTATTCGACAAAATTGGTACTGCCAAAGGATCTCTGGTCTTTTTTGCCTTATTTATTATCGGGCTGATACTGCTGTGTCTATCCGATATGGGCAATCATAATCTAGCGTTGTTCGGAGTGCTGTTTTACGGAACGGGACTTGCGCTGGGTACGGTTGGCATTTCTATTTGGTCGATCGAGTTGGCACCACGAGGTCAGCAGGTTAAAACGATTAAAAACTTCCAGATTGCCTATGCGCTGGGTGGCTTTATATTTACCTTTTTGCCAGGGTTTCTCATGGAGGCTACCGGAACCTATTTAATATCTTATGGAACTTTGTTAATTATGGTCGTGCTGGCAGCAGGTATTATCGTGGGTCTTTATGTAATACTCGACAGGCGAGCGATGAAGGCATTTAACAATCAAGGCGCTCATAAAGTTAAGTAAATCGTGAGAAAAAGTAACCTGCTGAGGGCTTTTTCATGCAAAAAGGCTCCAATTGATAATTAAAACTGATAAATGACCACGTAAAACGTTTTGATAGGGAATAGTTTTACAAGCCTTAACAAGGATTAACGATTCTTAACAATACTTAACTTCATCTTACATCTATTTAACATTTACCTTGCTATTCTTGCCTAAGCAAAAAGGCAGATCCATTAGAAGGAGGAAAAAGAATAGCATGGATATCGCTACTCTTGTCGTCGTAGGGCTCGTAATTGTAGTTGCGCTTACGTTCGACTTCACGAATGGCTTCCATGACACGGCAAACGCCATGGCTACTTCAATTGCCACAGGCGCCCTGAAGCCAAAAACTGCGGTTATTGCAGCCGGTACGTTGAACCTGATCGGTGCATTTCTTTCAACGGAGGTTGCAAACACCATTTCTGGTGGTTTGATTAATGAACAGGCAGTAACCATTGCACCAGAATTTATTTTGGCAGGTTTGTTAGGTGCGATTATTTGGAACCTACTAACATGGTTGGTCGGTCTTCCTTCTAGTTCTTCACATGCTTTGTTTGGTGGCTTAGTAGGCGCTGTTATTGTGGGCGCAGGCACCCAGGGCGTGAACTTCTTTGCCGTAATTACTAAGGTGCTTTTACCAGCTCTTATTTCTCCTGTTGTAGCTGGCTTGGCAGCTTTCTGCGCGGTAAAACTTATTTACTTTATTGTTAAGAAGCTCGATGAAAAGTACATTGAAAATGGTTTCCGTCATGGCCAGACGGTAACGGCTTGTTTGGTAGCTTTGTCTCACGGTACTAACGACGCTCAGAAGACCATGGGTATCATTACGCTTACCTTGATTGCAGTTGGTATTCAGCCATCCGGTTCCGATCCTCAATTGTGGGTAATTGCCGTATGCGGCTTGGCCATTGCTCTTGGTACTTACATGGGCGGTTGGCGTGTTATCCGTACGCTTGGTAAGGGCTTGACCGAGATCAATACCCCTCAGGGTTTTGCAGCTGAAGCAAGCTCTGCAACCACTATCTTAGTTTCTTCTCATTTGGGCTTTGCTCTTTCTACTACCCAGGTATGCTCCGGTTCCATCATTGGTGTAGGACTTGGCAAGAAGGGTAACGAAGTTAACTGGGCAGTAGCGGGTCGTATGTTAATTGCTTGGCTTGTTACGTTCCCTGCTGCAGGCATTATTGCTGCAGCGGCATGCTCGGTTGCAAAGATTAACGTTTTTGGTACTGCAGCCGTAGTTATCGCGGCAGCCATTATCGCCATCATTATCTTCCGCTTAGCACGTCGCAATCCTGTTAACTCTACCAATGTTAATGAGGGCACGGAAGTTAAGCTTAACCTTGACAACACTCAGACGGCAGCAGCGTAAGGAAGGAGAATACTATGGAAGAAGTAATTAGTTTTCTTACGGTGTTGATCGTTGCCGTAGTTATTGCGGGCGGAATTGGTACTATGTATGCCACCGGTTTGCGTCTTTGGGCGCGCAGCACGGCAGCAGAACAGGAAGGTCACGGCTTCATGGGTGCACGTATTGCATCAGTTGCCTGCTTTGTGGCTTGCGTTGTTGTAGTGCTCTTTGCGCTTTGGCTTATGATTCCTCTGTTCCACTAAGTGCTAAGAAAGGTTGACTGAATACCATGAAAAATACTCTTGTTGGTATTGATGGCAGCGAACGTAGCCAGCGTGCGTTGGAGTGGGCAGCTGCCTTAGCAGACAGAGAAAAAGGCGCAACACTTACCCTGCTTGCTATTATCGATCCTGGATCGGTTCGTTTGGCTGGTTCGGATGAAAAGATTTTGCAAACTGCTGTTGACAATGTTTTAGGAACGGCACAGGAACATCTCACAGAAAAGTACCCCAACCTTACCGTGCAGGTAACCGTTGGAAGGGGCGATGTTGTTGAGGCTCTTATTGCAGCAGCCGATGATTACGACATTGTTGTATTAGGCTCGCATCACAACAAGACCGTAGGCGAAAAAGTATTTGGCGCTAAGGGTCTTCGCGTTGCTTCTGCGGCAAGCGTTGCTACGGCGGTAATTCCTTCTGACTATGCTACTGATCGTTGCGCAAAGGGAATTGTAGTAGGAGTAGGCCCAGATGACACTAGCAACGACGCGGTTGTTTTGGGTGTTAACATGGCACTTGCCTTTGATGAGCCTCTTGAGCTTGTTAGTGCATGGGGCATCCCGACGCTTATTTCTCGCACTGCAGAAGTGATGGGTGGCGGACTTCAGCCTGTAGGGGAAATGTTCCAGCGTAAACTTGATACGCTTATTTCCCAGATCAAAGAAGCTCATCCCGATATCGAGGTAACGGGTCGTGCGGTAGAAGGAGCTTCTCCTGCACAGGTAGTAATGGAGTGCAGTGAAGGTAAACGTATGCTTTTGCTGGGCACCCATGCTCGTTCTCGAGTGAGCCGTGCTTTGTTTGGCTCGGTAACGTTTGGTGTTCTTTCCCGCTTGGAAGTACCCACTATTGTGGTTCCTGAAAAGAACGCTGAATAATTCCTGTTCTAAAGAAAAGTGATTGCAAAGGTCAGCTGTTTGTTCAGCTGGCCTTTTGTTTTAAGAAGGATAGCTACCTACGGCGGCTCTGCCCAGAGAATTCATCGATCAAAAGCACGTAAATCAATCAGTCTCTCAATAGGACGCGGTGAAAGACCCTTAAATTGGGATTTACAAAAAGCATTGTTGAAAAGGTAAATAATCAGCTTAAATACCCGATTTATGGGGTCAAATGGGTGATGCGATATTACCCACTATTTGACATAATGTTTCATAATTATTGTTACTATGTTCTGCTGAAATGCAAGGAACTGTCATGATAAAGAAAATGATTAGCGCTCTTTGCGCAATGATTTTCTGCCTCGGTCTTTTACCTATCGCGGCTTATGCTGTCGAAAAAGGGGGGGGTCCAACTGAAGGCACTATAGCCAGGGTAACGCCACTAGCGGATGGGGACACTGTCTATGTGGGCGGCGTGGAACTTGCAGGCAGTACGTCCAACCCTGCCTACGCCACGACGGACACCAGCGGCAATGTCAGTTCTGGCAGCAATGAAAGTAACTACAACATCAAGTGGGACGGCAGTACCCTGACCTTGAAGATTGCCTACATTAATGGAGGGGTGCGTGACTCTGCCAGCTATATTACAGGGGCAGGCATTGGCGTGCTTAATATGAGCGGCAATGCGGAATTGGCCATCCAGTTAGATGGTTCAAACACCGTAAGTGCTTCCACGGGTGTTCATGTTTATGCTAATAGCGGCGCCGCCAGCCTGAGCATCACAGGTAGCGGCAGCCTGACTGCCAGTGGGAATCCAGGGATTCTATATGAAGTAAGCGGTACTAGTGCCGTTCCAGACACGGTCACTTTAACCATCAGCGACAGTGCCCTCGTGGATGCGAGGGAGGGTGGGATCGGCGCCGGATATATTGGGAATCTCAGTGGGGTATCCCCTACTGATGACAGTGTTGGTATCGTCTTTGGTCTTGATCTTTCCGACAGTAAAGCAGGCACCGTGTACGGCAATGTGACCTTGCAGGGCAATCTGGAGATCAGCGAGGGCGAGAGCTTGACGCTGGACGATGGAGCAAGCCTGGACGCCAATGGCAACAATGTGATTGTGGATGGCGGCGCACTGGACGAAGGGATAAAGAACAGCCTGGGCGACAGTGTGAAGTGTGCGCCCACAATTACAACCACAAGCCTGTCAAATGGTACTGTGGGTACATACTACGAGCAGGCACTTGCGGCTGATGGGACTACGCCGATAACATGGAGCGTTGATAGTGATTCTCTTCCGGCTGGCTTGAGCCTGGACGTAAGTACCGGTGTGATTTCCGGCACACCTAAGGCAGAAGGGGTAAGTACGTTCACTGTGGAAGTAGCTAACGATTATGGTTCTGACAGCAGGGAATTTACTTTGAGCATTGATAAATCGGAGGTTATTTCTGTTACCGGTGTGAAGCTGGACAAGCCAAGCCTGACCTTGCAGGAAACCGGCAGCGATACCCTGACAGTCACGGTGGAGCCGGACAATGCTACCAATAAAAATGTGAACTGGGAAAGCAGCGACACCAGCATTGCTACGGTAGATGCAAGCGGTAAAGTAACCGCCATAAGCGCCGGCAGCGCCACCATTACCGCCACCGCTGCGGATGGCAGTGAGGTAAGCGCCTCTTGCTCCGTGACGGTGACACACGGCAATATGGTACATACTCCGAAGAAAGACGCCACCTGCACAGCAGATGGAAACGAGGAATACTGGACATGCGAAACCTGTGGTAAATACTTCAGCGACGCCAACGGTAATACCGAAATTGCAGAGGATTCCTGGATTATTAGCGCAATCAATCATAATTGGAACGATGCGGTTTACACATGGAACGATGACGGAAGCACCTGTACTGCTGCCCGTACCTGCAAAAACGACAAATCTCATACGGAAATATCCAAGGCAACGGCAACAGACACACAAACCAAAGCGCCGACGTGCACAGAGAAAGGCGAAACCACCTATACGGCTACCTTTGAGGCTGATTGGGCAACGACACAGAAAAAAGTGCTTGCTGACATTCCGGCAACCGGCCACCACTACGTAGAGGGAAAGTGTTCTGTTTGTGGTGCAATTGAAGCAACTGCCACCGTACCCGATGCCGATAACTCACAAGAGGGTATGGACAACACGGCTGCAAGCAATAAAGCCCTTCCAGAAACCAGTGATTCAACACTTCCACTAGCGGTAGTGGCGTTGATTTTAGGTATTGGGGCAATCACGGGAATCGTGATAGCGCTACGAAACATGAGGCGATAATAAGAGGCGCTTTGATCATCTATGCAGTGAAAATTCAGTTTTTAGTTTTCTTCCATAAGACGGTTCATCTTTTTATCAAAGGTGAGCACATCATGGCCAAGAACATTATTCATTGAGATAAGAATGCAATCTACAAAATCTAGAGTTGTACTGCAATAGAGTTTAAGCGCAGCACGCATGCAAACAAGACGATCGCAATCAATGTCTTCTAGAAGGCCTAATAGGGCAGAGGTGATCTCAGAACGCTCAAATTTATAAACGCGTCCTTGTAACACATAAACAACTTCACAAAGTACCTCAGGAACAGTAAAGGCACCCTCGAGCACCGCATCACGGACTATGACAGCCTGTTCTTGGTTATCGTTGAGTAAATAGCGAAGTAAGGCATTAGCATCGAGTAGTTTAGACATGCTTTGCCTCCATGGCCTCAGCCCAAGATGCCTTTTCTTCTTCAGGAGATGCTACGGGGCGTTTTCCTGCTAATGCGCCAAAGGCATTGAGTGAGTTTGGTTTAGGCTTAGGCATAGGAATGATCATTGCTGCAGGTTTATCGCGAACGGTAACTATATATTCCGAGCCTGTTTCACTTACGTCTTTAATTAAGGATGATAAGGAAGACTTAGCTTCACTTAAAGGGATAGTAGCGGGCATGATAGCACCACCTTCCTGTCATTAGCTAAACCTTATCATCTGGTTGGCCAATAGTCTAGTCTGTTGGTCAATATCACATAAGACGAGCCACTTGCGGCAGCTATGGCTGCGCGCGCCGCACTTCCCATTGATCGGCAACATAAAAGCGCCGTTTATTTTCGCAAACTGTTAAGGTAATGCGACCAGCGTTGACCAGGTATATTAGATGAGCAAGGGTTTCTCCCAATGAATAAAACTTTTGGTCGATGGTCCATTCATCCCAATTAGGGTGCTTCCAAGAGGCGCTTCGTGCAATGTCGATAAGACTTGCATGGCCATTTGCAACCAGTTCGTAAAGCTCTTCGAGGCGATCTTTGTGGAAGGCTTTCAAAAAATCGACGCGCTGTGCAACGCCTGTAAAGGGTTTCCCGTGACCAGGCAAAATAAGGTCTACATCCAGATCACGTACCTTATCAAGACTATTGAAAAATTCCTTTAAGGCGTCATAGGAAGTAATCCAGCTCATAATGCTTGGGGTAATGCGCTCCAGCACATGATCTCCTGCAATAAGAATTTTCAGGGTGGGTTCATAGAGGCAGATATGCCAATCATCATGACCGGGCGTGGTGATTACCTGGAAACGATACGACCCATTGCGGTAGACATCGCCATCAGCTAAGTAGAACAAGTCGGGTTGATTTTTAAGAGGCAACAATTCAGCGCTTACCCGATAGGTGTTGGCATCGCGTTTTTGCATGCTTCGTCCATATACCTTATCGGGACGAAGAAGATGCCCGATCAGGGGATTAAAGACGGGAGATTGGATGTTCATAAGGTTTTGCACTTCTTGAAATGAATGCATGTTGGCATAAATTCGCATCCAGCGACGCCAAATGCGATCAAGATTGCTGGTGTGGTCGGGATGAGAGTGGGTAAGGACTATTTCAACCGATTCCCAGTCACGCCCTAAGGCATGAAGCGCATTTTCAAGTGCGGCTTCACAGTCGGGATGATCGAAACCTACATCGATTATGGTGGTTTTGTCTTCACTGAGTATGAAGTAGGAATTTAAAAACTCCAAAGGATTATCGGGTAAAGGAACAGGCACACGATAGATCCCCGGAAAGAGTTGTTCCATTTTGCCGTAATTGTATTGGTCAAGATACTTTGCAGCCACGAGCTCCCCCTAACAGCACGATTCTGCGAACATCTACACACTAACAAATTACTTCATTGTTGCGTTAGGATGAAGGAGATGAATTGACGAAAGGGTAAAGAATGTCATTAACTGAAAGTGTCTTTGATGATATGCATTGCCATGTGGGTTTTATGAGTAACTCTTGTCAATTTTCCCGCGAAGCGGAAAAAGCAAAGGCGCATGTGTTGGCTGCCAGTGTAACTCCTCGGGATTATCTTCGGTTGTCTGGGGCGTTGTCCGAAGGGTTGCCTGAAGTGTCGGCGGCGGTGTCGTCCGAAGTGTGTAAAGTATCTCCCGCGGTGTTGCCCGAAACGTCGTCCGAAGTGCTTTCTCGTCAGCATGCGAAGGGAGCAAGCAGCAAACGCTTTACTTTTGTTCATCCGGGTTTAGGCATTCATCCTTGGTGGATTCCTGAAGATAAGGAAAACGTTAATCAACTACTCAACGACTTTGATGGGGCCTTTTCTGTGACGAAAGTTATTGGGGAAGTAGGGCTAGACTTTTCTCGTCATCATCTTCACACTGCTGAAAATCAAAAGGAAGCGCTTTCCTTTATCTTTCGTCGTTGCGCCGATTGGGGCGGTTTCGTTTTGTCTCTTCATTGTGTGCAAGCGTATTCGGAAATGTTTGATCTCTTTAAGCAAACTAAGGTGTTGTCCTGCTGCACGGGTATTTTTCATTGGTTTTCAGGGTCGTCGCAAGACCTTATGCAGGCAATCGAGAGTGATTGTTACTTTTCGATAAGTAAGCGAATGCTTTCATCTAAACGAGGAAAAGAATACGTAAAAGCAATACCGGAGGATCGTCTCCTTCTTGAAACCGATGCGCCTCATGTTCCCATTCAAGATGAAGCAATTCCGATAACTTCTTGCTCTTTTGAGCAGGTGCAGGAAGAGCTGCAGGAAACCTTTCATCTGTTAGCTGAATTGCGGAACCAGGATTCGTGCCATCTAGCTGCTGTTATTAAGAAAAACGCTCAACGAGTACTTAGTTTGAAATAGTTCATAACAAAATTTGAAGGAATTGAACAGGTTCATAAAGCGTTATCATCACAAGTATGGAAAATGCGCTTATAACAGTAGCTTCTTTGACCACTATCATCATCCTAGGGGTGGTGATGCCTCGTATTATCAAAATTCCTCATGTATTTATCGATATATTGTCCAAGATCGTGTTCAATATCACGGTTCCTTGCGCGATCTTTTATGCCTTTGTAACGTCGGAATTTAATCCCTCGCTCATTATGCTGGTGGGCGTCGGCTTTTTATGCTGTTTTATTCCTTGGTTTGTTGCCATGCTGATTACCTGGCGTGAAGATCGTGATCATAAGGTCTTCATGATGTGCAACATATCGGGATACAACATTGGTAATTTCGTGCTGCCTTTTGCTATGACGATGTTTCCTTCGCACACTATCGTCGCGATTTGTCTTTTTGATGCTGGAAATGCGCTTATGACTAACGGTGGCATCTATCCATTCACAAGCGCTCTGGTGGAGAAGGGCACCTCTCTGGCAGGGCGAATTTTATTGGCTTTGCAGCGCCTTATAAAGTCTGTTCCGTTCGATCTGTATGCGTTATTGGTAATTCTTGCTGTAGCGGGAGTGCAAATTCCCGAACAGGCAGCTACGTTTATTCAGCCAATTGCGGAGGCAAATTCGTTTCTTGCCATGTTGCTTTTGGGCTTGATGGTCAATTTTTCTATTGATCACAGCAAGATTGGCCAGTTGGTTCGTATCGTTTTATGCCGCTTTGTCTTGTCGGGTCTTCTTTGTGTTGCGGTGTTTATGCTGCTGCCGTTTGATTACGAAACACGCCTGGTCGTTGCGGCAATGTTGTGGGCACCCGCTGCAGGCTTGGGTCCTGTGTTCACCATGTGGCTTAAAGGTGACGAGGGCTTAGCTGGCTTGGCTAATGTAGTAACCGTTATAGCAGGCGTCATAGCGATGAGTGTTTTGGCAGTCATGCTTTTTTAGTTGTGTTTCCGTGACGAAGAAATTAAGAATGAGTGAAGAGTAAGTGGATGCTCTTTAAGATTTTCCGAGTGCTTGATAGCTTGATAGAGCAAAGGAGGCACTTTGGTGACAGACTCTAATAAACAGACTACACAAACTAATAAGCAGATAGCGCAAGCGGGAAATCAGCCTGCAGAGGCGGGGAACAAGCCCACCCAAGTGGGAAACCAGAACGCGCAATCTGAGCAAAACGAAGCAAAAAAAATTTCTATCGATGACACTACTATCCAAATTTCTCCTGAACAGGCGGCGCCGTCGGTGGGTACGGGAAAATCGCAAGGGTTTTTCCGTGGACTGTTTGACGACCTATCGATGGCGCAGGTCATTGCTGGTGCGCTAGCTGCCGCGACGGTATTCTTGCTTTCTTCTGTTATTGGTGTTGCCGGATCGCTCATTGGTGCTGCGATTGGTTCGGTAATTTCTGCCGTTTCATCACAGGTATACAAGAAAGCACTTTCGGCTTCTGCAGATAAATTGCGTGATGCAAGCTCCACAACACTCTTGAGCGGGTCTGACGATATTTCAGGTGAAGCAGCTGCTAGCAAGAAGGCGCAGGTGGACGAAGGCAGAGGACAGCCGCTTACTTCGCCGATGGAAACCTCAGCGATTTCCGATGCAACTCGAGTGATGAATGCGAATGACATTCGCTACGCTTCTTCTTATAACCAAGGTGAAGATCCTGCTCTTAAACGCGCGCATGCACGACGCAGTAGAAAGGCAAAAGTACAGCGTCAGGTTTTAATTGTTTCGGTTGTTTCTTCTCTGGTTGCGATTGTAATTTGCGCGTGCGTGATTACCTTTGCTACACAAGGTGAAGGCATTGGGACAAAAACTGATCCAATTTTGCCTTCAATTACCAGCCAAAGTCACTCATCACATTCCAGCAGCGCTGCTGATTCTTCCGATCAGGACAGAGAAGGAAGTGCTTCTACCTCTGATTCGTCTTCGGATAATACAACTTCTTCTAATGATGAAACAACGCAGGGTTCTGGAAGCACGAACGATCAGGGTTCGACAGGCGATTCAAACACAACGGGAGGTTCGAATAATTCGGGAACCTCTGGAGGGTCGGATACCACTGGCGGCTCGGGCTCTGGTTCTGGATCGGGAACGGGGTCGGGCAGCTCGGATAGCGGACAGACAGGCGGTGGCTCAAATACGGGCTCTGGATCTTCGGGTTCGGGATCAAGTTCAGGCTCAGGATCGGGGACTACGGACTCGGGTTCTTTGAGCTAACAATGCGGATCTTAGAGTACCTACGTTAAACTTCTTAAAAATTGACAGGTCGGTGTAGAAAATGGCGGTTGTGCGTTCGCTTGAGAGGTAATACGGGCAATTTGAAGCTTATTTACTACCCTAATTGAGATATTTGACCATCAAAAAAGCTTTATTGCCTCCTTTTTTGGCAGAAAAATCGTGCACAACCGTCATTTTCTACACCGACCTGCTAAAAATCAGCAGCTTTGAAAACGCGAAAAGGTCAAAAGCGAAGCACCCCAGGGCGGATTCGAGTTACTTGTCAAAACGCCTCAAAAACCGAAAATTTTTGGCAATGGATCTGGTTTATGGAAAACCAGATTTTTTGAGCGATAGGCAGAAACGTTTATCTCATCGGTCTGTTCTTTGGGATGAAAAGGGTAATAATGATTCCCAAAAGAGCAATTGCAGTAACACAAAGCATAACGACCTGAAGTCCAAAATAGTCGCCTATGAGGCCAAAAACGGGAGTCATTAATCCACCAATGCAGACCATTACGCCAAATGACAGGCCTGATGCCATTCCTAAGTGATGGGGAACAAAGCTCTGTCCCATTGCGACTGCCGAAGGATAGGAAATGTCGCAGGTAAGAGCAAGAAGCGCAATGAGAATGAGTGCTACGATAAGCGAACCATTGAAGGCAAAGATGACCACCTCGATTGCAACGCAGGCGTAGGACACGATAATGAGCTTCTTTGCTCCAAGCAGCTGTCCCGCCCATCCCGAGGCGATAGTTCCGACGGCGCATACTAAAGCAAAAAGCGAAATAACCGATGAAGCAAATGCTTCTTCTTGCCCCAAGTTATACACCAAGAACAAGGGGATAAACGACAGGAACGCATAATACATAATGGAGCGACAAGAGATAGCGCCCATAACGAATCCGAATCCTACCCAATTGTCCTGGTAGAGGCTATCGTCGCTAGACTGCTTATCGGGGTTGCTATAACTCAGCAATGCTTTATTTTGAGAGAGCAGTATGGCGGCACAGAGGGTGGACGGAATAATAAAAATAAGCGTACCGGGAAGACCCCATAAGGCAATAGCCGCGGTGGCAACTAAGGGTCCAAAGGTAAAACCGAGCTTTCCTCCTACGGCGAAAATACTCATTCCTTTGCCTTTTTGCTCGCCTGCGGTTAGATTTCCTAAGCGACCTCCTTCAGGATGGAACATTGCAACGCCAATACCACTTAACATGGCTGATGCCATAATTAGCGGATAGTTCGGCAGTACTCCCACTCCTGCCATGCCGATACCTGCAAGGAAGATGCCTGCCGCCATAAGCCAAGGACGCGGCTTTTTGTCGCCGAGCCATCCGAAGAGAGGCTGAATAATGGCAGATGCTGCGTTGGATGCCAAGAGAAGCGCTGTAACTTCAGCGTAGGAATAACCGTTATGCAGGACCAAAAAAGGGATTACGGCAACTAAGGCGCCTTGGTTCAAGTCATCGCAAAGATGCGCGATCATCATAAGGTAGCTGTATCGGCGATCGTGCTTGGGTTTGTTCAAGTTTGATCGAGAAAGGTTTTCACTATTTTCCGTTGTTGATATCGAGTGAGGAGTTTTTGACATGCGATACTCCCGAAATAATGAGGTTTAGATACGGTATTGATACTACGCTATTCTGCAGGAGAAATATCATGCGTTTTGCGCATTGGAATTGGTGAATTAATGAATAGCGCTCTTGCTTTGCCGAAGCTGGGTTTCGCGGGGTTGAAGAAGCGGTTCGCGGGGAGATAGTGCGAAGTTGCCTTCTTGTAATGAAGAATAGGCACCGAAAACGGTATGATAGTAGGGTAAAAAGACAGTAAGGGATTAAACATGGGTCTTCTTGTTCGGATGCTACAATCTTTGCCTTTGGTGATCGTTCTTATTATTTTGGCGATCGTCATCTATTTTGTGGTGTCTTGGATGCATTCGCCAACAAAAGCAAAAGAGGTGCTCATCCAATTCTTTACCGTAATTTCCCTTATAATTTCCGCATTTTTCCTTCTTGCCAGTGCGTATGCTTTTCTCGAGTCAAATGTCCCCGTCCTTGAGATTACGGTGCCTTTCTTAATAGTGGGAGTGCTTGCGCTTATCATCACGCGCATTTGCCGTTGGCGTTTCGTTAAGCATCATCCGCATTACAAAGATAAAAGCATGCACGTGCGTTTTCTGTAAGGCGCGTTTTCGGCTAGTTTACGAATCTTCGCTAACGAGGCTAGCGCTGGGTGTTTAGCCCAGATTTTCAGGATTGGGCTTGTCTGGTTAGACTTTTCAAATCTAACCAGGTCCTCGGCGCTAGCCTAGCTCGGTGAATCCAGTTTAGGTGCTTGATCTTGTGGCAAACTTGGCGAACTTTAACCGAGCGCCGTGTCCAGAATCATCATCAGAACAAATCCGAAAGCAAGTGCAATTGCACCAACATTGGTGTGTTTGCCGCTTTGCGTTTCAGGGATAAGCTCTTCTACTACCACGTACATCATTGCTCCTGCGGCGAAGGCAAGAATGTAGGGAAGCGCGGGGGTCATTGTTCCTATAAAGGCAATCATGAGAAGCGCGCCGAGGGGTTCCACCACTCCAGAGAGGAATCCATACAGGAAAGATTTTTTGCGCGAGAGTCCGCAAGACAGAAGAGGGGTAGAAATAATAGCCCCTTCAGGAACGTTTTGTATCGCGATACCCACGGTAAGTGCCACAACTCCTGCAAGGGTAATGCTTGCTTCCCCGGTAAGAAAACCCGCCAGAACAACGCCTACTGCCATGCCTTCGGGTAGGTTGTGAAGAGCTACCGCAAAGATGAGCATAGTAGGGCGTTTCATTGTGCTTTTAAGCCCTTCTGGCTCTGCGCTGTCGATATGCTGATGAGGTAGAAAATGATCGAAGAGCAGGAGAAAGCCCATACCAAGAAGAAATCCTAGGGCGGCAGGCACCCAGCCGACAACTTGCTGTTCTTCGGCCATCTCAATAGCGGGCATCAAGAGACTCCAAATAGATGCCGCAATCATAACGCCTGCTGCAAAGCCTAATAAGACTTTTTGCAGCAGGTCGTTCATTTCTTTTTTCAAAAAGAAAGCAAACGCAGAGCCAACGGTTGTGCCTAGGAGGGGCAGGGTTAAGGCTATGAGAATACCAAGCGTTGTTTCGTTCATCGATTTTCCTGCCGTTACCCTAAGGCAATAAGTTGCTCAATGCGTAGCACGAGGGCAGCAGGATTTACCGAAGGGAAATGTGCCGTAGCTTGTGCGAACTCTTCAGCGGTTTCTCCTTCAGGCTTTACTAAGGAAAGCTTCATACGCGCTCCAGCGTAACGCTGTTGCTTTTCGGTGGCATCTGCATGGGTAACTTCATAAACACCCCACGCTTGGCCTGTCCGCTCGAGGTTTTGGCGGGTTCGATTCGGTGCCAAGAACATAATAAGGTGAGTCTTATCGAGTAGGCGCGGTACGAAGATCGCAGCATCGGGGCTTCCGTCTTCGTTGGTGGTTGCCAAAACAAGAATTCCTTCCATTTTGGCAAGTGATGCTCCAAGTTCTTCGACGGTGAAGTTGGTGAAGTGGTTTGTGCTTGCATCAGGGACAGGCTGGGATGCCGCATCGCTGGGCATCGCGTCAACTTGTAATGACGCGCCGACTGCAGGCCGGGATGCCGCATCGCTGGACGCCGTGCCGCCTTCAGATCGAGCTGCCGCATCGCTGGACACCGCACCCTTTTCCCGCTTGAGCGCATGGCAAACATCCGCCATTTCATCAATCATTTCATCGAATTGAGCAAGAGCTTTCGTTATAGGAAGCGTACTCATCATATCTACGCCTGCTCCACGAAGAAGCTCAATAGGCGGCTTAGAGCTACCACCTTTTAAGAAGTTCAGGTAGTCGTCACGTTCCTGAGTGCCGCCTTCTAAAATACGCTGCGAAAGTGCGATAGCAGCTGCGAAGCCCGTTGCATACTGATAGACATAGAAGCAGTAATAAAAATGCGGAATGCGTGCCCATTCGAGAGCGATTTCATCATCAACCACAATAGAGCTTCCAAAATAGTCCTCATTCAATTTGCGATAAATCTCACAGAGAGCATCTGCAGTAATTCCTGCTCCTTGTGCGGTAAGTTCACTTACTTTGAGTTCGAATTCTGCAAACATAGTCTGGCGATAGAGCGTTGCGCGGAATTGCTCCAAAAAGTGATTAAGGAAGTATGCGCGCTCACGTTCGTTTTTCGCATGCTCTAAGAAATAATGGGTGAGAAGCGCTTCGTTACAGGTTGAAGCAACTTCAGCAACAAAGATTACGTAATCGGAATAGCAACTGGGCTGGTTTTCGCACGAGAGATAGGTGTGAATAGAGTGGCCCATCTCATGAATAAGGGTGAAGACGTCATCCAGCTTACCCTGGAAGTTCATAAGGATAACGGGATGCATGCCGAATCCGCCGGCCGAATAGGCACCACTGCGCTTTCCTGGTGTTTCGTATACATCAACCCAGCGTTCAGAAAGACCCTTACGAACAAGGGAAAGGTAATCTTCGCCGAGAGGCTTAAGTGCTTCAAGGATGATCTCGCATGCTTCTTCGTAGGTAAACGTCAGGTCGATATCATCTACGATTGGCACATATAAATCGGAAAAGCGAAGCTCTTCAACCTCGAGTAACTCTTTTCTTAAGGCAACATATTTGTGAAGCGCGGCGAAGTTTTCGTGGACGGCTTCAATCAAGTTCGTATATACCTCAGTAGGCACCTCGTTGCCATCGAGCGCGCTTGCAAGCATGGAGGGATATTTTCGCGCGTCGGAATAAAACTTGAGTTGCTTGTTTTGAGCACCGAGCGTTGCGGCAAAGGTGTTACGGAATTGTTTGTACGTTGCATAGAGCGAATGGTAAGCATTTTCGCGCAAGGTTTTGTCGGTAGACATCATTAAAGGAACATAGCTTCCGTGGGTAACTTGATGTGCATCGCCTTTTGAATCGAGAGCATCTTCGAACGTGAGGTCGGCATCGTTAAGCAAAGAAAATACCTTTTCAGGCTGACTTGCCATATCTCCTGCGCTTGCGAGTAATTGCTCTTCTGCAGGACTGAGCACGTGGGCGCGGCGACGAAAGATGACATCAAGGGCGCGACGATAGAGTTCCAAATCAGGACACTGTTGATAAAAATCGTCCATGCGGGTTTCGCTAAGCGATAAAAGCTCGGAGGCAAACCAAGAGCAAGCGCTTGATATGCTGACATAAAGCGACATAACTTGACTGGAATAGTCCTGATAAAGGCTCGCGCGGGTGTCTTCGTCTGCTTTGCGGTTTGCGTAATTGATAAGCTTGCTTAGCTCGATGCTCACTTCGTCATCGAATTGGAGGTATTCAAGAAGCGTTTCAGGTGCTTGCGAAATACGTCCCTTAAATGCGAGGTATTTTTCGGGATACTTTTTTGCTTTCTCGAGAGCAGCTAAAAATGCTTCATCGGTTTCAAAGATGCTGGTTAGGTCCCAACGGTATTGTTCGCTAATTTCATCACGAGAAGAATAAAGTGTCATAGTGTGTCTCCTTGTTTGTTTTCGGAGACAATACTACGTCAATTAGAGGGGCTTCGTTGCTTGAATTTGCCTAACCGTTAAAACCACAAGGCTTGCAAACAAACGTACGCCTGTAAGCTTGTAAGCATGTGCGCCGTCGAACAAAGTGGGCGCTATTGACGAAGGCGGCGCTGTTGATACAAGCCGTTATCGTAAAAGTGCAGTTTTCGATAATAGCCGCGTGTCCCAATTGCGCTGATCACGTTGAGGTGAGTATAACCACTTCGAGAAGCAATTTCGCAAGCTTTTTCTACCAGCTGAGTTCCTAGACCGTGATGCTGGGCACCTGCGCCCTGCTTAGCTAGCTTGGCGACACGACCATAAACGTGCACTTCGCGAATCATCGCCTCTCCTTCGGCGAGAGGGGATTCTGGTAAGGCAGCAGCAAGGGCGTTGAGGGCACCTTGATGAGGGAGCGAGAGGCGCAAAAAACCAGCAATTTTTCCTTCGGGAGTTACCCATTGAAGGAAGTATTCTGTGGTGACTGTGGTTTCGTAGCTTACGATTTCGAATCGAAGAGCGCTTGGATCGGTATCTGCCAAGCTAACTTCGCGATGACGAATTTCTTTGGTCGTCAGCTTTTCGGTGTCGATACGGTTTTCGACTAATTGGCGCAGATTAACCTTCTTGTTTCCCGCGACAATATCGGGCGCAGAGATATCTCGGATCATTCGAGAAATGCGAGTAAAAGCAGGAGTTGCGCACGTATCAGCTACCAGTACCTCGATTAACTCCTCTTCCGAATAAGGCTTCCAGGTGTGGTTCTGGTAATGCGCGTAAAGGCCCGCTCCATCCACAAGAACGCAGGGGTAGAGCTTTATTTCGTCTGGCTGAAATGGCTTGCCTTCAACGAGGTGCAGATAGTCTTGTTTATCCGATTCGGGTGTTGCTCCTAAGAGATTGACCATGGCGTGAATATGGGTTTTAAAGCCAAACAAACGAAGTGTTTCAAAAGCGCTTTGAATTTGGGCGTTGGTAGTGGGCCGATTGTTTTGCTTGCGTACGTGTTCGTCGAGGCTCTGTATTCCCATTTGTACCTTAGTGCACCCTAAACGACGAAGCGTGTAGGCATGGTGCGGGGTGATTCTCTCGGGGCGTGTTTCTATTACCAGTCCTACCACGCGATGGTGGGCTGTTTCGTTTGTGTGATGTTCGGCCTCAAGCTCTTTCCAGGTGGCCGATTGCCAAGTCGCAACGGTTTTCCAAGCTTTACTGGTGGCGTAGTGGAGGTCGAATGCTCGGTTGTAGGATAGCTCTTGGTTAGCTATGCGCTCCTGCAGGGGAGCAACTTGCTTTTTGAGGGTTGCCACATCGCTCGAAATTCCAGCATGCTCATACTGCGTGCGTCGTTCAGCAATGTTATTTTGAGCTTTTGAACCGTCGTTAAGAGCACGAAACAGTTCGCGAACAAACCAAATTTGGTAAGCAAGAGGATAATCGCTCCAAGTGCCACCAAGAATAATGAGTTCCACTTTATCGGTGATATGACCCATCTCGGTGAGCGCCTTTAGGCGTGCCGCTACCTGGAGGTAGGGATCGAAAAAGGTGCGCTCTGCTCTTTGGCATGCTGGTTCGTCGGATAAATAGCTTTTTGGCATACGAAGATCGTTCGGGCAATATAAGCAATCGCTCGAACATTTCCAGGGTTTCGTAAGTACGGTAATAGTGGCAACGCCAGATGCAGTACGGCGAGGTTTCATCTGAAGGGTGCGTTCAATTCGACGTTGCTGCTCTTCGGTGAAATTCCAACGCGCCCAATGTTCGGGATCGTTGCGTTTAACATCAAGGTAGAAGGCAATAAGATGACGTTTCGATAAGGGGCGCGCAGGGTTGATTTTCGCGCCGGTCTTATCGAGGGTTTGAGGGGTTGGTTCGCGATCCGCTGGCGCTGTAGATACTGTTGCTGGTTCGCGATCCGCTGGCGTTGTAGCCGCCGTTGCTGTGCGAGCGCGACTCTCTTCAGCAGCCGCCCGAGCGCTCCCCGCATCAGCCGTCGTAGCTGTTCGAGCACGCCCTTCTTCAGCAGCCGCCCGAGCGCGTCCCTCTTCTAAGATGCGTTTATTGTTGCGATTGATAACTTTTGTTAAAGCCTTGTCGTCTAGATGTTCAATCGTTTTGAGTTGTTCTGCTATGTCTAAGAGTGCTTTTTCCATGTCAGCGATTATAAAGGTAGATAAGTAAATGAGCCTTCATGAAGTATAAAACTCTTAAGAACCCTTACCCGAAAAAGGCTTCGGGTGTCGTATCATAGAGACGTCTGTTTTAACTATCATTTCCACTACGAAGGGTAGGATTCATGGTCTCTCGCATCTATGTTGAGAAGAAGCCCGGTTTCGACGTTGAGGCGCAGCAACTACTGCAAGAGTTGCATACGGTTATAACCGAAGGACTGCCTCAGGCAATCAAATTGCGCATCATAAATATGTATGACGTTGAGGGCATCACAGATGAGCTGTTTAATCAGTGTGTTCCTACGGTATTTAGTGAACCTCAAGTAGATAACGCTTCTTTCGAGCTTCCCGTTGAGGGCGTCTTGATGGGAGCGGCAGGTAGCGGCGAAGGCGTTCTCGAAGTACCCGAAGGTGTTTCGCTTTTTGCAGTGGAGCCGCTTCCGGGCCAATTCGACCAGCGCGCCGATTCTGCGAGCGAATGTATTCAGCTCATTTCTCAAGGGGAGCGCCCCACGGTTCGCTCTGTGAAGATTTATGTACTCGAGGGCTCCCTTTCGGATGAGGCGCTTGAAGCCATTAAGTATTACGTAATCAACCCTATTGAATCGCGTGAGGCTTCGCTGGCGCTGCGCGATACGCTTGCTATGCAGATTCCTGAACCTCAGCCAGTTGAAGTGGTTGAAGGATTTATCGACCTTGACGAAGCGGGCCTTGCGCAATTCTTATCCGACCGCGGTCTTGCAATGGACTTGGCAGATATTACGTTTTTCCAGAAGTATTTCCGCGAAACCGAAAAGCGCAATCCTACCATTACCGAGATTAAAGTTGTGGATACGTATTGGTCTGACCATTGTCGCCACACTACGTTCGGTACGGAACTTACCAACGTTGAAATTGACGACGAAGTGGTCAAGCTTGCCTTTGAAAAGTATTTAGCAATGCGTGCCGAGTTAGGGCGCGAACATAAACCGGTGTGCTTGATGGATATGGGAACCATCGGCGCTAAGTATTTGCGTGCTCATGGTGGTTTGCAGAATCTGGATGAATCCGAAGAAGTCAATGCATGCACGGTAAAGTGCAAGGTGGATGTAAACGGAGAAGAGCAGGATTGGCTGTTCTTGTTCAAGAATGAAACTCACAATCATCCTACCGAGATTGAACCTTTTGGTGGCGCAGCTACCTGCGTTGGTGGTGCGATTCGCGATCCTTTGTCGGGTCGTAGCTATGTCTATCAGGCAATGCGTGTGACAGGCGCAGGCGATCCGACTGTTCCTGTTTCGGAGACGCTCGAAGGTAAACTTCCCCAGCGTAAGTTGGTAACCACTGCTGCAGCGGGTTATTCGTCCTATGGCAACCAGATTGGTTTGGCAACAGGTCAGGTACATGAACTTTATCACCCTGGATATGTTGCGAAGCGTATGGAGGTTGGCGCGGTAGTTGGCGCAACGCCTGCTGATCATGTTCGTCGCGAAGAGCCCGCTCCGGGCGACAAGATTATTCTTCTTGGTGGTCGCACTGGTCGCGATGGTATTGGTGGCGCAACGGGATCGTCAAAGACACAGAATGTTGAAAGCATCGAAACTTCGGGTGCGGAAGTTCAGAAGGGTAATGCTCCTGTTGAACGTAAAATTCAGCGCTTATTCCGTCGTGGCGAAGCTTGCCGCTTAATCAAGCGCTGCAACGACTTTGGTGCTGGTGGCGTTTCGGTTTCCATTGGCGAGTTGTGTGATGGTCTGCTGATTGATCTTAATCAAGTTCCAAAGAAGTACGAAGGTCTTGATGGCACTGAGCTCGCGATTTCTGAAAGCCAGGAGCGTATGTCTGTTGCGCTTGCGGCAGAAGATGTGGATGAATTTATCGGCTACGCTCATGAGGAAAATTTGGAAGCTACCGTTGTTGCTACGGTAACCGAGGAAAAGCGTCTTCGTATGGAGTGGAATGGAGATGCGATTGTTGATGTAAGTCGTGAATTCCTAGCATCAAATGGTGCGCCTAAGCATCAAGATGTGAAAGTGCTTCAGTCTGAAACATATCAACCTCAATGGGAGGGCTCTACGCTGTCAGAGCGCATGCAATCGCTCGTAACCGACTTAAACGTGTGCTCCAACAAGGGGTTGGGTGAGCGCTTTGACTCCACTATCGGTGCGGCAACCGTTTTGATGCCTTATGGCGGCAAGAATCAATTGACCCCCGCGCAGGCAATGGTTTCAAAGTTCCCAGTAGAGGGAGAAACTACTACGGCAAGTGCTATGGCTTGGGGCTTCAATCCTTATCTTTCGGAAAAGAATCAATTTAAGGGTGCCTATCTTGCGGTAGTGGAAAGCGTTGCGCGCCTGGTGGCAACGGGTTTTACGCGTGATGCAGCTTACCTGTCTTTCCAGGAGTATTTCGAGCGTTTGCGCAATGAACCTGCTCGTTGGGGTAAACCCGCTGCTTCGGTATTGGGCGCATTGATGGCTCAGATCGATTTGAAGATCGGCGCTATCGGCGGTAAGGATTCTATGTCGGGTAGCTTTGAGGATCTGGATGTTCCTCCGACGCTCATTAGCTTTGCTGTTTCTACGGGATCGATCGATCGTGTTGTGTCTCCCGAGTTTAAGAAGGCGGGTAGTCGTGTGCTTTGTATTGCTCCGCGCTTCTATGATGAGGATTCGCTTGTTCCCGATGTCGAGGGCTTGAATGCGACGTTCGATTTGATGGAGCGTTTGATCGGGGAAGGCTCAATAGCTGCAGCTGCGACACCTGGCTATGGTTGCATGGCAGAAACTTTGTTCAAGATGTGTGTCGGTAACGGCATCGGCTTGAAGCTTGCTGGTGCGGGCGCTGGTTCAGGCGCGAGCGACGCGGGCGTTGATGTCCAAACAGGCACCGCTGAGCTGGACGACTTGTTTACGCTTGCGTATGGCAGCTTTGTGGTTGAGCTGGCTGAAGGCGCTGATCTTTCTACAATTCTCGCTGAAGCATCAGATTTAGTGAGCGTCACTGAACTGGGTGAAACCACCGAGTCTTATGTATTTGAAGCGTTCGGTGAAGCGCTTGATATGGAGCAGCTTCAGGAAGCTTGGGAAGGCGGCATCGAATCCGTATTCCCTTATCGCCATGCAGATAATCAGGTGGAGCAGATTAGCTGGTCTGAAAAGTTGCCATTGATTTGCGACGAGAAGTTCGCGAAACCTCGTGTCATTATTCCTGTTTTCCCAGGTACGAATTGCGAGTACGATACGGCGCATGCGTTTGAACGTGTAGGGGCGGTACCTGAGGTTCTGGTAATCAATAACCTTACGCCTAATGCTGTTATCGAAAGTACGCAGGCTTTAGTGAAGGCCATTAATGATTCGCAGATTGTTATGCTGCCGGGTGGTTTTTCTGGCGGTGACGAGCCTGATGGTTCTGCGAAGTTCATCACGGCGTTCTTCCGTGCTCCAGAGGTAACTGAAGCGGTGCGTGATTTGCTGCAGAATCGCGATGGTTTGATGCTGGGCATTTGCAATGGTTTCCAAGCGTTGGTAAAACTGGGTCTCGTGCCTTATGGCGATATTGTTCCTGCTACAGCAGAGGCACCAACGCTCACTTTTAATGAGATTGGCCGTCATCAAAGTCGCTTGGTGCGTACTCGTGTTGCCTCGAGTTTGTCTCCTTGGCTTTCCTGCTGCAAGGTGGGCGATATACATACTGTTGCTATCAGTAATGGTGAGGGACGCTTTGTGGCAAATTCCGAGGTTCTTGATCGCATGAAAGCTGCTGGTCAGATCGCGACGCAGTATGTTGATGAGACAGGCAATCCTTCTATGGATTGGGCGGTTAACCCGAGTGCTTCGGTTTTGGCAATCGAGGGTGCTACCAGTCCTGATGGCAGAGTATTTGGCAAGATGGGCCATAGCGAACGAAGCGGCAATAGTTTGTATAAAAACGTTCCCGGCACTTTATATCAGCCATTTTTTGAAGGTGGCGTGAGCTATTTCGCATAAACGTGTTTCTTGGTGGTCTTAGTCGGTTTTCTTGATTGAGACCACCAAACTAATTCCCCTCATCAACCAACTTTCTTCACTTTCTGTATGATCTTTCGAAATAAAGTTGCAAATCCTTCCGCCATTAATCCGAATCAGCTTTTTGAACGATTTTATCAAGTGGATTCGGCGCGCAGTAGCGATGGCTCGGGTCTAGGTTTGGCCATTGTGGCGAGTTTGGTAAAGCGCATGGAAGGGAAGATTAGCGCGCAAATTTTAAGCGACGAACTCGTAATAGAATTGAAGTTGAAGTACCCTAAAGAACCCAAAGTGCCTAATTAGTGCAAAAGGAGTGCGGGTGGATACGAAATTTGCACAGATGTTGTGCCAACTCAATAACGATTTCTACCGTGATCAGGCAGTTTCGTTTTCGGATACGCGCCACGCAAAATGGCCTGGTTGGGAATGCTGTTTAAAGGCGGTATCGTCGGTTTTTCTAGATCAGTCAAACAGTGTGGTTTTGGATGTTGCTTGCGGAAATTTGCGGTTTGAAAAATTTTTGGCATCCCAATTGTTAGAGCGTCAAATCCAGGTATGGGCACTCGATTCGTGTGATGAACTTCTTCCGCAAACGTGTGCGGGAACTTTGGTGGAAAAAGTGAATGCGGATGGAGCAGATACGCCAGATGCGACAGATGTGCATCTCCAAATAAACTATCTCCATTGCGACGTGATGGAAGCGATCGGGTCATCGAAGGTTTTTACGTATGGTATCCCTCAGGCAGATATTTCGGTGTCGTTTGGATTTATGCATCATGTTCCGCTTCCAGAATGGCGAGTGCAGCTATTGAATTCGCTGATTGAGGCAACGAAACCAGGAGGGTTTGTTTGTGTCTCGTTTTGGGAATTCTTAGCTGATGAGGGGCTGGCTGCTAAAGCCTATAAAACACACGAGCGTGCCTTGGTTGAGTTGGGACCCGTCTGGGGATTTTCTTCAGCCGACTTCAATGACGGAGATTTTCTTTTAGGCTGGCGTAACACTCCTGGTGCCTATCGTTATTGTCATAGTTTTTCAACTTCTGAAGTGGATGCCCTGATAGCGACGGTATCGTCTCGCGCAGAATGCGTAGCGCGTTTTCGAGCGGATGGCAGAACAGAAACGCTTAATGAATATATAGTTTTGCAGGTAACCGAATAATGGATCGCTGTGACAGCGACGTTGCCTGCCCAGCACAAACCGATGCCGTTTATTGATTGAGCTCCGCTACAAATATTTCGATGTCTCTGTTTACTTCATTGGGTGCATCGGTATTTGAGTTATGTCCCGCACGAGGAATCTCTACAAAAGACAACCCAGTTTCAAGCGCCCATTTTTGATTAAACTTTTTCGCCATAGCTGCTTGATCATTTTCGCCCCATAAAAGCAAAGTGGGACAATTCGGTCTACCGAAAGGATTAGAGCTTGTTTCTCCTTCGGTCTTTTCTATGGCTTCAGCAAGAATCTTGTAGCCATGACTTACAAGATTGCAGAATTCCTGCTTTTGATATTGACCCAATATTTTCCGCATGAGGCTTTGCCCGTAAAGAGTGGTTGAGCAGCCTTTGGCGGTCATCCGCTGCAACATGGGCCAGGGAATGCTGCGATACATAGTTTTTGTATGCTTGAGTGTGGCAATCTCCCAGGCACGATAATACGAACGTGCTAATGGAGCGGAATCGATACTAATGAATCCCTTTGCGTAGCCAGGGAAGAGCGACAAAAAGGCTTGAGAGACGTAACCTCCCATTGACTGACCAATGAGGATAGGATTGACAATTTGCTCGGCAAGTAAGATTTCGTGCAGCATGGAAGCGAGGTCGTCCATGGAAAACGAAAGCTTAAAAGGGCGCGATTTTCCATGTGCAGGTGGGTCCCAAACAAAACAGTTCATCGTTTCAGCGAAGTAACTCAATTGGCGATTGAAAAGACGATGATCGGCGCTTAGCCCTGGTAAAAAGACCAACCAAGGTGCTTCGGGAATACGCATCCTATGTATGCTTTGGTTAAGGCGAGCCGATGTGACAGAGGCTGCCGCATCGGGCTCGAAAGTAAGCTCTTCTGCCGTATCAGCGCAAGAGTCTTTTTGAGCAGCAACACCTGCTTCGATATCAGAGGCATAGGATATCCAATACGTTATTGTTCCTAAGTCTGTTTTGTGGAGACGTTTTTCCATATGGTTATGCTGCTCTTTTCTTAATTCTCAAGAACGCTGTTGTAAAAATAGCGGCGAAAAACCGCAACGAATTTTTAATCGCGCGTAAGCTTGCGATGGATACGATGAGGCTTTGCGGCTTCTTCACCCAATCGTTCCACCTTGTTTTTACGGTATGCCTCGAAGTTGCCTTCGAACCAATACCAATTGCCAGGGTTTTCGTCGGTGCCTTCCCATGCCAAGATGTGGGTGGCAATGCGGTCCAAGAACATACGATCGTGGCTGGTAATTACTGCACACCCTGGGAAAGCAAGCAAAGCTTCTTCAAGGCTTTCGAGAGTTTCCACGTCAAGGTCATTGGTAGGCTCATCGAGAAGGAGTAGGTTGCCACCCTGTTTTAAGGTGAGCGCCAAGTTGAGACGATTGCGCTCTCCTCCTGAAAGTACCCCTGCGGGTTTTTGCTGATCGGAACCCTTAAAGCCAAAGTTTGCTACATAGGCGCGACTGGGGATTTCTGCTTCGCCTACTTTGATGTAGTCCAAACCGTCGGATACCACTTCCCATAAGGTCTTTTTCGGGTCAAGCCCTTCACGGTTTTGATCAACATAGGATATTTGGACGGTTTCTCCAAGTTCGAGATTCCCGCTTGTGAGCTCTTCTTGTCCGACAATCATTTTGAACAAGGTTGATTTTCCAACACCGTTAGGGCCAATAACGCCTACAATGCCGTTGCGAGGCAGGGTGAAGGATAGATCATCAATCAGAACTCGATCACCAAAGGCCTTATGAAGATGTTCAGCAACGAGAACCTTTGATCCAAGTCGTGGTCCAACGGGAATACGAATTTCATTTGCATCGACCGTCTTGATGTTGCGGGCTTCTGCCTCCATTTGCTCATAGCGCTCCAAACGGGCTTTGTTTTTTGCTTGACGCGCTTTAGGACTTGAGCGAACCCATTCAAGTTCGGATTTCATGCGCTTGGCAAGTTTTGCCTGCTGTTGGCCCTGGGCTTCGAGGCGCGCTGCCTTGGTTTCAAGATACGTAGAATAATTTCCTTTGTATGGGTAAAGCTGCCCGCGGTCAACTTCGCAGATCCATTCTGCTACGTTGTCCAAGAAATAGCGATCATGCGTTACGGCCAGAACAGCACCAGGATAACGCTTGAGGAATTGTTCAAGCCAGAGTACCGATTCTGCGTCTAGATGATTGGTTGGTTCGTCCAAAAGGAGCAGGTCAGGCGCTTCAAGAAGGAGCTTGCACAAAGCAACGCGGCGTCGTTCACCCCCGGAGAGAACTTTAACCGGTGCGTCGGGATCGGGGCATTGAAGGGCATCCATAGCTTGCGAAAGCTGCGAATCGAGATCCCATCCGTTTGCTGCATCAATTTCAACTTGAAGAGTTCCCATTTCTTCCATCAAGGCATCGAAATCTGCATCTGGATCTGCCATTTCAGCGCCAATGGCATTGAAGCGATCCACTTTTGCCAGGACATCAGCAAATGCTTGGCGGATATTTTCGATTACGGTTGCCTCCTCGTCCAGAGGGGGTTCTTGCTGGAGGATGCCGACAGAATATCCTGGAGTGAGGCGTGCTTCTCCAGCGGAAACTTCTTCGAGGCCCGCCATTACTTTGAGAAGGGTAGACTTTCCCATACCGTTAGGACCAACCACGCCAATTTTTGCGCCGGGATAAAACGAAAGCGTTACGTCGTCAAGGATTACCTTGTCGCCTACTGCTTTGCGTGCTTGATACATCTGATAGATAAATTCTGCCATTTGTGCGAGCCTTTCTTCGGGTTCGGTGTGTTGGCGATCCAACAAAAAGTACGGGAGTCGATACAGGAGTCTTTAGGAAGAAACGTATCGAATGCTATTGCGCCAAGTTTTTCGCAAACAAAGGGCGCATAAATTGATTTGAATCATTTTCGCATGTTTATACGTGAAGTGCAGCCTTATTACTTTTTAATCATGGCATAACTAAAAATGTTTATTGCATTTCGCATTGTTTTGAATTCCGCAAGGTTCAGCAATTGTCTGCAGTCTTGCACTACCTGTCATTTCGCAATTACTCACAACCCTGTATTGCCTGTTTCGAATTGCCTCGAGTCTGTTACCTGCTATCGCGCAAAACGTTGCGTAAGAAATCATCGTCGTAGGGTAGCGTTTCAGAAAAGGAATGCGCAAGGTCACTTGCGAGAACCAAGTAATTGTCTTCTAAGCCAAAGCTGGTATCTTCGCAGGGGATAATGACAACATGTGCGAATACTTCATTGAGTGTTGTTACTACATCACGTAAGAAGGAAATATCCTCGCCTTCTTGCTCGCTAACTACATTGGTTGCATAGATACCGCCTGGTAAAAGGCTTGTTTTTGCTATACGCAGTGCTTCGATAGTCGCAAGAGAAAGGGCGGGATCTTTTCCTGTGAAGGTGTCATTGATGATGGCAGCGTAGCGATTAGCGGTGCCTTCTAGATAATTGCGGCCTTCTGCCGTAATAAGTTTGAGACGATCTATTGCATCGGGAATTTCTTCGAGTAGTTGATCGAGATAAAACCATTTTCGAGCAAGTGCCGTAATAGAGGGGTCAAGCTCCACTACCGTTATCTGCATTTCAGGTTTGGTTGAAAGCACGTGTTTTGGCCAGGCATACCCTCCGCCGCCGATCATGAGAATTTCATTGGAAGGAAGGTGTTCCTCAAAAACATGGTCGAATGCTTGTTGATAGGCGAATACTGGCTCGTATCGATTTTCGTCAAGATAGGTTGCCGATTCGTATGCTCCCTGCAATTGTAAAACTCTCACTGGAGTATCGTTTTCATCTCGGACAGTATGGATACGAGCAATACCTTTCGATGTTTTCGCAAAATGAGTGTCTGTTTGGCGAAGGTAAGTTTGGGCGAGTGCGGCTGTTGCGCCAACGGCAAATCCGACAAGAGCAGCGATGGTGAAAGGTCGTTTCATTATCAGATCCTTGGGTTGCAGGTATGTTTACCTTATTATTGCGAAAAATGACGGCAATGTGAAAGACGGACTGGACTAAAGATGACAAGTCAGCTACCTTATCGTGCTAAAAATGACAAAGCGGTGGGCAACTTAGCAGCCCTCTTTACCATCCTTGTTTGGGGCACTACATTTGTTTCGACAAAAATTTTATTAGTTGATTTTTCTCCTATCGAAATTCTATTTATCCGTTTCGCGATGGGTCTAGTCGCACTTTTTCTTATTGCGCCAAAGTTACTGCGTTGGATGGGCTGGCGGCATGAGCGCCTCTTTTTATTGGCGGGTTTGTTTGGCGTTACCTTGTACTATCTTCTGGAAAATATTGCGCTTACCGGCACACTTGCAACTAATGTAGGGGTAATCGTTTCGGTCGCGCCATTTTTTACCGCAGCATTAGAGCGTCTTGTTAATAAAGGAAAGCCGCTCTCGCTTCAGTTTGTTATTGGCTTTATCGTTGCTATGGTGGGAATTTGTTTTATCAGTTTTTCGGAGACAGGTATTCGGCTTAGCTTTTCAGGTGATGTATTGGCGCTTTGCGCCGCTCTTGTGTGGGCATGCTATTCAGTTTGTATGACACGCATTAGTGCTCTAGGGGTGTCGACGATTAAGGCAACAAGGCGAGTGTTTGAATACGGCCTGCTTTTAATGATTCCGTTTTTACCCTTGCTTGGGTTTGCACCCGATGCGGCAGCCTTTTTGAATCCAATCAATATAGGCAACTTGTTATTTTTGGGTTTGGGTGCTTCGGCAGCCTGTTTTGTCACGTGGAATTTTTCAGTCAAGCGGTTGGGATCGGTAGTAACGAGCGTGTATATCTATCTGGTACCCGTAATTACGGCAGTTGCTTCGTGGGTTGTTTTGGGCGAACGTTTGGTACCTTTGGCATTGTGCGGTGTGGTTCTTACAATTGTTGGTTTATTTATCTCTCAGTTTTCGTTTGTAAACCGTAAATCTTCTGTCTCGAAAGAAGGATAAGGTTATGGCGAACGCAGCGGAAAGCGAAGAGAAAACACGCTTTGTGGGAAAACGCACCGCGGCAACACGCCCTGCGATAAAACGAGTGGCGGGCGAAAAGAAAACGCGCCCTGAGGCAACGCGCGTGGCAAGATCTGCGGCAAAACGAGTGCGAAATCTGTGAACAAAATACACGTCAAAACTGCGTAAAAAACAGGCCAGAGATAACTCTGGCCTGTTGGGAACTCTTCGCTGAAGCCGAAGGATATCCGCCTAAATTCATCTAAGGAGCTTAAGGTAGGATGAAGGACAGTGCATGAGACTGTAAGAACACCAACACGCAAAGTACTGCCAACATACCAATACTCCAAGGAATAACTTTCTTGAACAGGTTTGACTCCGTCTCGCCCGTAGTAACTGCAGCGATTGCCAAAGACTGAGGCGAAATCATCTTACCAATAACGCCACCCATGGTATTAGATGCCAAGAACAAGTCGGGCGTTACGTGAGCTAAGGAAGCATTGGACTGCGCAGCTTCGTACTGCAAGCTGGAAAACAAAGCGTTTGCAGAGGTGTCCGAACCAGTAACGGCAGTTCCAACCCAGCCAAGCATTGGGGAGAGCAGAGCGAATACTGCACCGGTGCTTGCCAAGAATTGGCCAATGGAAATGGTCTGGCCAGAGAAGTTCATGATGTAAGCAAGACCCAGAACGAGCACGATGGTCAAAGAGGAGAAACGCATTGCGACAAAGGTTTGACCAAGCTGCTTAAACGAAGATCCTAACGTAATTTTGAACATTCCTTTATTGGTGAAGAGAGCATATACGATGGTGGTCAGTACTGCAGCAATAAAGAGCATCGTGCCGGGATTAGAAAGTAGATTTAAGGTGTAGGTAGTTCCAGGATCCGCACCAGCAGCGTTCAACACATTACCTGCAAGTCCTGGGAAAGGAATCTTGATATCGGTGCTTGCCAGAAGGGTAGGGATACCAAGCTTGCATACTGCAAATACTGCTACAACGATAATGTAGGGAACCAAAGCCATCCATGCGCGAACAGCAGGGAGATTGGTTGCTTCAGCTTCATGAAGAGGAGCCATGCCAAAGCGTTCACGAGCTTCGTTTACATTCTTAGGCTTAACGAACTTCAAGAAGATTACGCTTACACCCAGAGATACCAGTGCAGCGCAAACGTCGGTCAACTCGTATGCAAAGTGGTTGGAACACCACCACTGAACGATTGCGAAAGAAGCGCCAATAACTAAAGCGTGCAGCCAGCAATCACGAAGACCCTTGCGACCATCGAGAATCAGCAAAACGAGCAAAGGCACTACCAAGGCAAACAGAGGAGCCTGATAACCAACAAGGGCTGCAACATGCTGAGCTGTTTCCAAAGCTACGGAAGCATCACCTGAAGCAACCATGTTACCTGCTGTAGTGATTGGTGTACCAGCAGCACCGTAAGCAACAGGTGCGGTATTGGCAATCAAAACGGCAAGAGCTGCTTTCATAGGCTTAACGCCTAGAGCCAGGATCATCGTTGCAGTAATTGCGATAGGGGCACCGAAGCCAGCGAGTGCTTCGAGCAAACCGCCAAAGCAAAAGGCGATCAGTACTGCCTGGACGCGAATATCGCCACCGCCGACGATATCGAAGAGGCTCTTGAAGTCTTCGGAACGACCCGAAACAGAGGTCACTTCATAGAACCAAACTGCCATGATAATGATGAATACGATAGGGAATGCGCCGTAGCAAGCGCCTTGCAAGCCAGAGAGGAATGCAAGATGTGCAGGCATCTGGAAGGCAAATACTGCAACCAAAAACGCAACAAAAAGAGCGATGGCTGCAGACACATGCGCTTTCGCTTTCACGCCAACAAGCATGATGAAGAATGCTGCAAGCGGAATGCACGCTACCAATGCCGAGAGGGCAAGGTTGCCTGCAACAGGATCAACCACAGCTTGAAACATAGAGACTCTCTTTCAAATCGGGTACAAATTATTGTTTTATAAGTCGTTTCTGAGTTGGTGTTTCGAGCGAATCTCGATGAGAATCAATCCGGATTCGAGATAAACCATCTAAGAAATGACTTACATTTTTTAACGTACTCATACTAATGAGAGATGGGATTATGTTTAGTCTTGGTCGATTAACGGTCTGATGCAGGGTACGAAGGGGGAAATGATAGTCGTTCAGTAGCAAATTGCTACCGTTTACGCAACGGAACAGGGGCAATAGGGGGATACTTTAAGCCGCTTAGCTAAAAGCCTTTTCTATTTTGTGAAAAGCTATCCTTTTCGGGTAAGCTGTCAACGAGAAAAGAGCGTGAGATACTTTGCGAATGCAGGGTGGTAGTTTCAGGCTTTTGAGGCTTTGTTTGAAGTGCTACGTAATGAGGTATTGAGAAAGAGGATTTGCCATGTATGTAACCTGCCTTGATCTTGAAGGGGTTCTTGTTCCAGAAATTTGGATCGCCTTTGCAGAAGCTACCGGAATTCCCGAATTGAAGCGCACAACGCGCGATGAACCTGACTACGACAAACTCATGAAGTTTCGACTTGATATTTTGAAGGAGCATAATCTGGGGCTTAAAGAGATTCAAGACGTTATTGCCACCATTGATCCTATGCCTGGCGCTAAAGAGTTTCTTGATGAGCTTCGTTCTTTTTGTCAGGTAATCATTATTAGCGATACCTTTACTCAGTTTGCTCAACCACTGATGAAAAAGCTCGGATGGCCCACACTTTTCTGCAATGAATTGGAGGTCGCAGAAACGGGTGAAGTGACGGGCTTTAAGATGCGTTGCGATCAATCCAAACTGACTACCGTTCATGCGTTGCAAAGTGCAGGTTTAGAAACGGTAGCAGCAGGGGATAGCTTTAATGATTTAGGAATGATCCGTGCAAGTAAAGCAGGTTTTCTTTTTAAGAGCACCGACTCCATTAAGGCAGACAATCCTGAAATTCCTGCCTTTGAGACTTACGAGGAATTGATGGCAGCAATTAAGAAAGTTGTTTTGTAATCAGTCGGAAAAGTTTAATTGGTTCTGTGTCGATCCGAAATCTCGTTTATCTCAACTGAGATAAACGAGATTTTTTGGTTGTGGGTATATTGAGCTATGGGTATTTTCTGCACCAACCTGCTAAAAATCAGCAACTTTAGACGCTAGAGAGCTAACTCTAAAGAGGTTTAACGTTAGGGGGCTGGTGCTAACGGGGTTTAACACTGGGGAAGCCTGATATGTCTGATATTGGAGAGGTTGCGCATCGCGAGAAGAGTTGCCCATGCGAAGTGGCAAGCCCGATTTAGGGTACAAATCCTGAAGTATCTATGCCTCTTAAGTATCAGTTTGGTGAAAAAAGCAAGTTGTTTAGCTCCTAAATAATTAAGCGTCTAAAATAACGTCCGCTATGTTTAAAATGTCTGAGAACAAAGGATAGAGATGGAAAGTACCTCTCAGGATCTAGGGGCGCTCAAGGAAGAATTCGTTCATCTTATGCGGTTAATTCACCGTGAACAATTTCATTCTGCTTGGACACCAAAAAATCTATCGAAACCCGAAATGCATGTGCTCATGTGTATTTGGATAGCGCGAACTCATCACAAGGAAGCCCGCCCAACGGCGCTCGCAAAGTATTCTCATGTTTCTCCAAGTGCGGTATCTCAGACGCTTAAAACACTCGAAGAAAAAGCATTAGTAAAGCGCGTTCGTTCGGAGAAAGATTCTCGGTCGGTAGTAATCGAGCTAACCGAAGAAGGGCGCGCCTTGATCGAAGAGGCGCAGTGCGTCAGGTCGCACTATTTCAATGAAATGTTTGAGGCGATTGGTGTTGATGATATACAGACGTTGATGCGCATCATGCGCAGAGTACTAGATTTCTGCGCAAGTCACGAGGTATCCGAAATGTATGAAACGACGTGTGAGGCGAAGTCAGCGAAGAGGTCTTCGAATCAGCCTGCCAAGGAGGTTTTGGCGTGCGAATAATCCAGTATCTTAAAAGTTCGAAAGTGGCGGTACTGCTCATAACGCTGCTCTTAATTGTTCAGGCATTTGCGGATTTGTCACTACCGCGCTACACCTCTGATTTGGTTGATGTCGGAATTCAGCAGGGAGGTATAGAGCACGCCTCTCCTGACGAGATGAGTGCTGATACGTTTAACTATATTTGTATGCTTGCAGATGAGGATACCGAACAGCTTATTCGCGATTCCTATGTGCAGGATAATGCGGGAGAAAACGAAGCCAGCGCGGGGGAAGATGAATCCAACACAGGAGAAAACGGGACCCGCGCAGGAGAAAGCCAAGCCCGCAACTATATTTTGTCGGAATACGGTAAGGAAAATCGCGCCGAATTAGATTCCGCCATTGCACTTCCTCTGGTTTTGGTGCATATGTCTGACATAATGGGCGATGCTTCCGACTCCGATACTTCCAGCGGAGTTTCGGGGAAGTCAGATAACGCCGCTTATTCTTCGGGCTTTTCCGAGGCTCCCTCTACGGACTCTTCCGAGGCGTCCTCTTCGAGCGACAATGTGACGGCACTCGCACAGAGCGCAATGCAGTCGGGCTCTTTTGATTGGGCGCAACTTTATTCCGCTTACGAATCGGGTGCAATTTCTAAGGCAGAAATTCAATCCTTTATAAATCAAGCGCGTCAGGCTTATGGTGCCATTGACGATTCGCTTATTCAGCAGCAGGCTATCGAAGCGGTAAAGGCCGAATATGAGGCACTCGGAATGGATCTGGGAGTAATTCAGCTTCAGTATCTGGCTTGGTTAGGCGCTCAGATGCTGGGTGTTGCCGCCCTGATGATGGCTGCTTCTATTTCGGTAGGTTTTGTGGCATCGCGTACCGCAGCAAAAATTGCACGTAATCTTCGCGAACGTCTCTTTGAAAAGGTTGTTTCCTTTTCTGATGCTGAAGTGCAATCCTTCTCGGCGGCGTCGCTTATTACGCGTGGAACAAATGATATTCAGCAAATCCAGATGGTGCTTGTGATGCTTTTGCGCATGGTTCTTTATGCGCCCATTCTTGCAATTGGCGGCATCATCATGGTCTCGCAAACTAATCTCGCTATGAGCTGGATTATTGTGCTGGCAATTGTGGTTATTGGCATAGTGATAGCGCTTTTGATGGCGCTCGCATTGCCGAAATTCAAAATCATGCAAAAACTCATTGACCGCGTTAACTTGGTTTCGCGCGAAATGCTTACAGGTATGTCGGTTATTCGTGCTTTTGATAGACAGGAATACGAAGAGGCGCGTTTTGATGAAGCAAGCACGGCTTTGTATAAGACTCAGCTATTCACCAATCGCGTTATGACTTTCATGATGCCAACCATGATGCTGGTTATGAATGGCGTTTCTGTTTTAATTGTCTGGGTGGGCGGATCATATATTGACTCTGGAGTGATTCAGACAGGCGACATGATTGCGTTCATCACCTATTCGATGGTAATCGTTATGTCGTTTTTAATGATTAGCATGATTGCCATTATGTTGCCACGTGCAGACGTTGCAGCTCAGCGAGTAAACGAAGTACTGGACACCGAAAACAGTATTCATGATCCTGAAGAATCTCAGGTAGAAAAGCTTGATAAGAATGCGAAGGGTTTGTCGGTTGAATTTGACAACGTAACGTTCGCCTACAGCGAAGGAAGCGATCCTGTTCTTAAGGATATTTCATTCGCGGCGGAGCCTGGTAAAACAACGGCGATCATTGGTTCGACGGGTTCAGGAAAATCTACCATCATGAAACTAATTGAACGCTTCTATGAGGTGACCCAAGGTGCTATTCGTGTCGGGGGTGTAGACGTTCGCTCCATGAAACAGCACGAATTGCGTCGCGAGTTAGGTTATGTTCCTCAAAAAGCATTTTTGTTCTCCGGAACGATAGAGTCGACTATCGCTTATGCGAATGAAGATATGGACGAAGATCGCGTGCGGAAAGCTGCGGATATTGCGCAGGCAACAGAGTTTATTACCGCAAAAGAGCAAGGCTTCGAGTCGGAGATAAGCCAAGGCGGCACTAATGTTTCTGGCGGTCAACGTCAGCGGTTGTCTATTGCACGTGCTCTGGCAAGCGATGCGCGCGTCTTGTTGTTTGACGACAGTTTTTCGGCGCTTGATTATGCAACCGATGCGCGTTTGCGCCATGCTTTGGCTACTGAAGCTGTAGGTAAAACAGTACTTGTGGTTGCGCAACGAATTGCGACGGTCCTCAACGCAGACAAAATCTTGGTTTTAGAAGATGGCGAGCTCGTTGGCTCAGGCACGCATAAAGAGCTGTTGTCTACTTGTCCGACCTATAGAGAAATCGCTCAATCTCAATTGTCGGAAGAGGAACTGAAAGGAGGTGTCGCGTAAATGAAGGAGCAGATTAAGGGAAAGAAGAACGCTGAAGAGCTGAATAGTAAGCACGGGTCAGATGACGAAACGATAAAGTATGAGTCGAAAGACGAAACAGCAAAACGTGGGTCAAATGGCGAAACGGCAAAATGCGAGCCGAAAGATGAGGCAGCAAAGCACGAATCGAAGGGCGAAAAGGTAAAACCCAGCAAGCAAGGAGCCCATTCGAAAGTGCATTCCGAATCAGGCGTGCAGACAGATAACGATTCTCCCATTGCGGCTCGCGCAGGAGCAGGAAGGCGCCGTGGACATGGTCACGGCTCTGGTGGTCCTCACGGCATGATGCCAGGCGAAAAGGCAAACGATTTTAAGGGCTCCATGAAAAAGCTGATTCAGTTCATGGGTCACTTCAAGATTGCCATTGGTGTGGTGTTTGTTTTCGCGATTGCCTCAACCGTGTTTAATATTGTGGGTCCTCGTGTACTTTCTACTGCAACGACCGAATTATTCGAAGGTATCGGTGCGAAGATTGCAGGCACGGGAGGCATCGACTTTTCTGCGGTGGGAACCATTTTGCTCATCACTTTGGGTTTGTATGCATTCTCATCGGTTTGCTCGTTTGTGCAGGGCTGGTTGATGACTCACGTTACGCAGCGTACGACGTATCTTTTGCGCCAGAAGATATCCCAGAAGATGGATGCTTTACCCATGGGTTATTTTGAGCGCACGAGCACCGGCGATATTTTGTCACGTATCACTAACGACGTCGATACGCTAGGCATGAATCTGAATCAGGGAATTACAACGCTTATCACTTCGATTACTACCATAATCGGTGTATTGGTAATGATGCTGAGCATGAATGTGTTTATGACCTTGATTGCGCTTCTTGTCATCCCTCTTTCGGCGATTCTGGTAAAAGTGGTGGTTGGACGAAGCCAGAAGTATTTCCGCATGCAGCAAAATCGCTTAGGGGCAATTAATGGTCAGGTCGAGGAAACTTTTTCTGGTCAGGCGGTAGTGCGTGCTTTCGGGAAAGAAAAAGAGACTCTTGAAAAGTTTCGCAAGACCAATGCTGAGCTGTATGAATCGGCGTGGAAGTCTCAATTCTTATCGGGCCTCATGATGCCCGTGATGAATTTCGTGAGCAATTTAGGTTATGTTGCAGTTGCGGTTGCAGGTGCGCTTTTTGCTATCAATGGGCGTATTACGGTAGGCGACATTCAAGCGTTTATTCAGTATGTAAAGAATTTTACGCAGCCTATTACCCAGCTGGCGCAGGTGTCAAACGTATTACAGCAGATGGCAGCTGCTGCTGAGCGCGTATTCGAGTTTCTAGATGCTGAAGAGGAAGCTCCTGCAGAGGCAAAGGTTTTGGCGCGTGAGGTTGACTGCGATGTTGAATTCGATCATGTTCGCTTTGGATACGATCCCAACACGCCTATCATTAAAGACTTCTCTGCCAAGGTTTCCGAAGGTCAAACAATTGCACTGGTTGGTCCGACAGGTGCGGGCAAAACAACCATGGTGAAGCTTCTTATGCGTTTTTATGATGTGAACGGTGGATCTATTCGCATTGGTGGACATGATGTGCGCGAGTTCGATAGGGATGATTTGCGTTCGTTGTTTGGCATGGTGCTTCAAGATACGTGGCTCTTTAAGGGTTCGGTCCGCGAAAATATTCGATACGGACGACTTGATGCATCTGATGAAGAAGTAGAGGCAGCAGCTAAAGCGGCTTTTGCCGATACCTTTATTCGTACGTTGCCCGGCGGATACGACATGGAAATCAATGAAGATGCAAGCAATATTAGCCAGGGACAGCGCCAGCTTTTAACCATTGCTCGTGCGGTTTTGGCAAACCGCCGAATGCTCATTTTGGACGAGGCGACTAGTTCGGTTGATACTCGTACTGAAGAGCGAATCCAGATGGCAATGGACAATCTTATGAAAGGACGCACGTCGTTTGTTATTGCTCATCGTTTGTCTACTATTCGCAACGCCGATCTTATTTTGGTGCTCCATGAAGGCGACATCGTAGAACAAGGTACACATGAGGAGTTGCTTGAACGTGGAGGTGCCTACGCGGATTTGTATAACTCCCAGTTTTCTGAATAAAAGTGTGCCCTATAGGCTGACTCAATAAAGCCTATAGGGCACGTCTGTACGTCTTAATAAATAAGATAGTTTTATTCTGCTTTACCCTGATTTGCTACCGCATCAATCTTTGCTGCGATGGTTGCTTCGTCTCCTACATAGCGCTTATCGAGTACATTGAAATCCTGATCAAAGGTGTACACCAGAGGTACGCCAGTGGGGATATTTACCCCAACAATTTCGTCATCCGAAAGCTTGTCGAACTGCTTGACCAAAGCACGAAGGGAATTTCCGTGAGCAACGATAAGCACGCGCTTGCCGGCGCGCATCTGAGGCTCAATGGTTTCAGTGAAATAAGGCCAAGCACGGGCAATGGTGTCTTCGAGGCATTCGGCCAAAGGCATTTCATCTGCAGGGGCATCGCGGTAGGGGGCGAGCAGACGGGGGTTGCGCTCATCATCTTCTTCAAGCGCTGGAGGACGAACATCAAAGCTGCGGCGCCAGATCTTTACTTGCTCTTCGCCGTATTTTGCAGCGGTTTCTGCCTTGTTTAATCCCTGAAGAGCACCGTAGTGACGTTCGTTTAAGCGCCAGCTTTTAATCACAGGAAGCCATTCGCGATCCATGGATTCCAATACGAGATTAAGAGTGTGAATTGCGCGCTTGAGGTAAGAGGTGTAACAAATATCGAAGTCGAAACCAGCTTCAGAAAGAGCACGACCTCCCTGAGCTGCTTCCTTGCGACCAGTATCGGTCAAATCAACATCCATCCAGCCAGTGAAAAGATTCAGCTTATTCCATTCACTTTCGCCATGACGAATGAGTACGAGCTGCATGGTATTGTCGGCCATAAGAGTCTCCATCCTTCTTTATGTATGAGTGCAAAGACGAACAAAAGGCACCGAAGCCAGCGGATACTAGAGCTTCGAGTGCATATTGATAACTCCCTCCCAGAGAGTTTTGTGCCTTTGCGTAGGTCTTATGCAGTTGGCGTTGTCTGTTTTGCCAACATACATCTTATAAGTATGACCTTCGAGAAGCTGAAAAGCCATCTTTACTTCGTATTTGGTGCTTTTGTGCGGACGGAGAGCGATGGCTTATCGCTTTACGGAAGCCCGCCTTTTGAAATTTTGCCCTTAAAACCTCGCCTTTCAGAATTTCACTTTCCATAATCCCAGTCTTCGAAATTTAGTCTTCCAAAATCATGCCTTTCAGAATTTCGCTTTCAACTTTTAGTTAAAGCGCGAATATGTGAAAAAGATTTCTTCCACTCGCCATTACTCTATTAATTTGCGCATTTAGGTGAAGGATAAACCGTTGTTAACCTGCGCATTTGGGCGAAGACAACAAAAACTAGCTAATTTGCGCGTTTGGGTAAAGGAAGCAAATCGCTATGAATTTGCACAGACACGAAAAGTCGACAAATCGTCGTTAGTCTGCACTTTTGAGCGTTTTTGTTTGGAAGGGATGCTATGTCACAGCGGCGTATAAAAGCTACGATTTCGATGCTTTTGGTTGCGTTGCTTGCGGTGTTTTCAATTGTGAGTTTATCTGCTTGTGGAAATACTGCAACGCCAACAGGGAACAACACGTTAAAAGTGGGTGTTCGCTCCGATATCGTTAACTTTGGCTATCTCAATGAGCAAACTGGCAAGTATTACGGTTTGGAGATAGATATTGCAAATGAAATGGCAAATCGCCTGGGGTATTCCGATGTTGAGCTTGTTACGGTTACGCCTGATGATCGAAAAGAAAAGTTGCTCAATGGAGAAGTTAATTGTCTGATTGCGTGCTATTCGGTATCTGAATCGCGCGAGGAAAACTTCGACTTTTCTCCTACGTACTACACTGATGCCACTTCAGTAATGGTGGAGAATTCTTCTGGAATTACTGATATTGCGCAATTACAAAATGGAACGTTTGGCATCATGTCAGGTTCTAATGCGGGCCCCCTTTTGGCGATTAAACTCAACGAACTTGGCATTATTGGCGATGAAATTATCTCGAATACCGACGAGGCAACCCAGTACCAAGGCGCCTATGTGAAAAAGTACGCTTCGTATGCCGACCTTTCTCAGGCGCTTGAGGTTGGAGAAGTCGATGCTGCGGTAATGGATGGTAGCTTTACCGACACGTTTATCAATGAAGAACGCTCGCTCCTTGATATCAGTATTGCAGATCAGGAATACGCCGTTGCAACTCAAAAGGGCTCTGCACTAACGCAGCCCGTCGCTGATGCTATTCAAGCAATGCTTGATGATGGCACCATCGCAACGCTTGTTGATAAATGGGATTAGAAAAGGAGTGCACTATGTCTAAAAAATTAAAGGTAAAAGCGCTACTCCTTGCAGCAGTAGTATTAGCGAGTCTCGTTGTCATGGCGGGTATTTTATCCAGCATGCAGGATGACATCTCGATAAACAATTACCAGGCTGATATTCAGCGCGAGATGGATGAGTTGCCAGGCTTACTTGAGACGGCAAGCGCAGAGCAAGAACAAAACACAGAAACGTTTGATGCAATCTATCAATCAAAAGCGCAAAGTGTTGCTTTTATGGCTCATAACAATACCGGCTACGAAGCAACTGATGCCAAGATGCTTGAATATAAAGATATGCTTTTGGTTGACAACATTATGATTGTTTCTCGTGAAGGTGAAGTACTCGCTAAAGCGCAAGATACTCCTGCGATTTTTACTTACCAGCGCTACAACGAACTTCGCAGCGTGTTTGATTCGGGTGAGCCCTCCGCAGCAATGGAGGTAACGTTTAGCGACCAAGATCAAACCTGGCGTTACTATTCGGCGCGCATCGATGACAAAACGATGGTGGTCATAGAGCAAAACCCTGAAGAGCTTGAGCAGCTCATCAACAATACCTCTTCGATTTCGGCGGTATTAGGTAGCATAAGTGTTGGTCAAAGCGGCTACACATTTGCTGTTTCGGGCAGAGACTACGTGGTGTCTTACCATCCTAACGAGGAGCTTATTGGCACCGATGCGCTTGATGCGGGCATCGATGCATCGCATTTAGAGAATGGGACATTTACCTGGATTACTTTCAACGGAGAACGTTTGTATTGTGGTGTTTCGGAAATTGAAGGAACCTATTATTTATCTGCGGTTCCCGAAAGCGAGATGATTGCTTCTCGCAATTTAACCGTGGGCGTTATCTTGTTTATTTTCTTCTCGGTCGCTGCCATTGTTGCGCTTTATGGCCTTTTCGTTATGCGAGAAGATGAAAAGCGCGGTTATAACCCAGAAAACTTCAAGACCGTAGGCCCTCTGCGCTACAACAAAGCGGTTGGACGCAAAGCTATCATTCTTTCGTTTGTGGGTTTTTTGCTTGTTGCAGTTGTGACGTTTTATATGCAAACGCTCTTTTCGCTATCAGCGGAATCAGTCAGCAGCAACGAGCGTTCGTCTGACATCCAGCAAACCATTATCGAAACTAACGAGCAGGCAACGCAACTTACTGAACAGTACAACGAGCGTTATCTGAATAAAGCTGAAGTGGCAGCTTATATCTTGGATAAGAATCCAGAGCTTAAAACTAAAGAAAAGTTGCAAGAGTTGGCAGATACGCTGCAGGTTCAGTACCTCTACATTTTTGATGGCTCAGGCAATTTAAGTGTTACCAACTCTTCTTATACAAATTTTGTTTTGAGTGATAATCCTGAGGATCAAAGCTATGAATTCCGCAAACTTTTGCAGGGCGTGGAATACGTAATTCAGGATCCTATGCCTGATGATATTTCAGGGGAATTACGCCAGTATATTGGTGTATCTCTGCATGATGCGCAGGGGAATGCGGATGGGTTCGTGCAGATCGGAATTCGTTCGGATCGTTTAGAGACGCTTCTTTCGAGTGTTCAGATCGAGAGCATTCTTGACGGTGTAAAGATTGGACAAAATGGTTTTGCTTTTGCGGTGAATGCGAATGATAAGACGTTCTCGCACTATCCCGATGAGCAACTGGTAGGAAGCTCTGCTACGGCGCATGGCATGACCGACAAGCAATTACAGCCAGGCTACAACGACTTTATTACGATCGATGGCGTTTCCTACTATGCTTCATCTTTCGAATCAAACGGAAACTATATCTATGTTGCTCAGCCAGAAAACGAGTTAATGACCGAGCGCGTGCCTATTACCGTTACGACGGCGCTTTGCGGCTTGATCTGCCAAATTATTATCTTCATGTTGGTGGCATTTGAACTCACACGTTCACGTCTTGGAAGAGAGAATATTCCTACGGCACCTGAGGACGATGGCAATCCTGATTCCCGTATGTTTGACACCGTTTTGCCTGATGGTCGTGTAATGAAGACGGAATCTGCGACAAGTCGCTGGCTGTACCAATCGCTTGAGTGGGCAGACAAAACGCCTGAGCAACGGGTGGTTGTCGTGGTAAAGGCTCTTATGGCGGTCTTTGCGGTTGTGGTCTTCCTGGGTGTTATCTTCAAAGATGCGGTATTCCCTGACGACTCTGCCTTTGCTTATGTTCTCAATGGTGGTTGGGAATATGGACTGAATGTCTTTGCGTTAACGGCAGTTATTATGATTGTCTGTGTGGTTTCTACTATTACAGTAGCGATCCAAAAACTGCTTCATATGCTGGCAGGGGTATTTGGTGCTCGTGGTGAAACCATGTGCCGCTTGCTTAGTAGTTTCATTAAATATGCAACTATTATTGGCATGGTGTACTACTGCTTAATGCTTATTGGTATCGACACCACAACACTTCTGGCATCAGCTGGTATTTTGTCTATCGCAATTACGTTTGGCGCAAAAGAGCTCGTATCGGATATCTTGAGTGGATTATTCATTATCTTCGAAGGGGAATTCCGAGTAGGTGATGTTATCCAAGTAGGTAGTTTCAGCGGTACTGTTATGGAGATTGGCATTCGAACCACTAAGATCAATGATGGATCGGGCAACGTGGTTATTATCCGCAACAGTCAGGTAAGCAACGTTACCAACATGACTAAAGAGTCCTCGTATGCATCGGTTGATATGGACATCGAATACGGTGAATCGCTCGAGCGTGTGGAGAGCATTCTTCAAGATGAATTCCCCAACATTCGTCGTCGTTTGCCTGCTATTGAGGATGGCCCCTTCTATAAGGGTGTTGTTTCCTTGGCAGATAACAGCGTAACTATTCGTGTGGTGGTTATGTGCAATGAGAACGATCGAGGACAGCTCACGCGTGATTTGCGTCGCGAGATGAAACTCATCTTTGACGAGCATGAGATTCAGATTCCATTCTCGCAAGTTGTTGTACACCAGCCTGCTGAATATAAAAAAGCAACCATCAGCGAACAGCTTCGAGCCGATAGATTCAATGATGATCAAAAAATTGCTGCACGTGATGTTGGCAACGAAACAACCTCAAGCAAGTAAGGATTAAATGGCAAGAACAAGCAGTTCTTGCCATTTTTTTGTAACGCCTGTACCAAAGCGTGGGCACCCTCAGTCGCAACGATTGGTATGATGAGCGATAACGAGAAAGGATGCTGCCATGATTACGTACGATTTTTCTGAAAAAGTGGTAGTGGTGACGGGGTCGGCGCGTGGCATCGGCCGTCGCATTGCTGAACGGTTTTATGCTGCTGGAGCAAAGGTAGCTCTTTGTAGTATTTCGAAAACAGGAAAAGAAGAATTGATGCAGGAAATTGCAGGAGATGATCGCAGCCGTATCATGGCTCTTTCGGCAGACGTTTCACGCCCTGAAGAGGTAGCTGCTTTTCTGCAGGCGGTGGTTGATGCCTTTGGAACCATTGATGTGTTGGTAAACAACGCGGGCATTTATTCGAAGGAAGATACGTGTGAGGTAACGGAAGAGCGTTACGACAAGGTAATGGACGCCAATCTGAAATCAGTGTTTTTTGCCTGTCAGTGGTTTTTCAAACATCATCTTGCGGCAGGCACTACGGGAAACGTGGTGAATATTGCTTCGGTAAGTTCAGTAACCTATGTGCCTGATAATGCTCTTTATAATGTCAGCAAGGCGGGCGTGGTTACTCTTACGAAAACCTTTGCTCGCGATATGGGCAAGCACGGAATTCGCGTAAATGCAGTGGGACCAGGGAGTATTCCGACCGACTTAAACGCTGCGTTGTATGCTGATCCTCAAAAAGAAATTGAGCTGTGTAACAAAATTCCTCTTGGCCGTCGTGGCACAAAAGACGATATTGCAAATTGTGTTTTGTTCCTTGCGAGCGAAGAGTCCAGTTATTTAACGGGTCAGGTTATTTATGCCGAGGGTGGTTGGCTGCTCGTGTAATAAGAATAATCATGCTGCTGGCGTAATGAAGGCGCTTGATTGCCTGCATAATTAAGCGGCGTGCTTTGCGTGTTGCTCGAGTACTTGCTGTCCACAATGGTTGGCTTGTGACTGCTGGTTAGAAAGAGAAGTACTCTATGACCTGGGAATAGTAGAGGGGTACGTTTATGAATGAAATAAAATGTCCGAATTGCGGAAAAGTCTTCCAAGTTGATGAATCTGGCTTTGCTGATATCGTAAAACAGGTAAGGGATAGCGAATTTCAACGCGAATTAGCTGAGCGCGAAAAGCTCATGCTGGCAGATAAAGAACAAGCATTAGCGTTAGCTCAATCTCAAGCGCAGGGAAAACTTCAGGAATCTCTTGCGAAAAAAGATGCTTCTATGCAGCAAGGGCTTGCTCAGCGTGATGCGGTGATAGCGGAGCTAAAGGCGCAGATTGATGCTTTGGCAAACGAAAAAGAACTTTATGCGCAAAATGCTGTTGCAAAGATAGAGCGCGAGCGCGATACCTTAAAAGCTCAGGCAGACCAGATGCGCGCTTCACTTGAAGCACAGCTGGCTCAACAAAAAGATGCGGCAGCTTTGGCGCAGGCCCAATTGGCATCAACGCTGAAAGGGGATGCTGCAGCAAAAGATCAACGTATTGCCGAACTGGAAACGCAGTTGGACAGTCAAAAAGCAGCCTTTCTTGCCGAAAAGGAATTGGCGGTAGCACAAGCTAAAACCGAAATCGAAAAAGAACGAGATGCACTTAAAGTGCAAATCGAACGCGAGCGAGATACCTTCAACGCTCAGCTAAACCACGAGCGCGACACTTTTAAGACAAAAATTGAACACGAACGTGAGGCGAGCAAGGCGCAGATAGCACTTAAAGAGGCGGAAAAAAATCAGCGCGAGAATGAACTTAAAGCCCAGATGGTAGAAAAGATTCGCGCAAAAGACGAAATGATTGCCTATAAAGAGCAAGAGATTGAGCGCTATCGAGACATGAAGGCGCGCCTATCAACTAAGATGCTTGGTGAAACACTCGAGCAGCACTGCGAGATCGAGTTTAATCGTTTGCGTGCTACGGCTTTTCAGCATGCTTATTTTGAAAAGGATAATGATGCTTCATCGGGAAGCAAGGGCGACTACATTTTCCGCGAAACCGATAACGAAGGAAATGAGCTCGTCTCCATTATGTTTGAGATGAAAAACGAACAGGATGATTCAACTCATCGGCACAAAAACGAAGACTTTTTCAAGAAGCTCGACGCTGATCGTAGAAAAAAGAATTGCGAATATGCGGTATTGGTGTCCTTGTTGGAACCTGACAGCGAACTCTACAATACCGGTATTGTAGATGTGTCCTATCGCTACGAGAAAATGTATGTTATTCGTCCTCAGTTCTTTATTCCTCTTATCAGTATTTTGCGTAACACTTCTCAAAGTGCGTTGGAATACAAAGCAGAACTTGCATTAGTGAAAAAGCAAAATATTGATATCACTAATTTTGAAAACGAGATGGAAGATTTCAAACAAAAGTTTGGGCGAAACTATCGTTTGGCAAGCGAGAAGTTTAAAAAGGCAATCGATGAAATCGACAAAACTATCGACCATCTTTTGAAAACTAAAGAAGCTTTACTTGGTTCGGAAAATAATCTTCGTCTCGCAAATGATAAGGCAGAAGCGCTTACCATTAAAAAACTGACGCGTAATAATCCTACTATGAAAGCAAAGTTTGAGGAGCTCCATTCGGATCCAGCGCTTAAGGCTGCTGAAAATAGCGAAGAGTAAACCTGTTTGTTCGTTTTGCTATTACAATATTGGGATAACAAGCAAATGCGGTAAATCTTTACGACTGTGATATCAAAAAGGGTAAAGAGGGGATTGTCGTGGCTAAAAAGGGGAATAAGAAAAAGTCAGGAAAGAAAGCAGAACAGAAGCTGATCGACGATGCTTTTCGCGAAAAGCTTGCAGCTATTCTTGCTGAAACTGCTCAGGATAAAGTAACGGACACCAAAGATTCTCCTCTTGGTGCTGCGTATCGTCGCGGTCCGGTACTTATGCGTGGCTCTATGATTCCTCAGGACAACACCACGGGCAACCTGATCGCAAGCTCTCACGATCGTCATGATACGGACTGGTTGCATGCAGACCCTTGGCGCGTTATGCGAATTCAGGCTGAATTTGTAGACGGATTTGGGGCTTTAGCAGAAGTTGGCCCTGCTATTGCGGTGTTCGGATCGGCTCGCACTGAACCAACTGACCTCTATTATGAAGAGGCTGTTTTAACGGGAGCTTTACTTGCCAATCAAGGTGTTGCTGTTATTACTGGTGGTGGACCAGGCATTATGGAGGCAGCAAATCGCGGTGCTGCGCTAGCAGGCGGCACTTCGATTGGTCTAGCTATTGAGCTGCCCCATGAAGAGCAACTCAACGAGTGGGTTAATCTAGGAATGACTTTCCGCTATTTCTTTGTTCGAAAAACAATGTTCGTCAAGTATTCATCGGGAGCCATCTTCTTCCCAGGCGGCTTTGGAACACTTGATGAAATGTACGAGCTGCTTGTGTTGGTGCAAACGCACAAAGTGGCAAATATGCCTATGGTGTTGTTTGGTAAAGAATATTGGAGTGGTCTTATGAACTGGACGCAATCCATTCTTGCCGAACGGGGAATGATCGATGAACTCGATACAAGTCTTGTAGTTTTGACTGATGATCCGGAAGAGGCAGTTCGTGTGGCGCTGAGCACCACCAAGCTTAACAAGCCAAAAAAGTCATACTTATAAGGAAATTGCGCGGGCATCGTACAGACAGCGCGTAGGTATCGCGCCGGCCGTGCTTATCAATGATTGTTTGCAGCCTAGTTTGTGTTAGTAGCTTTATCTGTTAACGAGCGAACTACTTCAGCGGCAAGGGCAAGCCCCATTGCGCAAGGAACAAAAGCGTTCGATCCTGGAGTTGAACGACGACCTTTGTGTGGGGTTGTACTTCCTGCGTGTGGAGCTGCGCTGTCTGCGTTCAGGGCTGAACGACTGTCGGCGCAGGTAGGCTGGCCCTCTGCTACCTGCTCCTGGTTTTCTTGTCTCTCGTCTGGCGTTATTGAAGGTTCGGTTGAATAGCAGACTTTAACGTGCTCAATACCTCGTTTTCGCAATTCTTTGCGCATGATGCGAGCGAGACGACAAACTGAGGTTTCAGAAATGTCGGCGATACGTAGAGCGGTGGGATCGGTTTTATTTCCTGCACCCATTGCGCTAATAATGGGCACCCCCGCATTTTTAGCGCACATGATTAGCTCCAGTTTTGCCGTTACGGTGTCAATGGCATCTACGATGTAGTCATAGCATAAAAAATCGAATTGCGGTGCCGTTTCAGGAAGAAAGAAACAATCATGCTTTTGTATTTTGCATTGAGGGTTGATGCTTGCCAGACGCTTTTCCATTGCATCAATTTTGCGCATTCCTACGGTATTTTGAGTAGCAATAATTTGTCGATTGAGGTTAGTGAGATCAACCACATCATGATCGATGATATCAATGGAACCAAGACCTGTTCGCACAAGAGCTTCGCATACCTGTCCACCAACACCGCCAAGGCCAAATACTGCAACGCGGGCATTTTGTAAGGATTCGACTCCGGCATCACCATATATGAGTCGGCTTCGTGAAAACTGGTCTGTCATGATAGTCCTTTCACAGAAAATGATGCTGTGTCATCATAGCAGGGACTAAGAGATCTGCCGAATAGTGCAACAATGTTTTAGGTAGGCACACAACATAGGATGAATACCGTGAGTTACGAAATAACAAATGAAGAAATAGAAGCCTTTATTAGTCAAAATTGGGATGAATTTATAGCAGATGCAGAACGCTTAATTGCGATTGATAGCTCCTTGGATAAGCGGCATGCTTGTGACGGAGCACCATTTGGTCCTGGTCCGCGCAGAGCCCTTGATGAAATGTTAGGGATTGCTAAGCGTTTTGGCTTTATGACTTTTGATGGTGATGGTTATGCAGGATACGCCGATATTGCTGGACAAAGCGGGCAGCAGCTTGGTGTGATAGGCCATGTTGATGTGGTGCCAGTGGGTATAGGTTGGACCTTTGAACCCTTTCAGCTTACTTACAAGGATGGGATATTTATTGGTCGAGGAACTGCCGATGACAAAATTCCTCTCTTGAGCGCTTTATATGCGGTTAAGTTTTGGCTTAAAAAGGGAATTTCTCTCAATCACGACATTCGTTTTATCGTTGGCTGTAACGAAGAAACAGGTATGGAGGACGTTTCCTATTACTTGGCCCATAATAATTCGCCAGATTTTCTGTTTACTCCCGATGCAGATTTTCCTCTTTGCTACGGAGAGAAGGGTTTGTTTGGAGTTACGCTAAAGCGTGATTTCAAGACAGTAGAAGAACGTACAAACAATGCGGTAGCGTCTTTTGAAGGAGGAGTTGCCACCAATGCAGTTCCTGCGTTAGCCCAGGCGTTGGTCAAAACAACTCGTGAAGATATCGAAGAAGCTTTGAGGACTTGCGCTAATCCTGACCGTATTACCTTCGAAGAAAAAGCAGAGGGATTTTTTATTTCCGCAACAGGAGTGAGTGGACACGCTTCGCTACCGGAAGGCACGGTGAATGCGATAGGAGTATTAGCCGATTTCCTCACGCGCTTAAGTGCCTGCTCTTCTGAAGAGCAGCAATGGTTTGCGTTTGTGGCTGATTTGGCTCAATCAAACGATGGGTCGGCAGTGGGTATTGCTTCTGCTGACAAGGATTTCGGCAGCTTGACCAGCGTTGTTGGAACCATGAAGAAGATGGGTGACGCTTATATTCTTACTGACGATATTCGTTTCCCTACTTCAATTTCGGGAACTGAATTGCAAGAGGCATTTGAAAAGGTTGCTTTTCAAAGAGGAGCTTCAGTTGAAATTACGCGCAATCAAGACCCATTCTTAGTGAATCCAAACACCGCTCCAGTGCAAGCGCTTGTAGATGCTTATCAAGAAGCGACTGGTTTGGAAGTTCGCCCCTTTACTATGGGTGGAGCTACCTATGCGCGCGAATTTCCTCACGCCGTAAGTTTTGGCCCAGCAGATCCAAAGGTAATTAAGGTTCCCGACTGGGTGGGCGAGATGCATGGAGCAGACGAAGGGGTAAGCGAAGAAGCTATCAAGCATGCAATTCGCATCTATATTCGTGCGTTTGGCAATTTGGCGCAGGTTGACAAACTATCCTAGCAGGTTGTTGGTAAGCCAAAAGAAGAAGCAGTATTAGCCAAGAGGAATGGAACACCAGGTTCCATAGGGTGTGGGCACGTCAATAGATGAGTATCCTACGCTTCGGGCAAACTGATAGGTATCTTCGATGTGGGCACCAATTCTTGACGCATGATGCGCATCGGATCCTACGGTGAGGGGGACACCTGCGGCCTGGAATTCACTCAGAAGTGCTTTGCAGGGATAGAAGTCTTCAAACTTTTTTATAAGTCCGGCAGTGTTTATTTCTACGCGGACACCACCCTCGTGAGCAGCTTCTGCCATTTCCTTATAGAGCGGCGTTAGATCAATGGTTGGCTGATATCCTTCAGTGCTGAAGAGTCGCGGAAGATCAGGATGCGCCATCGAATCGAAGATTCCACTACGGGCAGCCGTGCACCATTCCTTTGCGTAATAACACCACAGAGCATTTGCTCCGAGTTCTTCCCATATTTCGGTATGCTCATCCCAGTCGATTGGTTTTTCTTGCAGGTAGTGAATAGAGCCGAGCAAAAAGGTGGGGCGATAATCGGCTTCGCCAGAAAAGGTAGCACGAAGCGATTTGAGATCATTTTCGCAACCGTGGTACCAGTCTGCCTCCAGTCCACTAATTATTTCTAGATCAGGATAGTGTTCGCGGAGTTGAGCGACGCTTCTCAAGTAATGCTTCAGCTGGTTATGAGCTATTGAACAGTCAATAAAATCAGGGCGACCCCAATGATCGGTGCAAGCGATGGTGGTTATGCCTGCGCTCAGGGCTGCTTTCATGTTTTCCTCAAGGGTGCTTCCCCCGTCGGAAAAAATGCTATGAGTGTGGCAATCAACAAGTTCGATAGTATTCATGAGTCTCCTTTGCTGAATGGTGGGGAAGCCTGCATTTGTTTGCTCACTGAAGTGATGGTCCCTTATCGAGAGACTTCATTTGGCCAGACCAGGTTTGCTGGAAGTGCTTGATTGGTTGCTCCATGCGTTCGGATAAGCGGTGGCAGAACGAAAGAAAGTCTTCGTCTTGCTTTGCGTGTAATTCGTTTTCATCGAGGGCTTGTTCCCAGTACCGTCCGACAACCTCCGAGATGAGATGTGCTTTTGAGGGAAAATAGTTATATACCGATCCCACAGAAACAGAGCAAGCATCTGCCACCTCGCGAATGCCTAGGCCGACAAGACCTTTCTCGCTGGCTATTGCGAAGGCGACCTCGAGGATATTATCTTTGCTGATGATAGCCTTGTTTCCCATAGGGATCCTCTCACTTCGTTTGAAAGCCTGTATGTATTGTAATGGCGAAGTGCTGGAATAAGAAAAATATGAGAAAGAAATTACTTCTTCTGATACCAAGAAAGGGTCATCAAAATAATTTCGCGCATTTCCGCTTTAAAATCGATTGGTTTGCGCTCGATATTGATCTCGGAAAGAGCCTGCTGAACCAGAGGATTGTTCAGGCAGTTTCCTGCCAATCCAACGCCTTGGTGATAAATAACTATAAACATCTGCTCAAGATATTCTTTCTTTATTCCAAGGAGAGGCTCAATCTGATCAAAAAGTCTTGTCGTGCCATCGTAAAAATTGCGCTTAAATTCTGCGAGGCGATCAACACTTACATTGGTCTCAATAATGGTATAGAGAATATTTCCGTATTGGAAGTAATCGCGATGAGCGTTAGCTATGCCTGCCCAAATTTCCGCAATAATTTCAGTGGTAAACCCGCATTCTCTTGGCAATGCAGCCATTAAAGCATCAATGTAGGCATTGTAAGAATCGCTGGCAAGTGCTAAGAAAATCTCTTCTTTAGTGGTGACATATTTATACAAGTTAGCACGCGACCAGCCTAAATCGCTCGCAATCGTAGTGAGAGTGATTTCATGGTAGGGATGTGTCGCGAATTGTGTTTTAGTGACGTTTTTAATTTCTTCAAGTCGTTGAGCTTTTTGCTCGCTGCTTCTTGCTCGGATAAATTCTGTCATAACTTGCTCCAGGTGCCATATTTGTCTTTTCCACTTTAACACAGGGAACATAAAAAGTGCTAAATGCAATTCTAAATGACAGATAGAAAAAAAAGGTATTTATAAATTACACAATATTACTTATATTACACCTAGGAAATGAAGTGACATAACGTCACCTAAACTTATTCTAAAAAGAAAGGTATAACTATGCTGTGCGTTTAGTTTGATTCTGGATAGGCGCCAGGAAGAAGACAAAAGTTTAGAATTTCCGGTTTTTAGGGGCACTTTTGGCGAGTAACTCGAGTTGTGTATAGGTGCTTCGTTCTTTAGTTGTCTTTGATTCGTTTCTTTATTGCGATTTGAAGTAATCACTTGAACCAAGAATCAATTCCCTTTATAAATCAGAACGGAAAATGATGTGAGGGGAATTAGTGAGAACAAGAGTGAAGAGAAGCTCTCAATCAGAAGTATCTACTTCCGAAGAGGCAAAAGTTAACAAGGTAATTCCGCGATTTGCAATCTATGTTGTAGGTGCATTTTTAATCGCATTTGGTGTGGTGCTGAATACGCGTTGCGATATGGGAGCATCGACAGTAAATTGTATTCCGTTTGTGTTTAGCGAAGCGACAGGGATAACGCTTGGTCAGGGCTGCATGATTTTGTATGCCATTGATATCGTCATTCAGATCATTGTGTTTCGGAAGTTTACGGTTCGCATGGCGCTTCAGATACCTTTTTCGTTTGTTATGGGTCTGCTGGTGGATATGTATGACTACCTTATAAGCTCGGGAGTTCTCTGGTTTTTTCAAAGCCCAGAACTTGGTATGGGCATCATCATGCTGGTATTAGGAATCCTGCTTACAGGAGTAGGGGTAAGCATGATTATGAGCATGAATTTTGTGCCGAATCCTCCCGATGGCTGCACACAGGCGCTTTGTAAAATAACGGGGCTTCCTTTTGGGCGCGGTAAGTGGCTCAATGATGGTCTGCGTCTCATAATTGCAGGTGGTCTTGGACTTATTATGCTCGGCCATATTATTGGAGTTGGAATTGGTACGGTTATCTGTGTATTTACTATCGGTAACACTTGCCAATTTGTCGATGATCATTTTGGTCATCTTTATCGTAAGGTGTATAACCCACTCGGAATCGTAGACTAGCCAAGAGTGCCAAACAGCGCGAGTCGTAGATTAAGCCCGAGGCGCGAAAAAAATGAGCCGCAGATTAGCCCAGAGCGCGAAACAAAACGAAAAGCAAAGGGATGGGTAACAAATCTTGTAGCTATTGCTCGTTGAACTTTTTTCGCTTGGTTATTTTTCCTGATTTGTAGTCCTCTTCAAGTTTTGCGTTGGCGTCCCGTATGGCCTGCTTTAAAGCGCGCTCCGTTAATTCTTGCACTGAAGATCGAATGTAAGCATTGCTTGCAACAAAGCGAGATCCTGCAGCGTTTTCGGCAAGATACCCCGTGTCGTTTGCTTTATCTGCGCCTGTTCTAGCTGATTTGTTAGGAGGATAACCGCTTTCGAGAGAATAATTACTGCTCGATTTTGTGGCGGAATCCGGTGTGTCATCTGCGCTATCTGCATCTTTATGTGTGGTGGCATCTTTTTGGGTGACGGCATGTGCGGCCTTGCGCTTTGCGGCTTGTTCCTCTTCGATCTCTCGAGCAAATTGATCCATCTTTTCTTCGACGCTGCTCTTGATGCCAAAAAGCGTGCGTCCACTCGAAAACATAGGGCGCTCTTTACCCGTTGCCTCCATAGCAAGTAATTGTGAAATTCGCTGCCATCTTTTTTCGAAATCGTTCATGGGGCAATACTAGCACGCAGGTTTCTGTGCAAGAACCCCCAAAGTGATACTGTGAGCCTGTAAAACGCGAATTCTCGGAGCGGGCTTTTCGCTCATACTGCGATGCTGCAAGAATGCGAAGTTGGGGGGGGTTCTTTCATACTGCGAGCCTGTAAAATCGCGAAGTCGAGGCGAGGACGGGACTTTTCTCTCGTGAGGCTGAACTTTTTCTTGCGGGGGTAGGAGACGAGCATATTCAGGATTTTTGCAATATAACCCGTTCACCGAGCGGAAACATTTCATATATGTTACTTTCCTTTTTCTCCTGTGTTACGTCTGGCGTAACACTCCAAATGGGCTTCCAAAAGGTATTACCTTTAAGGTGACTGGAAGTCTATTGGAGAGGTTGAGTATGGAAGTACGTGAGGTTTCCGCGCAAAACACCCCGAGTGATTTAGCGCATGAAGACTGCACGCGCAATGCGACTCTCGCTCAAAATGAGCAACTGCCGCTTAATGCGTCTTGTGGTCTGTACCGTCCAGAATTCGAACATGATGCGTGTGGTATTGGCGCATTGGCACACCTGAAGGGTAAGCGCTCACATCAAATGATCGATGACGCGCTGTCGGTTTTGGTCAATTTGGAACATCGCGGCGGTAAGGGTTTGGAGCATAATACAGGCGATGGTGCCGGCATCTTGTTTCAGATTCCTCATCACTTCTTTCGGAAAGAGGCTCAAAAGTACGGTAATTTGCTTCCCGACGAAGGCGATTATGGCGTTGCAATGCTGTTTTTCCCGCAGGACGCAGCAGGAGTTGAAGTTGCTAAGCGTATTTTTGAAGAAGGATGCGCTCAGTCGGGTTTGAAACTTTTGTTTTGGCGTGAAGTTCCCATTGATCCTCACGATTTGGGTTCCACCGCTCGCGCATGCATGCCAACTATTTTGCAAGCGTTTGTCTCTCGTCCCGAAGAGGTAGCACGCGGTATTGATTTTGAACGAAGCTTATATGTGTGTCGCCGTCGCATAGAGAAGACAGCAGATGCGGAATTTGCACTTAATGACAAAATCTTTTACGTATGCTCATTTTCTGCACGCACTATTGTCTACAAAGGTATGTTGGTAGCTACACAAATGCGTCGGTTCTATCTAGACCTTTCGGATGCAGCGGTAAAAACTGCTATTGCATTGGTGCATTCGCGTTATTCGACTAATACCACTCCTTCTTGGGAACGTGCACATCCTAATCGCTACATTATTCATAATGGTGAAATTAACACGTTAAAGGGCAATGTAAATTGGATTCGTGCCCGTGAACCCAATTTGTATTCGCCCGTTTTAGGGAGCAATCTTGAAGAGGTGCTGCCTATCATCAATAAAGAGGGTTCTGACTCTGCAATTTTAGATAACGTGTTGGAATTTCTCGTTATGAATGGTCGTGACATGACTCGCGCGGTCTCTATGTTGCTGCCTGAGCCATGGGATAAAAACACTGCTTTGCCTGAGCGCCGTCGTGCTTATGACGAGTATCAATCCATGATTATGGAGCCTTGGGATGGACCTGCAGCTATTGCCTATACCGATGGCAGTACCTTTGGTGCAGCGCTTGATCGCAACGGTCTTCGTCCTGCTCGTTATTACGTTACGCGCGACGATCGTTTCATATTGTCGAGCGAAGTTGGACCTATCGAGGTTGATCCCTCCAATATTTTGGTGGCAGGATGCTTGGGCCCTGGCGAGATGGTCGAGGTAGACACCAAGGCTGATCGCGTCCATTGGAACGAAGAAATTCGCATGCGCTATGCAAAAGAAAAGCCCTACGGAGATTGGATTCGCGAAGAAAAAATCGAAGTTGAAGACCTCGAAGCGCCCGAGAAGAGTGAGCCAAGTAAAGATTCTCAAGTTCCCTTTACGGTGCGTATGGCAAAACTGGGGTATCACTGGGATGACGTAGATGAAGTAATTCGTGCTATGGCGGAAAAGGGAAGTGTCCCTCTTGCTTCTATGGGCATTGATGCTTCGCTTGCTTGTTTATCGAAGAAAAATCGTTCCTTTTTTGATTACTTCTATCAGCTGTTTGCGCAGGTTACTAACCCGCCCATCGATGCTTTGCGCGAAAGTCTCGTAACGTCGAGCGTGCTTTATATCGGCAATCATGGCAACCTGTTGGAGGACTCCCGTAAAGCATGTCAGCTTGTTCGTCTTGAGCAGCCCTTGTTGACCAAGGATCAATTCGATCGCATTTGCGCAATTAATCGTGTTGGATTTAAAGCGCAGCGTTTTTCGGCGGTATACAAACGAGATGCAAAAGGTAACGCTCTAGAACAAGCGCTTCAATCTTTGGCAGAAGAAGTAGAAGCGGCGGTGGCGCAAGGAATTAGCATCATTGTTCTTTCCGATCGCGCCGATGCAGGCGAAGTTCCCATTCCTTCGCTTTTAGCGGTTGCCGCAGTACATAATCACCTTATCAGGGTAGGTAAGCGAACTTTTGCCGATATTGTGATAGAGACAGGCGATGCTCTCTCTGCACATGACTTCGCAGCACTTGTTGGTTATTCTGCATCAGGCATTTACCCTTACATGGCTCACGAATGCATTGCTCATCTGGCCCAGACTGGTCAGCTTAGCGTCTCAGCTGAAAAAGGCATAGCGAATTACAACAAGGCAGTCATGGCGGGCATAATGGCAATTATGTCCAAGATGGGTATTTCTACGGTGCAGAGCTATCATTCTGCCCAGATTTTCGAAGCGGTTGGATTCACTCAGGAGTTTATTGACCGTTACTTTGCAGGTACGGTATCTCGTGTAGGAGGCTTAGGTGTCGCTGAGGTACAGCGCGAAGAAAACCAGCGTTATGACGACGCGGTAGCGCTTCTTGCATCGCCTGCACCCGATCAGCTTCCTTCTTTGGGGCTTACTAAATGGCGACCTCAAGGTGGCGAAGAGCATCTCATTGATCCAGAGACAATTTATCTTCTTCAGCATGCTTGCCAGAAGGGTAGTTATGAAACCTTCAAAGAATATAGCGAGCACTTGCATCCCGAGGGCCGGGCAATTCGTCTGCGCGATCTGCTTGATTTTGTAACTGACCGAACTGCAGTACCTCTTGATGAAGTAGAGCCTGCCAGTGAAATTGTAAAGCGCTTTAATACCGGCGCTATGAGTTATGGCTCTATTTCCGAAGAGGCGCATAAGTGCATGGCGATTGCGATGAATCGCTTAGGTGGACGTTCTAATTCGGGTGAAGGTGGTGAAGATCCGCGTCGTGAAACACCCCTTCCTAATGGCGATTCACTCAATTCTGCTATCAAGCAAGTTGCTTCGGGTCGTTTTGGTGTAACAAGCCGCTATTTAGCGTCTGCAATTGAAATACAGATCAAAATGGCACAGGGTGCAAAACCTGGCGAAGGTGGTCATTTGCCAGGTAAGAAAGTGTATCCCTGGATTGCTCAGGCGCGTCGTTCTACGCCAGGTATTGGGCTGATTTCTCCTCCACCACATCACGATATCTATTCCATTGAGGATTTGGCAGAACTTATTTTTGATCTTAAAAATGCAAATCAAAATGCTCGCGTATCGGTGAAGTTGGTATCCGAAGCAGGCGTGGGTACTATTGCAACTGGCGTTGCCAAGGGAGCTGCCGACAAGATCTTGATCTCGGGCCATAACGGAGGTTCGGGTGCTGCTCCTCGAGATTCTATCTGGCATGCTGGCTTACCGCTAGAGCTTGGATTGGCGGAAACTCAGCAAACGCTTGTGCGCAATGGCTTGCGTTCGCGTGTAGTTCTTGAAGCTGATGGCAAGTTGATGGATGGTACCGATGTTGCGGTTGCTTGTTTGCTGGGTGCTGAAGAATTTGGCTTCGCTACGATGCCTCTTATTGCGATGGGTTGCTTGATGCAGCGAGACTGCCAGCAAGATACGTGCCCTGCGGGTATTGCAACACAAAACTGTCGCTTAAGGAATCATTTCCATGGTAAGCCCGAATACGTTGAAAACTTCATGCTGTTCGTGGCTGAACAGCTTCGTGAAGTTATGGCTTCGTTGGGATTCCGTACGGTAGATGAAATGGTTGGTCATCCGGAGTGTTTGCGCCAGGTTAAGGTAGAAAACAACTGGAAGGCAAACCTTATCGATTTATCGAGCGTGTTGGCTCCAGCGGTTTGTGAATTTGGCGCCCATATTCCTGGCGCAGCAGGTCGTCATTATTTGCCAGAGATGAAATATGATGTGGAGCTTGAAAAGACCCTGGATGCCACCTTGTTTATTCCTATGTCGGAACAGGCACGCAAGCATATGGAGCCGGTGCACTTCCATGCGGATATTGCAAACGTAAATCGTTGCGTAGGTACCATTTTGGGCGCAACGGTAACGAAGGCGCATCCTGAAGGATTGCCTGACGGATCTATCACCATCGATTGCGCAGGTTCGGCAGGTCAAAGCTTCGGCGCGTTCTTGCCCGCAGGTATAACCATGAAGGTAACAGGCGATGCAAATGACTACTTCGGAAAGGGCTTGTCCGGCGGCATCGTTTCCGTTCATCCTTCCGATTCGGCGACTTACAAATATGATGAAAATATCATCGTTGGAAACGTGGCATTTTATGGCGCAACAAGCGGTCGCGGATTTATTAATGGCTTAGCAGGACAGCGCTTTGGTGTTCGCAACTCTGGTGCAACCTTGGTGGTAGAAGGTGTTGGAAATCACGGGTGCGAATATATGACTGGCGGTACGGCACTTATCTTGGGAGAGGTCGGTCAGAATTTTGCAGCGGGCATGAGTGGTGGCGTTGCGTATGTGTTCGACGAATACAACACTCTCGAAGGCCGCTGCAATAAAGAAATGGTCAAGATTGATGCTCCTTGTGCGGAAGATTTGGATCTTATCCGTTCGCTCATTGAAGAGCATGTGCGTTATACCGCAAGTCCACGTGGCATAAAGATGCTTTATCGCTTCGATTCCATGGCAAAGCATTTCAAGAAAGTTATACCTGTTGAATATGAGCATGTGCTGAATATCGTGGCAGCAGCAAAGGCTCAAGGAAAAACCCACGAAGAAGCACTTGAAGAAGCCTTTGAAGTAGTAGGAAAGGGGAACTAGCCATGGGAAAAGCGGGAGCGTACTTAGAATACGGACGCCACTATCATGGCGAGCGTCCCACTGAAGAAGCCATTCATGATTTTGATGATTACACAATCCCTCTATCGGAGGAGGAGCAGCAAATACAGGCAAGTCGTTGCATGATGTGTGGTGTGGCGTTTTGTCAGTTCGGAAAGAACTTTGGTGCGGCTCGTGTTTCAGGCTGTCCTCTTCATAATCTCATTCCGGAATGGAACGATTTGGTATATCGCGGATTGTGGGATGAAGCAGCAAAGCGCATGGTATTAACCAATCCGTTTCCGGAGTTTACAGGACGTATTTGCCCAGCTTTGTGTGAAGCTGCCTGCAACTTAGCGTATGTGGATGAAGCCACTACGATTCGCGATAACGAGCGTGCAATTTCTGAACACGAATGGGCTGCGGGTGGACCAGCTCCCTTGCCTCACCCCAAGGCCGATGCGCCTCATGTTGCCGTTATTGGATCGGGGCCGTGCGGTTTGGCTGCAGCTTGGAGTTTAACTCAGCAGGGCATTCGTGCAACCATCTTTGAGCGTCACGATGCTCCGGGCGGCTTGCTGATGTACGGCATTCCTAGTATGAAATTGCCCAAGGAAGTGGTAACTCGTCGTATTGAGCAACTTAGGGCATCAGGTATAGAGTTTAGGCTCAATGTTGATGCGGCAGATGAAAAGGTTGCTGCAGAGATCTGCGCAGATTTTGATGCCGTAATAGTAGCAGTAGGTGCAACTGATGCGCGTGGATTGTCTGCGCCTGGTGCAGATGCGCAAGGTGTGGTTTATGCGGTTGATTATTTAACTGAACAAACGCGCAGTCAGTTGGAAAACCGTGCTACAACTGTCTCTGCTGAAGATCTTGATGTTGTCGTTATTGGCGGTGGAGATACGGGGACCGACTGTGTGGCTACAGCGGTACGTCAGGGTGCAAAGAACATTCGACAGCTGGAATATAATCTTATGCCCCCTGAACAGCGCACGGCTTCTAATCAGTGGCCCGAATGGCCTAACGTGAAAAAGACTGATTATGGTTTACGTGAGGCAATCGAAACGTATGGCTCAGATCCACGTTCGTATACGGCGGATACCGTAGAAGTACTGAAAGAAGACAATAGAGTAGTTGGCTTACGTATTGTCAATCTTGATTGGAGCGATGGCGCTCCGAAGCGCATGATGGATACTGAATATACTGTTCCAGCTCAGCTTGTAGTTTTGGCCTGTGGGTTTAATGGTCCTGAGCGTGGTGTTTACGATGCATTTGAAGTAGAAACAACTGAGGGTCCTCGTGTGCGCCCTGTAATGGTTGGTGAAACGCATCAAGTTTCAATGAAGGAAAACAAAACACCAAAGGTGCCCGTATATGCTGCAGGTGATGCTCGTCATGGTTCTACTCTTGTGGTGAATTCACTTGCTGATGGTCTTCTTTGCGCGAAGGAGGTTGCGGCTGATTTGCTTCGAGCTTAGTACAGCATGTAATTATTGGTCAGGATGCTATGCGGTTGAACTGAACCTCGATAGAAGGACTGAAAACAAAAGTTTTCAGTCCTTTTTACTTTTACAGTCTCTTTTTTATTAACCGCCTTGCTTTGGAATCTAGTTTAGGCAGGAATTTAGTCTTAAAATCATGGCTAAAATATTAGCTAATATTGAGATAAATACTAGAAATGACTAAAATATTAGCTATGATTAATTTAGATGATTATAAGTTACCAGGGGAAGTTTTAGGGGATATTGCCAAGCGTATGGTGCTCAAACGTAAAGCTCTTGGCTTAACCCAGGCAAAACTTGCTGAAAAATCTGGGGTAAGTTTGGCTTCAATTAAGCGTTTTGAACGCCTGCATCAGATATCGCTTGCTTCTTTAGTCAATATTGCTTTTACCCTTAATTGTGCAGATGATTTTGACGCTCTGTTCGCAAGGCCTACGTATGCTTCCATTGAGGATGTAATTAAAGACTCCAAAAAGAAGTAGGGGGTCCACGTGCTTTCGAGTAGCCTATTAAACGAAATAGATAGAGTTAAGGTGCACTATGATGGCACTTGGGTAGGCACTTTAGCCATGGCAAAAAACGGTTGTCTTGCATTTGAATACTCAAGTTCGTGGCTGGCTAAAGGATTTTCAATCAGTCCGTTAAGTCTGCCTTTGGAAAAGCGCGTTTTTGTTGCCAATTCTCAACCATTGCAGGGTGTATTTGGAGTTTTTAACGACAGTCTTCCCGATGGTTGGGGCCGCCTATTGGTAGATAGAGTGCTGCTGAAGCACGGGATTGATCCTAATGGGGTTACTCCACTAGCACGATTATCTATTGTCGGATGTAGTGGTATGGGAGCGCTTGAATATATTCCGCAAATTCCTTTTTCATATGAGTTCGGGGATTTAGATTTAGATCAAATATCTGAAGAATGCAGTCAAATTCTCTTATCGAATTATTCAGAAGATTTAGATGATTTGTTTATGCTTGGGGGATCTTCGGGTGGTGCACGTCCAAAGATCCTCACAACGGTAGATGACGAAGACTGGATTATTAAATTCCCCTCTTCTGTTGATCCGCACAATATTGGAGAAGAGGAATATAAGCTAGCGTTGTTAGCGAAACGGTGCGGGATTACTTTCCCGAAAGTTCGCTTATTCAAATCAAAACGCTGTAGCGGATATTTTGGCGTAAAGCGCTTTGATCGCTTGATTGATAAAGGATTGCATAAAAAGGTGCACATGGTTTCCGCTGGTGCCTTATTGGAGACAAGTCATCGAATACCAAATCTAGAATATGAAAATCTATTTAAGTTAACCTCTCTTTTACAGTGTCCAGCGAATAGTATCGAGCAGCTGTATCGTCTAATGTGTTTCAATGTGTTTATTGGCAATAGAGATGATCATGCAAAAAATTTTTCGTATGTGTATCACAAGGAAAGTGGATGGGAGCTTTCACCAGCTTATGATCTTACGATTAACTCGGGGATATATGGCGAACACGCTACTACGGTAAACGGAAATGGCAAGAATATCGCTCTTGAAGATTTGGTGGTTGTAGGAGTTGAAGCTGGTATAGCGCATACAAAAGCCCGCGTTCTAGTCGAAGAGATTCAAAATATAATTCAGCAGACCGGTAAATTAGCAGAATTCTAAGACAGTCAAATGAGAACAATAAGGTTTTGGGAAAACCTCGAGTTAACAGGGACGTCGAATGTTTCGGCGTCCCTGCTGCAGTTAGAGATGAAATTAACAGGCATGAGTCGCAGGGGCAAGTCTTGGGCTATTATTCTGAAAATCCTCCAAAAGTATTTTTGAGACTTTGTTTGAATGTTTCGCGATTCATGTGCGCAATTGAAGTGGTAAGAGGGATGTCTTTTGGGCAGACGCGGACGCAATTTTGCGCATTGCCGCATGAAGTAATGCCGTCGGCGCCCATAATAGCCGAAAGGCGAACCTCTTTATTCATGGCCCCCGTTGGATGAGCGTTAAATAAACGTACCTGCGATATGGCATGAGGTCCCATAAATTCATTGCGAGTGTTGCAGTTAGGGCAAGCTTCGTAACAGCATCCACAGGTCATGCATTTCGATAGTTCGTAAGCCCAGCGTCGTCTGCGTTCTGGCATTCGGGGTCCTGGTCCCAAATCGAAAGGGCCATCAATATCAATCCACCCATGAATACGTTTGAGCGCATCAAATAGTTTGGTTCGGTCTACCTTTAGGTCGCGTACAAGAGGAAATTTGGAGAGCGGTGCGAGAGTTATGGGTTGTTTTAAAGAATCAACCAAAGCAGAACACGCCTGACGCGGGATGTTGTTGATAAGCATTGAGCATGCCCCGCATACTTCCTCGAGACAGACACTTTCCCAAACAACAGGAGTGGTAGGTTTGCCTTGGGCGTTGACGGGATTCTTGCGAATTTCCATCAAGCAGGATACGACATTCATATGAGGCTGATAGGGAATTTCGAATTCTTCCCAGTACGGTGTAGCTTCTGGTCCTTCTTGTCGTTTTATTTTGATCTGAATGGTTTGAGAAGGGTTGCTATTATCAGGCATTTTATGCCTCCTTCTTCGCGTGACTATAATCGCGTTTACGGGGTTTGATCAAAGAGATATCAACGGTCTCATAACTTAAATCGGGAGCATTGGTGTTGGCATTGTAGGATGCGAGTGTCGTTTTAAGCCAATCGGCATCGTTGCGTTCAGGAAATTCAGGCTTATAATGCGACCCGCGACTTTCGTTGCGATTGAGTGCTCCTTTTGTGATGACCTTTGCTAAATCGATCATGCCTCCTAGCTGACGTACAAAAGGTATTACCGCATTGCTCCAAGAGGCGTGGTCTTGCACGCCAATTTGATGATATTTTTCTTCTATGCTGTCGAGCTCAGAGAGGGTTTGAGCAAGATCTTTATTGTTGCGAACCACGGTTACATTCTTGGTCATGAGCGCTCCAAGTTCTTCGTGAAGGGCATAGGGATTAATTGATCCTTCGAGAGAACCTAACGTGCGGTAATCGGATTCGTCGTTTGCGACAGCCTGGTCGAATACCTGCGAAGAAATACTTGCAGAGCCCGAATCAAGTCCTTTGACATATTCAGCTGCGCTAGGGCCCGCAACTGATCCAGCGTAAACTGCAGACAAAAGGGAATTCGCCCCAAGTCGATTGGCGCCATGTTGAGAGAAATCGCATTCACCTGCGGCGAACAATCCTGGAATAGAGGTTTGCTGGTTGAGATCAACCCACAACCCGCCCATAGAATAATGCACGCTTGGCGCTACGCGCATTGGCACTTTGCGAGGATCGGGGCCGACAAACTTTTCGTAAATATCGAGAATTCCACCGAGTTTTACGTCGAGAATTTCAGGTTTTATGTGGGATACGTCAAGATATACAACATTCTTACCATCAATTCCGAGATGCTGATTTACACAGACATCGAATATTTCTCGCGCAGCAATATCTCGAGGTACCAAGTTTCCATAGGCGGGATATTTTTCTTCGAGAAAATACCAAGGTTTTCCGTCTTTGTAGGTCCAGATACGCCCACCTTCACCACGGGCAGATTCACTAATGAGACGGTTTTTATCCTCTCCCGGGATAGCGGTTGGATGGATTTGGACAAATTCGCCATTGGCATAAAGCGCACCTTGTTTATAAACGCGTGCTGCAGCATAGCCTGTGTTGATAGTTGAATTGGTAGATTTCCCAAAAACGGCTCCGCATCCACCTGTTGCTATTATTACTGCCTCGGCTGGGAAGGAACGTATTTCCATCGAGGATAAATTTTGGGCGGTAATCCCACAGCAGGTTTCGTTATGAATGATGGCGGAGACAAATTCCCATCCTTCAAAAACATGAACTTTACCTTCAACTTCAAGGGCACGTACTTGTTCATCAAGAGCGTAAAGAAGCTGCTGGCCGGTGGTTGCTCCAGCAAATGCGGTACGACGCTTCTGAGTTCCGCCAAAACGCCTTAAATCAAGCAATCCTTCTGGGGTTCTATTAAACATAACTCCCATGCGGTCAAACATATGAACAATGCGGGGTGCAGCCTCAACCATGCCGCGAACTTGGTGTTGATTTGCTAAAAAATCTCCCCCATAAATCGTGTCGTCGAAATGCTCATCTATGGAGTCGCCTTCGCCTTTCGTATCAAGTGCGGCATTGATGCCTCCCTGGGCGCATGCTGAATGAGATCGTTTGACAGGAACAAGAGAAAAAAGATTAACCAAGAGTCCTGCTTCGACAATTTTTAAAGTTGCCATTAATCCGGCAAGTCCACCGCCAACTACGGCAATCGTTCCTTTACTCATATGAGATCCTTTCAAAAAAGTCATAAGCAAATGCCAGGGAAATCATTTAGGAATGCGGGGTTTTTATAAAAGGTCATTTAGTAAGCGAGGTACCCTGGGCTGTTTGGGCTATCGATAAAGTGGTAAGTAAAACAATCAAACGAACGCAAAGAGCGCTCTCATGCTAAAAGCAGCAAAAACAAAAAACACAACGATGAGAATATATTCGGATATTTTTTGCGATCGGGGAGTAAGAGTGATGCCCCACGTGATCAGAAAAGTCCAAAGTCCATTTACGAAATGATAGACACAGCAAAGAAGACCAAGGGCAAACAGGGTAAGTCCGAGAGGATTGCCGACGATGCCTGCGACCATGGCAAAACTGGGGTCTACGCCTGTAAGTTCAACTTGAAGTTTTGTGCCGTAGATATGCCACGCCACAAAGAGAAGGGCGATAAGTCCCGTAATCCGCTGAAAGACATAGCGCCAATTACGGAAATAGGTAAAAGTGCCTACGGTAACGCTTGAAGTAAAAGCTAAATACACGCCATAGAGTGCATGAAATAATAACGGCAGGAAAATAATGAAGGTTTCGAGCACTATTTTGTAGGGCATGTGCGCCAAAAAGGTGCCTACCGTATTGTAAGGGGCGCTTCCCCAATTGGCAGAGTAATTTACCAGCATATGAAAACAGAGAAATATTCCTAAAGGAATAACTCCCGCAAATGAATGAAGCTTGCGTAAAAATGGTGTAGTGCGATTAACCACGCGCGTTGTGTTATCCATTGATCCCCTTTTTGATGACATGCAAGAAAATGCTTAGCAAAGGACTTCAGTTAAAACACAAAAGATTCAACGGGAAAGTTTTTCACCGAATGCTGTTTGAATAAGTTTGTGCAAGATTTATACATTCCCTCTTTGTAAAAACCTATTTGCACAACATAAAAAGCCTTCTGACTTGCATTAATAGGAGTATAGCGCTCTTTTTAGTTTCGAACGGAGGCAAGGCATTTTCTTTGCACACTAAAATTGCCTAAATTGATATTTATGGGCTATGAAATGGTCTTTCGTTCTCTCGATAATGCGACGGAGCGTGTCTCGCTGTTGAATTGACGCATTTTGTTCTAGTTGTTATATTCCATATATAACAGATATAACAGACTGGTTTTTCGGGCGGTGATCAACGTGATTATTCGAATAAATAAGATGTCTGAAGATCCGATTTATATTCAAATCCGAGAACAGATAATTGCTGCTATAGCACAAGGAGTTCTTCGCCCAGGTGATAGCTTACCGAGCGTCCGATCTTTAGCTAACGACCTGGGAGTTAATCTGCATACGGTAAATAAAGCATATGCAGTACTGCGCGATGAAGGGTATCTCATCATGCGAGGCAGATCAGGTGCTTTTGTTGCCGAGCCTCTTCAGGAATCCTGTGCAAAAGCGTCAATTGCACAGGAGCAATTGCGAGAGAAGCTGAGAATTCTTGTTCAGGAGCATAAAGCCTTAGGGGGATCAGCTCAGACCTTTTTAAGTGAGGCAGAAACGCAAGTGGCACAAGTGTATGGAGATCCTGGAATTGCGGGCGCAAAACGAAACGTTTCTGTACTGGGACTTGATGAAAAAGGGGAGATGCTTAAGCAAGAGAGGTCTAGTAGCGGTTCTCTTTCTGGTGTTTCTCGCCTATCTGATAAGTTTCATTCGCAAGAGGGGTAGGAGGTAAGATCATGTCTGTGGGAATTGCTCTCGTTTTTGTAGTCATATTTGCCTTGATGGGATTGATTCTTGCCGCAACCCCTTGGTTGATGAAAAAGCAGGAATGCTTGCGGTAACGGTTCCTGAATTTGCTCAAAACGATACACGCTTGCGTATGTTCAAGCACCGATATGCAGCGATAATGCTTATTGTAACTATTGCCAACTGTGTAATTGTGGGAGCAATGTTCTTGCTGGGAGCTTCTTCTTTTGAGGGTTCGTCTGCTTCGGTTGGATTTTCGACAGCATCTGCTTCCTTGTCAGAAAGCAGTACCTTTTTGGTTTGGTTTCTTATAGGGGGCTCACTCCTTCCTCCCCTTATATCTTTTGGATTAATGCTTTATTACCGTCGTAAAGTTACTGTTTTAAAAAAGAAAGAAGGTTGGGTCGCATAACGGGACGAGCATGCTGCAGTGTCAGGAGAAGGTGATATTCCAAAGCCTTTGTCTTTGAAATGGAATTGGCTTTACGTGGCGGTTATTGCATCTACTGCATTAATTGGATTTGTTGGCTACCCTCTTATGCCTGACATGATTCCTATGCATGCTGATTTTTCTGGCAATGTGACAGATTATGAACCTAAGTCTTTTGGAGTGGTGGGGTTCCCTGTTTTTGTCCAGATCTTTATGGCAGTCTGCTTTTTGGTCTGTCATGTAATGATTCTTCGTTCTAAGCAACCCATTGATCCGCAACGTCCGATCACCTCTGCACTTGCGTATGGGATGTTTGCTCGTGCACAAACCATGTATTTGTTGGTAGTGGGGGTACTGATTTCTGCAGCTATTGGGTTACTTTTCATGTTGTCAGCACTTGACTGGATATCATTAGGTCAAGTGGCAATTGTAATCATGGTGCTCGTAGTGGCAATCTTAGTTCCGGGCGTGATTATCTCTGTGGTATATGGCCAGTCTGGTGCGCGGATGATTCGTCGTTTGAGCGAATCGAGCGAAATTCTTTCCGACGATGATTCGTATTGGAAGTTGGGTATCTTTTATTGGAATCCTCAAGATCCAAGCGTAGTGCTGCCTGAACGCTTTGGCATTGGATGGACTTTTAATTTTGCACGTCCGGTTTCCTGGTTAGTAATTGGTTCTTTTGTTGTGCTAACGATTGTTTTTATTGCGGTAATTGGTGTGTTGGTAGGGGTGTGAAAACATGAAACGAATCTTGCTCTATTTGGCATTTGCTTTTATTCCAACTTGGCTTTATTGGTTTGGTGTTTCATATCCATTGGCGCAGGAAGTAAACGGAGGGCTGGCATCCTCTTCGCTGCTGCAACTCTCTATTGCACCTGCAATGTTTTTTCCTGCAATTGCGGTTGTTCTCACTCGTTTGATTACTCGTGAAGGCTTCAAACCTGGGTTTATTATTCCGGTTGCCTTTAAGAAAACTTGGAAGTTTTGGCTTTTAGGTTGGTTTGGTCCTTCATTTCTTGTTCTGGCTGGTGCGGCGGTTTATTTCATATTAAATCCGAATGACTTTACCCTAGACGATGCGCTGATGATTACTACCTCTTTTGCTTCTGCGGGAATGACTGACGTAAGCGCCGAGCAAATACATGCGTTAATTGCAGTACAGCTTGGGTTTGGTATTTTGGTGGGACCTCTGTTGAATCTTATTACTGGATTTGGTGAAGAATGGGGCTGGCGTGGGTACCTGCTTCCTAAGATGATACAACGCTTCAAGATTGTACCTACTTTGCTAATCTGCGGAGTGATTTGGGGGCTTTGGCATGCGCCAGTAACAATCCTGGGGCACAATTACGGGATTGGATATTGGGGATATCCCGTAACAGGTATCCTTGCCATGTGCGTACTGTGCATCGTAATGGGAACCTTTTTAAGTTATGTGACACTACGTTCAGGTAGCTGTATTCCGGCGGCGTTGGCGCATGGTGGATTTAATGTGATGGTTTCAGCGGGGATGCTCTTTTCGTATACAGGCGGAAACAGCTTTATCGGTCCTATGGCAACAGGAATCTTAGGTGGTTCTGCTCTTATTGTCTGTGCGGTAATTATGACAATTCTTCTGGTAAGAAGCGAAAGGCGAGGGGAAGCGCTTATGCGAACTCGTGAAAACCTTCAATAGTTGTAATTAGGGCTTGGCAATTTTGGGTCAGCGAAGATAGATAGCATGCCCTTTTAATACGCGGTAAGATGGATAAAATTAAGCAAAAACACTGCGTTTTACATGGAGCAATAATTCAAAAAGGACGCTGACATGAAAAAAATGAATCGGCATGTTTCAGATACCGTATTGATGTTTGAAGGCGGAGGTATGCGCGCAAGCTATACCTCCGCAATGGCATCTCTCTTAATGGAGCAGGGTATAACTTTTGATTACGTTTGTGGTATTTCTGCTGGCGCAAGTAATACGGTCAATTTCCTTTCAGGGGATATTCAGCGAACACGAGAGAGCTTTGTTGATTTAGTAATGGAGCCCGAATTTGGCGGGCTTTCAACTTTTTTACAAGGTAAGGGAATGTTTTCTGCTGAATGGATTTACGAAGAGACCGGCTTGCCAGGAGGGGTACTTCCTTTTAACTTTGACGCATTCTGGAATAATCCTACTCCTTGTGCAATTCAGGGCTTTGATCGCGATACGGGAGAAACGGTCGTTTGGCACAAGGAAGATATGGCGACGTTGAAAGATCTTATGGTTCGCGTTCGCGCAAGTAGTACCTTGCCTTTTGTTATGCCCGCAGTCCATATTGATGGTCATGTATATTACGATGGCGGATTGGGACAGGGCGCAGGAATTCCTTTGCAGCTCGCGCTGGATTCAGGTTGCTCTCGGATTTTTGCCATTTTGACACGTCCAAAGGGTTTCAGAAAACCTGCCCCTGACATTGGTCGTTCTGCTCGCATGATTGCAAATAGCTACCATAAATATCCCTATGTACGCGAAGCGCTGCTGACGCGCAATGAGCGCTACAACGCTGAGCTGGAAAAGCTTGAGCAGCTTGCAGCAGAAGGCAAGGCTTATATTGTTTATGCCGATAAAATGGCGGTTGAAAATAACACTACTGATATTAAAAAGCTACGTTCGAGTTATTTTGATGGGTACAATCAAGCGCAAAAGGAATTTCCTCGTTGGCTTGAATGGTTGGGAATTGAATAGAAACACGCCATTTAAAATTCTTTATTTGCTGGTAATTGAGTAGAGGGTGACATGAGCCTATTGTGCTCTGCCGTCCTTATTTTGTTAATAGTTTCAGCCTGCTTAGGGCGCGAAGTGTCCGAAAGAATGAATCATCCGCTAAGCAGATGGATATTGTTTCTTAAAACTACGCCTTAAGCGATCGGTTTAGGGAGCGGTTTGATGAATGTTTTGGGGAGCGTTTTTGGGAGCAGTTTAGATTTTGACCTACAAGTTTTGATTTGGCTTAGAGGTCTGGTATAGGTGTGGATTGACCCATAAGCTTGGATTTTGGCTTATAGGTGTGGATTTCACCCATAAGCCTGATTTTTGGTCTATAAGCTTGGGTTTTGATGCAAGCTTTGATTTGACTTATGAGCCTAAATATTGACCTTTAAGCCTGGATTTTGACACATGAGCTTGGACTCTGGTTTATAAGTCTGGATTTTGACCTATAGGCCTAAATTTGGTTTTGTGAGTCTGAATTTTGACACATTTTAGGCTCGTATGTATGTTTGTGTTTGATCGTTTCAGAATAATATTCCACAAATGTGAAGCATCTTGTTTAAAAAATAAACACTAGTATAGAAAATGTTGTATAAATTCATGGAGCTCGAAATGATATTTAGAGATTCGTGAATTTGAGAATTGTTTTTAAATTAATCTTATACACACAAGACCAAAA